>Ga0307517_10000026_pt1 | contig 182566 bp, 173 predicted proteins | sample 23_EM_MG_FD_194515 | JGI IMG/M metagenome (GOLD analysis project Ga0307517, IMG submission 194515) | Populus trichocarpa ectomycorrhiza microbial communities from riparian zone in the Pacific Northwest, United States - 23_EM | ecosystem: Host-associated > Plants > Roots > Unclassified...
GACAGAGGGATCCATATGGTATTCGTGTAACCTGACAGGTCACGTTACGCGGAAATCTCGAGATAGTGTACGTGGTGTTTCTGAAAGTGCAAATTGCACTTGGAGGGAAAATAGGGGGGTTCAATTCTTTTTATTTATAACTAAACTAGCTAATGGAGCGACTACCTATCCGGGCTTGCACAACCATACAGCAGTACGTTCCAAGGAGTACGCCAGTCCCAACCCCGCCTAGCCCGCAGTACATCTGGAAAAGTACCACCCGCGCGATTCGTAGACCGAAGTCCGAGTATCCGGCCAGCACACGGGAAACACAAAAATAAACCACCCAACTAGGGTACGAACAAAGTAAATCCACCTCCCATAGCCATCCATCAAACACTACCGCAAGCAAGGTCATAGCCACAACCAAGCCCACATACCGGCAAACCGGTCACGCATCCCTCCATCCAAACATAAATCCAAATACTATAAATCACAACAAATGGACCGCCATCCATCTCGCAAACCAATCAAACTATCCGCGTCTCCACACCACCTCCAACCCCATATGCAGGGCAGGGCGACCACCATCGCTCATCCACACCTCAAACATGACAACGATACGTTCCAAACACTGCTGGCCGTCGTGCAACCTCAAATGGCTCCCCACAACGTCAGGGGAACTCCAGTCGCAAACACACAGGTTAGGTTCGTCTGTCCACCATTGTAAGGCAGCCGTATTCCGGTTGATTACAGGTAATTCGTCCCAGTTGTGCACAACATTGTACCAAAATGGCACAAAATAATGCAAAGCGCACCCAGGAAACCGGAGAAGATGAGCGCGAAATATCCTGGCGCTACTGCCGCACTCTCCGCAGGGACCGACATCGGGCCACCATGTAAGGGCAACACGTCTCCCACCCCCACCAGGGGAAATAAACCTAACGGGAAGCATGCACTTGTCGCCACCGTTGCAGCTCTTCAAGAGGCATCTAGTACACCTGCTATCAGGAGCGCCGAGGTGAAACAGGCTGAGAGTACCGTTGATCAATTGAGTGACCGTCCGCTGGAAGGGATTACCGCAAACAGTGACCACACCATCATTGTCTTTGTGTTCACTCGGAATACCCAAACCCAGATTGAAGTGGGACTGCCACCAGTCGCGCCAGTCCGGAATCCGCTTATCATTAAACAAAGGCGGAAAACGGGGGCGTTTGACTAGGTATCTGTCACAAGACGTCAAGTGGAAACGATCGTTCGCACCCTGACATCCATCGTGTCCAACAACACCGGTACCGCTGCGAATCCTCAACAGGATGTAATGGTCAAGCCTGCTAAGGCCCCGTAGGTGTCTGGGCTTCTTCGGAGAACGATCGTAATAACCGTGACCTTCCGCTGTATGCCAATGGGCCCACTCAGCCGCCCGCAATTCTCTGGCAATCATAGCATGGCCAAGACCCAGCACGATACCGGCCCAGTTCCGAGTGTGTTGAACACCACCGACCGCCTCTTTGGCCTTGGCATCTGACATCTCATTGCCAGCGATACCACAGTGACCAGGGATCCAGCAAATACGGACCGGACTAAATCAATTGAACAGTGGTGTCAAAACATCCCACATGCCAGCCGACTCGCCCTCAGGCACCATCTGTGCTATACACATAATAGCCGGGATGCAGTCAGAAAAGATGATGATCATCCCGTGGTAATCCGAGCGCACATCCCTCAACGCGGCGATGATGGCAAAGATCTCGCATTCCACAATGCTCCATGTCGGCGGTGTAGCAAAAGCCTTCGCACCCTCAGTCATGCCACATTCCTCAGTCGTCCACCCAATCGCAGTGCCTTTATCACTCTTCGAACCATCCGTGTAGATCATAAGAAGATCAGGAATCAGAACTGCGTCCTCATAGGCTTCATAAAACAGCCTCTTGGCCAGTTCCTTTCCTTTCGACATGTTGTAGCTCGGCACGGTTGTTGCAATCTTGTCAGACACCATCGGGTAAGCCAGCATACCTTCCACCGCCCAGTCGCCCCGAATCGATCCAAACCATGGATGGTCATCACAATACCGGTAGTTGATCATACGACTATAGCATCGTCTCTGAAGGTAACGACCCTGTATATGAACCGGAGGTGTCCCGAACTCAGCAAGCATAATATTGTTGGCAAGCTTGATAGGACACCTGAACAGGGACTGGAGACAATCATTGACGTGGACCTGAATTCGCTTCACATACGACGAAAAGTCGGTTACAAATTCAAGTCCGTAGTAGACGGTAGGTAGATAGGCAGCCTGAAATAAACGGTAAGTGCACCATGCATCCAGCCCTCCATCACTCCCAAACCTCCTCCCCAACGCGGATATCCTCCTCCTAACATCCAAACCCCGATCCAACCAATAAGATACATGAGAAGACATATTAAGAAAAACATTAAACCTATAACCAAGAACCCTAAGATCCTCCACAGGTGTCAGTAATTCTCCATCAATCTCCAAATCCTCCCATGTCGTACCTCCAAAACCAATCCACTTAGTCTTGATCATGCTAAACCCCATCCTCCTACCCTTCGCAATTCTGTCACAGTCTTTGAACAGCTCCGCCATCGTATACCTCGTGAGATCCCTGCTATCAGAAGCAACAAGGATGACACCATCGTCCACATAACTGCTAATCACAGTGCGAACCGAGGGCGAATACCGAAGGCGAGGCTCAAAGATGTCCGCGACATATGCGCCAAACAAAAAGGGGGACAATGGGGATCCCTGAGGGATCCCACAGTTGACGAAATACGGTTTCGATATCCGACCATTGAACCTGAATCTAACCACACGGTTCCCAGCCCATCTCCTAACCCAAAGTATCAGGTTGGCAGGGCACTCCCGAGCGGCCAAAAAATCACACATCAGGTCAATGTCAATATTGTCAAAACCTCCTTCCACATCCATCGACAGCATGGCACATTTAAAACTCTCGTTGTGTCGCAAAAACTCAAACACAACAGACATAGCGTCATGGACACCTCGCTTGCGTCTAGACCCAAATTGAGTATGGCCCAGTACCACATGCTCGGCAATCCTTAGCAGGACGATCCTCTCAACCACCTTAGCTATAGTAGTCGGCAGTAGGTGGATCATCCGCCAGCTTTTCACAATGTCATAACGGGGTTTGTCCGCCTTTGGTATGAGTACAACCTCAGCAGAGTGCCAGTCACGAATGTCGTTCGTCAATCCGTAGTCGATCAACCGTCTCAGACAGTCAGGGTTCTCCTTTAACCAATATCTTATGAAGGGATACCCAATGTCATCAAGACCAGGACCGGTATTAGTCGGGCTCCGCCTAATAGCAGATTCCAACTCGCAGGCAGGGTCCATCTCAATCGCAGATGGATGCCATGATCGTTCATCACCAGGGCGCAACTGGGCAGCAACAAGGTCGCTAATATCGGAGTGACGGCAAGCTAGACCACCATCAGGATTCCGCATAGAAGGAAGTGTTCACCTCGATTCCAGTTGTCTGGCAAGTCTGAAGATTTCAGGATCTCCGGCCTTTTCAATCGTGTCCCGAATAAACACCTGTCGGGATCTCAACAACATAGCCCTGTACACTCGTCGAACAACATTATAGTCGTCCGAAACTGTCGGCAGCCGTCGTCTGATCCGTCTCAGGTGATTCAAGTCGGAACGAATTCGTTGCAAGTCGGGGTTCCAAAATGGGCACCGGCCGACTTTCCTCCCAGACCTCGGAAGTGCGTCCACACCACTCCTCAGCCTCAACCACATCTCGTCATCGTTCCCAGAATCGACGTGTTCCAGAATATCATCACAATCTGATGCTGGAATGTTCTTCCAAGCTGGCCGCCGCCTGACCAGATCAGTTGGCTCATCCACCTCCAATCTTGCGATAACCGCGACATGTTCCAGGCCGGCCTTCCCGTCGTACGAAACCCTCGTCTCAGAATTGCCGATAAACAAATCAATGGCGCTGATATTTCGAAATGTACAGCCGGTCGGAGGGTGTACCCGTAGCCCGGTTCGATCGCAAAACTGTGCCAACCACAAGCCATGACAATCAGATATCTGCATACTGCCAGGCCTCGGGAACGGGTTCCAGTCGTCGTGTTTGGCATTGAAGTCGCCCATGAGGAAATCACAACCATCCCATGCCGCTTCGCAAGCCATCCATTCCAGCTTATCCGTCTTGGGAGGAACATAAACACCGCCGATCCTTCTCCTCACCCCACCCACATCATACATAATCACACAAGTCACCATGTTGTGTAAGTCCACCAGGAACAAACCAGACAAAGATGACCTAACAAACACCTCAACACCAGACGCCTGAACAAAAGAAAACAAATCAAAATCCACATGCTCATGTACAACACCACCCCCGTCTGCCTTCCGGGGGGGATCAACAATAAATAACAAATCAACAAAAGAAAAAACATCCATCACCAACGAACGGTTAGCCCTGCTCCGTCCAACATTAATCGATAATGTTGTAATAAACATTAGGCCTGAATGGCCGACGAGGTGATATCGGAGTCAGAGGCGCGCCTCTTAAGAATGCTTTTTGGGGGCGCATGCAAGCCCAAGGAAAAACCCATAGTCTCATCGTCATCGATGGTCTTAATGGGGGGGTCGACCGAAAAGCCAGCCGAACTAGATGGCCTAAAGGCCTTATTAACTCTACTGGAGGGGGCCGGTTCCACAATCTCGGTAATACGGGAGGGGCCAGCGTGCTCGTAAGCATCAACAGCCTTACCTTTCCCTTTCCTGTCAACCTTAGGCCGAACAACCTTAGCCTTAGGTAAAGCACTGTCAGTCATGCCCCTTCGGTGGTCAGCACGTCTAGCAGCATAACTCATTCCTTCCACCTCAACAGTCAGTCCCTTAGCAGAGACCTCCTTCTCAACCATCACCTCCGAGGTAATCTCAACATGTACCCCACGACGTCGACGGCGTTGACGATTCAAGGACCGGTCGGACACACCCGTAACAGATGTGTCATCGGCTACGATAGGAGATCTAGCACCGCCGGGGTCAGGGGGAGAACCGGAAGCAACAACCACCGGGCATCTATTATATCCGGTGAAGTGGTCCGATCTCTCACACAGCATACACCGACGCACAGTGTGGCTACATGATTGACCGTTCTCACCCGGGCAGTTAAGTTGCCCACATCGGTGGGACTTCGACAAATGGTCCCCAAAACAAAAACGACAGCGGGGAGGGAACGCACACAACATCTCAACATGGCCTACCTGGAGGCACTTGTTGCACACTGGGGCAGACCTGTGTTCCTCAAAGAACCTTACATTCATGGACTTGCCAAACAAAAAGACACGCCCGGAGGAAAGGATCCGGTCACTGGCATCATTGCGTTCAATAGTAAACCGAATGCCGCAAGAGGTAGCGCCAGCCTGCTTCATAGCGTAAACAGAGCCAAGCATATTGGGCCGACCGGCAGTAATAACACCTGGGTTCGACCCCTCGATATCGGTCCGGAGGCCATCGAAAGCCCTGTCGCCAGACCAGTCTTCAGGTTTCCACAGAGAGCCCCTACCAGTGGGAGCCAGGGGGACACCGGAGACCAAAATCCTAACCTTTGCCACATCCTTATGGAAGACAAAGTTCGTAAGACCGGAGGGGCCGAGTTCCCGAAGGAGAGTCGATCGGCATCGTTCCAGTCTACCCCAGACCTGGGTGGCAGTATGCTCCGCCAAAGTCAAGTAAATGCATCCAATCTCAAGCTTGGAGCGGGCTTCCCGAACGTACGGGGTTTGGTCACAAACCTTCCCAAGATTGCTCAAAGTCTGGTTCATTCGGATGCGGATGGCCTCCGGAGTTACAGGAAGCTGTGTCCGCTTGCCGGTCTCGAAGCGCATAGTAATGTGGCGCTCGCGGGCATCGGGGGAGGGGGAGGAGGTAGGAACCCTGGCACGGGAAGGACCCGAAATAACAGTGGCAGGGGGTGGAGGCGGCACCAATCGTGACCTAACCTGACGACCTGGCCTGGTCATAAATGGCACAGGAGGAGGGGGAGGGGCAGCCGCAATCCGGCTATACATCGCCGCGCCGGTAGGGGGGGATGACACCGGAACAGCAGCGGGAGCAGCAGTGAGAATGGGAACCGGGGCGGGGGTGGGGGTCGCGGCAGCCGCCGGGCCGGCAACACTACTCCGCTGTCTGTTACGGCGACCACGAGTATTCTTTCTGCCAACCACTACAAACTCGTCGTTGGGCGATTCAACAAAGGCGACCTTCCTGAGACCGGAGAAAGACGCAACACCAACATCAGCAGGAGGACGGGAAGGGGTAACATCACCGTTCATGCGCTTAGCAGCCTCAGCGCGAACAGATTCCCTAATCGTCTCCCTCGAGCTCCAGACAGGTTCACCCCTGCCAATCGTCAGCTCAGCCTCATGGGCAACCGTATCCCCTTCCAACCGGGCAATAACAGCCTTCAACAACTTAATCTCCCCTTTCAAAGAGATAATCTCATCCAAGCAGTTGTTCTGCTGCTTGCCCAGACGCTGAATATCAGCAGCAACCTCCTCAAGGGAACCATACGTCTCTTTCCCCCCAACCAGCCCGTAGACATGGCAGCCATCGATCATGGAGGCGTCGTCAGAATCGGAGGACGATGTAACCGAGCCATGGGAGGAGGACGGCGAGGACGACAGGGGGACCGCGTTACCGGAACGGATATCCTCCAGACTACTCAACAAAGCTGCGTTAACCCCCGAGGGCGACCGATAGCTCATGGTAAGCGGGAGGGCGGGAAGCGACGAAAAGGTTGGGGTTCCCAATGGCGAAAGGCTGCGGGTAGCTGATCGTGGCTGAGCATCGGTGGCGTACCTAGAGTCACCAATACCTGTGCCATCAGTGTTAGACCCACCACCCAAATCCATAGGGGTATCGCGAACGATAACCGCCGACGAAGGAACCACTTGACTAGTGGTTAAAGGAAGGGGGGACGGGGAGACTCTCATGGGGGGGGCGTTGCCCCGTCGTTCCTTGGTGTGAGCGATAAACTCATGGTGTCTTTTCGACACAGGAACATAAGCACGGCGACCAGAGGGAATGGTGGAATCTGAGGCGAAACCAGATCCGGCACCTGGGCGTGTCCAGGGGGGAACAAAGGGGGGAGGGGACGACACTTGAGTGATCCGATCCTCAGGGCGGATGCTACCTGCAGGAGGTGCATAGTCCTCGTCCGACGATCGGTCCAATCGGAAGTTGCTGTAAAGCTTCCGCTCACCGGATGAAAGTCGCTCAACAGGGGAGGGAAGACGCCGTTGGCTATCGTCAACCTCGACCACAGAAGGAACGTACAGGGGGTCCTGGGATCGGTCCTCGTCAATGGACGGCCAGGATGCAGAGGGGACCATGGGATCAGACGTCATAGTCGAATGGAAATCCGAGCTCACAATCCGGGAGCTGGACGGGGCGAAGGACTGGGAGGGGCCCTCGGGGGAATGAAAACGGGCGTAGAAGCCCAAGGACAGGGTGCGGTCGACGTGGCAACCAGCAGAGGCAACAGCAAGGGATTCACAGCCGCGAGCAGCCAAGATTCCGAAACAAACTTTTTCGACAGCGTCGAAAGTGCGCAGGTTCAGGCCGGAAACAATATGTCGAACCTCATCGTCGAAGTCCGAGTCGTCGTTCTTGCAACCACCAACATGTACAATGTGAAGACCACGATAGTCTCCACCCGGCGCGGCGTAAGAAAAACCATGAACAGGTACAAGACCACGTTCACCAGCAGTAATAGCCCGCCTTACCGGGGAGTGTGGGCAGGGAGGAGGAGGGGGGGGGGCAACAGAGTCACCCATCGTGAAATATCACCTGTAGCAAAGGCCAGGCGAGCCACCAAAAAAGGGGGGGAAGGAAGGAAAATTATTCACCGCCCGGAGGGGAGGCAAACAACCGACCGAAAAGTTATAAATTCACCGGTAATAAAAGCCCGGCGAGCCACTAAAGATATTGCCCGAAGGCCAAAAGCTCCGACCGCCCGAAGGCAAAAATCCCCACCAGGAGCCCGAAGGCAAAAGAACGCAACCGTCAACCAAGTATGTTCACGATAAAAGCGTGGTGTTGAGGGTGGCGAATCCGTGTGTTCTGATTGGTTGCAACAGACGGTCAGGAAAATAGGGGGGAGGAAGCGAAGTCAAAGTACTAGAAAATAGTGTAATGTTATACTATAGGACAAATTATGCTGCATTTGATACAATGAATGATAAATTTTCGTGGGCCGGCGGCGGGGGTTGCTGGAGGAGCTTTTCTGGAGTTTGTGGGGGGAGTGTGGTTTAGATAATAATAGGGCAGTTATCCTTGATTCCATTTTCCAGGTCGTTGTGGGAGATAGGGGGGGGGAGGAGATTAGGAGAAGGCTATATATAATATTATATATCCCATATTGTTGTTTTCGTTTTTGCTGTAAGGTATTATATTTGATTTTCTAAATATTTAGAAATAGGATAACTTAGGTGTTATTTGGGATGTTAGGAGGGGTATAGGCCTTAACTACTATACAATCTCAATGGTTCCAATTGCTAAGATCGGTAGGATGCGATATTATGATAGATCGATATGTTTATGTTTACCAGGGTAAAGGCGGAGAAAAACATACTCTGAGAGAATTATATCCTGGCCAGGGGATAGAGCCTCTAGAGTCACTTTTTTTTTTGCTGTTGAGTTGGTAGTCGGGGATTACTGCTTCTGGGCATTTAATCCACCCCAAGTAATTTATAGTATGGTAAAGCGAAGTGGGAAGGCAAAGTAGGTAATCTTGTATTAGAAATGATCAAATATACGGTATCGAATAGTGGCTGGGATGGATGGCGCGCAACGTCTTCTCTTCGTTCTTGCTTGCTAAACTAGCGGTAAAGACAGAAGTATAATATATCAAAAACATAGCCAGGTTCTGATCCTTCTATCGATCACCACACATCTTAGCTTTCTTCCGTACATGTTCCACATCCCGAATATAAACAAAAGAAAGAAACATTCTGTGTAATCCCTTAACAAGAGAAATGCATCACAAAGACTCCCACTGTTTTGCGCCTTTGGTTCAATTACAGACTGCTTTCCTGCCTTCATCTCCATAACCGTTATGCGTTCCTTTAATAGTCTATGCTCCTTCTCATCCATTAACAGAAAGGTCTTCCCGTGGATCAGCACTTTCATGGAACGAAAGAAACTATAGTTGGAGCATGCCGAGCAGAATTAACTGATTTCCAACACGTTGCTTGTTAAGACTTGGTCGGGGTGTGTGGGTGAGTACGGTAAGTGGGTCAAATGCTTTGTCATAGCGTTATGGTTTGGGGGCAAAGAAAGGGAAGGCTAGTGCACTATTACAGGGGAGTCTGGTTAGGATCTACTGCCCATTTCTCACCACCTTGGGCTCTCCATTTACAAAACCAAAAACACAGCTCCTGATTTTCTTTTTTCTTTTGCTTTTTTCCAAGAAAGGTTGCGTTGGTAACTAACCATTTCGATATCCAGATTGATTCGAAACCCCTGTTGTTCGGGGCTCATAGACTAGATAGGATGGGAACTATGTGGTCCTGCGCATAGTATCATAAAGCGACAATAAATCCGATCTGACGAAACGCCTTGGCCTGCAAACTGGTGATGGCTCCTGCTTTCTTGCTTTCCTCCTCTAGGGGAGGAGGATGCTTGGATGTCTCCTAGTCGGCCGATCAGTCCGAATACTTGGCCGAATTAGCTTACCAATCCTATCCCTTGCTGTTAATTCTTCGTTCATCTCCTCCCTTCTCATTTCTAGTTTCCCGTGTCCCGCATTTCTAAATCCCTCTCCTCTCCAAGTTTCTTGCCCCCACCAGAGAACAAGAAGCAGGGGAAGTACTTGTAGGGAAAGAGTGGAAGGGGTGGAGAGGCACATCGATTGCGGAATCTCCCAGCGCAGTTTGAAATTTTCTCGAAAATAGCCCGATTTTCGCTACCTCGCATCAGAGCGCCCCAAAAGCAACGAGAGACACGCCCAGAGTGTGTTCGCTTGCCCAAAGCGGCTTCCAGGGGGGGGCCGAATCCCGATCGAGTGATTAGTCGTGATGTTATCGAACCTTCCCTGCAAGCTGAAGGTCACAACTTATACTTGCACCGGTGTCTCCTGGTCGGGTGAGGGGGTGGGGGGTTTGTCTCGTGCATTGGCTTGACTAAATTAGTTATGTGTTGACTTCTAAAGGTTAGCTTTGGTCCAGGCAGTGGAATAATGGCAAGCTGCTTTCGATGTCCATTGGAATATTAGTAACCGGAATCGACGCTAATGCATGAGACCAATTTTCTCATTGTCTCACCCGACCAGGAGATACGGTGCCCATGGCTAGGAGGTCGGCCCTAATGGTTCTCTGTTTTGTGATGGTCTTGCTTTTGACTAAATAATGACAGCAATAATATAGAAGGGCTTCTTTTACATTTTGTTTTTTTTCTTAGCACAAGCAAGGTGGGGAAGTTTGTGTCTATGGTCATGCGTTTGGATTCCCTTATGGAAAATTGACCTCCTCTTATTGCTTCATACGGCCAAGATTGCTCGTAGAGGCATCCAGCCCCGGGGCTGAAAAAACATTTTCGAGTGCGTTTCTAGTTGATCTATTAGTCTCGTGTACACAATGGTGTTGAATACACTAAAGTCTTTTGGCTTGGAGAACTTGCGTGGGCATTTTCAGCGCCGGGGCTGAATGATTCTGCTCGTAGTTTCCTGACGTTTGTGAACACAGCTGCTATTGCATGAGGGCGAAAAATCTGCCGGAGCTTCAGGGGTTTGGTAGTATGTACTTGTAATAGCATGTAATAGCATGATAGCTGTGTTCAAAAATGTCAGAAAGTTACCGGTATGGTGCTACCTGTGTGATGTTAGGGGAGGGAGGGGAGGAAGAAGAGGAAGAAAGGTCCAAAGCTGTGCTTTCCCAAAACTGGACTATCTCAATGGGCCCCCAGACCAATGTGGCATGTTATCGGGCTGTAGTGGTACTCAAATTACGAGATAAGTTTGGCGGGTTTCCCTACCCGATCTTGATATCTGCTCATTGGTCGTGGCACTTTTCTTTTCTTTTCTCTCTTCTCTTCTTCTACTTGTCCCAGGCAAGAAGTACCTGAACAACATCCACCACGTCTCTTACAACCACAGCGATTGAAATTTCAACTCAGTTGACTTGTCATATTTTTGGTTTTGACCAATCGAGATCCTTGGACCCCTCTTCACCACGGCTTCAAGTCTTTAGTTTAAGGAATCCAACCCTTATTCTAATTTCATCACTGGAAGATAGATTTATCTCTTCCATCTATTATTTTTACTTCCTCATCTTCCATTAACACCACGGTATCTGGTAATTATGGTTAAGCGAGGATCTACTACCTTTTCGGCACCCAAGGTTGCTAAGGCGGGGTTGGCGGCTTTGGCCGCGTTGACGAGAATTTTAGAGTTGGAGAAGGAGGTGTCGAGATTAAGGCATCATGTTTCCGTTTTGTCGAAACGGAATCATGGGTTGCAGAAAGAGGCGGATAGGAAGAGTGGGGACGATGGTGCCGAGGTGGCTTCGCCCGTAAGGGTTCAGGAGCCTGAGCCACAGGTGGTGGCTGAGCCCGAGGTGCGGATGAGAGGAATAATTGTGGCGGAGGAAGAGGAAGATTTGTTTGTGGCGTCTGTGGCGAAGCCGGCGGTGGCTGAGTCAAGAGTGGCGCTGGAGGTAGATGAGCCTGAGGTGGCGCTGGTGAGGCTGCCGAAGGGTAAGAGGAGGAGAACAGATGTTGATAAAGAGGAGGAGGAGACGACGGAGAGTGAGGCGGAGGGGGTGGTTGAGGGGCAGATGGTGGCGACCTCTATTCCGAGGGAGCCGAGAGGAGTGATTGTTGTGGCGGGGGCCCCAGTTGGGCCGAGAAGTGGACAGTTTGGGCGGGGTGTGGTTAACCCCAATTTTCCTTTGTTTTTCAACCAGTCCCGGGGTTTTCCCGGAGACCGTGAAAAATGGCCAGCGGGGCGCGGGAGAGGATACAGATGACCTTGAGTGGCGAGGGTAAACTTAACGCTCGGCCTTAGTTTAGGTTTTTATGATGCGAGTCGACGTGGGCAGGGCTTCAAGTTGCTTTACCCCTTGTTCAGATGTTGGATAAGCCCGCCTGGTGTGTGAGCACTGGGGTTATCGGACGACGTAAGTTCACCTTGTTATTGTTGTTTTACTAATGATACAGATTCTTCATTCGGCTTGGTGACCCGCTCGGCCCGGGGGTGCAGTTGGCTACGGGGGGAAGTCGGATTTGTGGTTTTGACGTTGATTTAGTGTAAAGGGTTGTTTGTTGTTTCTTTGCTGTTGCTAGAGGTGGTGAGGGAGTATGTTCCGGTTGGCGGGTCCGGGAATAGCTAGTTGATTAGGGTCACGCTTTAGAGTAGCTTAAGTACCCGGAATGGAAAAAGTTTTACAAAAAAAAAAAAAAAAAAGTACCTGAACATTTGGACGGAAAACAGGGATATTTCAGGGATATTTCAGAGGTATGATAAGACATATCTTAGGGGTCAGTGTCCACCGTTAACAGGGGGAAATTTTGGTGAGAATTACCAAAAGTGGTACTTACCCCACCCTATGTTCAGGTACTTTTTTTTTTTTTTTTTTTTTAAAACTTTTTCCATTTCGGGTACTTAAGCTACTCTAAAGCGTGACCCTAATCAACTACTCCCAAATCCGCCAACATTCCACCATCATCACCCCCCAAAAATAAACAAACTCCACATCCCATCCTCCCGAGCGGTGCAATAGCAGGAGACATACATCAACCCACACACCCGGCCGTCGACCCTAACCCATCTTTTCCCGCAATCAAATGCCCTATCAGCACATGTTCAGGTACTTCTTGCCTGGGACAAGTATACTATCCTTGCTCTTTGTCTCTCCCTCTCTCCTCTCTCCCGCCAGCCATCATGCACGATGACGATGACGATGACGATAGGCAGTTTATAAGCACTTGCCATGCTTGCAATGGAGATCGACCTCGCGGGCTGTTTGCTTACTTCCCCCCCCTCACCTTTGGGTCTACTGACTGCCCCGAATTTCTCTTCCTCAACCTCCTTTCCTAGGCACTTTATTATACTGTATTGTGTAGTAGTTTGCGCATCACTAAAATCGGCATGTGGGCCACCGGTATTCTGAATCGACATTGAAAACCCTTGGAGGTTTGGCTATCTATTCACTATGAATCCGCCAAAATTGGGCGAGACTAGTGAAGGCGCGCTAAATTTCTGGGAAATTTTCCACCTTGGAAGAGTAATTAATTAGTGGCAGATGTGATACGGTATTGTGTGCGATGGTGGTAGCAGTACTGTGGCTACGGGCTTACAGGCAGTCGACATGTCGGGGTTTTAGGAGCTTGATCAATTCTCTGGAATGCTGACCAGGCGAAGGAAAGAGTAGGATGCTCGTGGGACTGTCACTTAGTTAAGATTCAAATATGGATGGACGGTTGGGCAGGATCCTTATCTAAGACCATCATGTTGTAGATGAAGGCTGGCTTGAAACGGCAAGGGGATTAGCAGGGGATCAAACGGGGGATTAGTTTTTCTTCTTCCTCGGATCTACAAAGTTAGACATCACTTCTTTGAGGGCCCAACAAAGGCTGCCTTTGCCTGTCTTATACCGGTCCGCTTTGTTAATGTCTCACTGTTTTGGATATTGGCACCCTCTGCTTCCTTGGGAGTTTGAGTTCTTGGCATGCATTTAAGTTCATACTGTAACCAGGCTTTCCCACGGGTAGATGGATTTGGTGTCGATCGGGATATCACATGGTAGGAGATATCCGTTGGAGCACCAGCCCAACTAGCGCATCTAAGTGGCGATTCTTTGGACATTTTTAGAAGGTCACAAATAGGGATTCCGATGGGCTTTGCTGCGCCGTAGGCTGCCAGGATTATTATATTTGATGTTACGATACTTACCGCTTGCCATAATACAAGTCAGCCCGCATAGTGAATCCCTGATCGGATGGCTGTATTCCCACCCGCTTGCAAAATAGAGTTCTGGACCCATGCCGGGGTGTCAATTGTGCTTAGGCAAGGGCCTTACCGGTCTCGCGTATCCTGGCCAGGAATATCCCCACAGATGATACCCGCAGAGGCCTTCAATATATTGTGTGCTATGAGGCGTTTTTTGGGGAGGGGAGTGAGGGGATGCCTTACAGAGTCGGAAATTCTCCCATCGTTCATTCTATATTCCGATACTCGCCCCGCTATTCTGAACCTTTATTTCTGGTGAAAACTCACCCACCACACTCCTAGTGCCCAATAGACGTAGGGCAATCTCGTAATTTGATAGGGGTTTAGATTAGCATCCTGTCTTTTCATCGTATGTAAGAAATACACGGGATGAATACGGTGGTTTTGGGAGACCTCTCTTCATCTCGCTGCTTTACTGCCTTCACCCTCGAGTGATCTCGAGTGAGCATACTAGTAGCCCTAGATCGGGTCAGGCCCCCACCAAAAAAATCAAAAAAATTCCTCGCTTAAAAATTACCGGTAGCAGTGGCGAGTTAGACAATCACTGTGGTAAGATCAGGATATTTCCTCCTGGCGTATGAATAGTGTTTGACGAGCTAAATCCACAAGGTATTTTTAGTGGAACACACCAACAGTGCGTTCCAACTTCTGTTATCATACAGTATGATTTCAGAAAGTCCTGATAACTTGAGCAAATTTGGAGGAGGAAGATTCCATAGTGTCTCAGATAACTGGTATCATAGCATAAAAAAGAAAAAGAAAAAGGAAAGAAAAGGAAAGAACTCATCGTTTGGGTAATGCTCTGTCTCATGACGCATTAATAAAGGTCTTACAGTGTTCACAAAATCGACAAACATCACACAGACTGCTACCAGATTAGGTTCTGAACTGGGCAGATGCATGTCTAAGACCTCAAGGAATCTTTTTCCTCTCTCTTTTTTTCTTCTTCTAATTTTGATCACATTGTGGAGGCTTTCTCGAATCCCGAAGAGTTGTAAGCGCTATGATACGAGTCCGTTTTTGCCGCTGTTGCGAATTTGACCAACCAGGAGAGCGCCTTCTTCCTTGGTGTCAGGGATAGATTAACCACCTCAGACTCTGTGCTGGAATACAGTAGAGGGCAACTGCGCTGCCGCTACGAGGTTTCGATGCACCTCATGTTCCTCTTGATTTTGTCACGGCTGGTGGCTGAGTTTGCGCTGTTTTTTTTGATCACGTAACCTAGAGGGATTCCAAGGCCACTATGCCATTTTTATCATAATATTATTATTTACTAGAGGGCGCTAGTATCTACAGCCCCGGTTAGGGGTTTTGGGACGGGGATGTTAGGTTGCTTAAACTTGTTTTTTGTATATAATAATATTGTTCCTGTCGCTCTGGGCTGAAGCTATAGTTTTGCGGTTGAAGTTTTGGGGTTTTGGAGGCCCATGTGGGTGTTTTGAGCATGGATTTTGGATGGGGCAGGCACTTGTTGTATAGGAAGCTGGGTGTTGAGAAAGTGATATTATTTAGAGGGGAAAAAAAGTATGGTAAATTTATAATATCATACCTGGACAGCTATGGGTATAATTTTGTTTGGGGGCACAGATTAATTTACGGATAGACGGACGATTGGCCATATATTCCTCTGACTTCTATGGACGGTACTATCGTACTCATAGCACTGGTATTCGAGCCCTCACCACTAACCTGGCGGGGGACAAATTTCCCCTCCCTTGTAAAGGGAACATGCAAGGTGTATCCGAATATTCAAGTATGATACCAATTTAGTTTGTGCGCTCAGATATGTATGATACAAGTAGCTACAGTATATATTTTTCTAATCACTGTGTTCGGATACTTCTTCCCTGTTACTTGCACTCGTACTAGCCTGGAGCAAAAAGTGATCGGAAAAAAAGTGGTGTTGCACCCACCACTCTTTTTCTGGCCACTTACCCTCACACCCAAGTATAGACTCGTACTCTTCATGAATTTCGTGTAGTAATACACCTCCGTAAGGACGGCTGAGAGAGTGATCTGGCGGGCCGTTCCGCCCTGCAGGTGGTGGGGCTTAGCCCTTTCACCTGTATCATGCAAGAGTAAAATATCATCGCTCCAAACCCTGCCAGTCCTGCCGCGGCTTGTGCCACTATAGCTAGCTAGCTTCTGAATCAAGTTAATTTTTTCCTCTCCTGGTGATTTTTTGATAACCTCCTCCATTGCCCTCAGCCCACTATTTAGGGTAGATTTGTGGGCCATCGACATCACGCGGTGTTAGAGTGTGGGCCGCTGATGCAGAGGAAATCGGTATCGGGGTGTCCGGACACGGGTGGATCCATGGAGGAAGTGGGGGATCGCTAGTTTCTGGGATTTACCTTGCTGCTCCAGCCATCCTAAATTGGCGGGGGTAGGATAGCATGAGCTTTCATGCAAATAAGGTGATCGACCTACAGGGGAATAGAGAACAACAATCGAACTTTCCGGACACGAGCTGTGAGGGGGGTTTCTCACCAAATACGGGAGCGCGGTGGGTGTTCATTCCGTGGGATGAGTGCAACGCTTAGAGTTGAGAATAGAACTGGTGTTCGTACACCATCGCTATATGGGATGCTGGGGATGGTTGGCTGTAGGATACGAGTCATTTTTCCGCAGGATGTGGGACCAAAGATTTTCGACTAATATTTTTCGTGAATGCTATTTTGGAGGGGATCTGATAGGAAGTTCCGCGGAACTGCTCTAGTTGGCATAAGGGCGTGAATAAGAGAATGAAGTAGATGTTGTCATGGGGCCCCTAATGTTAGGATGCCTGATTTGTAGAAACAGAGTAACTGATATATAGGTGGTTAAATTGTGAGACCACACTATTAGTCGTGTATCTTGTCCCCTCGCCGCGAGCTGCGGAACTTTGGGCACGGTGTTACGAGATGGATTTCTAAATATTGTATGAGCTATTGTGAGCAAGGAGTTGTCTTTTTTGGGTGAGGAGGGCGTGGTGGAGGGGAGAAGGAAGGTTCCTGCCTATTTCCAAGTGCTAGTCTGCTAACTAAAGAAGACTAACAGATATGTGTGCGCAATCATTGGTTTGGTCTCAACGCCGTCATGCGCCCTCCATAACACAGTGAGGATGGTTGCCCGTTCCCTACAACACCCAACAGTCTTTTCTAGCATTCGGGTACCTATTGGGGTCCTGGGATCATGCTAGTTGGTAGTAGTCCGTGATCTAATAGAGATTAGGACCGAATACCTCACCAGTGGCGATAGCTCATCGAGCGCCCAAGAGTCATACACGAACTGGGGAGACCTATCCCATACCTCCAGTGGATCGGCATGAGGGCAAGGTAAACGCCTTTACTGACTCATGGATGTTCTTGCAGGAAAAATGAGCAGGCAAGTCTCTAAAGGAGATGCACATGTGAAGAAATAACGGGGCACCAATGCCCGGCCCCCCCGAGGCAGCTTCAAAGAAAAGGAAGACCCGGGGTCCTTTGAGTGAGCCCCTTGCTCTGTTGTTACTTGTAGCAGGCAGGAAATATCCGATATCATGAGTCGTGAATCAATTATCGGGGCTCAGACACGCATGGTTGTTTACCACACACGTTTGTGAATCCCTGTTATCGGATACTTCTTGCTTACTGCGAATGACCTTTAGGTGAGGAAACGCGGGTGCTCCTATAGTGGGTCCGATAGCATTTGTTTAACTTCGCTTTGAGGGGGTTTTTCCCCTAAGATATTCTGCTCCTGTTGGCCTACGCTAATGCGGCAATCCGGAAAACTGGAGAGAGTACTGTTTGCGGTGAATCGGGATTAGATGAGAACTGCGCATGGTATTAGAGTATCCAGGGTCTTCACTCGACGGAGTAAATAACTTGGTTGCCTGAAGTTTAAGTAGTTGAGCTAGCAGGAGTTTTACGTGATCAACGAACGAGACTGCAGGAGATTAGCGGTTATGCTTGATTAGCTATCTGAAAGTTGGGGGCTCGTTGCAGTTCGGGCTCCACCTTTGATTATCTATCGCATCGTATATGGGCGTTTCGTCGGATGATGTGCCATGACTAAATAACTGCAGGCGTGATCTGGGAAGAACTGAGCCCTGGGCTTGTCTAGGGAATAACCTATAGTAGGTCTATTAAAGGGCTATGATTGGGGATTCGACGTCGAGTCTATTAGTAATCTCGTGGATACAGCTTTTCTGAATAATGGGTTTTGCGCGCTGCTCAAGATGCTGTGTGTGTGCTGTCTGGTGGATGAAATATCTAGTGATTCAGTTTGTGCCACAGGAGTCTTGGGGCGAGTGAGGGCCTGTGACTAGCACTCAAGGTAGCAACTTGGAGTATAGTACTGTACATACTAGCTGAGTAGAAGCCTCTATTGGCACTCACCAGCGATACCCGGGTAAAGCAGGGGGATGTACCTCACACCACCCCCATCCATGATCGGGATAGCTTCCGCCCTTAAGTTCTCTAAACGTAATGAAGGGTATACATCACTTGTAGGTGTAATAGTAGAGGAAAGAATTGGAGAAAAAGTAAGTCTTTTTCCTCCCCCGTGTTTTTCCCTTCCGCTTCTCCTCCTACCTGGCAAATCGCGGATCTCACCCCTACCAGAGGGAGGGGGCATAGTGTAGGGTCGAATTCTACCACCTCGTACTATATATAATACGACAATAGAGAATCCGAATAGCGTTCAGAATTTGCAGTCCCTTTCCCCACCCTCTCCCAACCAGAAGAGGCAAATCAACATTTTAAAAAAAGGAAAAGAATCGAAAAAAACTTCTCGTTTCATTTTTGTTCTGCTACCCCGCCGATCACCGACCCTACCCTTACAGGTAGGGCTTAGAGTCGGATTCTACCACCTCGCAGCAGGTCTGATTTGCGCTACAGCCTTATTGGGGAAGGCTTAAGGTCTTCAGCCTCCCAGTTCCTGTAGGGTAGGATTCCTTAAGTCTCCTACCCCACGTGACGGATCGTTCGATAATAACTTATTTTGAGAGGAATCGAACTCCTGGGCTCTTGCTAAGTGCACAGGAGGTTATTAGTTTCTTGACATGTTAACCACTGCGCCAGCTAGGCATTTTCACACCATATAGATAAGGGAACAAATACTTATCCAGTTGTTTTTGATTTTTTATAGTCTGACGTTAGACCTTCAGCACAACAACACATAGCTCCAGACACTTGCAGGTTCCGTTTTTCTCCTCTCGTATGTTTCCTTTCTTCCCTTCGTCCAGGCTTGCTAGGATGTATGAACGTTGTTAGGTGTAGGAGTTGGGATAGTGGGATGAAGGAAGTCTAGTTTGACAGATTTTCAGAGGATCTGATCAGACTTTTCGGTGGGTCGTGCGGTGCATAAGTACACTATATGGCTCAGTCCAGCAGATTATTTCAATCGATGAAACCACACTGGCCAGTGAGGCTAGAAATAGAGGGTTGGGAGACTCATCACCCTCGTGACGCCCATGTTCCTTGGCCAAGTCTACCAGACCAGGCATCATACCCATAAATACTACCCGCTCTACTCAAACTTCTTAACTCAGCCACGCATATATGTTTCTACTTAAAATCTCAGAGTAGAATGACGTGCCTCTTCTCTGGTCGTAACTTACAGCAATACTTTCCAACATGGAGTCCGGAAAAATCGGAGACTCTTTTAAGAGGGGATGGAAGCGTGATGAAGCGTATTGAATTTGCTGTGGGGACCAGAAAATCGTTTCTCAAACGTCCTTACTGTTCTTGTAGGCAGTGTGTATCTAGAATTCGCTTTTCAGAACTAGGGTGAATGAACTTGGGGCATACCAGATGAACGGAAGTGCCACATTCTGGAGACCCCTTGATTGGAGAGAGGAGCACCGTCCCTCCTTTTTTTTTTGAGAAAATAAGTTTAATTCAGGAGTGCCGTACCATACCAAGCCTCCGTGTGGGAGTTGGGGGAAACGGATAATTGTTAGAATTGACGGAAACGGGCAGATGTGAGTGTTATCTGTGATGGATGTGACCTATCGTTGATCATAGAAGTTTAGAGAATTCCTTGAGTCGTTACATTTGTTTTGGAGTTAGAATGATTTACGGAGATGGTCCTATAATTATGTCTTTCCTTTGTAATCATGGGAGTAAGTAGAGGGATTGGGACATCAATGGGGAAAAATAGGCAAGTGTGGGAGGTGGTGGAACTATGGGGATGATTTCACTATATCTCATATATACCATGTTTTGACTAGTCAGTTTGGAGAACTCTGAACAAGAGGATCAAGCTTCCGATTGCACTTTTTACGCAGTGAATCCCATTCCACCTGCCCACTCCACCTTTGCGCCGCTCACTACTAGTAGATATCCCCTGACGCTAGGGAGAAGTCCGCCCCACAGTGACTGAGTTAAACGATTCACCAAAATTTATTGACCCCCATCCGACTTTCTAACCCCTCAATGCCTCAACTCTGGCAGTATCATAGGGGCTCGCTGGGCCTTGGCTCTCTATTTTTCACCCTTTCCTTCCCATCGTACAGGGAGGCATATCGGATGGGACATCAACAAAACCCTGCTGCTACCTTAAAGTGACACTGGCGTTTTGAACTATCATACTAGCAACTTGGCCCCTTTTGCGGGTAAAAACACCTTAACGTCTCTCGGTGCCTCGACTTCTCTTTACAGAGCTTTCCTGATATCAATCCGAGGATGTTTTGCTACAATATAGTGGTGTTGGAAATATCTGTACTTGGATTTGAATACTTTCTACAACCATCGGTAGACTCGGAATAATTAGTATTTCAGGAACAGTGGTTGGTATTGTAGATTCCATAGCTGGACTCGGAGTGGCAGTGGGTTGCCGAGATAGGAGACTAGCATGGGAATGCTATTTAAAGAGAACTGAAGAGTTAACTCAAAGAGTCACCACAGGCGGGATCAAGAGGACTTAAATTCTACTAAAATACAGTCTTCTTTGTTCTTGCAATGGCTCTCACAGCCTTTTACTCTGCACTGCGCACACGTGCTTGTTACAGACAGTTACTCTCTTCTCATCTATCAACTTCACTCTATGAAACCTTCGTTCCGATCCTTGTCTGCATTTTCAGCAGGGGCAAAAAATTCAGACAGGCTGCACAGGAATTCGACTGAGGAATATTTTTCATCACTCCAGAGCTGGGCTGTACGGGAGGTCTCTCGCACAGGCTGGGCGTCACAAGAGATTCCTAGAATAAGCAAACTCGGGATCTAGGATTATCATAGAGTGTTCATAGCACTGTGTCGTGAACAGAGAGTGCCTATAACCCTCCACCAGACTTCATCCAGTCCCTGTCCTCTTTCCTGTTTCAGGAATATCAGATCGGATAACACCATATTTAGAACACACTCTATGAGCAACTAGTTAGTCAAAGGAACCTTACTCCCTACCCAACAAGTAGACTATATCTTTGGTAACAAGTGTCCGGTAGCAGACAATTTTGGTGCTCCTAGTGGTCGAAATGGTTGTCACTGTAGTGATGTGGATCTGGGCAAACTGAGGTGACCCAAAGAGCTACCCTTGAGGAGGAGATAAAGTAAAACAGGAGGCCTACCGAGAAAAACGTACCCAGTGGGTGCTTGTAGGGGTTCTGGTAAAAAAACCCAATGGAGGAGAAACTATAGTACAAGGAAATTGATAGACTACAGTATCTCCCGTCTCTTCCCGAACACTTGCGCCCATAATAGTGATTTAACCACTCACCTTTTGATCTAATAGCCCACTAGAAAGCTTATACCAAATCTCTTTGACTAGTATGCCTCTAGTGTATGTTCTCTGTGGGGGCTGTTAGCTACGGTTCACCTTGGGTAGTGGGAACTCTCCTAGTACATGTATAGCCCTATGTCTCCTCGTATGCCCTACACATCCGTTCATGCCCTAGAAAGTTCACTTGTCCACACTTCAGTGTTCATCTATATCATGTGCGCTTCCCTTTGCCTGTGCTCATATCTGCTCCTTAATACAACGCTCTACTACTGGGTCATTGCCTACCCGTACCCAGCTATCATAGCAAAATCTGGCTCTCACCCCAAGGAGCTACTTGTCATCGCTCAAGCTACGATATCTGAGTTATTATTACTATAGTCGTTAAAACTAACCTGGGCCCTCCACATCCAAATCCTCCACCCAGTTCTCTTTTCCTAGGCTGTTAGGGTTTGCTGGTCAGTACTTTATTCGAGTTTTAGGTCACACACACTCATGGGGCGGTGGTGGCGTGTGTTGGGGAAGAAGTGTGATATTGTATACGATATGTGGTTCCGGCCGGTACATATAATACCTCTATCGATGCAACGGGGACTCCTTAGTATAAAGTTGACTGAAAAAACTGGTAGATGTTCAAACCACTACAATAGGGGACCTTTTTTTTGCTTTCTTACTCTAACTTTGTTAGGGTTAAAGGCTTAATTGCATCGGTTTTTTCGCCGACATTATGCCAAGGGGTACCCCGCCGTATCAATCGAGGTGTTTTGTATAGACGGCCGGAACTGTATAGTATATTAAAAATCGGAAATTACCGTTGCTGAATTAGGCCCCATGCAATCTGGCGATCACAACATCTGGAAAGAGAGCGTGTTCTGGGTCATCTTAAAACAATACCTATGCCATGTGGTGGGAAAGGTACTCTCATGGTCATAGAGTGCTCCAGGGCTAGATTCCTTGAGAAAGAAACACCATTTCTTACTATCACAGGTTCTATTTTCGCTTTTTCATCATACTAATTTACCAAGACCTGGTCCCTCTACCTGCTTTCCTGGTTTTTGCGGGTTCCCAGTGTCGGGCTGTTTGGTGGGGTACTCCCGTTTCCGGTTTTCAATGGGCCACCAAAGTACAACGAATAAGACATTCTGGCCGAGTAGTTAAGGCAACAGATAAGAAATCTGTTCGTTGACGAGCACAGGTTCAAATCCTATAGATGGTTTTTGTTTCAATTTTTATTTTACCATCGAGGGAGAAAAAAACTAACCATGGCGATAAGGATGGGTTACGCATGATAGCCTAGGTCTGGTTCCGTTTGTCTATTACAGCACCTTGATCGACACGAGGGGGGACGCCTTGGCATAAAATTGACTGTGGAAAAACTCAGGTGTTCAAACCATACAACAGCAGGTGAGTCTTTTTTTTTATAAATTTTATTATTATTCTAATCTGCCATGGCTAAAGGCACAGCTGTACTTCTCTCTGAGCCGGCATCATGTTGAGGCATCCTCCGTTGCATCAATCGAGGTGTTGTGTATAGACGGCCGTAACTATAGCAGAACTATGATACAGCGCCTTTATATACCCTCATACTAGCTAGCCCTCACTATAGAAATCTGGGGCTAGGGCTACACCTACATGCACACGAGAACCTTGGCTGACAGAGCATGCTCGTTAACCTCAACTCAAACCTGACCCCATTAATCTTCACCATTTCAATGGTTTCAAGAATTAGAGAAAGGAGAACGATAATACCTCCAACACATGCTCAGATCACAGCTCAACTAGTTACCCTTACTCCCTCGGTCACAGGATATGCCAGCTATTAAAATCCCCAAGCTGATACTCCGCTGAGAATGTATAAAAGCTGGGGGCACTGCCCAAGTGTCCCCTCATCTTGGATAGGTAAGCATTGCCTCTCAAGAGGTGTGTTTGGGTGTACTTTAACTAGTGGGATTAAGGCTCTGGCAATATCCTGTCCCCATCCCAGGCAAGACAAGCGTATCTAGATCCTCGGGGGTAGTTGATGCTTGATCAAGCAACATTCAATTCACTATATGAACCAAAAAAAGCTTTCTAGAAGTAATTGAACCAGCTGTTCGACTTAAGAATAAAAGAGGTATATATAACATCGTAAGGAGGCACTTCTACAATGCCCATGGTACCTTTTAGTCATAACCTTTTCCATAGGCACGTACAGTACCTATATAGAATTGTCTACAGTGTCAATACTTGTTGATTCAATTTTATTGAGTTTTCCGTCATCCTGAATGTCTCTTTTCCTTTTACCCAGTAGCTAGAGTTCGCTATACCTAACCGAATATGGGTGGATACCCATTACAGCTCAGAAAGAGGTGTTTTTATCAAGATGTTCTACTCTAATTTATCAATCAGATTATTGGTTTATACAGATGTCCTCTCTCACAAAAAGGAGAGCTATGTTCTGATTGAGGAAATGGGTCTCTTGCGTGGAACGTTCCTGTTCACCAGGATACTCCAGTTTCTCTTACCCTATTCTCAGAGTGCGGATTTCTCGTTGGCACCACTAATGATACAATATGTACCACAACTCCCGGATCCATTAGCTAATTAAGTATGGTTTTGTTGCTCTTTGATATCCTATCCATCCAGACAACACCATCCGAACACCAAGCAAGCCCCCGTTTGGTGGACAGCACGTTAAAAATACCGCCGTATCACCACCCTACCTCCAGTGCTCCCAGTGTCCTTAGATAAGATCTAGCGTCTATTTTATAATCGCCACTGCATTTCATACATTTTTTTATAGCAAGAGTTAATCCTTTCCCTAGAATCTAGCTAGAGCGTACTTGTTTAGTTTCTTTACACCAAGACTTGAGCCTGGAATTTCTTCTGAGTACTATGGAATTGCTGTATTAGAGGTGTGGCTCTCGGTAATTGGAATCGTGTCTATTGTGTGATAACCGATTTAGTGCCCCACAACTAACGTCTTATTACCCCTCGGCGAAATTGAGGCAGCAAAATTTCTGTTTGGGATATGTTTTTTTCCCTTGGATCATTAATAGTTCTGGGATGGCTAAGCACGTCATTTCTTTTAATTCTATGAGCCCTAAGCTGAACTAACTCATACATTATCACTCGCCAAGGTTTTTCTCTTGATATAAGAGAGAGTGCGTTTCTTTGCCCTTACACAAAATTTCACCTCACTCAGATGCTTGTTCTGGGTGTGGAACTTCCTTACACAGCACCCTCTCCCGACGATCTACTAAGAGAGCATACAACCTCTCGTTTTATAACGAGAATGGGCTGTAATTTGGGAGCCTCTTTGTGTTGGAAACTGTAGTTATGGGTGCGCTCTCCTCTCATCTGTTGCTGTAGTTACGAGTGACACCTCGTGACCACTTACGTCACCCCCCCTGTTCCCTCTTAAATCCTCGCTTCTCTTTTCTCTTTCTCTTCCTTCTTTCCTTCTGCTTATTCTCTCTCAATAGTGTTCTTGTTCAATAAGTATAAACAAGTCCTTTGCTTTCTCCGGTGACCACTTTGCCTTTGAACCTGTGGAACTACTCGCTTGCCCTCTTCTGCACCCGATAGTTCTCAACACTTTGATATGACATTTGTTAGTGTTAGAAATGTTCACGAAGGATCCATATCTTGGACAGCACTAGACACGAGACGAAGCACCTGAACTTTCTCGAAGGCTCTATATCTATGGAATGAATGACTATATGTACAAGGAAGACGGATTTGGACAAGGGTAGTGTATAATTGGGGTTATGGTACTAGTATATGTGATCGGAAAGGTTAGCAGCAGAGTAGATGGGGCAGAATGGAGCAGGAGCGCGGATCATGTGTGATTAGGGGATGCGAATGTGGGTACAGAAGCCGAGGAGAGGACATGGGTACTCTTAGTTGTGACTGCTGTTCTGTAATATATAAGACATCCGCTCTTGCGTGATGTAGAGAAAATAGCAAGAAAGAATACAATCTCAACTCTTATCAAGACGCGTTCAACAACAACATTGACCACTTTCCAACTATCACTTTCAAAATTTAGGTAAATTTCTACTATCAAGAGGAATTGCAGTATTTGTCCTTTTTTTCTGCTTTCTCCTCTTGTTTTAGTATGAGGCATTCTACCTTCTACCCTTGATCACTAGCTTTTGGGGTCAGGTTCGTGAGGCGAGAAACTGGGGAGAACCTAAAGGCCGAGAAATATGGGAAGACAAAGAAAGGTATCCCTTGGAGTGTCTGAAATAGCAAAATTCGTGACAAGGACGCTGGGTCCAGATAGGTCAATAGCCAGCTGTTTAAGGTTGTGGATTCGGGCTTTCAACGATAAAGTGACTCAGCATCATCTCAATCCCTAATCACAGCACTCGAATGGCGCTAGAAGAGCATTAGCATGCCCAGTCGCGGATTTTACTGTTTCTAACTCCCCAAGGGATAAATTGGCCGTAAAGATTGCTATTTTCCCTCACCCTCACTCGCTACATGGGCTAGAGGTAGCCCTACTTATGCCTATAGCAGGTTACCTGTATATAACGATATGGGCCCTGTCGGAAACATCACTTCGATGACGAAAAGCGCGAAAATGCCTGACCATTTGCCGCACCGCTTGAGACATCGGGATCTAGGCAATGCCTAGACTCATTGATCTATAATAACACTACTGGCTTTTGCAAGTAGGAGGGCATTACGCTTATCTGTAGGTAACGCAATTAAGAAACCCTCTCTATTTCCTACATTAGTATAGTCCTTGTATCTTTCCTCTCACTTTACCTTCCGATTCCGGCTTGGGCTCGACCTCCAACAATTCCACTTGCTCTGAGCCGAACACATTTCCGTCATATAAAAAGGAATACGATAACAGCCGACATACCCAAGCCACCGAGTGAGGGTCGATGATTCATTCTCCGTAAGTATGAGATGCCTGTCTAGGCTTTCACGGATCGATTACCCCCTGCGGTAGCAAAGGCATATCCCTCTACATTCCACTAAATACTGACTAGTAGCGCAAATTTAAACCTAATACAACGAGCAGTAGTAACGCACCCTCCCGTCTGCCACCGCGAGAACTTGAATAATTGGGGCATGTGCCACATAGTCCAACATTTCCTCCTCTGGAAAAGGGGAGGAAAACACCACAAAAAACCTGCTCTCCAAGACAAATAAAAAAGAAAAGAATACCAGACTTTACTAGGAGAGGCAATTCCAAATTCGTCATGTCCTAGCACGTGGTCCAATTGCTTGGGTACTTGCTTATGGGAGCGTGTATTGACTAAGTTACTCTCAAGTGGCCGAAAGCACAACCCTGCTCATTCTAGTATCGGATCCGGACCATACTCCCGGTCAACATTTAGTGGAATGTGGGGAAGGTCTGCCACGGCTACTTGTGCCTCCGAGGCAAGAATTTGCAGCAGCTTGCCCCCTCTATGGTCCTGTAGTAAGTTAGCTATTGCCGGAGGAGAACTAATTCTTGGCCCGGAGGTACGAGTGCGGGAAATGCCGTACGGCGGGTGCTCGCCGTGTGCGTGAGTGATCTGTGCCCCTTGACTGCCCCCACTAGAGCGAGTTGCCTCATTCCTATGTCTGGCCTGTTTATTCGACTCCCTAAAGTACGACGCCCTACCCGCAGAATCTTTCCGCTTGTCCAGGGCAAGAAGTACCCGGAAACAGGGTGATCGATTTTGTATGGGCGCTCAGACACACATAGATGTTTTACCATATATTTCTTTAAACCCTGTTTGCGGGTACTTCTTCCCCGGGATGAGTATATCTCTTACACCCTGGAGTACCATTAAAGGTAGGAGCAAAAATAGGTAGAACTTTAGATAAAGGCGATCTCTCGATCAATCCATTGCCATTTCGTCTGTTGCATTTGCGGTTGAGTTGTGAAAGATTCTAGGTTGAGTTTTCACCCCGGAGTCATCCTAGGAGAGCCGATCTCTTCTTTTTCGTGATCTCCTCAGGATCAGGCATGGACACAACGCTCAGCCGCACGCATACACACTACCGGCACTGGAACCTCCCTTAGGAAGGGAATGTGGATTCCACCTTTACTCCTCCAATAGGGAGAGGGTCAATTAAGACATTCTGTGACAATTGCCCAACTATAGCGTGGGGGCTCCAACGGCGCAAACCACAATAGCCTTAGCTATCACTGGAACCCCTACACGACCTATCCCCAGCTTTCCAAAAGGCGTTAGTGTAACTTCTTTTGTTTCCTTGGTTGAGGTAGTGATTTTTTTTGAAGAGTTGGGTGGGGGCTGTGCCTCGCGGTGTCTCGGGAAGAGAGGTTATAAAGAAGGGTGCCGTTATTAATTCCAGCCCAGATAGTGTCTCAATGGTATTCTTGCTTGTGTGGAGCTCTCAAATTCACAGATGTTTGGTAACCGGCCCTTTGATTCATGCTTTGAGGATAGTTCGTGAGTATGGCGCCACCCTTAGCATAGCCATAGGGGCCAAAGGATGGCACTGCTACATGTTACAGGCATACAAAAACCCGAACACAGGAATAAAGAATTTATATGGCAAATTGTCTGTGCGTATCCGACCGCCCATACAAAATTTGGACTCAAGCGTTTGGGTTCTATATGCCTGTAACTTGTGGAATACCAGCTGGGGGCAGTTCCTGTAGGGTAGGGGTCTCAAAAGGTAATGGCTTACTAATCTAAGAAGATAAGAAAAGGTTATTGAGCAGTCTGCTTGAAGCTAGAGTTTACGATTGTCGTCACAAAGCGGAAACACGAGAACTGTTTTAATCTAGCTCGTGTTTTCGGAGGATTTTAGTGAAGCCAGCCTGCTGTGCACGGCATAAGTGCCCTATGGATTATGCCCTGCAGTTTCAGTTGGATCAGAAACGTGAACTCTGCCCCAACCACTCGACCTGCTATGTGGCCGTATGGTAACACGAGGCAAATAACATGTGGCTCAATAGCTGGCTGTGTTTTATTTTGATCCTCAAATAGGGAATCTAGATGTTTAGAATGGGCGGTAATCAATTAGCAAGGATGACCCTTATCAGACACGGTAACCCGAGGACCCCTGTATCCATGTATGGAACTATCTGGGCTAGAGACATTTGAATCCTAAGAAATAGAGAGCGAAGCGAGTTGGGGCACCTGATTTACACCTTTGCCTAACAAAATAGGACACCCGTAGAGTGCGTAAGTTTCCTGTGCATCATCGGCATAATCTCTGTGATTATACTGCGCGGCGTGATTACTAAATCCGGGGAAGACCTACTTTGCTCCTTTGTATGGCTTCAGCTTATGGCTTTCAGCTACACCTTGGTGTCTCGGATCGGGATAATCAGGATACCTTGCTCTATGAGTCCCAAATTTCCTTCCACAAGAACCTGGCCTGTTGTCCCTGATCACCCACTGTGCTGATAGGTTCCCTGGGTTCCGGCCTCCGGGCTAGCGGGGTGTGATTGTGCTCATAGGTTCTGGCCATCAGTCTCTGGAGGAGTTAAAAGGTGGGGGCTAGGAAGATGATCGTCATGCTTGCCGTTAAACTCTGAGAAGATATAAAACACTTGAAGCTAGAAGCTAATTAGAGGAAAATATCCAGGCGCAAGGAATGTCTTGTGTTGGCGTCGCCAACAAACAAGGAGCCGGTTGTAGTCCCCGCACTGACAATTTTCTCATAGTCTATCACTCGCGCATGGATCCCAAGCTAACGGGCACGTTCTCTACAAGATCAAGGACAGCGGTATGACACCAATACAGCTATTGGAAACCAGTCGCCCCAAGTAATAAAAATAAAAATTTGCATAGGCTATTCCTCTACCCCCATAAATACTGGTACCAACAGATCTCTATTGCACTCTAGGCCAGGTCCTTCCCGCCAAGAAAATACATAAGCCGCCCCAGGATCTTCATTGCGCCGGACTGAATACCGGTGGAACACAAGTGATCAATGCTTACTAGGTAACTTTTACGATCGAGTTAGGGTTCCCGTCGCGAGAACGGTAAATATCGCTAAACAACGAGGCACGTTGCAGCATTGGTATGTAAAGGAGGTTACCCACCGCTTTATTTGAACCCTAAATGAGACGCGCAGTCAGCATCCCACCCAACCCTCAGAACCTAAATGTGGGATGCCGGGATGTGAGATCATGTGGCGTTGGCTGTGTTTTTCCGACCGGGGTTGGTTCAAGCGTTAAGGCAAATTCTTTGGGGTGCATTGGTTGGGTCCTTCTGGAGTACCCGGGAATAGGGTGTTGTGGTACAGTACATGTATACAGCGCCTTATTGGGGGCAGGGGATCCAGGGCGGTGCTCACGAGTGAGGGGATGTGGCTTGGGTTGTCTAACGTAGAAGCATGATGCCTCACTGTCCAGTCTACTCTCCTCCTTTGCCTATGGCACTAAAAGGGAGCCTTTTCAGAGCCTAAGACAGTGCTACCCGTACTCAAGTTTTTTGGTCGAACCCAAAAACGGGGCTTGTGCAGAGGGTGCAAAATATTACCCGAGAATACCGATCGTGGTATTCACTCTTTAATTTTAATTCTAGATCTTGGGAGTTGGGTCCTGGTGTGAAGCTATTACCCCTACTAACTTCCATGCTATTGTATTCGCGCCCGAGGCAAATTTAGAACCAGAATGTGCAGTGCCTTCGTGGCTTCTCTAGCATGAACTGGGCCCGATAAGCGAAAACAGTCAGACAACCATAGAAGCATAATTTTCGTTTCGCAGAAAAGTGCAGAAAAACACACCGCCGCCATCACAGGTTTGAATGTGACCGAACCATGAAGGGTGGCTCATGAAAATAATGCCGGTACCCTCCTGGATGATTCTGGGAGAATGGGACGGGCTCTGATTGCAGGTGCATAAGAGTTGCGGGGGATTATATAAGCGATAATCCGAAGGACCTGTATGCGGCCGGGTGGCTGCCTCTCAGTGTGCGATGCTCGAGCGATTGGATACCTCCCGTGCCTCGCAATCTTTGCCCGCTATCCTCGGAGTAATACGGCAATCAAAAGGCCCATTCTCCCTATCGAAGGGTTGACGTTTACTTTTGGTTCAATAAATATCACTCCCAGGCTGCTGCCGGGTCGAAACTTTTGTGCCGCCCTCGCCAGTGTCTAAGACAGGGATGACCAAAATCTTTCCCGAATATTCTTCAGCAGTAATATGGGAAAACTATTTCCGTAGACCCCATACGAATCTCTATGGAGGCAAGGGTTAAATTATGTCTTGTGATTTTTGATGACCCCCTCCCCGAGTGCTAACCACCTGAGAATTTTGTGGTGATTAACCAAAGTTGCTTATTAAGCCGTGTCTCAGACAGTGAGAAGGGGGGCGCAGATTTTCTACAGTCCCAACAATCGACGAGATGAGCTTTGCTTCGCCAGTTTGAGGGTTCCGTCCGGGTTGAGTTTCTTAGACCTAGTCCGAACCCAGTCAAATCTTGCCAAAATTGAACCAGGATGACCCGAAAACATGCGACACAAGCGCGGGGCTTAGTCATATGATATCTAGATCATTTGGAGAGGGGTTTGAGTTAGCGTCAACTTACAATGCGCCTGTGGTAAGGGGGTATTACGCCGGGGTGCTTTCAAAGTTTGGGGTGGGACTGCAGTGGACGGAACGGAAAAAACTCTGTCAAAAGATTCAACTAGAATGACTAAGGTTGATATTTAGAAAATGATCGTGACGAAGCGCCTGTCCTATTGTTATTATGGTAGTAGTTTATTGTGTCTTCGATGCTTGCTTACAACGGTAGTCTGGCGGACAAAAGGAAGAGAGTAACAAATTTCCGCCTAGGAAAATATAGATACAGTGAAAATCATATGTTCAAGAGAAAAAATAGCTGTCTCGAAAGGATAACACCCCAACCCTACTATGTAGCATCTAAACCGCGCCAAAAGAAAACTGGAAGAACCTCATGCTTGGTCCCTAACCGTCCACTGCGAATTGCCTCTCTCTATACTCCCTCTCCGCTTGCATGTTTATCAGAATCGGCGACCTCGTACGGATCCATTTCCCCCATTTATAGAATCCCCAAGGAATCGGCGCCAATACCGCTGCCAGAATACCCACCACAGTCATCGCCATGTTGGCACCCAAGTCCTGATAGAGCTTCGGTCCCACGAGCGGTAGAACACCACAGAGGATACTGCGGAATACAGTGCAGCCAGCAAGACAGCTTGCTGCAAAGAGGTCGTACGACGACAGGAGGTATGCGTTCCCATGCATGAAGATCAAGGTGTTTGATATTCCGAAGGGGATGCCGCTAAGGATTGGCCAGATCGGGCGGATGGAGGTTGGGGAACAGGTCCATGCAAACATGAAGAGGCTGATGGGTGAGAGAATGCCTGCTAGACAGACGATCAGGATCTTGGATTCGGGTATGGGTAGGGAGGTTTCTGGGTCGGGTTTGTGGAGGGATATTAGTTTGTTATTGAGAGGATCCATGCAGACCGCAATTATTATGCCCAGGCCCAGACCTGTAGAGCGTCAGTGCGGGTGGCAGACAAAGTATTGGAAAGATAATTACCTAGAAACGACAATCCAGCCATACCGGGAGCCCATCCCCGGATATCTTGAAAGACAATTGGATATGCTGTGAAACTGAGGTACAGGATCCCGTACTGAACACCAATATACAAAGCCCAAAATATGCAAATCGGCTCGGTGAAAAGCATTAACAATGGCCTTTTCATATTCAGCTTCACAAGAGTTAACATATCTCCTTCCCCAACCTTGTAGCAGTATCTGGACATGTAGTTCTCGTCCTCCGTAGTCTTCCGTAGCATGGCGGCTTTTCTGCGCATCAGAACGGGGCCGTAAGTCTCGGGGACAAAGTACCCGGCAATGGCGAGGGCAGCTGAAAATATGAGCGTAAGGTAATTCAAGTACTTCCATCCGAGGCCCTCGTATATAAAACCACCGAGCAGAGGTCCAATGATAGGGCCTTCGAGTGGAGCAATCATGAATATGCTGAACGCTAATGCTTTGCTCTTCTCGCTGAAGAGATCACCGAGTGAGCCTGGGGAGTTGGACAGAGACACGGATCCCACGAAAGCACTGTATGTTCTCTATCAGCACAGCCCCTCAGGCGACTCTATAAGGTGAGCGAGGGCGATAGAACGTACGCGAAAAACCGGGAGATAAGAATTGTTTCTAAGTTTTTTGCAAAACAGGCAGGTAGAATAAGTATGCAGAATAAACCCATGGAGACCTGGTAAACAGGCCTTCGCCCAAAAAGCTCGCTCATGGGGGCTAGCAGCAGTGGGCCTAAGGCAAGTCCAACTTGGTATGTTGTCAAGCCGAGCGCCACGCTGGTCTTGTGTGGGATATTGAATTCTTTCATCATGCCACGGCTGCCGGAGATGTACGATGTAGAGTAGAATACACTGGAATTATGGATTCTGGTTAGTCTTTATCTCAAATGTGTGAATCAGATTCGACCTACACCATGAGGTACTGCATTGAGATCAAGAACAGGATACCAATCTTCCGTGGAAGACTCCAATTCACAGGATTCTTCGGATCCCGCGATCCATCCCATTTCACTTCGTAGTCTGTATCCAACACATTTTCTAAATCCTCAATCGTTCGTGGTGGTCCATAGTCCCTTGTAAACCCCCGTGAGATCCTGCTGCTGACCGCAGATAGTGCTCTTGTGAGAGCGCTCACCCGCTCCGCCTGTAGCTGGAACGACAATGGGCGTAACTTATACTCATACTCCTCCTCTGAATTGACCTGCTGGCGTGGATAGTGCGTCCCCGACCGCCGATTGAAGCTCCAATTCCCAGACCTGAATTGCTCGAAGGAAAGCTGCGCAATATCTGTGGGTGTTGGGGTGTTAGGCTTCGCAGTTCTTGGTACTCCCAGATATTCACGGTTATAATTTTGGTCGTTGCCCAGTGGTATAACTGTCCAGCAAGACATGATTCGCTCGGAGCTGAACTCATCACCGACGTCCAGACTATCCCCCAGAAACCCCGCCTCGGGGGGTGCTGGTGTGAATTCGATGCCGGGGATTGGTATATTCGTCATTTTCTTCACCGAAAATTCGAGTATTTGTAGACGAACGGCTAGAATAATCGCTAGTTTCTTGGGCTCCTAGTTATATAGATACCCCCACCAGTACTTTTACCCCCAGCACTTTATCCACCCCGCTCTAATACCCTGACTAGTTCGGGTGTATGCACCAAGTCAGAATGCGGCGGGGGTAGCAGAAAACTAGGCATTTCCGTTGGAATATACTGAACGGGTCGACGGCCTTCCCATTTAGTAAGGCCTGGTGAGAGAAGAAAATATCCCAACCCCAGACCAAACTCACATCCTCAGGCTGCCGAGTAAAACAGCCGAGGACTCGTAATGTGCTGCTTTTAATGCTGATTGGTCCTGTACAAAAAGCTCTCCACGTGCTGATATCTCTCCCCCCTTCCCCATGTAATGGCAATTACCTGACCCCGCCGGCTTTTCCCTCGTGAAGACAGCGTATTATTGTTTCAGAGCAGATGAGATGAGTCAATATTCCCCTCGACTCCCGTTGCCATTCTTGTATGATAATGTAGTCTACATTCTGCAGCTTCTCATCGATTGTAGTAGCACTTGTTGATAGCATGCTGCAGTTCCTTGCAACCGCCGCCTGTGATTCGTGAAACTTCCAACAATTGGCTGGACACAATAGCAAATATGGAAGGAAAAGGCTAGCGTTGTGGGCTACATTGGTAACCCAGACAAGGCGTGACCAGTAAACAGACCGAGGATTGCAAGAGCGAGATATCACTCAACCATCCACCCACAAAACAATCAAAGATAATCAACTGTGTAACTGCTCGGCAGTTCAAACGATGGCAAAGGCAACCTGCAGTGTGTCCATGAGATGACCCAGTTATATGCCCAGGAAGCTAGAAGACACTCGAATTTTCTGAATGGTCAAAAGGATAGGCTTCCCCCCATCACTTGAGACGTTTAATGGCTTCCTTGCCCTGTCCCATGAGAAGTCAATCATATAACCTGATACTCAGGAGGAAGTACTCGCGCAAGCTCTTTTCTGGTATAGAAATTTTAAAGTTATGTTGCATGCAGCCTGGATGCATAAAAAGCTTATGACTTGGAGTTGCTGGGTGTATTTAGGTTTAGGGTTTGTAACAATTGTTCTGGATGTAGTACAGAAAGTAGAATGTTACCGGCAATTTGTACAGCACTGCGCAGTATGTGGCATGGTTCAGGGTGCTAGTTTGTGGTAACGTCCGGTGAGCTAAGTAGCGCCAGCCTGTCGTGAGGCGCTTCGGGGGACGGCTTGGGAATCCGATTCACCCAATTATTTTACATCTCATTCCTGTGGTCTCCACTGCATCACTCAGCCGCGCACCGTAGGTCCCAGACATTGCCATTATTAACCGAAATTCCGTCTCCTGAAAATTATCTCATCTTCTGCTCGAATGCTTATATAGTGTGAGGTCCGAGAGGGTGGATCCTCTCTCCTTCATTAGTTGGTGCTGAAAAGCCCTTCTCCAAACTCTACCAAGAACAGATGGTGATATATCATGATGCCAACCAAAGCAGAGTTGCAACAACAGTAGCAAGGGATCATTGGAGGGAACCTATGTAGTATCGCCAGTAACTTATGAGACAAATGATCCTATCCATGATTAGTATTGGAGGTGGGCTTGAGAAATCCTGACAGACTCAAACACATAGATATATTAGTCCACCAGTATCCCCATCCACTAACTGCACTTAACAGCATTGGAATATCCGATTCGGCAGTTGGGAGATCGGGTTGAGCTAAAGCCATGTTCTAGCTCTTCTTGTTCGAGAGAGAAGGGGCCCGACTGTAGGACATAAGGAGGAAACATATCAATAAGAACCCCACACCAAGTCAAGCCCGCTGCTGATTTACTGTTCTTATCCCTTTTTTTGTATCTGATGAACCACGGTCAAGACAGCCTGCTACCTAGGGGGGAATAACGCCGCCTATTCAAGTAAATCCCACAGATCCTCCAGGATGGTCAGGATGATCAAGAGAATTGTGATATGAATCTTAGTGCATGAATAAGAAAGGTACGCTTATCAGTGAGCAGATCGGGAGTTTGAAGGACCTAAAAGCACTACCCCAGCATCGCATCAGAGTTACCCCGGCATCACAGCCAGGGAAATAGCAAACACCTAATAACTGCATCCACCTATTATACCTTCTAGCTAACACTCAAACTCAGGGTCGCCACCAGCAGACCAGATGACGGGACGTCAACTCTCTCCTTTTTCCCCATCCGCCCAGGTTACCTTTATTAATGTGAGATGGATAGCGCAGCAGTAGAAGGTAGAGTGAGAGGATTTGCTTCGGGACTTGCGCACTGTGCAGGAAAGGTGGGGGAGGTAGCTTCAGCAACTTCCCTCTCTTATCAGTAATCCTACAACTATAGTAAACTAGCGGTAAAGGCACTCATACAAGCACGGTAAGTTACAGTACAACTAAGAAAAAATGCTATGTATACAAGGCAAGAAAATAGGGAGAGGGGCAACAGCTGCCTTCCCAAGGTAAAAGAAGCAAATTTTTTATTCCCCTTCCTATTCTTACTTTATATATATATGTTGTTTTTTTATATTTTTTTATATTTTTTATTATGATACCTATTTCTTTGCCAACCTCCCTCCCATCCGCTTCTGCTACCCGCCGATCGCCAACCTTTAAGGTCTAGAGTCGGATTCTACCTCCTCGTAGCAGGATTGTTAAACCCCACAGCCCTATTGATAAAGCCTAAGTTCTTCAATCTCCCAGTCCCCATAGGGCAGGATTTTTTAATTATCCTGCCCTACATGACGGATCGTTCAATAATAACTGATTGTCAGCATGGATTGAACTCCTGGGCTCCCGCTAATTGCGACAGGAGTATTAGCCACTGCGCCAGCTAGGTATTTCATGAAATGCCAACTTGGGAACTAATATTTATCCTATGATACTAGAAGCCCGATTTTGGGATTTTAATGGGTGGGTAGTGTGTCTCTTCCCGAGTTGCTGGTAGATTTCAACGGATGTGTTTCTTACTCCTTAAGTGTTTAACTTTAATGAGAGATTCTCAGTAGTTTAAAACAAAAGCAGTGCTTTGTGCGCTTGCTACTCTGGTACGATACGGTTAGCAAAGCCCCACTCAAGACCTCGAGCCTCCCTACTTGCTCCCATGTGTGTTAGTTATCTCACTATAGTCTTCTGCTCGTTCGAGTGTTTTGTGGAGGTTTCTTTTCTTTTCTTTTCTTTCTTGCTTGCTTGCATTCCGCCTGGCTTTCTAAGGGCGCCCCATTTCTGGTGGGTGGGGGGGGGGGTTCGCTCCCAGAAAGCAAGTAAGCATTGTGGTATAGATTAGATCGTATTTTGAGATAGAACATTTAGATACGTCGAGTACATATATAGACCAGCGCATCCCAATCCTTCCTTAGATCGCCGGATTTATCTCTATATCTCCCCGCATGTACACACTCCTCTGCACATTCCGGTAATAACAAAGGAAAGGGTGTCGGCAGAATTTTCCCCTTAAGCCACTAACGTACCAGAGCAATCCACCAGGCTCCCGGGAAACTTGCGATACTCCTACAACTTCCAGAATCAACTACAACCTCAAACGCTCTTGATATGGCTGAGATGCCCATACCCATTCTGTCCAGAACCACCACCCCCACTTCAGTCTAACCAACTCTGAACTCCGAGCTTTTCCAGGCGAGTTGCACGCTTATAAAAGTGTCCCCAGTAGGACCGTTTTTTATTCGCACGTCCCGGATGGTCTCTTAGAAAACTATTTACACCCCTAGTTACAGACCGGCCAGCTCAGCTGCGAGTCAAGAGACCACATAAACTCCCCATACCGAGATACTCCACGAATGCAGGGCAGTGCACTTGCAGGGTGGAGTTTGAGAAAAGGGGGAGGAGTTGTCCTCCAGAAATTTTAACTTGAACCCGTTAGACCTGTTCGGCGCCATACAGTGAGAGCTATCTAGTACGATACACAACCCAAGAGGCCCATGGCGAGATTAGCGGTTCAAGTCCGCTTCGACAAATCCCTTTTTCTACGCAATTTTTTTTCTCGCTTCCTTCTCCAATACTTCACTCATCATAGGTGTTTTTGGTCAGCTGACCTAGTCTGTTGTGGTTTTGAGTCTAGCTTGCGCTTATGCAGGGCTGTACTCACACACGATCACTCGCCAGGAGTTAGGGCTCGAGTGTTGAAAATCTTGGTTGCGGAGGTAATGATTTACTGTGGGGATTTTACGCAGTGGACTGAAACCGCTTAGGTGGAGATGAGAATCATGATTGATTGATAACTTGGTGGAAGGAAAGACTTGAGGAAAGTTGTGTACAGGAAGGAAGGTGTGTTGTGAGGAGACGGTATGAAGGAAGGAAAAACAAGTGGGGTGAAAACATTTTCAGAGCTTGCGCGTCCTTTGGCTAGTGCATACGTATGCCCCTACGGCCACAGAGAGCGGGCACATCCCGCACCAAGTGCGGCCATCAACTGCTATTTCCAACATCGAGCAATAAAAATGTATATCATAATTATCATACGATTGATAGCACTATAGCATATTATAATATTAGAAGTCCGCTTTGAGTTTTAGAACTCAGTTGATGTTCTTGGCAGCACTCTACTGCTGCCGTAGGTATTGTAGGTATGATATCGTGGTAAGCCATCTTACGGAGGGAGTTCTTTCTCTTGCCTCCCACTATTAACGTGCCCTTCCTGTTGACCTTCCGACATGTACAGAGAAGCCCTTGCGAGGAGCGCCGGCTTATGGAACCGGCCGGGAAGGGGAGCGGAACAGAGGGTTAGAACTAGCGGTGAGGGTACGATGTGTTAACTGTGATGTTCAGAAAGATAGTTGAGTAAAAATCTTTGATACCTTTAGTATTAAGGAGAAATTTTTATCACGGCACGGAAATCGGGTGAATGGCGGAAGATGGGTGGCAAAAATGAATGAAAAATGAAAAATGAAATCAAACTGGGCGAATCGCACCGTAAACTCTTCTCTATTGGCTTGCTCTCATGTGTATAGTATGTATATCTGTGCCTAATTTGTGTCTATCTATGAAGCTTCCATCCACGCCTCTCATAATACAGAGGGTTGCTGCCCAAGTTAAGCGATAGTACAAGTAAATATAAAGTCAATTATCAACTGACACAGAATAACCTAACCAAATGGACACAAGAAACAAATATCAAACTAAAAGAGTATATATATCACGAGAAAGTAGGATAGAAAAGCACCAATAGATCGCGAATATATATGAAATTAGTCAAACAAGATCCAAACAATACAGCAAGAAATGTGAAAGGGGATAGGGCGTTCGAGAGAGCCATTGAGGTGACGAGACGTCCCAAGTGAAAGATGTAAAGGTTGGACATTTATGGTAAGTTACTAATCCGCGTATAAAGAACTATATGTAACAGGCTGGAGATTTTGTTTTGATAGGTTTGCTACCCTGCTAGGAGAGCATATTAAGTACATGGAGGGAGAAACGGTGAGTCCATCCTTAGATATCAAAATCTGCGCGCCTCCTTTGGAAGGGGGTTCAGATAGCTTGGACGACTCGGGAGAGAAGAGCTCCGTTGATTGAAGGCCCGCTTCGTATCCGGCCAAATCCACCCGCTCCTGCAGCAACTTGGCAATTCCCTGGTGCCCATTCCTGGCAGCCCACTGGAGAGGTGTTCGGCCAAATTCGTCATCAGCTGTGTTGGGATCGATACCCCGCCGTTCAAGTAGTATCCTCACCACTCCCTCATGCCCATTCTGGGTAGCCCACGAGAGCGGCGTTTGATGTTGGGTGTCAGCCGTATTAGGATCGACGCCGTTCCGTTCCAATAGCATCCTTACGACCCCCTGGTGCCCATTCTCGGCAGCCCACGAGAGCGGGGTTTGTCCATGCGCGGTGTCAGCTGTGTTTGGATCAACACTGCCCCGTTCTAGCAGCATCCTCACAATCCCCTCATGCCCGCTCCCGGCAGCCCACGAGAGCGGCGTTCGGCCGTGTTTGTCAGCCGTGTTGGGATTGATGTCTTTCTGTTCCAGTAGCATCCTCACCACCCCCTCATACCCATTCCCGGCAGCCCACGAGAGCGGCGTCCGGCAATACTCAGTGTCAGCTGTGTTAGGATCGAGATCGTTCTGTTCCAGCAGTATCCTCACCACCCCCTCTTGCCCACTCTCGGCGGCCCACAAGAGCGGGGTTTCGCCTTGTGCGGTGCCAGCTGCGTTGGGATCGATACCTCCCCGTTCTAGCAGCATCCTCACAATCCCCTCATGCCCGCTCCCGGCAGCCCACGAGAGCGGCGTTCGGCCGTGTTTGTCAGCTGTGTTGGGATTGATGTCGTTCTGTTTCAGCAGCATCCTCACCATCCACTCATGCCCATTCCCGGCAGCCCACAAGAGCGGTGTTTGGCCATCTGGGGCGCCAGTTCTGTTGGGATCGATGTTGTTCTGTTTTAGCAGCATCCCCATCACCCCCTCATGCCCATTACAGGCAGCCCAGAAGAGCGGTGTTCGGCCGTATTCGGTGTCAGTCGTATTGGGATCGACGCTGTTCTGTTCCAACAGTATCCTCACCACCCCCTCATTCCCTCTTCTAGCAGCCCAGGCGATTGCTGTGTTACCATTGAAATCAGTTGCATTAACATCCCATTTATTCGTCCCCAATAAAGCAACTGTTATCTCCTCACACCCGAGGTATGCGGCACCGTGAAGCCCTGAAAATCCCCCAGGGCTATCTTCCTGATCAAAAGGCCGGTCCCAATTGTCCATCCCATGCAATAACAGCATTTTTGAAGATATGTGCTCATCGTATTTATTGAGCAGTTCCAATGCAAGTCTTTTTGCTCTTTCACTAGTCCCCTGTCTAGCATGCGTGCCCCAGTAACAAGAAGCATATTTGACAAAAGGGATAGTTGACGGGATTGAACAAAGAGTAGACGAAAAGTCTTTGACATGCCGAAAGTTGAGATAAGTCAAACAGACCTCAGAAATCATCGAGTGGGGCTTAACGAACAAGCCGGAATGATAGGAGAGGTACTCTTGCAATGTGTAGTGAGCAAGACGGACGGTAGACGATGACTTCTCGACGATGACAAGCCCTAGAGAGCACGCTAGCAGTGTCTCTATCGCTGGAATATTCTGATTGTTCAAGTCGAGAGATCCCTTTTCTACCCCCAAGGCGTGGCATAGCTCGTCGACATGTAATGGCCGCTCCGAATGCGATACCCACATTAGAACTTCCATCCCGAGCTCTGATTTGCCTCTTTGTTGCGCCTTCATTCGTGATATTGTTGCCCCGTAGGCATCGCCCAGACTCTCCCCTTTGGTCATCTCGTCAAGCTTTTTCCTTCTTTTATGGAGAGTAACCTCGCCCAGGATTGCGTCCATGTTTAGGGCAACGAGAAGAAAACTTGAGACCACCGTTAGTGAACAACCCAGGCTAGCATCAGGAATATATTTAAGATTCTTGTTTACATTTCTGAGACCCCAGCCAGAATGTCTCTCATAATATCCGTCCGCAAACCGCAGTCCATTGCACTTGGCTCAGTGTCGCCATCCAGCCTCCTTTCCAGATAACTCTTAATATCATCCTGGGTAGGAACGACATCTATCCTAGCCGCGTTGCTAAGACATCTCACGATTTCATCGTCGATATGGGGCCTTCCGGTAAGTAATACCCGCGTGTTTGGTAACACCCGAACGATTTCTCGCAGCGACTCGAGGAGCCCCCGTCGGTGCTTCGGAGCGGACTCGTCTAAACCGTCAATGCATATAAATACCCGCTGTAGGGATGAAATAGTCTTCTTCAGAATTTGTACCAGATCCGGATGTCGGAGACCTCGGCCGCCAAACTCTTTTTTGGCCCTCTGAAAGGCCTCCCGTATATGCTTCGGGATTCCTCCTCTAGTAGCAAGTTGTTTAAGGATAGCACCCAGCATACCTGCGGCGGACTGCTCCTTCTGGGCAAAGAAATCGCAGTAGAGTCCCACGACAGCAATGTCTTCTGCCTCAGATCGATCGCATAGAGTGTCAATCACTAGGGAGCTATTATTTACTGATCGTCAGTGACATCCGCACACCTTTCTCTGGGCAAGAGGGCTTTTACCTGAGATATGTTTTCCCCACCCCTGGATTCCCGCGACAGAACAACACTGGCTCAACGCAGCCGTCTTCGCTATCACTCCATTTTCTGAACTCGGCGGTTTCTAGTACCCAGTTTCCCACACCATCGAGTCGGTCGATTCGCACATCCTGGTGCCGTTGCTGTGGTTCGAGCGGCGATAGCCACTGCAGGATTTGACGCGCCCCCTCAGTATTTATTTCTGTAATGTAGTTAACAGTATTGTTGCTGTTCACCACGTTGTAAGAGTTTTTGATCTGCTTGCCTGACATCTGAGCTATAGCCTATTTTATCTGAATTCCTCTTTGAGACAGAGATGGAGAGGGGTCGTGTGCAATGAGAATCTGTCTTCTCCTAGAGCTCGAGGGAAGGGAGATCTGACGGTATCTTATAAGGCTCCCCCGTTGCACAGGTATGCACTAGTCCAATCATTATACCAGTAGGTTAAGAAAGCTCCCGGGGAATGTTCACCTGTTGGGTTTTGTCTGTACATCAGCCTTGGGCCTCAGAGCAAAAAAAAAAGAAAAGGTTAACCCATATCAAATGTTTGAGAGAAAAATTCTATCTATTGGCATCCCGCTCAGCACTCATAATCTACCAGCCATAGAGCATAGCACTTATTATCTACACTTCGCACAGCAACACATCATACTTACCGCATTATCCGAACAAAACTACGAATTTAAGTTGGCGCCTTGCCTCCTTTCCCTCCTACAGTGGGAGTATGATATCTTAGGCTTGTTAACATTAGCTGTAGTACGGTAGGCTTTAGGGGGCGTTAAGTACACCACTTTCTTTTGTGATAAGGTCTTAGCGATTTGAAATCAGATGATCTAGGCCCAAATCAGGTTGATTAGAAATCAGTAGTTGAAACAGCATCGGCACTGTACTGTAAAATCTACTTGTATTTCTCATCGCGTATTCGGAATCCGGTTGCTACAAAAGAGCCGGCCAGTATGTCAGTATTATGAGAAATATCGAATGTATGATGGGGTTAATATAAAGAGGAGAAAGCAGCCGATGATAACAGGTTAGCCAATCGGACTAGAGGACAAAACACTCTGGTTTTATGTTTTTATGTTTTTAGTGGTGATAATCGTGGTGCGGGTGACCACAATTGTGATGATAATATGAGAGGAGCGAGTTGCGACTTCCAAAAGGTTACCTTGGGTATAATATAAAGCTGGGGTGAAAGATTCTCAAAAACCTACAGAGTTTTTATTACAACTATCATGAGCCGGAAAATGGCATTGAAACAGCGTGGACCTACTACTTCTCTCACGAAGCGTGGCCAAATTGTGGGGCTAGCAAACCTTAAGGGAGATCAGCGACTATCTTTGAAAGAGATTGCTACAATCACAAAGATTTCTCTTTCTACCTGCTCCGATATCATTCGTTTCTCAGTTCTCCGTGTGTCCGAACTCATATCCTCGTACTCGGGTAAAAGCTGTGAGGAAAAACTTTAGGAGCACATGGTAGGGGCCCTGTCAAATGTAGGGAACTGAGCAGAAGCTTGACCCAGACGAGACTAAATAATACATGTAATAGTGGCTCCTCCTAGCCATATTTGGACATAGCACTAAGCTATAAATGTTTATTAATACCAGATTCCGAATACCGATGAAATTACAAGTAGGTTACTGCACGATAAGCGGGACCTACGATATCATACCTATTACTCGAGTATACTTCGTGAGGCTTACAATGGGAGTGCAACACTCCCCTGTCCTCTTATCGTAAATATTCTACACTTTTGATTCCACCGGGGTTCGGGTATCTTGATGAGTACCCAATAGCCAGCTAGCTCCAGTTCCACATGTTTCTGCGAAATCGCGGCGAAGCCATAGACTTTCTACCATAATAGCTCGAACTGGGAACGGAAAAGATCGGAAGGGGCAACATTAAAGGAGAAAGTTATCGGTAGGAAGGGGATTGTGTTACTCTCAACTTATGCCAGCCTCACAGAATTCGGAACCTACTGCAGTCCCATACCAACTGCATATTGATACTGTACGGTACACCAACCCCACTTCGCTCGCCCTCCACCCCTGGGGTCAAAAAGGAGGGGAAATTGAAAATCGACAATTAAGCGAACTAAAGAGCCTACCTACACCCATTCAACGACCCAACTCATCCCAGTTTGTTTATTTTCTTCTTTTTCCCAGAAGGCTGTACCTACCTATTCACCGCCCTCCAGGCTCTGCTGGGTATTTCCGAGCTCCTCATTAGCCTTCCTAACATATTCGCCCCACTCTTCAGACAGATCCTTAACCCACTCCCCAATATCCACCCATTCGGAAACTCTAAAGATCACATTTGACATGGTAACCTTTTCCCCGGAATCCAAACTCACACTACCAGCATCACCATTCTCATCGCCACTAACATGGGTTAAGGTCCCCAAGCGATTAACCTCGGCGCGGCAAAGGTGACAAGGAAACCAGGAAGGCAGAGGGTTATGCCTTTCAGCCTTGGCTCTCCAAATCCCCAGGGTGCAAGTAGAGCACGCTCCATGAGTGCACTCCTTGAACCGGATGTTGATCTCGTTGCCGAAACAGATCTTGCATTCCAGTGCTTCGTCCACCCCCTTGATGGGGTTGAGAGGAGGAGGAGACTCTGGTGGGGATAGGCCCCCCAATGTGGACATTAGGCCGGAAGAGGCCCTTAGTGCTTGCCGTGGCGCTCCGATCCCTCCAGTCCCGAATATTTCCATTCCAAGGAAGACAGCGGCTATCTCTTCCATGACTTCGAGTGCGATGTATTCAATGGACATCACTAACGTTTTTTGGGGGGGGTCTTAAACTCCAGTGATTCAATAGAAAAGAGTAACCTAAATATTGAGCTGTTTCGCTGTGAGGGGTTGGTGGCTTTAATAGCTACAGATTTTTGGAAGTCGTGGGATTCTTTTCAGCTTGAAAGAACCAGGAATCAAGTATGTACTTGATCGAGTGCCACATAGAAAGGTTGTTTCAAGGGCTAAAATACTACAAGAATCTCGGACTCTCTTGAATTTTGAATCAAACTCAAATTTTGAATCAAACATAATGGATTACCCCTAGTTTTCCTTGCGGGGGGGTTTTTTTTTTCTGAATAGAACCCCTTTATCCAACCCCAGAGAAGAAACAGCGTCACAAATTATCACTCGCAGATAAACGAGGAACAAAATTTAATGCAGAAATCTTGTGAGGAGAGGCAGTGACCAGAACGAAGGCTTCAGAGAGAGAAAAGTGAATTGAGAAGTATAAATGTCGACTGCAGTAAGCGCGATATACAAAGTAAGTTATAGAGTTGAGCCTAATAAGAGGGGTACGAAAAGTAAAGAGCAAAGTCAGCAAGGAAAGGTGGGAAAGAAAGCATATATAAAGAAAATGGTTTCAAAGATAGCCCACTCTAGTGCGTAATAGTCCACATACGCGCAACAATAAACTCCTAAGAGTAGTTACAGCAATGTTCTCAAGCCTTAATTAACAAGAGTATTATACTTGGATTGGCTGCTGCAGATGTATCCCTACATCCCGCAAATATACATATAATATTATATAATATTCTTATAATGATAGTCATGGCTCCGTATCGTTTAAGTCTCCACCCCATCTAATCACGAATTGATCTAATCACCCTTTCAGAGCAAGATAAGCCATATATTCTACTCACTTCCCTAACTAAATGAGATCACGAGATCGACAGTAGATGACTGATTTTTTTCTCTACCCTTCGATGTGTGGCTACACAAAAATACAGACTCTAGGTCCAACCAAGGTATAATACTTGTATTGAGGCAGTCTCACTCTACTCGAATACACAGTCAATGAGCTGTCTGCCGCCATGTAGAGTGCTCATAGCTTATCTATAGAATTTGTTTGACAACCAAGTTCTAAAAATTGGCCAACAGCATGCCCCCAAGCTCACTCACACACATAATTAGTCAACCCATTTTTGAGGGGCCATAACTGGTTATTTTCCAAAACCTGGCTGCCAAAAAACCACACCTTGTAGATACAGTAAGCTACGTCGCGCAGAAAACCCGTAAGGCAACCGTTCCTGTTGTCTGACGAAATTTATACTAAGCAAGTGTGAAGGGAGGGATTATAGTTGGCACTGCTCTTACCAAACTTGAGGTCATGTGTGGGGCCTGGTGGGTATATTATTCTCGATCTAGACGAGATTATGTCAATCCAACACGGAATATGTTGACAAAACTCGACAATATAAGTCCTGGTGCCAGGGATCTGTTTGTAAAATGTGCTGATATGGTTCAAGTATCGGAATTAGGGGGGGGACATTCATCTAGCAGAACACGGCATTGATTTACTGGCGTTCATTTGATATCAAGACCAAAGGAAATCATGTGCCACTATTATGTCCGCACACTGTGGTAGATCGATTCTCTCCCAAGGATGAAGGGCAATCAGAGCCAAAGTATTCTCAAACGCAACCATTCCATAGAATAACTAGAGCTCACCTGGGGGTTGGACACACATGGAAGACCCACCATAGAGGTTAGATTAGATAGTGTTAAAAACATCATTGTAGTAAACCAGTATTCGAAGACACGAATCTTGCACTCCAATGCTTACTAGTTCCATATATTGATCTATAAAAAAACGGCAATCCACAATCCCACCTTGGCCGCCCCAAAATAGGCTGGCGAATCCAAGTGCTCTAAGCCGAATTACCACCGCCATCCCTATATCCATTCAATCCACCTTGGTGAAGGAGCGGATAACAATCCTCAACATATCGATGGGGGCCGGCGTTGTATGCCTACTGAAGGGAAGACTCCGAGCCCCGAAGCTGACTGGCTTTCTCCAGACATCCAACCGAGGCTTCCACCAGCAAGAAGGTGAGACTCTGCGATCTTGGAATCATTAGAAAACCCGCTCACTCCGATATATATTCTTCAATTCATCGATTCGCCCTAAGATCGATCTAACATCGGTCCGTGGATCCCATGCATTCGAGAGACACGCGAGCAAGTCGAAACGATCAGTTCACCTCCATACGGATCCAGTGCCAGCAACAAGAAAGTCTACCCATCCTAATGAAAGTCTGCCAAAAGCGCTAAGCAGTTGGATCAAGGAAACTAAGGACCCTACAATAGCTTAGGTGGTTTCGATGTCCCTTAATACTGTACGACCCTTGTGAGACCAAGGAAAATAGGCTAAACTCAGTAGCTCCCAGTAGCCGCCCTGCCCCAGATCCCTAAGTTCGCTAGAGATTGTAGCAATTTCTAATGGAACTCCCGGGACTCAGACAACTCTTTGCAGCCTCTAACAATCCCTCGCAGTCCTGTGGTGCTCCTCTAAATATGGTATTGCTACTCAAGGAACTTTCTCTTAGTAGAGGATGATTGCCCCTAGATATCCGGGATAGGATGGACCGCGAAAGTGGTCCTGTTTGTCTGGGTCGGCTCCATGGAGCCCCAGGCCTTCAAGGCGTTGCACCCACCGCCCGTGATTAGTATACACTACCCTAGATAGCGTCTGTGCGCACTCATACAGCTTATCCCAAATCAGGTAGTATTCAAGACTTCCAACACCTCCTTCTACCGTCTCTATTCCTTCCATTAACAAACATCAACTGACAGGACAACCACATGGAGCGTAAGGTTGTAAGAGCTGCCTTATAAACCCCAAACTTTTCAGGGGTTCACACCAACAATGCACCAGAACATATCTATGGAAAATAATAAATACATTAATAGATACTAACTTAAGACCCCTCTAATATCACCTTCCCTCCTTCCAAGTTGGTGCCCCTTCCCCATTCCGCCCTGCCATTCATTCCTATAACAAGTGAGTCATCAGCAGGAGGAAATTTCTCACCTCAAGCCAACCCAATCCAAGAAAACCGCTACCCGTTAGACCAACCTGGTCTCCTCGTTCCTAATGAAGCGTTTACGTGTCCAACAGAGAAGAAGAAAAACTAGAAATAAAACCTTGGCCAAGTGCCAGAAAAGAGAGGTAGAAACAAAAGAAAAAGAGGAAGAACCCTCATTCACGAAATAACGCAGGACTCGTTATGAATATTCTTCCAATGCTCAATCGCGACCTCGCGCTCATTCTCAGCTTGCTTGATCTTAGCCTCCTTGGGGAAATACTCTTTCAAGAAATTATATAACCCAATGTCCAAATTCCCAGAATTAGCACTCAGCACACAATCCCTCCTGCACATTGGGCAGGAATCTTTGTTCGCTCTCTGAAGTTTAACAAGACAACGCACACAAAATATGTGGTTGCAAGAGAGACGGACAGGTTTGACTGATATGCTAGAACATATCGGGCAAAGATAGTCGTCTAATTGTGGGATCACATTGAGGAGAGATGTGCAGAGCGTATGACAGATGGCTCTAGAAAGGTGAGATGTTAATGGGCCAGCTGGGGTTAAGAATGCTGGGAATGTTTGGCGGACACCAAGGGCTGTGCGTTTATCGAATTCTATCCACGGAGGATTAGCTACGAGCATATGAGGGTCTAGAAGACAGTACTTTTCAAAATCTTGGTCATGGCAGTCTTGTTGATGTCGTGGAACCGCATAACCCGAAGAACGTCCATGTTCACGCTCAAAAACATTTTAAATAGAGAAGGGCTATAAGGATTCTTAAACTTGGTCTGGATCCCCAATCGCCGGATCTCGTCCGCAAAAAAGGTCAGCCGCTCGGCTGCTTTTTCTACTGTCCTCTCCTGATGCGATTCGCTCTCGAGATTCGAAAAGAATATCCCAGACTCTAGGTATATCCTAAAGATCTCGCGCCATGGGTAGAGATCTGATTTATTGTTTCGAGAGTTTGGTGCAGCGACACCGGTGATAGACTGCCCGAGCTGCAGGACGTGAGAGCGAATCTCGGATTCAGATCTGGATTGAAGTGCCTCCAGCGAAATTATTTCGGAGGTTAGGAGATGGAAGAACTCGGAATCCGAATTGAGGGATATCTCAACCGTCCGAATGCTTTGTACCTCAAGGTGAGACCCTGTTTTACTCAAAAGACTAGCTAACATACCTTTTGCAGATCTCCGCACCAGCTTTTAGAGCAAGGTTCTCCGTCTCTATTTTTCCGCTCCCCAACTCTTTCCTAACTAGGTTCTCCAATGACCGCCGAGTGTCCTGTGAAAGATTCAAATCGAGCGGAATTCCGTTGATGGCATCAATAGTCAACACTAACTTTGGCTGAAAACTATGCACCGTACCTATATAACCCCTAATCAGCCGACCTTCCCCCAAAACCAGAAGTGGAAAGGGAGGGCAAACCATCAAACATATATCTAAAAATCGGACCCTCCGCTTCTTCTACCAGCCTCTTTAACACTTCCACTGTGAGTCCCAAATCCAACAACTCTGATTGTACTTTCCTAATACACTTCTTCAGCTCACGATACCTTATCGCAGCCGCCTGCCAATCGGCGGGGAAGTCTTCTTCCTGGAGAACCCGCGAGAAGGAATGGGCAAACTTCATTTTGTTTGTGACAGTTTTTGTACCAGAGTGAGAAAGGATGTGAAAGAAAACTTTTCCGGCGGGAAATCCGGGCGAAAGCCAGGCTTAAATGGCCCAACGACTAACGACAGAAATATCAGAACCAGGTAAGGCAGGCTAAACCAGAAGATTGTGGGCTTTGTGCCACGCTCTACGCACCGGGACGGTACCCCAAACCCAAGAACCCGTTTTGGGAAACTGAGCACGCGACCAATTTTAGTCCAAAATACTGGCGCCGGTTGCTTCCGCCTCTACTGTAAGGACCCAACCAACGCTTAACTTAAACTGCAGAGTTCAAAGTATGGAATATACCCGTGGTAAGCGATGGCAAGAGGATTTGACAGTTGAGGCGGGTGATAAACTCTTCTATAAGTATCTAGAGCCATCCCTCACCACTAGGCTCTACGAGACCGCCATTCAAGGACTCGTGCCCGTTACCAGTGGTCCGGAGCCTAGCCCCCGAAGCATAGCCGCCAGTGGCAACGCGGTAATCGCTCTCATCTGGCACGCTCAGCAACGGGAGATTTTTTATGACGTTCACCACTCATAACCAAATATCCCTCAAAATCAGTGTCTCCAGTACCAATAGCGCTAGGAGGCAATGAGCAGTGAATGCAATCCCTTCCAGCAAGGGCTGGAGTGGTGCAGGGGTTGATTGGGATTAGGTAAAGATTGGGGACAGACCTCATATTTTGGCGAATAGAGTGCTGTACTGTGAAGTGCGGTACCTGGTGGGAGTACACAGACTACGGTACGCAAGTGCCCAGCGGAAGGTTAACCCGCGAGACAATCCCCGGCCCGTACGAAAAACATCTCCCCAGACACTCATACCGTGCCCTAAAAAACCCCGAAACTAACCATCAGACCACTAGGAGAAACCAGTTTGCCCGCCGGCTACTGGTACTCGAGTATATGTTCAGTTTGATGGGTCAACACAATCGCGAGCACCTGTTCATGAGATCCAACGCATCTCTGAGCTGTCCTTATACTGCGCCGGGAAAAGGCCATTCCTTCTCTAGGGCTCTCACCCCTGAGTCCTGAGATTGCAGGGCTCAAGGAGATGGTAGATTTCAAGAATTTTCACAGTACCGATTTCACTCAAGCCACCAAAGTTACGTTTTGGGGGGGCATTGCCGAGACGGACTTCATTTGGATCGGGTTGAGAGCCCCTCCAATCACCTCCGTGGCTTGTGAGTCAGCGTCGCTAAAGAGCCAATCACTCCACTGGAAAGCGAATGCGGGGCTACTAAATGAGAGATCCAGTGACGCTCATTTCTTGTCACCCGGTAAACTAGACCGATCTTCGCCTACCAGTACGGTACCGGTACTCGCCCAGCAGGGCTGAAGCAGGAGACTGTGGCGACCCAAGAATTATAAGCCAGCCACAGACCAAAAGTATTGAGAACTCCGTTATTTGATTGGCCAACCGAGAAACATCTGCTCCTGATGTCCACTTCAACTCGGCCACGCGAGCACCGGTACTGGTATATCATGGTATCATACCCGTACACCATTTATCAGGGGTGGGACAGGATCACGCTACAGAGAAATTATCGGGTACTTGGTATCGCTTATCTATTTGTTCACCCGGCGCACAAAAGTTCTTTGCACTACGAAGGTTTCTTCGGTACTGTAAATACATACTGGTGCTATGCCGCACATCAGGCACCGGTACTCGAGTACTTAAGGAGTCCCCTTTGTTTCCTCCCCTCAGAATTCCTTGTTTAACTAAGACGATAATTCGCAGTATATCATTCTCCAGAGCAAACCTTTCAGCGCAACACGGCCGCTATTCTGCAATCAACCTCCAGAAATATATACATATATATATATCCCCGGGAACGTTGGGCTCCCTTTCACCGCCTTTGGGAAATCTACAACCATGTATCAATCAACTGAGGCTACATTCGCCATCCAGGTACCACACCGCACCATACCACACTCACAGCACCGGTACGAATACAAACACCCTTGCGCTCCCAGCCTGGTCCCATTCAATAAGCTCCATCGTCTTATGTACGACGACAGGGCACTATCCGTACTTCCTCCAAGGGAGGCCCCCCTGCTGTATCCTAGGAAATCAAAGCCTTACCCCCATAATGCCTGTCCCCCGCACCGCGATAAGTGAAAAGGGGCGCCTTTGTTGCTTCCCACCTCAACAGCAGAACCAAGTGAAAAGGGAAAAAGAAAAGAAAAGGCCCTTTACCCCATCACGGGGCGCGAGCGAGGCTGAAATTTTATGAAGTGAAACAGCGAAATCCAGAGCGGCCAAGAATCACGCAATCAGCAGTCACTTTTCTGCCGGTACTTCCCGGACCTGCGGCTGAGTGGCTCGTCTACGAGAACATGCTGATTCCGTGGCAAAGTGACTGCGGACTACGCAATTTTCCACTGCACTGAATTCCGTTATTTTACCTCTCAAAGTGATACTGGCTGCTTGTTTGCTTAGATAAAAGGCGGTGAGTTAATCTCCTTCCTTTACTACGGTGCTTGTACAGCAATACAAGACTAATACGCTCAAGTACAGCAGTCGTTCACCGCGTCGGAGGTACGTAATTGGAAAACATGCAAAAAAAAAAGCCCTGATTTTATTCTACGAGTGCCTTGTGTGTCTTACTTCGTTTTCGTCTCCTAATGTTATGTTCCTATTACCCTTTAGTAAATTTTAAGCGCGGGCATAAAAAGAAGAAGAAGAGAGAAAAACCAGGCCCGCCCCCCCTTTTTTCTCTTCCCTCCTAGAGTATGTACTCTCTCCCTGGTCTGCTGCTATGTTCTATCACTCAACAGCCTTGCTATCATATGTTCGCTCCATGGCGCTACTCCCCCGAGCTTCCTTTTCCCCACAGGAACGCTCGTCATACTCGACCACTAAACTCTTACAATCGGTACTGGAGTCTTCCTGCAGGCCAAACGGCCCTTCTGCAAAACTCTTGGAACTTTACCCTTTTGGCTAACAATGATGGATTGGTTCATGGAAAGTCACTCGGGTGCATGGGCCAGAATCGTGGGTTTTGGGGCGGTTGGAGGGGAGATCAAGGTTTCTTTTACATTGAAAGTACCGGTATTACTGTACGCCTCCACGTTTTTGCTTACCCTTGCTCCCCTGCCCGTTGGATGCAGGCATGTTGTTCCTGGGAGCTGTACACGTGTAGCTTCGGCAGAGCGGATCGAAGGGATGCTGTCGCGTTTCTCACTTACCAGAAGCGTCAAACCGACACTTTCGGGGTCTGTTGTTTTTTTGCCTCATCAACCCTCCAGTGCTATCTCAAGGGAAACTATAGGGAAAAGGGTTTGGTATATTCCGTCCGGTATCTCACTGACGGTTGGCAGTCTTCCCTCTCATTCTCTATCCCTCTCTTGTCCTCCTCTCTCTCTTTTTTTCAAGGAATCCCTTTGTTGCAGGAGATGTGGTGATGTGATGATTGAAAGAAAGGGAAAGGGCAACAACTATATCGGGAATTCGACCAGATGCGGAAAAAAAAAGGTCAATGAGTTGACACCATGTAGCAATCCGATCCGTACCTTTCGGGGGCTCAGAGGAATAAAATGCGGAAACAAATAAGAAGGGACGACAACAGCGATCACTGACTTGAGCTTCTTCCCCATGCCGAAAAAGAAATGACGAGGAAGGGGAAATAAAAGAGCAGAAAGAAAAAAAAAGCGCTGGCCACCGGAGAATCCCATTTAATAATAAAAAAACACATTTCGCCGCTCTGGGAAGAGGGTGGCGGGGTGATCCATTCTAGTTGAGTACGTAATCGATCCCTGTGAAGAGAAAAGCGAGTGGGTTTAGTTAGATGGGAGTTTTGACGAGGAGGAAACAAGGAAGTTCAGATTGAATCAGTTAGATGGGGGATCGGAATTGCGGGGGGGAATAAGTGGGTAAAACACACTCAGAGTATCCTGATTATCGGCTGGTCCAGGCGCATCGTCCGGGCCCTGGTCCTCCTTCGCACTTCCGTTTCCATCCTCCGGTTCCTCCTCTTCGTCTTCTTCGGCTTCCCCGGCACTCGAGCCCGGCCCCTGATCTTCTGTTCTAAGGTGTTAGTCTGGTGTTCAAGATGGGGCTAGGGGGTGGGGGTAGGGCATATACTCTTTCGGGCAGTGTTCTTATTCCTTGTTCGCTGGTAAAGAAGGTACTCGGGTAGCCACGGGTGATCCTCAAAGTATTTTACACAGCCTGGAGTCAGGTTTGCATAATCCTTAACACACTCGATCAGGGTTTGCTGTTGCGCGAACGACAGCGTTGACCATGTAGGGGTGCGTGCAAAGCCGTTCTCCTGATTGAACTTCTGAAAAGCTTTGGCCGAGATGGTCTGTCGTGCTCCCATCCCCCCATTGTAAGAACCTCGATCACCATGCCATGTTGGGGGGTCAAGTTAGGGGTGGAGGAATTGAAATGAATGAACCGAAGCGAAAGTGAAAGAGGGGGGATAGGAGGAGAGTCCGGAATGCCCTTCTCAAGACAAAACGAAGCACAATCGACATGAGCTCCTCCAAACCCTCCTCCCCTCCTCGCTCACTCCCCTTTCCCCCTTCCGTAATAACATCTTCGGGCCCGGGAGGGTCCTTGAGGGAAGGGGGAAGGGGCAGAGAGCTTCGCGGAACTAAGCCGGCATCCATGGATTGCTTCTGCCGCAAAGATTGCTCCCGCGTAAAAAAGGGGAGAAGGAAGGAGAGGAAGGGATTTGAAGACTTCCATAATAATAAAAAAGACCCCCTCAAACTGGTTTCCCCTCCCTCCTCCTATGTTTTCCAAGATTCACTTCCCCCCGACTTCAAGTGGAGGGAAGGAAGGAAAGAACACGAAGGAAAACTCACCACCAACTTATTCCATTCGTACTTTTCGTTCTTCAGACCGATTAGAGCGCGGACGACGGATATTTTCGCAGTCTTCCCCCGAACTGGCGGGGACGTACCGGCACTACCTGATGCGCTCTTGGACATTGCGAGAAATCTTTTTTGCTGATGGATTTGTTGAAAGAGGGGGTTCACCCGTGAGGGTGAACCCATTGGTTGCCTGATAAGGGTTTCTTGTTCTGTGTTTTTTTTTTTTCCTGCTTTTTTTCTTCCCTCTTTTCTTTTCTTTCTTACTTTTTGTTATTTGGTGACTTGACATTTTTACTTGGGAGGTTTTTTTTTCTCTCTTTGGCGTGTGGTGTCAATTCTCTTTGATTTTTTCCACACTCTTTTTCTCTCTACTTCTCTCTTCCTCTCCTCTCTGCCTCCTCCTATCTCTTACGGCCTTACCCTCCCTTCCTCCTCCTCTAGGTTTCCCCTTTTTCCAACGATTTACGAAGATAACAGAAGCACCGGTTAAGCTCTCGTATCCCTCTACCGTCCTTTACTTAAGAACTCTAACAAACCCTTATTCAATAGTTTCGTGTCGGAATTTACCCTTCTTGACTTAAACTCCATATTACAACATCGGCGCCCGGACGCAGCGGGGGAAATGGGAAAAAGGTTAGGGTTCTAAACAGGGAAGGGAAGAAACATAACAACGCAAAAAGCCGTTAGGGTAACGTGACATAACCCCTCGCTGTGCGTTAGAAAAGGAGGGGTGAAGAGGGGCGAGAAGGGACAAGGCGGGGAGCAGGAACGGGAGGACGTGGAGGAGCTAGTGGAGGAGGAGGGGCTCTCAGACAAATACCGTACCGGCTTTAATTGATAAGCAATGAATGAGATCACTCATGGGATGCCAAGAAGGGGCTCTGCGGGGCGGCTCGAGCCGCTCGGCAGAGGAATAAGACCAGGGAATGGAGACCCTTGGGTTTTTTCCCATGCCGTAGAAACCCGACTAAACTCAATCTCGATTCCGCCCTTTCGGTCAGGCGATTCCCTTATTTTTGGGGTTTGGGCTGATCCCTCCCCCGTGGGTGGTTTGCATGATTGGATGTAAGGTGAGAATGGGAGGTGAGAAGGAAGGGATGGATGGATGGACGAATAGATGGATTTTTTTTCCCCCCTCCAGAACCCCGACCCCCTCAGAGGAAGAAAGGGCAGAGGTTTGCCTGTCTCAGCTCGGTACAGTTCAACCACCATCCCATAGCTCAAACGCCTAATGGGGTTGTTTCGTTCGGCTCAGTTTAGCTCCCCCGGGGTCGGGGTGGGGGATGAGCGGGTGACGGAACAAAAGAGTGCTCGTCGGTTGGCGCAGGTTTCTGATGACGATGCTACCCTACCTTCCACGTTAGCGCCATGAAAAAATTGGGGAAAAAATCAAATGAATGGGAATGTTAACATGCGCGCCCTCACCCTCCCTCCTACAAATAAAGGGAATCCCATCAGTATATATATACTCCCGCTCATCGAGCTCTCCTGAAAACTCTCGCATCCGGAAGGATGACGGAGGGCCTGGAAAATAAAATAAAATTTCTACAAGTTTGCCGTTTTCGACCTTTGGCCTTGAGGACCTTACTTGATACCAGTTTACCGGCATAGGATCCCTTCCTTCCTCCTTGCCCACTTGGGCCACATCCCGCCGTCGCTCTGGGAGACCCCGGAAGCCCAGGTAGCAGTGAGGGGAAAGAACGAGAATAGAAACAGGGATAAGCCTATCATAGAAGCAGCAAGCATAATGTGCTGCGGTGTCTCGGGTTGGGCAACAATCATGATGGAGGAACCGTCACTCTTGGTTTTGCCTCTATGATAGGTGGATTGCGGTAGAGGACTTAGAAGATTACTGCGAGCCCACAAGTAATCCAGAAGTGACGGCCACCTCGTCCAAGACCCTGCTGGGCGGTGTACCGTACCGCGCGACCGGAGATAAGTGCTAGTACGACAGAGATAAACAAAAGTCCCGTGATAGGCACGCGGGATGCCGTGACATGCGGCAAGATGCCGGTGCCCTCACCCATGACATGTTCATGCGGGTTGTGACATGGCGCCGTACGCGCGGGTAATACAGCAATCACAAGCCGGTACTAGTATTAGGGGCAAGCTGGTGGGGGTAATGATGGGATGGGCGTATGGCCATGTGAGATGGCTCCTATATGTGTATCATGCGGACCTTAGCTAGAGGGGATGGCTATAGCGTTGAATTGTAGGATCGCTCGAGTGAGAGACGGTGAAGGTGTGATGTAGGAAGGGGGGGGGGGTGAGGGTGTATAATCACTATATTTGCATTCTAACCACTATCGAAGAATAAAGAAAGCGGGGAAATAGGTCAAAAAAGAAACAAACAAGTAAATAACACCTTATGATTCATTAAGTCACATGTTTATTAGCTGTGGTGTAGAGTATATTGGACGCAAAAAACACCATGTTGTAGAGGCCAAACTTTTGTCTATCCTGCCTTTCCCTGGAGATGCACGGCTTGCTGCTATGTGTGATATAGGGGGCTGTAATAAAAGTGTGATGAAATAAACCAGCAAAAGCCCCCGCCCCGCCCTCTCCCACCTTCTAACTGGATGCCTCCTCTTGGGAAAAGAAAGAAAAAAACTAGAAAAGGTGGGGCGGCATACTCATGGAGCCTAAATTCTCGTAATAACACCCATTAAACTACACCTTCATATCCCTATCCCACTAGTACCTACTTCTTCCCTTTCACCTTCCCCTTCCCTTTCCCCCCTCCACTAGCAACCGGCTTCGCATGCTCCGGGAACTCCTGCAAGTGGTTGAACATCTTTGTCTTACTCAGGAACTTCTTTCCACAGCTCACGCACGTGATCTCTCCCGGCACGGCGGCTTGTTTGGCAGCCTTTTTCGCACGCTTTTGCTTCGCTTTTCCCACTTTGGGCGGTATTGGAGAGGAGGGCGAGGATGGTCGGGAGGGGTTTAGGCTGTCTGGGAGGGGGCTTCGGTCGGTTCCGTCTTCCTCTTCTCCTTCCTCTTCCTCTTTTGTTTCGGGAGTGGAGACAGGAGGGTCAGGGGTGGCTTTGGGATTGATTTCTGGATCGAATGGTTCTGTTTCTTGGTATTTTGAGGGGGTTAAATCGAGTTTTTGGAGGTTTTTGTTGAGGGTATCGTGGGGGGTGTCACTCTTGGTGACCTCTAGTTCCTCCAGTTCTTCCAATTCCTCATGTTCAGAGGCTTCGATTGGAGCACCTTCATCCGCTTGCTGCCTTTCAATCCCCCGGACGTCCCGGTCTAGGTTGAACTCTTTGTTCTCCTTCATCATTTGTCGTTTCAGTGCCTGTACATTCTTAACGTGCTTTTTGCTCTTCTCGTGTTCGCCCATTTGCCCCTCCGACCAAAACGTCTTCTTGCAAACTATGCACTCATATTTTTCGATTATTTCCTCTTCTCCGGTTTCTTCGTCCTCGCCAAGATCGTCCGAGTCGTCATCTGCTTTGTGGGATGCTTGGGTCCAATCCGCAGCTTTGAATTCCTTTAGCTTGGCAAGGTTTTCTTTGCGCTGACGTGCCGCCTGCTCTCTAGATGCCGCGAGAAGAGCGGCTTGACGTTGTGCCTCGCTCTGGGTATTCTTAATGAATCGGGGGTCGCGTTTCCGTACGAAGAAAACGAAGGACTGCTTCCTCAATCAGCTCAGGCATAAAAGAAACCGGAGCAACACAAACCCACCCTAACAGAATCATTAAACTCCTTCATCCCTGCCTCCCTAAACTTTTTATTTTCTTTCTCCATAATCCTCTTAATCCTCCTATCCGGCGCATCCGAGTAGCGGTAAAGATCACACCAACTGAAACTCTTCAGGGTCCTGAACCCACTCCACACAGCATAGAACTGCTTCACCCAATCCTCATGCGTACTCTTTGAATTTCCAAAGTCCGGATAATAAGGCGCGTCCTCGCCCGCCTGCTCCGCCGCCGTGATCTCTTCATCAGCCAGTTTCTTGAACGCTGTACCGGCGAGTGTGTAAAAGTTGCCCCGCGAGCTATCGTCGTAGGAGGGCTTAGTAGCAAACATGGAGAGCCATTCCAGGACGTCTTCGGATGTAGTCACGCTAGTAGGGTGTGAAGGGCGTCCGGATGCACCCGAGTCATTGTCGCCGTAGAGGATCTGCTCCCGGTGGGAATCATACCATTCTCGCTCTTGCGGGTCCGAGAGGACCTCGTATGCCGCTTGGATTCCGGTGAACAGGCGGGTAGCTTCTTCGACATTGTCGTAGTTCCTATCAGGATGTAATTCTAGAGCTTTCTTTTTGTACGCTTTTTTAATACTGTTCTTTGGTCAGCTGGTCGACTTCCTAATACTGGTAAGAGAGTCGATAGTGGGGTGATGTGGGGGGGGCCTTGGGCTCGCATACGTACTCGTCCTGAGTGGCGTCGCGAGGGACCGCTAGCAGTTCGTAGTAACAGGTTTTGACGGCGGTGCCTGAACGGGAGCCTATATCGCCTTCGCCATCCGAAAAGCTGGCGTTTGCGGAAGCTCCTTGGCCCATAGTGGTGGTTGGTTGGTTGGTTGCAGTGTTGTTTGGCTCGGGGGCGAAAAAGAATTTTGTGGGGTGGGCACTTTGGGAACGTTACACAAGGTCGCCTACCGTAGAATATAGTTAGCTTAGGCTTCGCGTTTGTGAGAAATGTTTGTAGGATGAGGGAGGCAAGAGACTACGGTATTAGTTGACAGACTCTTCCGGGTATCATACCTATATCCACGTGCCGCCATTCGCTTGCTTGCTGCCCCAGCTCATGGTTTGTGAGCGCGTGTCAATATTCCAATGCCAAGCGAATGAATAAAAGTTCCTCGAAAATCTCGCTTTGCATTCTTTATTTAGACTTTGCGGTTAGATATTTGTCACGGCCAATCACTCGCTTCCTATTAGTTCCTAAACAGATATTAGTTGCGGAGGGCAACCGATGGTACCGGTACTCGGGCACACGACAGCAGAGCCTTCGTGGAGAAGAACGGACTGGCTGTAAAGGCACTAACTTCGCACTGAGTTGGAGATTAGGAAACAAACAATCCAACTCAGGACGCTGTGGAAGGGCTTTCCTTTTAGTTTGCTCCTTTATCAGTGAAGATGTTCATCCAAGACTCGACCGGCTTACGGCTTCCAGATTCAGGGCCATGGATCAGTGAGAGAACCTCGCGAGCTATCATACCCGAACAGCTAAACCCAAATAAGAAACTTTCAAATGGTTTACTTGGATGAACTGTGGCTACTGTGCTGACCACCACTCGTTTCCCCATACAAAACCCACCAATCAGCATCTATAGGTGGTCTAGGAGACTGTCTATGGCTCAACTCAGCATCAAACTCCCCACTCTAACAATCCTCATGACGCCGTTTGACCATAATTTGGCTAAATTAGGATGGCCTTCGCGCCAGGGCTGGTCCCTGCGACCCACATGAGATACTTACTTATACACGCTAGCATACGCTTCTTGAAATCTCGAGGAAGGCGGAAGCGATTCAGAGATATCTGTTTTTCTTTCCCTCCATTTAGTCCGCGTTGCTAGGGATTCTCCGTCGTAGGTTGTTGCCAAGCGGGAGGGGCTACCGCAAAACGAAGACAGGAATCTGAATTGAGCGGGCTGATTGGGTCGATTGGTCACATCTCAGATCACCTTTTACTGCACAATCTATTACCGATATCAGTATTGCTCTCCAAGAAACCAATAGCACCTCTGGATCATCTGATAAGAGCGTTATCCTACTATCAAGACCCAACGTTTGGCTTTCTTTTTCGATTGCTGGAGTGGAGTCCCACCGTCTGCCAGAAACGCGGCAGCCTTGGATAGGCCGCGGAAGGCGGGCAAGGTAGGAAAGAAAATTTACACGCAAAGCGCCTGAATGAGCAAAAGCAATAGTGAGATAACATCTGCGGGAGCAAACGCCCGGGTTCGAGATCTCGAGTGGGGTCTTACGAGTACCAGGTACTATATACAGTACAAGATTGGGATTTTCTGAACTTAAAAAAGTACTGGCTCAAGCCAACATTTCATTTCTTTCTAATCCTACGGAAGATCTAACTAACAAATGTAACCTTTTCTACCACGCGACCTGAGCAATGGGTATTAAACTCGGCGATGAGGTATCAAAGGCTTCTTCTTCGAAGATTGATCAAAGCACCAGCGACGACCGCAACTGCCATACACATGACCACTATACCCAGGATAAAGTGGTAACTTGTGATGGCCCTAGCTAACATTTTCTTTTCCTTCCAATCCTGCAGAGCGATTAACTAATAAATGTAACTTTTTCTACCACGCGACCCTAAGGTAGAGCGGTAACTTGGGAATGGCAGGGATAGAGGGGATTGCAGGGATTGTGAGAATTTCTTACAGAGTTTCTACTCCTCCTGACTGGAGAGGTGTCTTCGAGGTGGGATCATGGAATAGTGCTCCAAACGCCGCCCTGCAAAGCTAACAAAAATTCAATCTAACAGTCAGGGGAGTGCTAGAGAAAGAGTTGCGGCTGGAGTTCAGGATAGAAATGTATCCTTCAGAGGCTCCCTCAAGAGGTTCTCTGTTTCCATTGCCAGTGTCGAATGATGCTCTTGAGTGCCGAATTCATGCCTAATAATCACTAATAGTTAGTAGGTTAGTACTGGTGCTCCTGGCTTACAGGCTAGGACTGGGAGGGTGCCAGTGATGTGGATGCTCCACTGGTGTGGTCAAAAACGCTAAAGCTCCAGCTCCTATATGGGCACTGAAGCTTGGTGAGCTGGGCGCTGTATAGTGGTTCTGTATTAGTTCCGATTTCTAATGAGGACATACAGCCCCCTGTAGCTCATTGCACTGGGTAGTTTGTAAAGGCCAGAGTGTGCTCGAGGAATTGCACATTCTTCAATTCTCAAAATCGTCTGCACCTGGTACTTAGCTAAGATCAACAGCTCACTGCGAGGTTAGTGATGGCTATATCATGGCTATGCTCTTGAAGTTTTGGGACTGGAAGGCTCATCGAGTTGGGCTTGAAATAATGGCACTAATCCGGTACCCCTCCGCCGTTATAATTCTGGTGTATGCCTTCCACCACCGCGCGATACAGGGAGGCACCGGCATTTCTAATATCACTCAAGTTAGACTGGTTTATTCAGGGAAATCAGGAAAATGAAGAAACGGAGCACAAACACATAATATTACTAGACTTCAAGTCTGAATTTATAAGTCCACCCTTTCGGAGGTATTAGCAAAATACCTGAGGGGGAAAGAAACAAAAAGATGAAAGAGGTGAAATGGGTGAGAAGCCGTACCTGTGTAGTTTGTGGAAGAAGGTGGTTGTTGATAAAATGAAGGAGAAGAGGGGGAGAAAAGGTCCCTTATATACTAGTAGGCTCGTCGGCCAAAAACACTGGCCCATTCTATGGAGAAGAAATAGGGCTTAGAGTTGAGAGAGCACTTAAGGATTTAGGGCCAAAACAACAATTCTATAGTTGTGTTTTGCTTAGGGTGGGAGTGTTGAAGAAATCATGTAGTGTCACTTGGGAAGGTGTAAGTTCACACAGGCACAGCATACAATATAGCAAGCTAGGGTAAGTATAAGCCAGGGACCTGAGTGTCATGACGGAAAGTACGAATATGTCCAGGCACCTGACGTACTATGTGGGTGCGGTGGAGAAAAGTTGAGTGGGTATATCGATGTACTAGTATCTAGAAGCCTCTGACAGCCTAGATAGGAAGGTATTAAGAGCATGTATTGAGTAAGAAATCAAAAAACTTGAACGCTATCTTACCTCCTCCATACTGTTAGTCTTGCATAAGCCTTCTGTATATCTTTCCACTCTACTTTGTCACGATCTCTCACCCACCGTTCTCCACCTCCTACATTGGAGGTAGATGTGATTCAGAGATTACTGTACACTCTATCTGACAAACTTTTTAATTTTATTTTTGAGAAATAGCCAGGCTACCACCAAGAGCACTACGGACGAACAGTCCGATAGTACATACGCTACGGCTTCCAACCTCCATCTTCCAAACCTAGCGAGGGCATTTTCACAGCCCTCGCAATGCAAGCACCCCCTGCCTTACCACAGCAGCCGATAATCTGCATCCGTTAATAAATACAATAATCCGCAACCAGCGCAGGCCCAACTCCCAGCTCCGCAAATACCACAGGAGTTTGGAGAATTACTGAGAGACATCATAACCACTGCACTAGATTTTGTAAATGTCATGAATCCTTGAATAGTGCGTGGCATTCCTCTCATGAAGTGGACGTCGATATAAAAAAAAAGATGGAAAGATGGCTACGCCTTGGATTCTTAAGACATCAATTTTCTACTCCCGAGAGGACGCGTATCCTTTTCTCCTCTTTCTTTTCTAGTCTTGTATCATCCTCCTTTTTTTCATGATTCTCATGAGGTATCACTCGGTGAGAAATAATCTATGGATGCACACTACTCTCCGGCCGTAAACAGAGGACAGGGCCCTGTGGAGGAGGGGCAGTAGTTTGTCCCGCAGGTCCAGGTGTTAGGCACCAACGTCTGGAATGATCAGGAGTCGGGTAGACGCATTGTTAGAAGGTGCTTAGGTAAATCAACACACTATGCACCACAAGACTACCATAACCACACTTAAAGCGGAACGATGAGAAGTACAGAATCTTCGAATTTGTGGCGAAACAAAGGAAAGAAAGAACCATAACTGGGTATTACCCTAACAGTGCTCCATCGCTTGTCCCTCACAACTCTCGGAGAGATAATAATATGGAAGAAATATCCCCACCTGTAGACCTATCTTACAGCATAACTTTCAGTGATACCCCCCCCCCCCCCACAAACTTACCCATGAAGCGCAGAAATATAGCTCTCGGACATAACTCAATGCTCGTCGTCTATGAGAATCCCCCGCTACGGGGGCCATTGCATAGAAGACCTTAGAAATTCCGTTTAAGAGCCCAGAATCGATATGGAAGCTCATTTGAAGAGGTACTTAGTTCAAAAATTTCCGACTTCGGATATTCACACCTACTTTTCTCAAATCTTGGCGTGTTTATGATAATATACAAATATTTCACTGAGCGAAAAAAATAGTGAAAGGCGCGATTGAGTAACTTCTGGTTATATTGTAAAGCTACGAGAAACATCACTTTTGGTGTAAAATGTGCAACCAACGATGAAATCCGTCACCGAACTGTACGAGTACAAATCCCGTCATCGGCAATTCTAATCACCCAAATACCAAACACAGAGTAAATAACTTTGGCTTCACCGCTAAATACCCAAGATAAGCCTAGCCACCAACGAATTTCCACCAGCGGGAGCAAGATAGACCCCCCAGGAACTCCAGAAACATAAAAGTTGGGATCTGCCCATTGAAACCATAAGAGCTAGCGGGCTGGTATCAAAGAAAGAAAGAAAAAAAATACAACGCCTCTAGCAACACATTATTAGGGATTAGCCAAGACCAGCCTTCCCCACCTTCATAACGGCGGCAAGCGGGACAATGATCCCCTTATTATTAGTAGCGCCCAGAGCCATACCCGCCTTGTATCCCATCTTCTCAAGCATGATTCGGCCACGGTTGTCTTCAGCAAGTTCTGCCGCTCCTGCGCCGACAATGTCGCCTTCTTTGTGGCGAACGCCCCCCGCCCTATCCGATTCACCACGAGCACGTCCGGCGCTACTACCACCACGTCCGCCACCTCTCTTTCCTCCCCCTCTTCGCCCGCCGCCGGTGTCGGACCGGGCAAGAAACGCCTCGGTTCTCATAATTTGAGCAACCCTTGTACTATCCTCCTCGTAGATGGCCGAGCTGGAGGTTTTGATTAAAGTTGGGAAACGGGTCTTACCCGAACCGAAAGACTTTGATTTTAGGTTGAATGCCATAGCAATATGGTGGACAGTCTTCCGGTTCTTCTTGTCCATAGGTGGAAGTGTTAGGCTATATAAGTGTTAGCATGAAATTAAACGATGAATTGAAGACAATGTATACCATTGAATATCATTTTCCAAGAAGGCTTGGATTTCGCGCTTTAACTGCTCCATCGTGATCCCTTCCGGGAACTTGGAATTTGGATCACGTTTGCCCGTCTTCTTTGCCTTACTACCAAGCTTTCCTTCTGCCCTGCGTGCCTTTCGTTCCTGCTTGCGCTTCTTCTTCTTCTCGCGGTCTTTTGCCCAGCTTGCCTGTAGCTCCTCCTCTTGTTCAGAATCAGATAAGCCAAAGGCGGGCCGCTTTCCTTTACCCTTGCGTTTTGCAAGGCTAGGCCTATCCCATTCCATAACGTCGAAACCCTCATAAGCATCTGCCATCAGTGAGGCGGAGGGAGAGCTGCTGCCAGTGCTAGGGTCGGGAATAAAGTCCGGATCGATCTCATTACTCCCTCTACGCCTCTTTGCCTTTTTCTTCTTCCCTGTTTTGCCGGTCCCCAAGGGGAAAAAGTCGGAATCGAGCTCCATGATGTCAGCATCAAGACTCTCTAGATCAGAGCCACCTACAATGCCCAGTTCCTCTCTTATCTGAAGCAATCTAGCAAGCTTAAGATCTTCGTCGTCTTCTTGGTCGCTACTGTCATCAGAGAATGGAGGTTCTTCCGCAAGTTTCCTTTCTTCAAGAAGAAATTCTCTAATTTTGTGATCCGAACTCGAGTCTAATTTTTCCGCTAATATCCACCTTGGGGTCTCTGTTTCATCGCCCTGCCATGTAATCATGTACTGTAAACCACTTGGACGCTGTCTCTTCCCGAGGACTGCTTTAACGATACCGTGAGGCCCTTCGCTCGCTGTGTCAAGAAGATCCAAGTCTTGTAGGTATTCCGGCTCCCATAGCTCTCTCTTGTACCCATCGATGGCAGCCTCATCCTCCGCCTCATCCAAGTCTGTCGCGTCGAGCCAATCATTTTCGCACTCGAGATTTCCGCTACGCATAGCATCAGAATTCTCGCCTGCCCCTTTGGCCGTCTCGGTACGGAATTGCGCTAAAAGATTTTCCTGATAGTCTCTAAGCGCTTCATCGCTATCGTCCTTCTTCCTTCGACCCGGACCTTTCCGTTTTCCATCACTAGATCTTAACCTTCCAGCCCACTTATTTTCTACCGAGCGCGGTCTCCCCGCAGGCCCCCCTGCCTTGTTGGACACCTCCTCAAGACACGCGACAGGTTTACGAACGGGAATTACAACGGCAATACTCGCTTTCACCTCAACCCGAACCCCAACTGTCGAGTCTGCCCCAATATTTGGCTCATCCACTGATGCCAATTGCGCGGCGGCCCCCGAGGTCCTGGTGTGTGTCTCCTGCTGCCTCAGTTGTTGTCCCTCGGTGGGTCTAGAAGTCACTCTAGTGGATTTCGTAGCAGCAATATCACCACGGTGTCTGCGCGGAACAAAAACGATCTCTTCACTGGAAGAAGTAGACGGGGTGGGTGAGGTTATACGGTCGGGAACCTCTTCTTTGGGTAATAGGCTGGGATCCCCAACAAGATCGATCACAAATCCAGGAGCCCCCGAAGTCGTTCCAGTGGCAGAGTCCTGTTCGGCACGGACATGTGTCTCCGTATTGTTGAGATCTAATTGAGAAAATTTAACTGTTTGGGACAAATCTTCTTGAGGCTTCTCCATGCCTGTGTGGGCGCTAGATGGTTCGAGGTCTGGAGAAATGTCTTTCTCCACACCGCCCTCTGGAGCGTTCTCTTCTTGCTTTTCTGGCTGGACTCCAAGATTCAATGGCTTGAACAAGTCTGCAAGGTTCAAATTGCCTGTAGAGGATGGAACAAACTTGACGGCGGAATGACGAAGCGAGCCAGTGCTCCCCCAATCTCCCATGTGGCGTCCAGTATCTCGAGCCTCATCGGCAAGTGTATATGGTGCACCTAAAGACATGTAAGTCGCGCTGACAGGTTGAGTGTTGCAAGAACGGCAATACCTTGAGAGCCACGGAAACCATGAAAGCCATTGTTGCCACCCTCGAAAAAACCATGGTCTCTCACAACTGCCGGTATATGGGAGGGTTGGTTGGCATAGCCATGATAACTATTACTCGCGAAGCCCTGGTATTCGCTACCCATAGAAGAATATTCGTTGGATCCACCACCTTGGTATCCGCCGCCCCGATACCCACCCCGATTGCCTCTGGGCATATAGCTACCTCTTCCGCCCCTCCCGCGTCCTCGCCCGTTCCCCATGATTGCTCACGGTAAGTGTGTGGGGGGAAGGCTCGTTTGAGTAGTAAAACTTAAGTTCAATAGAGACAGATGTGAATGGATTGAGTTGGAGAAGAAGGGAAGAAGAGAGATAAAGCTAGAGGTGCAGGACTGTCAGAGCGGGAGAGAACTGCCAAGCCAATTTATTGATAAGATCTTCCTATTATACCAACAAGAGTGAGATGTGTCCAAATTAGGAAGGAGGAGTGACAAAAGGGGAACTAATCTAATCTAATCAGATTTTCAGGCCACCAGTTCACGCACTCCAGGAACTCTCTTGCATCGCCCAATATCGCACCAGTCTTACCCGAATGCAAGATATCGGCACTCAGTGTCCAGGATTCAAGCACATTGTTTTACAGATGGCTTCAGATTATCTCAGGGGCACACTCTGTACGACTAGACTACCCGTACCCTAAGTACTCGAGTACATCAACTATGCTGCTCGGTTTTGTGGTGCCGTGCCAGTGATAGGATGCTTATAGTAGAGATTTGTCAGGAGCCATAGCGGAAGAAGGGAACTCATTTACGTGGACCACAGTGTTCATCTCCATGATCTCCATAACCTAATCACCCGTGTTCATCATCCATCTTGGTCATGGTCTCGTGTGGCGCCTGCCTTATCACGCCGACAGCTTGTGTTACTGTAGATAGCTTAAGGGAATCAGTTATGGATGAGGTGCAACAGGTGGCAGCTTCCCTGGGCATCATACCGGCACTTGGTGATGAGCAACTTCGTCCCTCACTCTCTGCTCTCCTCTACCCCTCCCCTGTCTCACCTAGTTGCTATCCGTCTCTCGTCACCAAAACAACCAGGCACAGAACTCACCATCCATATTCACTGTCACCCGTTCCAAACCGCACCGCATCCCTTCCTATAGTTACCTCGCATACTGTACTCGAGACTGCACGGCAGAATACCGGTACAAGCACTGCACGGATTCAGTAACAACCACCTAGTCTAACACCCACTGCTCTAGTCGACTCACCCTCTCTGCATCTTTCCCCTCGGCGATCATCCTCCAATTACGGACTCGGTCAGGTTGTAGCCAGTTTGTGCGCAGCCTTCATACGTCAACCCAAAGCTCCTCACCATCTCTCTGTCTTTGCTCTTTCTGCTACTAACTGCAGCCGGTCACCCCCTCCACCTCACCCTACTCCACTCCACCCACGCTCAACCCACCTCTTCGTGACGAATAGGATCGACCCCCCGTATATCCGTGCGTCCGCTCACGCATATATCCTTCCAGCTGCCCTTGACACGGAAAAGGAAAAAGGAAAAAAAGGAAAAAGAAAATTAAACAGTCCTCTGGAAGGGGAAAGATTTGGAAAGCAATATTAATCCCTCCTCTGGGGTTTTTTTTATTTAACCCTATCATGAGCCTTCCCAACTTCGATTTTCAGCGATTGTTCCAAAAGTTCCTCTGGGACCCTGAGCCAAAGAACACAGACCCAATGAACTCTATATGGTGTTTGGGCCAAGAATACCCCAGTGCTGGGCTTCCCCCATCGCCACCTCCGCCCCCCCCTTCCACCGAGAACAGTATAATTAGGGACTATGATAACTATAGAAAAACCGAGGGGAGAAATATGGGCCAAGAGGAAGAGGGGGATACGGGATGGCCGAAGGCCTTCTTGGACGATTTCGAGTCAACTCTGTGGATGACGTATCGCAGCGATTTTAAACCCATCCCTCGTGTAGCGGATTATAGTGACAGACTCACATTCCTGACGAGTATACGAAGCCATCTTGATAAAGCGGAGGGGTTTACAAGCGATTCTGGATGGGGCTGTATGATACGGTCAGGGCAAGCAGTAATTGCTAACGCCCTGGCCCATCTACGGCTAGGAAGAGGTATGAGAAGGCCCTCTTGGCTTCTATCTAAGGGTCGCAGAGCTTACGGTTGCTGTAGAATGGCGAAGGGGGATGGGACCCGAAGAGGAGAAGCGGTTGTTGGCTCTGTTTGCGGATGACCCGAGAGCTCCATTCTCGATTCATAAATTCGTTCGGCATGGAGAAGTAGAGTGCGGGAAGAATCCAGGGGAGTGGTTTGGCCCTAGTGCTGCCGCAATGTGCATCCAGTGAGCTACAAGTATTCCCTAACATCCCCATCACGGTGTTGCTAATGGCCCGTGTGCAGAGCTCTCACTCATGCCTACGAGCCGGCTGGTCTACGGGTTTACCAAACAAATTCAAACGACCTCTACGAGGAAAGCTTCCGGAAGGTTGCTGTTGTGAATGGGGTGTTCAAGCCGACGTTGGTTCTTGCTGGGATCAGGTTAGGAATAGAAAGAATCACAAATATCTACTACGAACCCCTGGCAGCGTGCCTACGGATGCCACAGACTGTCGGAATCGCCGGGTATGTCTTTCGACCACCCTTCTAACGATAAAAAAGCTAACCTTGTAATACAGTGGACGCCCTTCATCATCACATTACTTCATTGCAGTTCAAGGAGAAAATTTTTTCTACTTAGACCCTCACACTTGCAGGCCGATCCTACCATTTAAAGAAAACCCGCGAGATTACACAGAGGAAGAGGTTGACACATGCCATACAAGGCGAATTAGAAGGCTGCATATCCGAGAAATGGACCCAAGCATGCTAATAGCGTTCTTGATCAAGGATGAAGCGGACTGGAAAGATTGGCAAAGGCGAATTAGCGAAGTAGATCTCCCCTTCCCCAGAATCGCAGTCTCAGCTCACCATTTGATAGCCGGAAAAGAAGGTCATTCATGTTAGCGATAGTGAGCCATCCGGAAGCTGGGCGCCCAGAGAGGCGGCGATCGATGAGGTGGAGGCCTTCGAAGACGATGATTTTTAAGCCGCTTGTGTACCGATTCAGGCATGAAGGACTGAATAAATAATATTCTCGATATTTCGATACCTATTAAGTTAGTTGGCGAAAGGCAAGGGCTACGAACGTGTAAGGGATTTCACGTGAACGGAGCACGGTGATTCTTGTTTATTCGTGATTACTTTTTTCCCCCGTTTCTCTCATTTGTCTTCACTGGCTTGGGATGCGAGTAGATTCTGTGCTTTCATTTCCTTCTTTCCATCTACATTATGATTCGCGCTCTTGCCCGGTTGTTTGGTCTTTGGTTTATATGGGTGGGGGTTAGCTTAATTCGTTAGCGTCTTTAAATTGTTGTAGTACGGTAGTAGTGTTGATCTAAGTTTACAACATTCTCTGGATGAGTGATGGAATTGTGGTTCCAGATAACACCGGTGCCGACAACTAGTATCAGTATATAAACTTACGGCTAAGGATACCGAATGAACCTTGATAGAAATTTAATGAATGTTTGCAATGAAGTGGTTTCTATGCCCATGCTGTAAACTGATACCTCCTCTCTCAGCACCGTATTCTATTCAAGAACAATAGTCTCCAAATTACGATACATTGAGCATACTATTACCGTGGAATGCCAATGAGCACGATGCATACGGATGGAGGATTGATATTTCGTGAACAAGCTTTGGGTGAGGCTCTGAAGGGTTCGGAACTTACCGAATCTTGGCATTCCAGAATTATCATACGCGTTTCGCATGGTAAATTAGGACATCACGACTCTAACTTGCTTCATTTGATCTTTGCCCTTTAACCCCGGGAGCTTCAACCTCAACCCACGGTGACTAACCGGCCCTGCCGTTCCCAGCTTCCGCCCTTCCTTCCTCCCCCCTTCCCCAACTCGTTAACCCACCCCAAGCTATTTAGCCATCACCACCACCATCACCACCACCATCACCACCACCACCACCATCACCATACGAAATCGGCAAGATTAGAGGGCTACATAGCTCCCGTGGGCGGATTATAGCTCCTCATGGCGTCTACCACCGCCACAAACGACGCGCCCCGGTCGCCCAAAGGGGATCCCGAGGCTGATGCAGAAGGAGAATCAGATGACGGAATTGAATACAACGAAGATAATGACGAAAAAATCATTAGCGGAATTATTTCGGGTACAATTACTGCTGGGGATGACCCCCTTGCCTTCGGGTTTGGCGACACGGTTGGGAAGCTCGACGATGCAATCGACTACGAAGATATCTCGGATGATGACCTCCCTTCTGAAGGCGAGCCGAGTGGCAACAACAATATCGGCGGCAACGAGGAAATGGGAGAGGATGGCATTGCCGGAGATGAATTTGATGAGCTCTTTAACGACATAGGTGATGAGGCACCCATCGCCGGCGCTGATGCTTCAGGAGAGTTGGGAGGCCTTGATGGTATGGATCTGGATTTCATGGCACAAGAGGGTCTTGTTGGTACCTCGGAGATAGACGTCGGCCAGGCAGCCAATGAAGATGTGATGATGGGTTTGGATATGGATCTTGGAGTACTGGTAGAGGGGTCTTCCGGGGAGAAACGAGCTACAACGCAGGAGCTTGTTAAAAGATACTTCCCCAAACTCGACCTCAAAGCTAGGTTATCTTTCAACGATCTCTTTGGGCCGAAACCGCAGAGGCTGGCAATGGGTCCGCCTAAGCCACCAAAGGTCATTGTGCCTACAAAGTTCGCTGTAGTGTTTGCACCATCCGACGAAACAGCGTTTAACAAACCCTACACTACACGGAATATGACCAAGAAAGCAGAGCAGAGACCAGGGGTTATTATCGTACCCCAAGAGCTGGAGAATAGTGAAGAGAGTGACTCCGAGGTCGAGGATCCTATAGATTGGAATTCACCTCTTGAGCGGAGTATAATGATGGCTTGCAATGATTGGGAAAGTAAGATGGATACGATTATGGGACCTACGCCGCCACCTACTCCGCCCGCAGAAATTCCAGAAGACGACGACGAAGATGTAGGGGAAATCGATCGTAGGCCACTGAAGGTTTGTTTCTTCGATCGTTTCGAGTCCCCCTTCTTTCGATAAGCTTACTTATTCTTTTTCTCTAGCGTGCGAGACTTGCAAGCTCCTTTCTTGATGGTCTCCCTGATTCTTGGCTTGCCGACGATGTTGTTCTTGATGGAAATTTGGCCGCCATTGCAAGCCATGTCACACTCGACCTTAACGATCCATACCTTTTAGTAGATATTCGCCAGCCTCATGAGATAAGGCCTACGAAGCGTATTGGCGGTGAATTCAAGCGTCGTATTAACAAAGACTTGGCGCAAAGATATAATATAAGCAACGATGAGGCTTATGACTTGCTGAAGGGAAATCTTCAAAATAAGGTTAGAAGTGCGATCGGCCAGTTGGATATCGAACACAGTATGCCTGCTCTCAGGTTACAGTCACCATACGTGAGTTTTCATTTATTCCATTTGATATATATATGTTACAGTTCTCATTCGTACGCAGTACAAAACCAAGCTCTCCACCAAAGAGGCTCGCTCATTCCACCGTCCTGGTTTGCATTTCAACGTCAACTATGAGATCCGTTTCTCGAAGATCAAACCGCGCAAGAAGAAGACATATCGTGGAAAAGATGTTCAATCCGTCCTAAAAATAACTAAGGATTTATCCCTTATGGATGGCTGTAACTTCATTCTTCTGGAATACTCTGAGGAATACCCGTTTGTCATGTCTAACTTCGGAATGGGGAGCAGACTTATCAACTACTATCGACGTAAAGGACCTGATGATGAGTCTCGTCCGAAATGCGAGATTGGTGAAACCCAGGTTCTCATGAGCCAGGATAGGTCTCCTTTCTGGAACTTTGGAACCGTCGACCCCGGAGAGACCGTGCCAACACTCTACAATAATATGGTTCGGGCGCCCATCTTTAAACAGAATCCCAAACCTACAGATTTTCTTGTTATTCGCAATACCCAAGCCAACCAGAGCCATTACTATCTGCGTAATATCCCGAACCTCTTTGTGGTTGGGCAACTGCTGCCGGTGACAGATGTCCCTGGCCCTCACTCTAGAAAGGTTACCACCGCGGCAAAGAATAGGCTTAAGATGGTTTGCTATCGTGTTGTTAAGCGCAAACCCGAAAAAGCGATCATTCTAAAGGATATTGCCGAACATTTTCCAGAGAATAACGAAATGCGTCAGAAGATGAAAGAGTTCATGAGTTACAATAAGCCTAAGGGGGTTTGGGAGATGAATGCGGGTGAAGTAGTTCCGGACGAATCGGTCATCAGGACAATGGTTAAGCCCGAAGATTTGTGTCTGCTGGAAGCTATGCAAGTCGGTGTTCGTCATCTCGCAGATTCTGGGTATTCAAAGACGGTGGATGATGAAATCGACGATGACGAGAGGGAGGGTATGAGCTTGGAGCAACAGTTAACCCCTTGGGTTTCCACAAAGAACTTTATCAACGCTACATCCGGAAAGGCTATGCTACAGCTGCACGGTGAAGGGGATCCGAGCGGTCGCGGCGAGGCATTCTCGTTTGTGAAGACAAGCATGAAGGGTGGATACAAGCCAGTCGGAGAAAGCGTCGAGGAAAAAATGGACAAGCAGCGCCTCAAGGAGTTAGGTGGGCATGCATACAACGTCGCTCGCCAGCAGCAGATGTATGAAACCGCCATTGACCAGATTTGGAGAGCCCAGCATCGGAGTCTCAGTTCCCAAATGGAGCCAGAGATGCCAGATGCCGAGTTCGAGGACGCACACAATGACCATCATGAGGACCTTCTGGAAGAAGGAAGGACCCCGAGATCTGAGGCTGTTCCTCCAAGTCCATGGCTAAATAACGTTGATGTCGATGAGACTATGAGCCAGTTCTCCAGGTTTTCCGCCACCAATCGCCGGAATAAAGTTCTTAGGATTCAGAGGAAGTTTAGGGGACCTAACGGTAGTGTTGAGACGAGATCCGAAACCATCCGGGACCCGAAGGTTATTCGCCAGTATCTCCAGAGGAGGAGAGAACTTGATGCGGAGAAGACGCAGTAGGTATAGCCTAACCTTATTCACGTTTTTAGAAAACTAATATTTGCGGCAGGGTCGAAAATTTAGTTCCGACCGGTAACGAAGACGAAGACCAACAATCCCGCAAGAGGTGCGACATCCTTCACCCTTCCTCCCTCCCTCTAGAAGTAAAAAGTATCGAAACTAACCTCCCCTTGCAGACTAGTCCAAGAACTCAAACGCCTAGAGCGCAATAAAGAACGCCGCGAAGCACGCGAGCGCGATAAGGGCAAACGTGTTGGTAGTTTCGCTGGCGACGCTATGTCACCCGAATCTGCTGCAACGCCCGGCTCCCCCATGCCTTCGGTTAGCATGCAGTCCATCGCTACACCCACAGCCGCTGGGTCGTCCTCGTCGAATAGCAAGACCGCGACTGTTAGAAAGTGCAAGAATTGCGGACAGGTGGGGCATATCAGGACTAACAAAAAGGTTTGCCCAAAGTTGAACGGGCAGTGGGCGGAACTCGGCATGAGCCCGCCGGATGGTAATACTCCGGTACCGGTGGGAACCCCGGGCTCCTAGAGGAGGATGAGGATGAGGAGGGGGCACGCGAGTGGCAAGACCGGCCCTCATAACCGAAGCCCCTGCCCATCCGTGGGAAAGGGGGCGGGATATCATTGACTACTAAATACAGGCGGTATTATAATTAGGCTTGAGTCTATTTTCCCTTTCCCTTTTCCTTTTCTTCTTCCTCCAGATCCCATCCCTATTTCTACTCCTAGTCACTTGATCTAGTTCTACCATCTAGCTTTCCTCTTCCTCCCTCCCCTCTACCCTTTCTCATCTTCATCATTACTACGTAGTGTATAAAGTTCATTTCTTGGGGCTTTTTTTTCTCCCTCTTTATTTTTCTCTTTTTGCTTTCCCCTTCCCCTCCCTTCCCTTTCATTTTCTCTTTCGGGGAGGGAAAATTATCTCAACTCCGGCGTTGGTTCATTCTGCTTCAGTTTGCTTTGCTTTGCCCGGGATTGTTTTCTGTATGACGGTTTTTTCTATATGCGCTGTTGGGTGCATACTGGTTGGCGATTATTAAATAATGACTTCCTTTCCTTTCTCGTTACTTGGGGTATCTATTTGCTTGTCTGCTTGTTTACCTGTTTGCTTACCTTGGGGGGTTGTTTGTTTACTTATTTATTTATTCATAGATTCTTGAAATGAAAAAAGGTGAAAAAAAACTTGAATCGCGGTAGATCAGCGTACTGCGTTGTATCTTGTGCTAGCTTATTATAAGTGGTTGGAGTTGAGGTAGTGACTAGTTTGTGAAGTAAAGTGAGATCGCATGATAGCGATCTACGGTATTTATTGAAAATAGTGGTTGGAAAGTTATTTATGGTGTGGTGATGATAGTGATACTATATTTCTAGTTATCATGTATAGAGTGTTTATGATTTATGCCATGGTGGATAAGTTGGATGAAAGGTGGCTGGTCTAGCGTACAATTTTGGGGGTTCGAATAAGTAAGCTTTCCGGGGATCAGATACACTGAGGAAGGAGGAAAGGAGGAAAGGAAGATGTGATTATGTGGGATTATCCGTTGCTCTTGGAGCCTGTCCGGAAGTTATGTTCTTCAGTTGTGAATCCCGCTCACCATCGATGAGCACAGCATCCTCTATTTCGCCCAGTTCGCCATCGATGAGCACAGCATCTTCTGTTTCACCCAGCTCATCGCCGATGAGCACAGCACTCCCCATTTCGCTCAGTTCACCATCGGTGAGCACAGCATCTTCCGTTTCGCCCAGCTCACCATCGATGAGCACGGCATCCTCTATTTCGCCCTGTTCACCATCAATGAGCACAGCATCCTCTGTTTCGCCCAGCTCACCCTCTGCTTTGTCGAGGTTGTTTAGGGGTGCTGGATAGTTGTACCCATCTTCAACAGGCATCATATCCCCTTCCTGCTCCCCCTCCCCCTCCCCCTCCCCATCTTCCCCGTCTTCGCCCCCACCCTTAGCGACAGGCATCTTCCTCTTAGGAATAACCTCCAAAAACGCCCGCTCCCAATCCCTACACTCCAGCCAGCGAATCATAATCTCCACAACCTGATTCGTTGTCAGGACGAACCTGCTCGCCATGCTAACGTACTCCCCAATCGGTAGCTTCGCCGTCGCGACCCCCTGTGCCGCCGCCTTCTTGTGGCAAAGGCCCTTGTGCCGATTCTTGTCGACGATAGCGCCGACAATGTACTTCTTCCCGTTCTCGAGCTCGGTGATGGTGTTGGGTGAGTCAGCGGTTAGGTATACCAGGTCTGACGTCACCTCGTACGGCTCGGAGGACACAACGACATTTTTCCAGCGGAGGTGCTGGTTCGAGAGGACAGTTTGGTAGCGTGTTAGGAGGCGCTTGTTCAGGCTTGTTAGGTGGAGGGTTACTTGGCGTGGGGATGTGCGGTTTACGCTGTAGGTGCGGGTCAGTTGGCTGGAGAGGGATGTTATCTCCTAGAGCGGAAGCATGGCGTTAGTCCCTCAGTCTAGTTCGACCCTCCATTGCCAGCTAGCAATCCCCTTGCACCAACGGTGGGTTGGAGTAAAATAGAAGCAGAAGGGAATAAATACCTTATCGCTCATCAAATCATCGAACCCGCAATCCAGAATCAAAGTGATGGGCTCCAGCACCGGCCTCCTCCTGTTCGTGGAGCCATTGTTCTTGTTTCCGCTGCCATTCGCGCCATCCCCCTGCTTCCCCGATTCCTCTTCTGCTTCTCGTGCTGCTTCAGTAGCTGCCTTGGCCTTCGCACGCTCCGCCGCCTTGCGTGCTTTCTTCTTCTCGCGCTTAGCAGCTTTCCAGGCTTCGCGGGTCTCTTCCCAGCGTTTGGCCTTCAATTGGCGCTTGCGAGCGCTTTTGGAGAGCTTGGTGGTGCCTTGCGGGTCGGTGGTGCCTGCTGCCGCAGGCTCTGGAGCAGTGGTACTAGAGGTGTTGGGGGGGGCAGGAGGAGGTGGATGAGACAGAGAGGGGAGCTCTCTAGGAATTTCTGTGTTGTCAGTGGGAATTGGGAGGTCGGTGGAGGAGGACATCGGTGTTGGTTGTATCATAGTTGGTTTAGCGGCAGGAGCGTGACAGATGATGTTCGAGCATACATCGAGATCGGCGAGCTGATGTTACCCTCCCACCCACCAACCCCACCAACGGATCCCACCACGGCCAACTTGGCTACCGGTACCGGCAGCGTACCGAGTTCTATTACGGTAGCAAGCGTTTAACCCACCACCACCACCACCACCACATCGTCAAATCAAACTAAGCTCCCCATTCCATCCCATCACATAATATCACATAACTAATGGTTCAAGGTACTCATCCTGCAGTCCCCTCTCCCCTTCTCCAACATCTAACAAGAACATATACAGACCTCCCGCCAACCGGTGGCTACGCGCCAATCCAATACAAACGCAACATCCCCGCGAGGGGCCTTCGTCCAGTGTATTACCTCGCCGGCGTCCTAGGAATCTGCACATTCGGGTTCTACAAGTGGGCCCAGAGTTCTCGAGAGCTACAGTTGCTTCTCTCCTCCCATCTTTTCCCTAATTATAACAACTAAAAAAGAGTGTTACGGTAGGGAACTCGCCCGCGAGAAGGTCTGGGCAAGACTGCACTTAATCCCGTTACTCGAGGCGGAGAACGATCGCGATTTGGTCCGCAGACAGATTGCTGAAGCAGAGCGTGAGAGGGTGCTCATGAGCGATGTTAAGGGGTGGAAGATGGGGAGTGTGTATAATTCGGATAAGGTTATTAGGCCAAGGTATGGATACGGGCCTGATGAGGAATTGAAGGGGAAGCCTAGTTAGGTGTTTTACGGGTGATTGAGGCATAGTTCGGTCCCTACTGTACAAAATACCGGTTTGTTGGGAAAGAGGAGAGATAGAGAGGAAGAGAGATTGCGAGACGGGTATATCATATTTCTGGTGAATTTATTATTGTTTGACGGGAAAGCACACATTGAAGCGAAACAGAACCAAAATGATCAGATGGTAAACGAAAACATCCCAAAACCAACGCGGCGGTATAATGTTGCCCACGATGTATAGAAACCTATCCATGTACGAATCATAACAGAAACCCAATTAACACAAAGAAACAAGGTCCCGATCCACCCCCAGTCTCCGGGATTTCGATTCACATAACTGCGCAAGCTCTATAATTTCTCTGGCAAGTCTCAGCATATCCTTCATCGTCATAATCGGCGCTCATTTTCCTGGTTCCGATGATTTTGATCCATTGTTCGCCCTCGGCATGCCACCATCTGAGTACGCTCCCTTCGACGTCGTACTCCCATTTGCCGCCGCTGACAGTGACAGCTGTACCGTCCCTAGGAAAGTGGAATGGCGGAACGAATATCTCTGTCGGTGCGGTTTCCTCTGTGCTCTTCCCAGCTACAAGCTTGAGGTCGAAGGTTGCGCTTGATAATGTGAAGCCGGACTCGGCTATAGTGCCTGCTGTGTAGACTGGGGAAGGGCGGACGAATGCTTCTGCCGCACGAGAACCAGCTACAATGGCATCGGGGGCAACCTTTTGCAGATCTGTACGAGTGGTTGACATTGTGGATGTAGAGAGAGCTCGCTTGAGATTTGTGGCATCTACGATTGTGGTGGAGGGGTTTGCTGTTGCAGAACTATTTGGAGGACGATCATCCAGCGAGAAGATACTGAGGTCTTCGCCATTCCATTGATCACCCCATTCATGATCGTTCTAGAAACATAGTTAGTAGTCATCTCATCAAATTGAAGCAAGGGCAATTACCTCTATACAATACGTCCACAAGGTAAACCCAACCTGGGCTCCTTCTAGAGCATAATGATTTGCATCCATCGCTCTGATTTGGGAGATATAGTCCCCATTTTTATAGGCGTACTTATCGTCCATATCATAAGGAATTCCTATCTCGGTGAACACGCACGGGGTCAACCCTATGTTGTCGACGCCCTCCTGTTTCATAGCCTTCAACTGATCTCGAAAGCAATTCCTTCAGGCCCAAGTTAGTAGCCTCAACCACAAAAGGGCGCACTGGCCTCACCGGATGGCAGTCTCCCCGACCTTCAACCCAAAAGCCGGCGCCAGGTATCGTCCTCTGAGGACACCAAGAACATCAATGTTCCAAAGCCGATTCCATTTTTTCGTCATGAGTGTGATCCCGTCGTAAAAGTGTGGTGCATAAACCATTCTATCATCGGCATCGGCAGTATCCTTGATAGCAGGTGGTATCTCAAAGACCGGTGGCTGGCAAAACATTATAGCATTTTTATGTATCGACCTTATGGCCGCGGTATACTTCCGGTAATGATCCATAAAGTATGTTTCAGTGAACTTCCCAACATCAAGCGGCTCTCCATTCGGCATCTTGCCGAAATAATCATTCCTAAGAATGCTATCCGTTGCTGGATCCCAAACCCCGTGTTGTGCCCAAATGCACTCGCCTAACTTCCAACCGGGATCTCGCTTCCACCCATACCGGGAATCGTCATAGTCTGGCAGGAGCCACGCTTGCACTCCCTCCGGATCAACAAGGACACTCCCGGTTTTATAAGGTCCGGTTCCGCCAAAATCCCATGTGTCAATCTCGCACGCTCTTCCACTGCCGGTCAAAATCGCTTGCCATGCGGTAGGCGACGTGCCCTTCTGAAGCTTTTGCTCAGGTGGAATAACATCCAGCCTTTGGTATCCGATCAATCCACGATTGGGTTCATTGATTGACTCCCAGCCAATAACAGTTATGTCTTCTAAATCACCTGCCTCGTGTATCTTCTTTGCAAGATAGGTGACAGCACTAATGAAATGCTCCTGGAGGTAGTCCTGGATGTTCTTGCCATCAATAATACATTTAGGGGCAAAGTCGCGCCCAGCAAAGAACATTGTAAACATGGTTTGGCATGCCAATCGTTGGTAATTCGTGGACCATATCATCTTGGGAAAGGTGGCAGGGTCCGGCCAGGTATTCTGTACCATCGCAGCCTCTGTTACGTCAAAGGTTTGCGGATTCAATCCCATAGCGTACAAGGTCCACATAGGGGCACCCGAGCCCCCAGAAAAGCGAGACCACTAAAAACAAAAGTGAGCACAGCTTCCGGTTGAAAACAAACCAGTAGAAAATACCACGTCCTGATGACAATCCATAAATATCATAAAACCATACTCTTTTGCCTTTCTCAGCATAGCAACCGTACTCTCGACCCATTCGTCATCGTAGATACCACTACGCCTGTTAGCCCTTCCATGCTACCTTTCGCTCGGGCATAGGAAAACATACGGGCCCCGAGCCTCAATGGCTTCCCAAGTATAAATGTACCGAATTACATTATAACCACAATTCCGCAGTCTCTGGAAGTGTATATCCGCATCTTCGAGGGTGAATGGCCGACCGACAAAGCTAACGTTGTCGCCATCAAAAAAGTCCTCCAATACATGAGAGCGCAAGCTTGGCTTAGTCGGCATTTTGGCGTTCGAAGCAACATTAATCCCACGAAGAGTTACTTGGCGATTGTGCTCATCGCGAAAGTAGGGACCGTCGATATTCAAAAACGAAGCCATTTTAGACCGGGTGAAGCTCTCGCAAGAGGACCTTGAGCGAAGTTGTTCAAGTCCTGCGGGCTAACCTAGTGTTATTGTAAGGGGCGGAAGTTGGGTTTGAGGTCACAAGCTCTCTCCTAAGGTAAGCTGGTTCCGGCAACTAACCTGCAAAATACTCGTACTGGTAGCACGGTGAGACGTGAGAAAAGGGTGACGTTTAATCCTGGAAAGGTCCCGTACTCGTAATTATTACCATCAGAACTTCATAGGTTTAGGTTACGAGATACCAGTAAGTTGATTCGAATTCGGATTCGGATTCGAGTTCGTGTTCGTGTTTGGGGGGCTGGACCTGAAAAAGTAGAGGCAAAGGGCGGGTCGCTTTTGTGTTTTAGCCAAGAAAATTGTAATGCTGGGCTCAGTAGATCTTGATTTGCTTTTGCCCATGCACTCAGATCGCTGCTGGGCATCGTGCTCTCAGTCCAGCACTCCGGGGTGGCAACCAGTCCTGCGTGCTTCCGAAACGGGCAGGGTATTTGCATGTAGACTAGCACAAATTAGGAAACTCGAGTGATTTCTGATGACCACAGTGGGCCAACAAGGACTGAAGCCGGGAGCACTCGGCAGCTTGTTCCTACTGATGGTGTTGCTTCACAGAGCAGGCCCAGGGAGCCACAGGGTTGCCAGCTTGCTTTTACCGCTACATGACATTGTGTTCGTGGAACGTGTATTCATAATTTAGTACCTACCTGGCTCGTCACCAGGTCCTCAAAGGGGTATTGTACTGTGCCTAGAGGCGACCGAGATGGACCAAGAGTCAGTGGAAGTCTGTCTCTTCAACATCGTATACCTATGCAGTATTTGCTTGCAGGTACAAGTATGCACAATTTGGAACATATCGTGCATCTCCGATCAAAATATAAACCCCTCTAATCACCAAAGCCAACCCTGGCGAGCAGGAGCTCCGGCGCTCATGTCCCTCAGCCAAGAATTGGCATCCGGTTGCCCTTTCCATGATGTGATAATATTATGGTTGTGGGAGCTATTCTCGAAAGGGAGCCATTCTTGCAGCGGAAGCACGAGTACGAGTGCGAGTACGTGCCACTAAGGCAACAAAAGAAACACTGATACCCCCTGTACCGACACTGTACGAGCATTAGCACAACATTCTAATCCCCAAGTAGCTGCGGGAAACAACAGAAAATGCAGTCCTCCAAACTCTGATAACATGAGGGGCATCCATAGGGGCTTTAGCATTGTGAACTTTTCGGTTTCTATTGACTGCCCCAGATATTTGTGCAAGGACATGAAGCTAGCCTACTTCCTTGCTATGCAAGAATCCCATATAAGTTGGCGATCTTGGAGTGGATTTCGACATTCCCCTCTCACAACTCAGACCCTCGGGTTTTGTAGAACAACCCCACAACCCAATACTCATAGTGGCCACTTTAATATTTGAGCTAAGCTTTGTCAAAAAAACCAAAAACCACTAAATTTCCCTCACCATTTGTTGCTAGACAGGTGTGTTGAAGACTAGTGCTCTGCGGGGAAAACCAGAGGCACATCTCTTTCGTTGCCAAGATCGTGGCTCATTGAGGACAGAGGATACAGTGGTGCATCAGCACTTGCACTCGAGCACTTGCAGCAGAGCTACGATCATGTCGGTAAAGCTCTTATCCCCCTTGCACTAGTACGTGCCTCAAGAACAATACCTACTGATAACAACAATAATAGAATAGTAGGAGCCTCTTAGACAGCTGTTTTCGGATATGCCTTCTTTGGGATAATGATACTTTTCTCATAGTTTATTTTCCTGAATGCTTTCTTATATTCGAGTTCCTGAGGGTAGTAGCCACCCGAACCTACCTCCAAAACTCCAGCAGTTCTACTTATACAAGTACCTTGTCTCTCAGTCTAAGCCAAGTTACCGGCCAGCTCCCATAAATATGGCAACACCCTGACATGTAAAGGGGGCAGAACTCACCACATCCATTGTTGCACAATAAGCAGGAAATATTCTCTATGCTGGGGGTATTTCGAAATTATGAACGCCACGTTCTATGGTACTGTTGGAAGCGATACTCTACAACACAAGAAGCATGAGAGCTACCGTAATTGGGCCATCGCTACTTTTGTGGCTCCCTCCTCCAAGCTATGGGTACCATGGTCGGGTGTTCTTGTTATTGATCGATATGCCTCAAGTGGTTTGGACCGATTTATTATAAGTTTATGCTTGTTAACCGCCGCCCCGGTTAAGGGCCAAGTTACTACCGGCCTAGTGTGTTGGAATCCTGACTTCCGGTACGGATGTGCTTACGGGCGCCACATTGTGATTCTGTGTCGCTATCATACCAAATATGTGTGCTGTGAGGGCCCATCAGGTATTGCATCGGAGCGCTGTGTTCTGCTGCAAAACGTGGGGATAAGGCTACGACTCCAAGGGCTTTAGCTCGAGGAAACCTTCAACCCCATACAATAAAAGATATACTCAAGGAGGAAGTAGGGTGAGAGGGCTTTCCCTCGTGCTGCCGGGGAGCAGGATCGATTTAAGGAGGTACAGCGCCTAAGTTTTGTAGGTTCCACGGGCGAGGTTTTCTGCCCTTACCCCCTGTGGAACATACAAAACTTAGGAGCTGTACCTCCGTAGATGCCCTAGCCTACGATGGCGGGTGATCTCTAGTCATATCATAGCATTTATGATAGGGCTGTTTGGGATAATTAAATTATTAGTGAACCCTATGAAAACACGAGTGATAAGGTGTGATTTGCATTATGTAACTCTGTGCTTAACATGGGGGACCGGGACAACAACACACGCCTGCCATCCAATTCCATCACCACCACCACCATCAAACTCCATTTACAATAATCATCAGCCTTCAAATTCCATCTCAGGATCGAATCGAAAAGATAGCCATGGCCGACAAAGAGTTAAAAGCCCTCCACCAGGGCCTTATTAACACCGTCAACAAAGGCGACTACGCTTCTGCCTCCAAAGGCCTCTCGAGCCTCAAGATAGCTCTCCTCCAACGAGACGCTTTAATCCCATCCCCAACGACACCACCCGCAACTCTCCTGCTAGCCCGCGATATTCTGGAAATCGGTGCGTTAACAAGCATACACCAAACCGATGACGCGGCGTTCAGTAGGTACTACTCACAGCTCCAACCCTTCTACGAGGATTCCCGACTGTCGACTCCAAAGACAGCCAGCGTGAACCGCAGCAAGATTACTGGCCTCCATCTCCTTCTTTTATTAAGTCGCAACGATATCGCGGATTTCCACACCACACTGGAAAACTTAGAGGCTCCGGAGGATGATCCATTTATTAAACATCCGATTATGTTGGAAAGGTGGTTGATGGAGGGCAGCTATGATAAGGTTTGGAATGCGACCAAGAGTTCTCAGGTCCCCTCGGAGGAGTACGCACACTTTTCGCAGGTAGGATTTATCTTGATGAGTGGGGGGCGGATAGGTGGATTGCTGATGGTGTAGGTGCTTGTTGGGACAATCCGGAATGAAATTGCGAGCTGTTGGGAGAAGGCTTATGCGTCGCTGCCAATATCCAATGCGAAGAATTTAATCTTCCTTGATTCTGAGGGAGCTGTTATTCAGTTTGCGAAAGATGTAAGATTGTCGCTCGTTCCTGGCGATTGTGAGGCGGAGCTAATAACCCTTACAGAAACGTTGGGAGGTTAAGGATGGACGGATTTGCTTCCCCGTGGAAGAGACCGAAAAGGAGGCGCTTGCCAGTGGGACTATCATCGAGAACTCTATCGGATACGCTCATGAACTTGAAACAATTGTATAGACGGCGTCTTTGCCTTGGAGTTACGTTGTGTAATTTTATTCGTAAACGGCATCAGGGAGGTGGTAAAAAAATGAGCATCTAGTTTGCATTACGATACCTTCTATAGAGACCAGATACATAGTCGTTTGTCATAAAAGCTACACGAGATGATTGTGTCTAACCTCACCCCATGTACATGGCTCCCATAATTCATACTCTCATGCTCCTCAAACCTTGCGACGACGCCCGGCTTGCTCTCGTCTCCTACAGTGACAACCCTGGCCCCAGCATGCATACAACTCGCTAACACGGAGTCCTCGCCGCGCATTTGGAGCCTCCAAACCCCGCCGCCCAACTTAATACTACTTTTAACCCTCCTCGTCCTTGCATCGAAGATCCTTAACCATTCATCATACGAACCCGTCAAGAATGACCCATTACCTCTATCCAGTATGGCCGTAACACCAGCCTGATGTGTCTTCTTATCCCTCCATAATTGCGTTTCAGCCTCCAAATCATATAAACTTACTACTGAATCATCCCCACCGGAATATAATCTCTTCCCATCAGCTGTGAATTCGCATGTCCACGCCTCGAGCTCGTGTGGTGAGTATTGGTATGTGATTTCTTTGGATTCAAGAGAAAAGATGCCCACTTCACCGTTAGATAAGGTGAAAGCTAGGTGCTGTGCTGTAGGAGAAAAGTTAACGGATAAGAGTAAAATGGATGCATCGAAGAGGGCGTGGTGAGCAGATAGGGTTATGGTGTCGTTGGAGATGTTGTAGAGTGACAGTGTTCCATTAGATTGAGCAACAGCTAGAACTTCTGGTGAATGCGGCGAGAATTTGATGTCTAGGATTGCGTGGGTTTGCTGAGATGCCATCAGGTTCCTGGGGTGTTTATTAGAATGAAGGAAGGAAAGTTGGGAGGTGGGGTGAGTGATACAGTTGTCCCCCCTCATCCATTTTATAGAGCAACAAACTCCCGGTTTTCCTCCCCTCAGTTAACCCAGCATCTTCATTGAGGAGATAGGTCCCGACAACAACACGCCTCTCGTCCTGAGGAAAAAATAACACACACGAGGGAGGTAGGGAGGTAAAGGTTGTGAATGAACTCTCGACCGACGACATTGGGGAAGTTTCAATTGGAGGGGTGAGGCTTGGCAGCGACTGGGGGAAGGAAGGGAAATACCGGTAACGTTGGCGCTCGAAGATCAACTTAAGCGAGCCAAAAGCTGGCAAATAACTGGCATCTCCGAGTAACCCTATCGCATCCCAACCATTCGTCCGCTTCCCTTCCATTCCCCTTCCGTCCATCAATCAATCATGAGTTTCATAGCTCCCTTAACGAACGTATTCCGCCACACCGCGCGCATAGCTACTTCCCGAGGCATGGGGAGGCTGAGTACGTTATCTTGGGCCCCACTGCCCTGAATACTGCTGACAGGTTCAGAGAAACCAGGATGCGCTGCCTCGTTTTCTACCAATTCCCGATGTTGGTCCGAGAAGGTTGCAATTGACCGTGAAGCCGAGAAGCTTGCCGATGGGGTTGAGGGCGAGAGTGTGATTTGTTGGCAGGTATTACTCTCTTCCAAAGGTCCCGTTTTGGGAACAATCGCAGCTTATATTTGTAGGATGGTGAAGACGTGGAGGACTTCTTAACTAGATGCGCACCGTCGACATTGCAAGGCAGGTCGCGAATAGCTATCAAGAACCCTTGGGACATTGAGCGCTCTGAAGGGAATGTCGATGCTGCTCTGGGGATGCTTGAGGCACCACTCCAGGAGGCCATCCATGACTGGAATGCCATTATTGCTGATGACACCCTGAATAAGGTGATATTTACTGTCACTTTTCCGCTTGTTGACCGACTAATCCGAAGCTTCCTGGCGGTAGCCGGCCAAATCTCTCAAAAAAATCGAACATTGTGAAAAGCTAAAGGACTTGATACTTGGGACAGCAGCTCAATACGAGGTTGTTGGCGGGAAGGTTTGTTCATCTATCTTGTCAATGGTTCCGAGGGGTTTCTAATTGGTTGGTAGTGGATCTTAATTGCAGGGTCAAATACAGTTGATTTTCAATGGTCCAGAGTTGCTACCGGAACTTATGACGGGATGTTGGGCACCAAAGCGGAGGTCTCGGGGAACAATGGAATGGGGATCCATGTTATATTTGTCTACACCCCAGATTTTAGGGATCTGAAAGATGCCAAAAGAGGTAAGCTTGTGAGCTTCGCTAGACAATTCAGTGCCTGTGACTAACGTGAGAAGTTCTCAACGGGCTTCAGAAAGCTTTCCAATGGAAGCCTAGGTCTATTGCGTATAAGCCATGTAAGAAGCCCCCTGAACGATTAATTTTAAGCTACTAAGCCGGAGTTAGTGATATACTCTCTTCTAAAAATAGCTACTGAGAATCCCTACCATCTGAAGCCAGCGATAATCACTTCAAAGGAACTTGAGGAGATAGAGTTTGAGGAATGAGGGCATAAGATAGTGAGTGGCGGTAGTAGAAATTCGCTGGGTGAATTGACCCATTGTCTGGGAGGTGTTTGTGTGTACTTTAACTTTACTCTGAATTCAGTGGGATATCTAAGAGCTTGAAGGCCTCGTCAGCTCTTAAGTTTGATAGGTACTGAATTTTTGTATTGAGCTCCTATTCAAGGACGTGTTCTTAGCCATCTCATTTTCCTCACGTCACGCTCACATTGAATTATTTCCGCTCATTACCGGCACAGCCTTCATCTGCCGATATGCCTCCAAAGAAAGAAAAGAAAGAGCAGGTCACTAGCGATCAAGGTCATCTTCTCCCTCCCTCGTAACCACCTCTGAGAGGAACTAATCACCCCATTTTTACTCTACTGACAGTAAACGTTGTGACAGCCAGCAGCCTTGTGCTCGAATATCTTCGTCAACAGAACCGGCCCTATTCTGCTATTGGTGAGTGCTGCATTATTTAAAGGTTGCATTTGCATAAAGAAGACTCATCATTGGTTTTTTTCTAGAAATTAGTGCAAACCTTCATAATGTTGTCACCAAACGTTGGTTGACTATTGTCCCTCCCTTAGAATGCAGGGAAGCAGATATGTGCGTGCGAATGCGTAGAGCTAATTAGATTCATAGCTGCTGCCACCAAGATTCTCAAGGAGCTAGATGAGAGGGGAGAGATTGAGGGGAGAGCTTCTGGGAAGCAAGTTGTCTATCACATCATTCAGGTTCGCCCGCCGGTCCCCGAACCTGGAAACCACTGACGATCCAATAATTATCGGCTTGAAGGATCCGAAGGACCTTGCAAGCCCCGAAGAGCTCAAGGCCATGGATACAGAAACTGAGGGTGTGAAATATTTAATTTTGCCCCTTTGGGACACCTTGGTTGGCTAATGTGCGAGCCATGCCAGCTGTCAAACAAGAAATTGGGGGTCTGAAGGCTGAGCTTAGAGCCCTCCACTCCACCCTGAATACCCTCAAAGCTGCCCCGACTACTGCTTCGCTACGTGAGACTGTTGCCTTGCTGGAGGCCGAAATCCAGGACTTTCAAGTCCAGTTAGAACCGCTTCGCTCAAGCGCTGTTAAACCTGTTCCCGAGGGGGAGAAGGCTGCTATTTCAAACGAACACACCAGGCTTCAGAAGGTACTCAAGGGGAGGAAGAATCAGCTCAAGGAGTTCTGGGACGCCCTCTGTGATGGCTGCGTCGACGTCAATCCTAGTGACTTATGGGTGAGTGATCACGCTGTCCCTCTCCTTTGGGACAGGCTTTTTTTATCCCCCTTGCTACTCTTTTCTCTGAATGCCACAAAAAATCATATCCGTCTAGTCTGCTCTTTTTTTTATATCAAAATATTTTTTATACTTTCGGACCTGTCGATATTGTTCTGAGTTGCAGGCAGGGGGTGACCTTGCGTGAATCATTGGTCTGCGGTTTATGGAAGTGTGTATGCTATGGATTCGTTTCTTTTTTACAGCTCAGTCATCTGGCAACATGTTCTGCCTTCCCCAGACGTGTTATGTTCGCCCTACTTGATTGGGAAGATTCAGTTTGAACATGGGACGATTCTTTTCTTGTCGCACGGCTCTGGGCTTCTCTTGCACTCGAGTACCTGTACGTGTGCACATGCAGAAGCTAATCCTTGTCTTTTTTTATTATTTTACAAACAGGAGCGCTTGGGGTTGGAAGAAGATCCTTGAAGAAGGTGTAGAAAACGCCATGAACGAAATGGGGGAGGCTTAAACTGACTGTGGAAAGGTTCGGTTCGGTTCGGTTCATATCATGTTATGATGTGTAATATTCTTGGTGGGAATCTCATTTCGTCGACTCTGGGGGCCACGGTGAGGATGGTATGGGCAAATTAAGTGTCTTTAAACAAAATAAAAAGGATATAAAAATGGGTGCCTTGGGTAGAGTAGACTATCGTAGATGCGAAGGGATTCGAGGAGGTGCTTCTTGTGGCACAGGGAGGAAGCATCCGAGACATGGGGAAGTGGTGGTTGCGGAGGTTGGTAGTGACACAATACTCGGGGCATGGAAGTGATGGGTGAGGAGCACATTTGCTTTTTCAAGTTGCTGCATATGGTAGGTTAGCGAACTTCCATTATCAAGCCCCGTTTGTGTCCGCTCCCGCACATGGAACATTGATGAAGGGGGGGTCAGCTGAACACGAGGTGTGAGGATATATCCGCGTAACTATGGCAGCGAAGAGGGGTACTTCAGATGACAAGGAGTATTTAAAATGCTGAGACATCAATACAAGTGAGTTGATATCATAGAACAGGGTAATACCGGTACATGTAACATTGGCTTTTGCAGAAAAATAGCTTTTGTTTGGAATACTGTATCAGACGGTGCGGTTATAGTGGCGATAGCCATACCCTTTCCCTACTTGATAGCGGTACGGTAATAGGAGCTTCGAGTTTCAGACGACCAGATATGGACCTGCCGTCTTCTCCATCAGGCATTATCTCCACAACTGGAGCATATTATTTTAGGAGGTTGGCGCGGCAATCTATACGGGACGGTAATGCTTGGGTTCCATATTATAGTATCGTAGTTAGGCGTAGAACCGTGCGGGTTCGGATTCGGACAGATTCACCATATTCGAACGCTCAACAAACGCAGCGGGGAATATAAGGAAACATCCTCTCTGTCATGATATGAAGAGTGCATGATTATGAAAGGGAAATTTCGCCGGCATTCCTGACCTCACAATACGATTAGAAGATAGGCAAGTAACGCGTTCAACACCCCTAATGAGAGGTAATCATCTGGTTCACTCCCCACATCATTTTGGAGAGGTGGGAGGGTGCTTGGTTGGCAGACAGACCAATGCTGCATGCATGGTCATCTCGGCCTTTTGGCAGCATGGTCATCTGGATGGTTCCGATGTGCGGTATGTGCTTCGCGGGGAGGATGGTGGGAAGGGGGAAAAAATGAAATGAAATGAAAATGAGATGGGATGAAGTTCAGACGAAAGCCGTGTTCCATGTCGAGATGGTTTGTTCCGGAGATTCCAGCCCTAGGGTGACGGTTACCGGTGTGGAACTTTCTTCCGACCCATCAGATTTCTTTGTTTCATTTCCCTTCTACTCGCTCTCTTCTATTTCCCTGAAGCTCCATACTGGTGGCTCAGCCATTATGTGAGGGACCTTTTTTTCCCCCATCTGAAGTGAACTTGTAATGTTTGACATCCTTGCTCCACTAGCGCTCTGGGAAAACGCTAGGCTCCACAGCTGCGAATTTTTGTTAAATCCAGGTAATTATTGGTTTATAGTTCCCTGAACTAGAAAGTTGCACTTCGGTCCTGTCCTATGGCGTTGAGGATCTAAGAGACATCTGGCGTTTGGCGTGTTTCGGTATCGATCGTCATCATGGAGTTGGACGTCCCCGCTGGTGCCCTTGTCAGAGGGGGAGAAGAGCTGCTGTTTGGTTTTTTGGATAGAGCACGATGCCCAAGTGAGCCCGACACCTCTCAGTCCAACCTAATGGAGGACCGGCCGACGAAATGAGCTACTATACAATATCCATTAGGAACTCTTCCTAAGGGGATCTTGGTAGTATAGTCGTAGATCCCAGGATAGATATTTGGCGAACCTCTTTTTTTCTCTTCTATTTTTCCCCCTTCTTTCTCGTTCTCCCTTCTGACGAGTTCAACTAAGCCACCGCCAGAAGGAGATGCCTTGCGAAAAGCTGTCCGGCGTCCATAAGGTATTTGTGGGTGTGTCTGAGACCTATCATCTCTTAAGTTAGTCCTCTTGGTCATCCGTACAATAAAACCTCGGTCCACTACCTATCAGCTCTTTCCCCTTCTCTCTCTCCATCTCTCTCCTTCTCCTTCTCTCATTCCCCATAACAATTTTATTGGGCCTTTGTACTTCCGCCTTATTTTTTATTTCATAATTTTTTCATTTTCCGACGCCCCCTCAATAGAAATCTTCCCATTACATAGGACTCTTTATTCAACCTGCCCTCATCCCACGGACTTGTTGGGGAAGTTGATCAGGAAATAGTTCGGAGGAGTGTTTTTTTAAGGTTTTGTGTTTTTTGTTTTTTTTGTTTGGTTTGGTTGGGGTTGGGAGTTGTCGCGATCTACGGTAAGATTTCGAGATTAGATTGGATTGGTTGGTGCTTTCTTGCCGGTACATTACGGGTTTCCCGAGAGAGTCCTGCGCTGTTCCTATTCTGGGGTTCACCCCTCATCGGATTTCCCCTCCTCAAACGTTCAGGCCTGGATAGGCCCCTGCCCCGCCAATCCTCGGAGCCCTACAGAGCAGACAATTGACTGGCTGTTCATCCGTCTACCTGTCAGTCGTCAGTTCTGTTCCTGAACGCACGCCCGAGCCCTTCCTACTCGTCCACCGGCCAGCCTTAGCGTTTTCTTGTGCTTCCAGCCAACTGACAAATAAGGAAAAGAAGTGGAGGAAAAGAAAGAAAAAAAAAACTTCTCCCTCTTTCTCTCCTCCATCTTTTTCCGTGGCGCCAAAACCTTAAATCTACCACCTAGGAGTCAAATACGGAGGGATAAAAACACGCAGCAACAGGAGACATTCTTTTTGAACAGTCTTCGAGGCTGTTGCAACTTCTGTCGAGCCAGGACCGTCTTACTTCCTAGCCGGGAACCACGCCGCCGATTTGATCCAATCGTAATCCAATGGCTGCGACTCCCTTCGTCCCTCAGGAGCAGCAACCTCAACCCCAACAACAGCCTCTTCTTCCACATCCGCAACCGATGAGTACCCCTCCTGAGCAGCCTAACATGTACAATTCGGGTAGCAGCAACCCATCCGGGTCCAATTCCCAGGGTCATTCTCGTCCTGGCAGTGGTCGGAGAAGTAACTCGGCCTCGCAGCCTCTCTCCGGACAACTACCCCCCATTCAAAATGGTAATGCCGTTACAGGCGCTGCACCAACACCGGTCCCGCAGTCGCAGTCACACGCTCAGCCTCCTGGTATCCCAATAGGCCCTAATATGCCGGCTTTTGATGCTTCAAGAAGTCCTCCTAGTAGCAAAAGTACTGTTCCTGAGTATTGTTAGTCGTTACAGTAAGGTTTAATCATGGCTGATCTTGTGAAATAGACCTGAACCACGTGCCTTGCAAATTTTTTAGGCAAGGGACCTGCCAGGCTGGAAAAGCTTGTCCATTTTCCCATAGTATGGATCCAACGTCAGATCAAGCGCCCTGCAAATATTTTTCAAAGGTACTTTGGGGGGGCTTTTTTCCCGCTACGAGAGGGGTAACTAATTGCGTTTAACAGGGCAACTGCAAGTTCGGAGTCAAATGTGCACTCGCTCATATCCTTCCAGACGGCCGTCGCATAAATCGCCCAGCGTACAACAATAACAATCATACCGGTCATCTCCAGTTCGGACGCATGGACACTGGTCACACAAGCCACAGGTCCGCGCTACATAACTCTTTGCTCCAAGCTAATATGATACCTCATCATACCCCTAACCACTCGTTTGGAGGTCAAGACGATTTCCCCGGGCTTACCAGTCATCCTAGCGGTCCTGACTCCAATCTCTCTACGTCACTTTTGGATTCTCGATACGGATCTCCGCGAGATGATAGCGCTTTACCGATGTCACCCCTTGCCTCGTCCCAACGAACTCTTGGACCCCTGGATGCAACACTCCCAGCTTCCTTTGATAGGCATGAGTATTCCAAGTTCGCTAGATTTGGTCCTTATGCGTCTTCTGTTCCAAGTAAGTTTGGTATGGAGTCTCCACCGCCATCGCTACCTAGCAATACACGCCCGGCAGTGCTTCAATCTCTCTACATGTCTGCATACGGAAGGGGAGGAGGAAATGGAGAGGAGGATAACAATCTAGGCACGGATTTGTCTCATTCCCCTCGTGCTGATACAGAGGATTCACTCGGCCCTAGAATTATGCATTCATCGCTCTCTGCTAGACGCCCGAAACTTTTGTCATCAAGCTACGCCAGACCTGAAAATATGGAGAGAATGTTGGGCGAATTTACCCGTGAGCGGTTACCGACAGATCCAACCGCTGACGGGGACTTTGTATTTGAGGAGGATTTCGTTCCGAGCAGCCTCCAGGAGCTTCTTACCCCGGCTGAGCGCAATAGGAGGCTTTCCAGGACAGATGAGGAGGGCGTTTCTAACTTCCGACATAGCCTCACGGCTCCTGGCACACCCGGGGACTCTATAAACGTCATTGGATCCCCACCTGTCGGCTCCCCTGGGGGTCCGTCTGGATGGGGGCCGATTGTGATGAGACATAAGCGTGACGAGGACCATGCCCCGACATCCACCCTCGGCCATGTTGGCTCTCCTCTCAGAAACTCCTATCAACAGGGGGGCGAGCCAAGCCCTACCTTCCGCCCGCTCTGTAGACAAACCTCTGGGGATGTCTCCCCATTCCCTGGATCTCCAAACCGCATAAGTTCCGGTATCTCGGCACTCACCCAAACACTTCAGCGTGCCCGCCTCTCCCCTAGAAGCGACCCTTCTGGTTCTGGAGAAGTGCCGACCCTATCGAAGGCTCTCGGCTCTAATGGCAAGCATATGGAGCGTGTAGTCTCTAACCCTCAAGCTAATAACGGCAAAACTGTTGCTTCCATTGATGAGGAGTCTGACACTCAGTTCCCAATGGAAGAAGAGGAATACTCGGCCTCGCCTCGTCCAACCATTAACTTCGGTAGCCTTGGCGCTATTGGGCATGGGTCGGGGTTGGGCCTCGACGTCAGTGAACAGCAATGGGAAAGCTTTGGCACGGGTGGCGTAAAAAAATTTCATTGAACTAATATGACATAGGTTCGTTGTTTATGAAAACTTTCTATTTTTTTCCTTTTTTATGGATGTCTTCCTTATTTTCCAAAACAAAAAGTAACATTGATTTTTTTACATCATTTTTATTTTCTTCTCTGCGTCCCTACTTTTTCATTCCTTCCTTGTGAAACAGAATTTGGATACCCTAGCATATCTTTCAAAATCCTGGCAGGATGATATATCTCGCGACTGGGGATTATGGTGTCTATTCGAGCCGAGCTGTTGCATGGGATGTTGGGGCCTTTTTTGTTTCTTTCTCATTTACTACTACTACAGAAAAAATCTGGGCATTTAAAAATCTTGTGTTTCTTCTGGAAATGGTTGGAGTTATTGCTTGTTTGGATTATTTTTTTCCTCTCTATTTCAGCCTGGAACATGTAATTCAGTCTCTTTTTGTGCTGATACAGTGAGCGCTACCTACACGATGGATGTCTTGGTAGGGTTGAAGGTAGTGTACACGTGGGATAGAGAAAAGAATGGGGAATATAAGGGCATGGGATGGGAAAGCGGAAAATAAGGGAAGGGGTGGCAGGGGGGGGGGGGTTTACAATGTTCGTGTCTAACGATATTTATTCTCTTTGTTCGCTTTCTATTTCTCTTCCCACCTCCATCCGTTGGTTGACGGAGGTGTTAGAAAATATTCCCTTTACTTGGGGTTCCTTATTATGTTCTGTATAGGCACCGGGCGCTGGGTTGCAGAGCACTGCGCTTTATTGCGCGGTAGCGTACTGCTGTTGGCATATTATACTGTAGAAGATTGATGTTTATAACGAACGAGAAGCAAAATAGGAAGCGGAAGAGAAAAAGAAAAACATGTGCCCAAAAGAGAATCTAAAACAATCTAGCTATGTCAAGGGCATAAGAAAAGGTGAAAAGTTCATTTTTTCTTGTTCTTTTTCTCTTAAATTACTATCGAGAGTGTGAGTGTGAGAGAGGGAGCGAATTATGATCCACCCGAGTGATACCACATGAACACTAATCTCGACATGTTAATCAGCTAACAACCTCCTCAACCGGAATCCCAAAACCGGCGGAATCTGCGAGTAATTCTGCCAACTAAGCTCCTTCCCACACTCCACCTTCTCTCCAGCAAATGCCGGCTCGAGCAAGCCGTCCATGACGAACCCGTTCTTGAAGAACAGGCTCAGGATCTCGTGCAGTGGGCGGTGGAAGTAGTACTATTGTCGAGGAAAAAAGGCAAGAAAGAAACATTATATGTCATTGCCTTTTATGGGAGGGGAGGGGAGGGGGGATTACTTGAGTTTTTGGTTGGCCGGGAAGGGCTTCGCCTTTCGTGGGAGGGATGGATAGGTACCTGTTCACGTTTATGCTGTAGAGATTTCCGATACGCCCGGTTGTGGGGTCTTCGGCAACCGAGATATCCCTGCTGGTACCTGAGGAGTTGAATGCTGGGTGCATTATTGTTACTACGAAGCTGCGTGTTTGTTTGCGTTAGAGGGGTTAGTTAATAGGTAGTGGGGGGGGTTGGGAGGATACCGGCCGTTGCGCTTGAGTAAGCGCGGGAGTGCATTTGCCAGAGGCTCTAGTGTTGATATGTCCTGTTGCTCAAGGGCTCAATCACAGCTCTCAATGCAGGAGGTATGATAAAACTATACCATCAAGGCCATATTACCTACCCCCACCATGGCCGGTTAGCCCTCCACTCCCCGCAGTATCATATCAAGAAAGAAGACCTACAAATAACCCCATCAAACCCCAAATGCTCGCCCGCCAACGCCACAAGCCCATCCAACTCCCTCTCACTCGTGACGTCCAACCGCATGTACCGCACACCCCGCCCCGCCTCCTCCCCCCCAGTCCTCTCCCTCGCAATCTCGACCATATTTTCTGAAAAGTCCGTCGCCAGCACATGACTCCCCAACTCGGCCAACTTCCTCGCGAATATCCCGTTCCCACAGGCGAGTTCTAGGATATTCTCGTCCGGGAGTGGCGACAGCAGGGAGAGGGCAGTGGGCGAGACTAGGTGCTTGTAGAAGCAATTGCCTGCCGTGCCTATCGCTGCGTCCCAGGTTTTGGCGTTTGCGTCCCAGATTTCTTGGTGGAGGTGCTGGTGTTGGGTGTCCGCTGGGGTGGAGGGTAGGAGGGCGGGGGAGGGGGAGGGGGGAACAGGAGGGCGAGTTTCTTCTGTGGACATCTTGCGTGTTTGGGAGTGGGCAGAGGTTCACTGTGAATGGGAGGAAGGTAGGTAGGCGGCAAAGCAGGATATCTAGCTGTTTATATCCTATCCTACCCTCTCCCAACTACAATGCGAAACATGAGCAAGATTATCATACCACACTTACTCACTTCACCCCGCTGTATGGTACTTGTATCATTGCAGGGCAACTACATGCAGCTTACTCTTCTCTTAGCCTACCCAAGCATAGTGCAGCACCTAGATCACCGGGCTCCCCGAGATTCGGTAACCTCGGAAACTTATTCCGTTTCAGTGCTTTTTATGCCTCAATATTTTCCCCTCGATGCGACCTCGTGCTAGGTTGGCGGAGTCGGAAAGTTCCGCACGAGTGAGAGGTGGTGTTTTTGCAGTCTTGGCGCGGCCAAGAGGGTTAGAGGGAGTCATTGATGCGGGTGAGATTAAGGGCTGCCCTATGAGTAAATGGTTGGATACGATACGAGGTTCCTCGGGTTAGGGAGTGAGTGGAAACTATAATGGGTGGAGTTCCCGGACCGAGTTAGCGAATAAATGAATGCAACGGGAGGGTTGGGCGGAGTCAGAGGGAGTAAATCTTGTTGAGTTTCGCATCAGTTTGGGACGGGGTAGGATTCGGCAGAGTTTCCCAGGGTGGTTGAAAAGACAAGGGAGATAGGGGAATTCGTAGGAGGGTGGGGTTAGAGAGAGGAATGATTTGTATTTAAGAGAGGACAAGAATTATTGCAACGCGAGCGGGCGCTGGTGCTTACAATTTCTCAACATGAACTGTTGCCTTCACCCTGCATCACTCGCTAGAGGTTCCCGGTGTGGAATAGCTACTGAAGCGTTAATTTGGGTTTGCAGAGAGCTGAGGAAATGAGGCAACAGAGCTCATAGCCCTGGGGGCAGATAGGTTGTTGCGGTGGTCTATAGTGAAACTTATCATGGCGCCCCCGCGATTCTCCAGGAGCTTCAGAGCATAGTATCCGGACTTTCCGGTCCTGAGCACAAGAATGACAGTAGCCGCAGCGATTTCAGCCAGACTGGAGGAGCCGCGCCGAGTTGTGAGTGGCCTACGCCTTGTTTAGTGGTCTGAGAATATATTTTTGTTATCTTCAGGGCAGCACATGTCTCAAGATATCCGTTGATTTTGTCCTTCTCCTCTTTTATCTTTCCTTTCTTTCTTCTCTTCAGCCCGGCTTGCTAGGGATGACTCGTTTCTGCAAGGTTTAGGAGTTAGGATGGAAGGAAGGAAGAAATCTAATCAGACGGATTTTCCGAGGATCAGGTCAGACTTTTTGATAGGCTGCAATGTGTCATGCATAAGCAGAGAGATACTTAATACCTAACTAGTTATTACCAGTACCTTAGGAGAATTTCAAACAACTTTATCCCCCATAAGCACAGCTATCTATTACTGCCCAAAATCTGTGAGTAACGTTTCACTACAGCGAATGCTTTAAAATAAGTTATTAGCTACAAACTGGGTAGTCGTCAACTAAGAACCTTGGCTCAAGTCCGCTATAAGCAAGTGCTAGGTTCTAAGAGAAGAGAGACATCTACAAATGAGGCACTGGAACATGCTGTGTCCTCCTTTGCGACTCTCCCATGAAAAAACATTGTTATGAATATCTTGATTTCTTCTATAATATTATTATGGTAGAGCACCAACTCAGAGGAAGGGATGCGAATGGCAACTCCATTCTTCTCGATACTTCCCGGAGATTTTTATATTTTTATTCGACTAATTGAGTTTCTCCATTTGCTGCGAATTGTCTTTTCCGAGAAGGGGTTGTTATTCAGGGAGAAAAAGGAGAAGAAGGGAAGGAAAGCAAGGCACTACGGAAACCAAACACAGGGAGACCATATGGGTGTAGGAATGCATACGCCGCACACCCGTATGCATTCCAGGACCAGAGCAGGCAACATAACCCAGCATAAACTTCAAGAAAGTACAGAGATCAACCAAACGATTAGTGAGAGTACCTTCAGATGTGTGTGTAATACTATTGAAGACTACGAGTAGCATCGCATGATAAAATTCCTACCCGAGTGATGATATATGCGTAAACTTTCTGAACGGATGACGAGAATTTGAACACTAGATGTGTTAGTATTATGCTGAGCGGAGATTATTCAATTTTGTTGAGGTGGCCAGCTGTCAGTTCCAAAGGATAGTGATGTCTGTCTTAGAAACACTCACCATTGGGTTTCTTTACGAGAATGTTTCATACTTAGCTCTAGCCCGAATTTTTTTCAAGTTACCCTCACCATCGTGCGTATTTATATTGCCGCTCCACCCATCATAGAGCCCGCGACTGCGCTCTCCTCCCCTCCTCGGGAAAACAAAGCACTCCTTTTCTATTCCACTACCCACTCCAGGGAATTATCAGCTCCCTCCATTCCAGCCGGATTTACTATTTTCAAGTCCCATCGTATTTAAGGGACCATCTTTCGCCCACCCTGGACAGCTATTTGTCTAGCTTTCCACTCGTAGGCGGTCGCCAAACTTTCACATTCTCACCACCAAACCCTCGAAAAACAAACCTTCATCTTGACTCCTGCCCAATAACCAAGCATCAACTTCCCAAGTGAGCATCCCACCCAACCAACATATCATATCTCCACAGAAGCCGAAACTCCTAGCATTATCGCCAAAATGCTAGACACAGCGCTCCTCAGCGTCGTCATGTTATTGATGACCAACCTAATTCCCCCATCTATGATCGGATATCTCACAGTCCTCATTCCTCAAGCCATATCCCCAGAAAAACTCATCTCATACCTCATTGATATTCTCTTTTGGGGTAGCGTCATCATCTGCTCCAGTTACATGAAACCTTATTACGATAAACTCATCAAGCTCTTCGAATCTGCGGGTGCAAGTTTCGCAGCGTGGGAATTTACTTACGGATCGTTAGCACTCAGTGACCAAGAAATGTCAGAACTAGGGGGGTTGCCCGGCACTTTTATCCCCACGGGACTGGGCCCAGAAACACCAAGCATCTCACCAAGGGATACTGATAGCTCCTCACTGGCTGAAGCACCAGCTGCATCTATCACGGTCCCGATAGAGCCATACACCCCTGGTTTCACGATGAAGGAAGTTCCGACTTCATCTAAAGGGCACTCACCCTCTTCTCCCAGCACACGCGAAGAAAAAACAGCCACAAAGTGTGGCTCTCCCAAACCTGAAGAGAAGTTACCCAGAGGAAAATCCCCACGGGATAAGAAGACTGCAAATGTGGATTCTTCTTATGCTGAAGCCCCACCAACACTACCTCCGACACTCCTCCACCCCCTCAAGTGGCATTCCCAAGGAAAGTATCTAGACGGGACAAGCATCCCCCCAAGACGAAAACACAACATATATACAGTGGAACCATCACCAACTACCCCCAAGAAGGCTACTACCCCTTCCCAAGGAAGGGCAAAGACCGTAACTTCCGAGAAAAATGAGGAAAGGTTTCAAGGAGAAGAACTCGATATCAGTGACCTGCCCTCCCCTAAAAGAATCTCATCACTCATATCCACACAATCACAAAATACTCCCAGCAGGAAAGCTACCTTGCCAAAAAAAGACTCTCCAACACAGGCAGAGTCTCTCACACCATCCTCACCGCCACGCCCACCGACCCGCCGCCGGCCACTACACAAACGCCTAGAACAGCTCATCCCCTCTAGCAATCGGAACAGAGTAAGTAGCCGGGATCCGAGCCCTAGCGCTACCAAAGGTAGGTTCCCTGAGGACGAAGATACAATCATGCAAGAGGTGTCCTCGTTGGACTCTAGATACATTTCTAATGCTATGGGTAGCTGGGGCACCACACAGGAGCCTATCAACAAGGAAGGAATGGTGGTTGCGGTAAGCACAAGTTGGAGTAAAGATCAAAAGGCAAGTTCCCACGACCGAGATTATTTAGACGGGGTATCGGAGGAGGATGTCCTCCGAATTACGAACTTATGGGCAGCTGGACTGTTAGAAGTTTGTGAGAGAAAGCTAGCAGAGGTAATGCTTTAGATAGAGATCTGCTTGATGGTGTCGCTAGGTTTACAGTTATGGTATGATCAGCGAGGGGCCTCTATATGCGAATAAACCTTCCTTTGTATTATCAAGTGTGGGTTAGCTTTTTGTGAATCTAAACGAATTTGAAAGGGAGATCAATGGAGGGAGCAGGGGTGACAATCTTAGGCTACTATTTCCGGCCCTCTATACATAACACCTCGATTTATGCAACGGGGGATGCCCCGGCATAATGCTTGCTCAAAAAAAGATACAATTATGCCTTTAACTCCAACAAATTAAAAAAAAACTCCCCTGCTGTCGTAGTTTGAAACTTGTATGAGTTTTTTTCAGTCAACTTTATACCACGGCATCCCCCGTCACATCAATCGAGGTGCTCTAGACAACAGGAACCGTACTATACCTATGCTATCATGTGTAACCCATATCCATCCCAAAGACTAGGTTTTTTTCCCTTGATGGGAAAATAAAATTGAAACAAAAGACATGGACAGGGCCCGAACCTGTGCTTGTGAACGAAACAGATTTCTTGTCTGTTACCCTAACCACTCAGCCACCATACCTTATTTATTGTACTTTGGTGCCTCATTGAAAACCGGAAACGGGGGGTATCCGACTCAGATAACCCAACACCAAGAACCCACAAAAACCCGGAAAGCAGCCAGAAAGACCAGGTTTTGATGAATTAGTATGATAAAAAAGCAAAAATAGAACCTATAATAATAAGAAATGATGTTTCTTTCCCAAGGAATCCAGCACTGAGTACAGTATGACCATGAGAGTACCCCGCCCACCACATGGTACAAGTATCATTTTAAGATGACCCAGAATACACTCTCTTTCCAGATATCGTGATCGCCCAATTGCATTGGCCCAGATTCAGCACGGGTAGTTTCCGATTTTTAATATATCATCATAGCTCAACTTTCGATATACCAAATAGTTGAGGCGAGCCCGAAATCCAACTAAAAACATCAATAATATCAAACAAGTACCACACTTGGGCGATGGAAATGATATCTCGTGAGAAATTCAAGCCCCGACTCTTAGCTGCTCCAGCCCGAGCCGCGGGTGGTTGACCATGAAAACAGCCACATTTAAAATCAAAGCATCTAGGATTCCTAGATCCAAGCCTATTATAGACAATCGACAACGCATAACCCATGTAGAAAAAAGTCAAAATGAGATGCCCCCCCCCTGGTGCTCCCCTCGCACAAAGCTCATCCTGTCACACCCTATGGTACTCAATCTAACTCCAATCATATGATCAACCACAGTAATCCACGCCCCTAAGTTACGCCTCAGTTGTAAAATAAATGTTATTGTACAATCGAGTAACCGTGGCGCCGCGGCATCCCGATTATTTCCTATGTTAGCAAGTACGATTCTCGGCATTATGCTGGCAAAAGTCCATTGTGGAGAGCTAAATTTGTGGATTACCTCTCTAAAACCAACTTGAAAACATATGGGGTTCATGCTACTCGGGTGCTAGCCTTACCTCCCGACTATAGACCACTTCCTCAAACTGCGCACCATAGAACGCGTTCCATTCCAGTGGCCAGGAAAATTCCAACCTATCCCGGCAAAGAAAGAAGAGAGAAGATAAGTGAGCGAGTGATAGGCCGTGAGCGACAAAAAAACCCCTCAAAGGGGAATGGGCATTGCTGAGGTAAAATCATATATATGTACAATTAGCAGAGCGCCCTATCTAATATCTTCGGATGTCATGTTACTAGTTTATAGACTTTCCTCCCTTCCTTCCTTCAGTCGCCGCTATGCCCCCGTCGTTATCCCAACATCCAGCCAGCATTCTGCGAACTCCGCTGAACCTTCTGCTCTCTGACTGGCTCCCTTTCACCAGCGCTCACTGCAAGATAAGGGTGCAATCCCTACCTCTCCACCCCCCTTCATCGGAAGTTCACCCCAACATCATCGTATACCACTGACCCCCGTACCTCTCACCCTGCTGATGCATGGTTATACCTTCAAGCTTCCAAGACCAGTGCACTGTTTATTTATATGGCGGGAGTTTGATGCATTGTGAACACCAATATTACTCAACAATCGGCCAACCCATGGTCGTCCTTTTCCTTTCGTCGGCCCCACGCCGGGAGCTCGTTCAGCCTGCTCTCTACGGGAGAATTGCACACGGGTGAGGCCATCGTCATCGCGCTCTAAAGGAGCGTGCTCAGAGACCACACACGCGCCCCCACACCCACCGACGGTAGCTAAGCCATATAGTTACTTCTTAATATGTCCAACTTGAACGGGGCATATAGGCTATTGCTAAGCGCTAGGGTAAAGAAAGGGTTGACGGAGGAAAAGATTGTTGGCGGTAAAACGTATTAAAGTAGACAGAGGAGGCGAGATCCACTTAAGAGACCCTTCAAAACATATTATAAATCCGACGGAGTTGAAAAACCTACCCCGTGGTTTGGGTAAAAAAGGAATGCTCTACTTAATCACAGGGGCATCCCAGCGACAAAGGGACTTAACTCTCGGTAGTCAAGAGGATAGCGGCTTGGCCAATGGGCCCGGCGAATCCCTTAGCGACCAGACAGAGCAAATATGCTTCCCCATCATAATACAATCACACCACGCCATAAAGAACACCAAGACTTCGGGACTTTTTGTTCGTTATAACGAGGTTCCGGAAGAAATTCCTTAGGGCGAAGACAGTTTGTATGGTTTGTATGGGGGGGTGCGAATTCCCGGAGGGAGTAGCGAGGTTTTCCATATACGGTAGTCCAGTTAGAGAGGGGTGCCACTGTGCACTGCGCCCCTAATCCACTGTGGCGCTGTCCGAGTGATGCCTCATGATACCCTGGTACTCTTGGCATCCCTTGACAACTCTCTTTGCCTGGTAACGTCGTCGTCCGACCTTTCATATTATACAGAATGTTCAGAATTTAGACCCATAGCCCTACAACACCCGACCCCCAAGATCTAAGAGCGACGAGTGATAGGGCACATCAAGCAAGCCATGCTTCCCTCTTTTGAAAATACACGCCACACCCCGGTCCCACAGAAAACTCTCAAAGTGGGAATAGTATGATACTATAGTAGCACCTTTCAGGAGAATCTAACTTACTCCGGTTACCCATGGCCGGCACTACACCAGTACCCCTTCCTCCCTCATCTTCGGCAATGGCCTCCTCCTCCTCACCCTCTCCTCTCCTCCCACTCTCCAAAGTCCAAAGGAAAAGTGGGGAGGGGAAAATGGCAGACTTCTACGCAGGCTACATCTCCGGCGCACTCGGGATCGTCCTAGGCTCACCTCTAGACATCCTAAAAGTCCACTTACAATCCTACTCCTCCCCTCCTCCCTCCTCCCTCTCCTCCACACCGCTATTCCCAACAGTGACAAGTTACATCCGTGGCACTGCAGCTCCGCTCCTCGGTCATGGGGGCCTAAACGCAATTCTGTACTACACGTACAATCGCACGCTCACCCTCCTTTCGACCCCACAGCTGCAGCAAGAGCAATCGTCGCTTGCCCGGATATGGGCCGCCGGCGCCGTCAGTGGCGCCGTGTCATTCGTGCTCAGCGCGCCGACGGAATTAATCAAGGTCCGGGCGCAAATGCATCCTAGCAAGAGCAGCTATGAGGTTGCCCGTGGGGTTATCAGGAGGGAGGGAGTTAGGGGGTTGTATTTTGGAGGAGGGGTTACGGGGGTTAGGGATTCGGTGGGTTATGGGTTTTAGTATGTTATGCTCTCCGAGTGATCGCTGCCGTGGTTGCGAAATGGTTAATATGGGGGTGCAGTTTCTTAGCGTATGAGTATACGAGGCGATTGCTACGATATGAGGAAGTAGGAGGAGGTGGAGGTGGAGGTGAGGGTCGACAGATGGCTGGCATGAAGATATTGCTTGCAGGCGGGGTGGCGGGGTGTATTAGTTGGTTGTCGGTATATCCGCTTGATGTCGTAAAGACCCGGGTGCAGGCCCAGGGCGAGTGTGAGGGGCTGTTGGGCAAGAGGAGGCTTGGGACTTGGGCATGCGCGAAGAGCGCTTATGCCGAGGGCGGGGGAAGGGTGTTCTTTAATGGGCTGGGTGTTTGTATGGCTAGGGCGTTTTTGGTACGTCCCCTATAATCTCATAGTATAATAGTGATGATTTTTGATGAGTGAGGCTAATGATCACACTTGTTTGCTGCTGGTAGGTTAGCGCTGTTCAGGTATGTGACTTAATTTGATTTAATCTGGTCTCAGTACCAATGCTATATCCACCTTCCCAAAGATTAAAACGAATAAACTAACGACAGTATCCGTAGTGGGCTATTTATGAATGGGTCTTTGAGAAGTTGAAATAGTGATTAGAGCATGTGGGTTACTAGGCATTTTGGAATTACCACTAGACAATAGAAGCGGAATGGCTAATGCATGCCTCCTGCATTATCAGAATCAGAGTACGGTAATAAACTAGAAGCCATCCTACAAAATAGGCAGCCTTAGACTATGCCTTTGATCACATCACATGCAAAACCACGAGCTCGCAAACCCCTCCTATTAGCAAACAACTTAGAAACCATATCAAACACATTTTACAGGCTTAGAAGGGTATTATCGTATGATACAAAAACTTATTGAAACATGGGCGCCGTTAGATAGATGCAGCCTAAAGCGCAACTATTGCATTGCCTCGACGCAAGAGAGCGACCTTCAACTCCCCTAGCCAATTCACTTGGAATAAAACAGAAGCAATATATGTAATAGGATACCATTGAAAGGAAAAATTGAATAGAAACCCAGTTATCAGGCGAGTAAAACCTACTTCGGATTTCTTGGGATCAAAACATTGAAATCTAGTTAGACCAGAACAGTCGATAACACAACACGACCCTTTTACTTCCATTAAAAATTCTCCTTGCCCCTATGGATTGATTAGTCAAGTCACGAAGAGTAGGAGAGGAATGCCGTACCAAACAAATGAAAACCCGGGCTCAGAGTACTGATTGCACTTTACATGCAACGTAGACCCGAGCGGTTTAGGTCCACAGAAGACTAAGGCAACAGTTAGTACGTGCAACCCAAAGGGATTGGAATGGTGGAAACATACAAACTCCGACCTCTGCAGGCTTGTGGATTGATCGGATACTCTTGAATACAGTGTCCCAGTTAGGCCTTCCAAAGTTTGTAGGCGCTCGAAGACCTGTGATAGCATCCTTCTCGGCATTCGCATCGTTAATCATAATATTGGTGGCATCATCAGGCTTAATTTTGGCTGTAAGATAGGTGTGAATTTCGATAAGATGACCAATATCTTGAGCCTCAATAGCCAAAAGCAAAGACCGGAACCATTCGAAGGAGCCGAAATCACGGCAAATCCAGAAGAAGTACACCTTGTGGAGTCTTGTCTTCTTCTGAGGATAATTACTCCTGTACCAGATACTCTTCAAGATAGATGCGAAAGGTGTGACACCAATACCCGCTCCAACGAGAACAGAAACTTCGTATTTGAAAACGTCCTCAGATGCAGATCCAAATGGTCCATCAATGTAAACTGCAGGCAAAGTATTAGTAATGCTCTTTTTTGCTCCTCTTTAAGATTTCCAAGAATCGTACCCCTAGGCAAGACCCTACGGATAGCAGGGTCGACATCTTCCTTAGTATTCTTGTCCACGCCAATAACTCTGGATTCCCTCTTTTTGGATCTCTCAGCACTGCCACCCTTCTTGTCGATATCACATCCTAGTGTCTTCCCCAATGCCTTGGTAAAGTTTCCAACCATGCGGACATGAACAGATATGTAGTCCTCCTCGGGAGCGCTAGTAAGAGTGAAAGGGTGATATTGCCAAATGGAAACCTCGGGGCAGCAAAGGAAGATATATTGTCCAGCGTTGGCCTTTGTGTGTTCTTTTTTGATCTGAATCTCCACCACGTTGCTGGGATGTTCGATAACCTTGCTGATATAGGTCTTGTGCTTTCCACGAATCTCCCTCATAATCCTTTCCCCGAGATACAAGAGACCCCCAAGCATCCAAAACTTCCAGAAAACACCGATACCGTCACAGAATGGTGGGCGATCTGGCTTAATCATACAGAAGGCGCCATGGAACGACCAGAACAAGAAGAAGACGAGAAACAAGTGGTGAGAATACCTATTAATAGATCAGAAAAATCGTATCCTATAATCCCTCCTATATCTATAAGACGTACCAAAAGCGTTCAAAGTTTGCCCTGCGAGGTTTGTCCATAGCAGTAACAGCCATAACCATCAAGCAGATCATCATAATATACCCAGTCCAGCCCGGGCCGGAGGTAAAGTTAGCTTGCAGCCACCCAACGAAACCAAGCTTCTGTTTGATTGCAAGCTGTGCGAAGTTGTTCCAATGGGCAATTGTGTGGAGCCAGGAGAAGAAAACGATGGACCACGCAGTCACTACACAAACGTCAGTAATCGCTTCCGACAATAATCTCTATCAGTTAATTTACTCTTATGGAAAGTTATATTCTTGTCTGCAAACACGTCAGTCGATGCCCAATATTCGAATTAAACTCATGGCAAGCGTACCGAATTGGATGATCCCATTGAGTGCAGTCTGGCGAGCCATAGAGATTAAGTTACGGCACACAGCTATCCCTCCAATCAGTATCCACTTCCAACACATCCATCGCAAGGCACATACGTAGCAGGATAAGAGCGACATCGACGTGAAGCACGAGAGCCGATGACCTCGCTATTGGCAGGGTAATACCAAAAAGAGCTCTTGGACCGACGAGGTTATCCTACAAATATTTAGCGTCCACACACCTATTTACCTCCTACCAGAACTCAGACCTTCAGCGTGTAATGCAAGAAGCCAAAGCCAAATACAAGCAAATGTAACAGCACGAAGACCGCGACAAAACTAGGAAGTTGTCAGCGTTGTTATAAGCGGGGAGACAAGATAAAAACAGACATCCGTCGGTATCCTTCGTTCACCATCCTAGACTTGATGTTAGCTCTAAGCAAACATTACCAAAGCATGTACATACCAGCGGTCAATCTTCTGTTTCATGGTAAACCGCTTGTTCTGGCCGTGAGTAACATCCGGAGAGCTCATCTTGGCCGCAAGAGCCGGCCACCGAGACCTCTCGGATACCGTGCCTGAACGCTGAATGTTATTCATGGCTATCGCCTCTTCCCGCGGTTTGGGAGGAATTTTGGTGAGACTGCGATCAACGCGCGGATGTCGGCCTGGAAATCGGTTGTATTGGGGTTAACCAGTGGTATTCAGGGCCAGCTGAACCGTAAAACAGGATCCAGTAAGTTGACAGGGGAAATTTTTCGCAAAGATCGAGTATTGTTCACCCGAAACGCTCTGCGTAGATTTGGTAAAGACGGCGAGCTTGCGTAAAGTTTGGTGGTAGTAGATCCACCACCGCTACTGCAAAAGAGAGAATGTAAAAAACAAAAAAGTTGATTTGGTGCAACAAGACAGTTGCCTGGGTGGAAGGAAATGGGGAAGAAAGAATGAAAGAAAAGGACGGAGAGGGGAGGTAGAAGGGGGAGATACAAAGGGGGGGTAATACAAAGAAGGGCTTATTGAGTGAGTGGATGCGTAGGAACAAGGGAGGAGAGGGCAGCGGGCGGGTACTCGTCCCAGGCAAGAAGTATTCGAAAACCGGGGGGGGGGGGTAAAACAGTGTTGGTACCGGGGGTTGAGACAAGGTGTAACAAGGGGAAGGATGGGTCGCAATTGGTCGTTTGAGAAGGTGATTTTGAGGAGGAATACGGTATAATCTAGCAAAAGTCGGATTGGAGCTAAAGCGAAACTAAGGCAACCGAACCAACGGGAGAGCTCGAAGAAGGCGAATTCGCCACAGTTTAGACATATGGGCCGCGGTGGTTGGGCAGGTTCAAGAAAATCCTCACTAGCGTCAGTCCGACTTTTGCAAGATTATACGGTAGGATGAAACCCCTAGAAAACGCTAGAAAACTTTGTAATAATTGTAGATTTCATAAACAAAGGTTCATAAAAAAGAAAATAATTAAACATTTTAAACATTTTAAACACTACATCAAAACAACATTTTAAACATTAAATAGTATTATTAAATATTAAATATTAAATAATATTAAAAGTACTCTACCACTTGGTATGGCTACCATTGGCTGCAATAACAGCCTTGATTCGTGCCAGCATAGAATCAATAAAGTCCAAAATGTCCTCTAGCACAATATTTCCCTATTTCTCCTCAATTGCCTAGGCAATTACCTACTTTTCACAAGGCCAGTGAGTTGAATGTGTGTTTAAAAAAGTTCCAAACATTCTCAATCAGGTTAAGGTTGGGGGAGCACAGGGGCCAACATTTTGGGCACTGGCATATGGTGAGCTTCACAAAATACCTGAGTGTAAATTACCGAGTGGGCAAAAGTGCCGTCCTTCATAGCCCAAAGAGCATTCCCAGTCTGTCTGCTCGCTTCCTACAAGAAAGGCCAAAGAAGTTGGTTCAGAACATGGGAAACAGAACTGGATGCAGTTATATTTCCCCAATCATTCCTCTGCTATTGAATATGAGGAGCCTTTTGCCCTCCCAAAATCTCCCCTGATATCAAAATCACATCTTTGGTTGGAAACTTAGGAGCAATGCACCAACCCAGTAGGACTTCAGATTCATTTTCTATTAAGCTCTCCCCCCCATACTTCTTTATTACATGCTAATGTATAGAATAAAAGCTATTTCAAGCAAGACTAAAAGTACGCAATTCATCAGATTTCACAAACTCTAAAAATCTAACAAGTGCATACCAGATCACTATATAGAGCGTACATATTATGCCTGATGCAACACCTCTCATCCACTCCCAATCCAATTTCCTACTCCCAATCTGCACCATTATGAGCAGAGACCTACCCATACTGATTGCCTCCTCTGCCAATGGAAAAAATCTGCTAGTACCAGTAGCATTCCTACTCCTACACAGGTCTATATGTGCTGTCGAGAATGTAATTATACACTTTGTAGAGCATGTTTTTCTGAGTTGCATTGCTAGATTTGGAAAAAGTCATGGCTTTCTTCTTCAAACCCTTATATGTTTCTTGATATCACGTGCATTGGCACGATACTTAAATGCGTTAGTGCTGGACATTTTAAACTGGACCGAACGTCTCAACAGCTTAAGGGATACCCATCGCAGTAGTTATACTAATGAATACCTTCCACAAAACCTAGTCAGGGAAGCCTCCCAATGATGTGCTGCGACATATGTCCAGACTACTCGTAGACCTTTTAGAGCTCTCGCCCGAACTACCCGGGGTACCAATGAGACCTCTTGCCTCTATTGAAGGAGTGTGAGCCGGGCCTAGCACTCTGTTTGTATATCAGAGTGCTGTGGAGTATAACAAGGCGTACGTGATGAACTTTCCTGGCGGGTGCACTCGCAACAAGTCTTACAGGTATAGAATAGCTTATAACAATTATCATGGTTATTGCTAGGTTTTATCAACTTAAGCTTTTGGTCCGTGCCCGTGGGGCCTATAACCAGCAAGATACTGGCTGTACGATAACCGAGTATAGAGACAGACTCCCAAATAGGTTTCTTAAGGACGCTACCTAATAATGCGCCAGGAAAATCTCAGGCTATGATACTGCTAGCCGGATTCTATGCCCAGCCTCAGAAGATTGAGGTCCACCGTGCCCCTAAAAGCAAGGAGGTTAGTATTGCGTACCGAGGTTACATATACGAGTATAAACTGCCCACAACCCAACATATTGTGCTTGAGCAGCTATCAGTATCGCCTCCGCCAACCTGTCGCCATCTTAGGGTAGGGTATCATACAGATATGATCCCTCACACCCGAACCCAGCCCTACCAGTGGGCAGAGCCCAGAAGCTTTCACATCAGCCAACAGCAACCATTCAAACCATCACAGTGGAGCATGTTATGTATAGTATAATACTTAAATAACTAAGAATCTCCGGTATCCATCATACAATGCCTACGCCATTGTCAGAGAACCCTTCCTCGCTCATAGCACCATAGTGAAAATCACTCAAAACCTTCCCCTCAAAAGACCCGAACCTAAAACCAGATGGTATCCACAAATTCCGAATCTTATAATCGTCGAACTGCAGTGAGATAGCTGAGATCCAATCCTGGGCGCCAGCAGTTTTATCTTTTACAAGAAGCGAGAATTTAGAGAGCCTAATCTACCTGTATTGGGTGTACGTAGACTTGAAGTTTCCATGTGGGTGTCCAGCACAAGACTGCAATTTTGGCGAGCTTGGCATCGATTCTATTTCAAACCTGAATCAGCCTCTAACAGATTTGCGACGTCCCCATGGCGGCTATGCATATTTGCAAAAGCTGGCTTAGTGGTGGGTCGTGACTGATGTGAAATAGTGCTCGCCTGAGTGACGGGCTGTGGTTTTGGCGCGATGGTGCCGACCTAAGCTTGCTCCGACGTCCGCCCGTACAGTAGCTACGGTATTGCTCTAAGTATGATACTCTTTTTTTATCTCTCTCCTGATATCGGCGACCAGGAAGCTTCTACCTTATCGGGAGCCGGTGCTCTATCACGATAGTCTGCCGAGAGGGTGGCAGTGCTGTTCTGGTATGTCTTTATTGGTAGCGAGGGATGGAGTTTTTGATGCTGTGTAAGTGTGGAGAGGTTATGGTGCTGTCTTGGAGGAGGTAATTGTGATGTGGTATTGTGAGAGAGGGTCCCCAATGATTTGCTCGAAGGTGGAGTTGGTAGTGGAGTTCAACTCTCATCATTGGGCGCACTCTAGCTCGTAAGGACTATGAAATAATTATGTACATAATATTATGTACTTCTATTCTCATCGTGTATTCGGAATACGGTCGCCATAAAAGTACTAGATGGTGTGTCAGAATTAGGTTAGATATTAAAGATTTGATGTGTTTAATACAAAGAGGACAATGTAGCCGATGGTAAGTAAAAATAATGATTATGAAAATAGTGACAGCAATTGTGATGGTAGCCATGTTTCGTCATAGTATTAAGACATAAATCTTTAATATTACCTGATTCCGAATGCGCGATGAAAATGGAAGTACTAGTCCACACTAACATTCGGACCATATAGCTGATGACGTAGATAGGGTACGAATCTTACCGTAGGGTAGATTGATTTGAAGTCGGGCATCTTGCATTCGGCACTTCTACTAGTGTACCTATATCCGAAGGGGGGGTCTGCAGCGTCGGCTGTCAGGCCCGAGGGACATTGCGAGGCGAGGTACCATTAAGCACCACTCTGCGGTAGTAGTACTGCATTGCACCTACTGTAGGTTCCCAAAAGAGAGATAGACATACTCGAGATAAGTAACGGTACCGTATTTAGCAGAGTATCGCCATATCTAACCGAGGCTTAATAACAACCGACTAAACACTTAGAAACATAAGCCCCAAAACAACACAAATACCGGGACCCCACTCACTACTCGCCTACGACACTTGAAATCTATAATATATCATATTATTACCCCGGGCCAGCTGAAGAATAGGATTTCCCTCAAACCGGGCTTAGGATAATGCGAAAACGACTCCCGGAAACCCTAACCTAGGAATAATAAGGTTATCACCTTATCACTCGTCTCACCCGCCGGTCTCTTTGTCTAATTTCCTGCCACATGGCTCTAAACCGCTGACTGGCTGACCACGGAGCGAGCAGCTCACCAGATTCGAACAAGAAAATCCGTGGAGGGGGGCAATCACGGGTGTAATCCACCGGATACTGTCATCCCTTTTTCCGGGGGACAATTATTTGCTGCCGGAGCCGGTCAGCAGCATACGTACTCGAGTACTCGTAATCTCGAAGCGTTTTTCAAAAAGAACTACTATTGCATACTACACGTATCCAAGCAAAAAGGCCGAATTTTGGTGGTAGGGATAGCCCTCTTCAAAAAAAAGAATACTTCGATATCACGAATGCGGTGGTGCTCGTACTAGTACAGTGCAGCAGCAGCAGCAGCGGTGTCCTCCGGCCGCGAACCTAAAGCTGTTCACTCGCCGGGGCTGAGGAGGAAACAAGCTTCTTCTAGAAGGAAAAATTTGGAATGGCGGAAGGGCGAGATTTCACCTCCTTTTCTAATGTCACAATATTACAGTACGGTATTTGGAATCAGAGTGGATGTGCTTTTATGATCAGAGGGAAAAATGACCCTTCTTGTTTCATTTTGATTTTTTCTTCGGGCAGTTTGTTTGCGGGGACTTTCTGCTGCTGCAGGAAGGCACCAACTGCATTCCCTTGTACAGTACTAGGACAGTGCATTGAGATTTGAATAGAAGCACTGCCATGATTCAACTCGTAATCGCTGGAAATTTGATGCCTTTAAGGGTAACCGCGTCCTTAGGTTATGATACTTCGTATCGAAGGGCCCCCACTTCTCTTCACCCCGCCTCAGCCCGTGCCCGTGCTTCTAGAAATTAGTAGTTAGTTAACTTATAATAGCACTCGAGGGACACAGTAAAAGCTTTGTTGTACTCGAGTGCACTAGAGGTTCCCAGAGATGGAACGACACTTGAATTTTGACATGTCCCACAAGTAACTATCTCACTGAAAGACAAAGATATAGAATCTCAGCCCGGTTTGGTCTGGTGTTTTAGCAAAAAAGGCCTCCCCCCTTTTTATTTTCCTAACATTACCCTACTATGGTGGCCAATACTAAGTGACAGGGTTAGTGTGGATGAAGGGCGCAGTTTGAATTGAACCTGCTCAAGTTGCTCAGCCTCCGCCTTAGTAAAATAGAGGGGTGAGTTAGTAGATGGGCGTGGCGGGGGAGAATGGTTGAAAACATCCAGATGCCCCTCCTTGAACAACCACCAACCTGCATCAACCTGCCACACAAACTTACCCTGATTTTATCATATTATCATACACAAGCTTCTCTCTCGGACCATCTCACAATCTCACTCTGAGCGGATATTTTATATCGGGCTGTTTTTATCAACTTCTTCAGCTTGCATCGGCGAACTTGAGTGAAACTCTGGTCGCGGTTCGCCTTTTTTAAATCTGGTCTCGGGAGTTTGCCCGATATTTGTTTGGTCTTTCAGTAAGAAGGGGGGAAAACAAGAGACGGAGATTTTATAGAGACGCCACCCCGAATCGGTATTGCTGGTTGATTTCTACTGCGGCTGGGAAAAGGTCCTCCGAGCTTGCGGCGTCTTTTTTTTTTGTTGCGTTTACTGGGCGATTGCTCCAGGTGATTGCTCTGGCTGCTTGCAGCATTTTTCCCGTTCCTGGGGTTTGGTAAGTTTTCTTATCCAATCGATCGAGCACTCTTTTCCCTTTCTACAATACGTTCCGCAAATTCCATACCCCCCAGACAGAAAGTACTGGTACGAGAGCAGTGCAACCTCTCTACTCTCCCCGCGTCGTCCCCCATGCAAAATATTTTGGGATGGATGGGAAGGTGGGCAGTCGGAAGACCAAACCCCCGGCAAAGAGAGAAAACAAGAAAGTGAGGGAAAGAGGAAGGGTAGGGTATTGAGCTGCGGTCCCATACCGTAGTGCCTACTTTCCGCTCATATTTGTTCTCTGCTGCGGGGTTCTCACGATTTCTTCCAAGTTTGTTTCTGCCTGAAAACGGTGGCTGATTTAAGGCCATCATCATTCTACTAGTAAAATACAGTATTCCGACAGACCGCTCGCACGAGTGGAGGTGACATTTATTTCATTTTCGTATGTTATTCTCACCCTAATCCTAATTTCCTCAGCTTTGTCGGCTTATCAATAGATCCGACAGAGTGTCTGTGCAGCTCCAAGCCAAACATGTCTGGCATGGGGGCAACATTTTATCCTGGAAAGGACGATTACATGATGCCAGACGTCGCCATCGTTTCTCCATCCCCTCAGAGGTTCGTACGAGTACTTTCCTTATTTTCTTCGTGTTTCTTTCCCTTTTTTCTTTTTCCCGTAAATCTCTAGCTCGACTGCGTTGTCCGGGCGTCCCTGCCACTTATTTTTTCCTCCTTTTCCTTCCTTCAGCTTCTATTGAGCCTCAGGAGTATCTGCTTTTAGCAGAAAGCTAAAGTCTTTCACCGCAACCAGAGTTATGCCAGAAGTTCCCGTTCAGATTGCCGACAGTTTAGAGCATCTGGAACTACAATCTCAGAACGGAAAAGCTCCTGCGGGAAGCGATGGTTATATGAGCAACAACTATCAAAACGATCGAAACCATCTTAATAGCCAGCAACAGTCCCGGAATAATTATTCGGATTCCTACGCGACCCCTCCACCTTCCTCTCAAGGCCACGAATCTCGTCCGATGAGTGAAGAACACGACAGTCGATCGAGCTATGGAGCCTCGTCGTACCATTCCTCGATAGCCGATGACTATTCAGTGGGTTTCCAGACAATCGACGAGCCTTCATTTTCACCATTTCCGAAGCTCCTCAACCCTGGTCCGAATATTCCACCAACAGATGAAGAGAAGGGTGACCAGATTGAGGGAGCTCGCCTGGCGGTGCTATCATCGAATGACCCAGAAATGCAGTTGATATGGGCACAGGATGCATTGAGTTATGTTGAAGTTTGCATGAACTATCTTACCCGGATCGCGGAGCCTCCTGGAACCCGGCCACAAACACCCACGGTTGAGCACCAAATCAAAGCAGATGCTTTGAGTGTCGTGACATTTTTGGCCGACCAACACCATCCACGGGGAGAATTTATGCGGGGGAATTGGTTGGAGTTTGGAAAATTTGGCTATAGGAGTGACAAAAAGGAGGCTTTCAGATGTTATGCTCGATCTGCAGAAAAAGGGTTTGCCCGTGCAGAGTATAGAATGGGGATGCAGTACGAAAACTCCAATGAACCCATGAAGGCGATTAAGCACTACAATCAGGGAGCAGCATTGGGTGATTCGGCTTCGAATTATGTTAGTCAGGCTCACATATATATGAGCTGAACTTGCACTAACTTTATTCTATAGAGACTTGGAATGATGACCTTATTGGGGCAGCATGGCCAAAAGCAGGATTACGCTAAGGGTGTTCATCTTATCCGACTTGCCGCTCAAACGGCTGACGAAAATGCTCCCCAAGGAGCTTACGTAAGTGAACATATGAGTTTCTTCCGGTAGGAGGGCTATGTTTCCGGTAATTGACAGACCCTAGGTTTATGGTATGTTGCTGGCCCGGGAATTACCAGGGATTGAAATTCCAGAACTATTTTTACCCCTCGATATTCGACAGGCGAAGGAAATGATTGAGAAGGCAGCATTCCTTGGATTTGCAGTATGTGACCCATCATCCCGAATTATACATTACCCCACCGCTAATAATTTCAGCGTGCTCAACTCAAAATGGGAACTGCATATGAATTGTGTCAACTTGGCTGTGATTTCAATCCAGCATTGTCCCTTCACTACAATGCATTGGCCGCCAGGCAAGGTAGGATGTTTATCCCTAGCTGGCATTTTGAGCCATCCACTAACGCTAGCAGGTGAGCCTGAGGCGGATATGGCTATTAGTAAATGGTTCCTTTGTGGCCACGATGGCGTTTTCGAGAAGAACGAAGAGTTGGCATTCAAATACGCCGAGAGGGCGGCAGCGGCTGGTCTTGCCACAGCCGAGTTCGCACTCGGATACTTCTATGAAATTGGAATGCATGTTCTGGCTGATCTCAAGGAAGCTCAGTTGTGGTATGGAAAGGTAAGAGAGTACCTATGAAATTTTGTATTGGGTCCGGGTTTTGACTTAAAATTAGGCTGCTGCACATGGCAACAAGGACGCCAGTGGGCGTATAGAGGGTATCTCACGATCAAAGACCCTGTCTCGAAAAGATCACGAAAGCGTTGCTATATCAAAGATAAGGGCTCGACATGCTTCTCAGAGGCGAGTGGTTAATCCTCTCACCCAGAAGCGCCAGTCGGTGGTTCCACCCATCATTAGTCCCATTGAGGAAGCTGTAGACATGCCCGATCCTGAAATTCCTCCTGGCGGCAACTACAACTATCCGCCAGGGCCTCCGCCAATCCAAGAGCCTCCTCGGCCATTAGTGAGGCAGGGTACCATGCCTAATGTTAATACTAGCTTTATTGCCCCAGATCTAGGTCAGGCTTATATGAATCATGGTAGTGGGTCACTATCTGCTGTCCAGCCTCCTAGGAGGCCTGGAACCACAGCCCCATATCCGGTTCGACCAGGATCTGCGGGATCTGGAGCCCCGCCCCATGCCAGGCCAATGTCTGCGGTTGGTTACGGTTAGAAACCCCGCATGCTCCCTAGAGTTCGACTTGCTAACATCTGTCTTCAGCTATTGGAGGCCCAGCTGTGATTCCTCCAGCGGGGACCTACCCTGGAGGGCCGCCACGTCCTTTCACTGCCATGGATAATCAAGGGCGAAGGCCTCCTGGGGGGAGACAACAACAACCTTACCCAAGTGTTGACGAATATTCCTTGCCTGAGGGTCGCCAGGGTCCAGTCCACCCAGGAGGATTTAACGGAGGGCCAATTCCTCATATTAACACGCCTAAGCCATCCCAGACGCACGGAAACCAAGGAATTAAACCACCTGGAACTCCCATTGATATCGGATTTGAAGCTCCTGCCCCCAGACCAAAACCAGCGAAATCTCCTGCTCCAAGCTCTATGGGAGGACCAGGCGGCAGGAACTCTGGCGTCGTTGATAAGAGGCCCGGGAGCTCGCTTGGTCCCTATAGCCAACAACGGCCACCGAACCAACAGGGTCCCCCTAACAAGGCACACGGAAGTCCACCATTTGGCCCCACCCCAGGCCCTCCATCCCCTCCAGTTAACCCTTCACAGACGCCAAGGCCACCTCCATCCAGCGCTACTCCCAAACCGCAGTCTACCCCGCTTCCAAAGCCGCCAGGCAAAGGGCCCAAGACTTTTGAGGAAATGGGTGTTCCCCAACAGACCAAGGAGCAGGATTGTGTAAGTATTCCTCAGATCTGGCGACACCCTCTCTTCCTCTTCCACCCGACTGATGGATTTTATGCGCGTGCAGGTTATCATGTGAGGTGGTCATATGGACTATATATATACCCTTTTGCCTCTGCACGACAATGGCTTTCCGATTCCTTGACCCGCTCCAATTATAATAGATGGCTCGATTGCGCTTATATGTACAGTTTAACTAAAAGAAAAACGACCTGGATGTTGAGAAGGCCAAGACGGGCGGAATCAAGTGACAGCGGGTGTTTTTACCTTTACCTTTTTTTCTTCCTTACTCACATACCGGTACCACTCTAATATTATGATTTTTCTTTCTTTTCTTCTTTCCGCCGCTACTTCCTTTTCTTTCGGTATTTGGCTTGTGTGATTCAATTTATCCCGCTTGCAGCTTGGCGGTCAATTTATCTCTTTTCTGCGGCCATCTTGTTTTTTCCTTCCCCTTCTCTTTCCCTCTCCCCTTCTACTACTCCACCTTATTCTACAGATCATATCTAATCCACCCACCCATTCACCCAACACACTTCTCTGCTGCTACGGGAAAGAGAAAGAGAGATATAAAAGTATTGTTGTACCATACCTAGTGTAACTTGAGGCCAGAGTCAATCAATCAATCCCGATTTTTGCTTGTAACGCACTGGGCGACGAGAACGAAAGCGGGAGAAAAGAAAAAACAAATTATAGATGCACCACCACCACTACCAGCGCTACTAGGGGGGGGGGGAGTGATGATGATAATGACCAAGCTGTTTGAAAACGACATTTTATGGTACATGAATTTCAGGAAGGTGAAGTGCGGTGAAGTGCAGCGCATTAGTAGCGTGAGTACTGTAATAGGATACAAGTAGGTAGGACAAATGAAATTAGGTAAAATGAATGGGCGGACGAGTGGACGGGCAGACGGATGGATAGGATAGTCAGGCAGACAACCGGTAAATTGGCAACATAACGTAACTCAGAGCAAGAAAAGGAAACGAAAGAAAAGAAAAATTGAATTTGCCTGATTTAAGCCAATAGTGAAGGGAAAGGAGAGGAAAAGGTAGAAAAGAGTGAGAAAAAAGAAACAAAAAAGCTAAACTCCGCTTTCCCACCACCAACCACCCAACCGAGCAAGCAACCATACCGATCTAACTATGGAATACCAATAGACTATCCATCCATATCCAAATCAATAGCATCAGGGTTAACCTCCGTGCTCGTAGTCGTAACCACCTTTCCAACGGATCCTTTAATCCCCCCGCTATCCTTGGCCGGGACGAATCCCGCGGGCGCTCTAACCTCCCGCTCCAATGCCGCCATCGCATCCCCCCTTTCAGCCTCCGCCTCCTCATCACTCCCGCTCCCCGCACCGCCGCTAGCGCCGCCAGACTTCGCTTGTCCGCGCGCAAGCGCTTGACTAGCGATGAAGTTGACGTCGGTGTTGTACTGCGCCTGCACACTCCTCTTGATTCTGAGCATTTCCTTGAAGGTGTCTTCGTTCCCATGCTTGATTTCGAAGTCTTCCCATTTAGTCCAGAACTCTGGTGAAATTCTTGGATCGCAGAATTGCGATGCGTGGCCGTAGATCGCCCTTGCTCTATCGATTTCCCCGAGACGTCGTTCCATTTCAGCAAACTTAAGGCACATTTCCTTCGCCTCACTGTCTGGTAGCGCCTCTATCGCGCGTTCGTAGATAGGTCGGGTGGAGGTCAGACCAAAGTTTGAGGCAGACTTTGTGATGTAGAAGTCAAACATCTCGAAGCGGTCTTCGTCTGCAACTGCGCGGGTCGCGCGCTCATAGATGCGCATTGCATGCCGGGCTAGGCCGCGCTCTTCTTCGAGATTGCCATACATTAGATAGAGGACTTTTGCGAACTTGGGGGGGCAGTTTTCGACGGCTTGCTCGAAGAGGTCACGAAGTCGTTCGATGTCAATTTGGCGGTTCACAGCTTTGGTTAGGTAGAGATTCCAAAGTTCAAATGCTACAGGGTAGGTGAAGAGGTCGAGACCACGCTCATAGACCTGTTTTGTTTTTTTAGTTGAATTGATATGATAGGTAGCGAAAGGGGGGTGTACCTTGAAGCTCTCTTCGAAATACTTGTTCTCCTCAAGAAGAGTCGCATAATTCACCACAGTCTGTGGAGTAGCAATTCGAAGCTCGAAAATCCTTTCGTAAACCTTCTTCGTCTCCTCAAGTGTGCTGACACTCTCCACGAGATCAACGTAGAAACTCCACAACTTCCAACTCTTGTGAACCCTCTGTTGTGGTGTCAGGGTTTCGTCAAAATAGTCCACCGTGCTCCTCTTGGGCGATTGAGTGGCCTTCGCCATAATCTTGACCGCCTCGTCGAAATTGTCATTACGTAACTCCAATTCTGCCCATTCAACCCACATCTCCGCGAGCTCCTGAACAGACTTGAACGGGACCCGGACAGCCTTTTCCATAATCATTCGTGCCTGTCTGATATCCCCATGCTTCTCATAAAACTTGGCATATCCGGCCCACAGGGAATGAAATTGACCAACAGCCTTCTTCGGGTTCACGGCGGCTACGGCATCAGTGTACGTTTGAACAATCTGTTGCTTGTTATCGCCCCAAAGCGCAACCCTCTTCTCCCATTCAATGACGTTGTTCGGATTCTGCCTCAAGAGAACGTCGTTGACCAGGAAAGGACGCCGGTCCATCAATTGCTCGAACCGCATCAATCGGATATCCAAATCAAAATCGGCGTCCTCGCTAACAATGCCCTTCTCCTGCCGCGCAGCAGCGGCTTCCATCAGGGTTCCGATAACAGATTCCTCGAATTCAGTGTACGAGTCGAAGATCTGGGTGAAGTCCCGGACAGTCATAACGGTGGTGACGCCCTCCTCGAAAGAGTCTCTTGCCTGCACAAAAGAATTAACAATCAATCCCCAAACAATTCCAACCATCCGATCTACATACCCTCTCGAAATCGCCCTTAGTGATCCAATAGGTGCCCAAACTAGTCCACAATTTCCCCCGCTGATCACTAAACTTCCCGATCCCACTCCGCACAATCCTCTCGACGTCAATGCCCTTGATCTCACGAGCATGGCCGACCAACAAGTCGCACAGCTCACTCCACATCTGAAAGTGACTCTTCCCAGCCTTTGACCGAAACTTTGGATTATCCAGCACCTCGATCCACTTTTGCGCCGCCTCCTCGTATTTCCCCATCTCAACGAGAAGCTCAATGAATTCTTCCGCATCCTCGGGGTGAACCTGCATATACCGCTTCCAAATCCTCACAGCCGTCTCTCCAGAAGCGGAATTGGCGAACGGTAGGTAGAGTGCCCAGATGCGACTATGCTGGGTAAGCGGTAGAGCCCGCAGGGCACGATCGAAGGTTCGGCGGGTCTTGGTAACGAGGCATTGCTTGAGCAAGAAGGATAAGTAGTCCGTCCAGATCCTAGGCATCTTGTTGAGGAGGATGAGAGACCGTTCAAAGCAATCATTGACCTTGTTGTACTCAGCCTGGAACCGTGCCGGGTTGAGGGAGGACACGTGCTTGACTCTTAAATCGAGATACTAAAAACCTTCCAATGAGAATCTCCATACATCACGACCAAACAAGTCGCACCACCGCCACACAACAAACAATGCCAGAACAAAAACAAATAAACACAGTAGGTAAAGCCAGCGGAAGGACCAAGAGACACATACCATTTTCCAAAGTTTGTATGACCTAGGCAACGCTTTACAAGCCCTCTCGAAAACAAACACCTGCCCATGAATACTTCCAGCCTTGGCCTTATATTCCAAATACCTCAACCAGGGCTTCAAGCTCGAGTAAGGATCCCTCAAAATCTCCTGCTCATAGTGGGCATCCTCCTCGGAGATAAGGTACAAATCGATAGCCGCAGCAGCACCGGGAGCAGTAGTGGCAGGACCCTTGAGGACACTGTCGGGATGAGACCGCTTGCTAACCAGCATGGTTGTAGTTGCCGAAGCGGAGGATGAGGAATCGACTTCCATTGGCGCAAGAAACTCTCCGGGCATCAAAAGGTTATTTTATTTTATATTTTTCCCCTTCCTTGTCGTATGTTTTCCGTAGTATGATAGATGGAAGAAAAGCTGCCTCCCCCCAAGGGTCTACCCTATACCGCCCAAACTCAAGTCACCCGTCCGTCCCACGAAAAGAGCGTGGAAGACTAATCCCTTTTTCCTCCCCCTCTTCCGTCAATCACCCCGTTCGATATGAAGGAAAAGAGGAGAAAAAGAAAAAAGAAAGAAAAAGTTGCCAGATCCGTCTACAGACCGCGTCCCATAGAAATTGACGAAGGTCGATTTAAAAAAGGGTTTTCAGCTTTTGTCGATCTTCCCGTTCTCCTTCTTCCCACCCAACAACTTCAATCACCCTTCCTCCTCCTCTCCTTTCTATCTCTCTCTCTCCTGTCCTTCCTATGCTTCCGTAGCGAGAAGCGTAGAAGGGGAGGGTGGAAGAACGGGGTATTATTGAAGGCAAAAGGTTTCTCGAAAAAAGCTGTAAGGAGGGAGAGAAAGAGAAGGGAAAATAAAAACAAAAACAAAAAAAACCTACGATCGGAGTAACGAAACGGGGGAGCGTTGTAAAAGGTTTGGTGAATGGAAGGTGGTGGTGGTGGGGGGGGGGAGAAAGAGAAGGGATGGATGGTGCTGTATGGTCCAAACCGATGGAAATGTGAAACGCAGCGAACGAAACGAGGGAGAGGGCCAGGTTTTAGAATACAGCTCTGACGTCCAGTGGGGAGTTCGTCTGCACTGGTGCAGGTAGTACAGTGGCGGTAAGGTATTAGTCAAGAAAAGTCACAAAACGCTCGGGCATCAAGCATAGACTATGTCTTGGCGGGACGGTCACGGGACAGAGCACCATCCAGTATGAGCATTACCCTACCCGGTAATAGTAGCCAGCACAGGCACAGTAAGATACCGGTACTGGTATCATAATAGCTGCACTGAAGGAAGTGCCGTAACAACGCAACCATTAGTAAAAAAGCTGCTACAAATAGCTCCAAGCCCCCAATTGAGACCCACACACCATCTCCACCTCAATCGAATGTGAATCACACGATATATTCAATTCCACCCCGGTCGAGTCACCTTTATTCAAACACGCCAAACGGACAAATGAGTGGAGAGAATTGAATGGGAACCGGTGTCACTTAAGTAATAAGCTAAGATATTCCCCGACGCCACTACATTCTGGTATCATACGGTACTTGTTCTCGAGCACATCCATCCAGCACAGCAACAAGCACAGCAGCGAATACAAGGCACAACCCAGCAATTCTATGCTTCCCGAGTACCATAAAGATAACTTACAGCTTAGTTAGGCCTAACGCAAAAAAAAAACCCCCCATTTCCAAACATATAAACCCAGGCATCAGCCAAAAACCTTACCCCACCTGTCCACCGCCTGTCCACCGAATTCCAACACAATAGAAAAGAGAAAAAAAAGAAACCCATCAAACCAAACCAAACCACCACAAAATGTCAACAATCTCCGCAGCGCTGACCTGGACCCTCCAGCGCCTCTCCAACAGCTCCCCCCCACCCCCAAGCGGACCGCCACTCTCCGAAAAGCCCCCAACAAGAACGCCAACGCCCCTCCTCCCCCCGCCACTCTCGCCGATAAGCCTAACCGGCTACTCCCCGACCACAAGCACACGGCTGATGGACCCAGCCCTAGCAGAGGAAATCCGCCTACTGCTACCGCCGCGCCTGCAGCTGCACGAGACCTGGTCGCTACGGTACTCGCTGGAGCAGCACGGCGTCAGTCTTTCCACCCTGTATGATAGGACCGGCGCGGCGGCCACAGCGGGTGCGGCGACCGGAGGGGGATATGTGCTCGCGGTCCGGGATTCAGTCGGCGGGGTAAGCCCCCTCTCCATCCTCGGAGCGAGCGAACGAATGAACGGATAGCTAATGTGCCAGTTGGGGGAGACAGATCTTCGGCGCCTTCCTCAACGAACCGCCCAAGCCAACCGGTCGCTACATCGGTACGGGGGAGTGCTTCCTGTGGAAGTCCTCCCAAACACCGCTCAGGTTCCGGGCGTTTCCATATAGTGGGATTAATGAATACTTGATCCTTGCGGACACGAATTACTTGTCTGTTGGCGGCGGGTATGTTCTCTGCTGTGCGAGGGGGTGGGGGGTAGAGGAAGGCGACTTGACTTGACTCGACTAATCTAACCTAAACAGGAACGGTAGATACGGCCTCTGGCTAAACGATACCTTCGACAAGGGCCTTAGTCAAGCCTGCGAGACATTCGGCAACGAACTACTCAGCGAGGAAGGCGAAAAGTTTGAAGTTATTGGCGTGGAGGTCTGGAAGGTTGGATGATGATGATGATGATGATGATGATGATGATGATGATGATGCTATATTTTTCAAAAAGTTATCTAATGTAAATGGCGTTATGGTTTTTTACTACTCTATTTATTCTGCTATGATATTACCATCACTATTACTACTACAACTACTACTACTATTGTCTCGTCCCATCCACCCACCCCACCCATCCATCCCCACACGCACGGAGAAGAGAAGAGAAGAGAAGAAGAAAACAATACCATAAGAAGGCAAACCAAAATATATACATACAGAATAATAATATTATATAGACCACAACCTACTCAATTCAACTCAACCCAAGCCTACCGCGGAGACCCCGGCGATACCATACACGGTATGATACTTCCCCGCCCCCACCCCTTACCTACACCATAATACCCAAAAACCATACCGGCAACTGCGTTCGAAACTCACCCCATACGAGTATTCGCCCGACCCAAATTCAGTTCCTGGATCCGCGTGTACTGTATATTATGCAATGGGAGGGGGAGGGGGGGGGGGGGGGGTTGGAAACTCGGTTCCCGCTGGGTTACATCATACAAGCACCCAAGGGAAGTGAGGGGCGGACGGCGATTTATAATAATAATTATTATCCCTTGGACGGATGACACGGTCAAACTTGTAGCCTGGTCCGTGCCATCCCTGCATGGCAACCTCACCATCCGGCGAGCTGAATTCGAGAGCATGAGAAATTCTTGCCACCTCCGTAGATTTGATTTCCACTGTTCCCGCAGATGCGCACCTACTTGATTGAAGCCGCCAGTAGGTAAGTAGGTTATTGACTGAGGGCAATACTGGTACTTACATGTAAGAACCATTTTAGTGAATGAACGGTAAAGATTCACTATGCCTACGATTCGAAAGCAGACTCGGAAGCGAAGATCAGGGCAGAGTAGGCCAGCGGGAGGAAGGAAAGAAGCGAAAAAAAATACCGAACCAAATCCTGATGTTGACTACGGCCCTGATTTGCCCTATTCACCATTGCCTCGCATCTTGCATGAGGCCGAAGCAAGACTTCCAAGTCAAATTGTAAGTACAATAGTATGTTGTTGACTTTTAATAAATGTTTTCTAATAGGTTAGATAGAGAATACATCCATCCAACAAGTCGTTAGCTTTAGAGATTTTGGAGCTTTTTTGGAGCGATGAAATCATTGGTATATTAGTAAAAAATACCAATGAGTATGCAAAAAAACAGCGTGCCGAGCAGGCCTTGCACTCTCGCCCATGGAGACCGGTTAAGCCAGATGAAATATGGGTTTTTATAGGAATACTCATAACTATGGGTGCCTATCGATGCAAGACACCGGCAGATATTTGGCGTACCGGTAAACAGGCTCGTGTTCAGCTCTATGCGCATGGATGGTCGAAGCCCATTTCCAAGGCCATGTCCAATAATCGGTTTTTTCAAATCAAGCGCTATCTTCATATCTCATCACCGGATCTTGATACTAGTGGGAGCAAATGGTGGCACAAGTTGGAGCCAATTAACAGTAAAATGCAGGAAGCCTGTCAGAAATATTATCTGCCATCTTCGCATATTACTGTTGATGAGATGATGATTCGCTTTGGTGGGAGAAGCAGGCATACAACTAGGATGCCAAATAAACCTATCACTGAAGGTTACAAGGTTTTTGCTATTTGTGATCATGGATATACATTAAATTGGAGGTTTCATTCCTCTTCAAGTGGCATTTCAGACCTGTCATCTTTCTACAAAGAAATCATTTCTATTTCAGCATCTACTGTTGCAATTGTTTATCAATTAGTTGAACAAACTCTCCCATATTGCACTCATGACTTTACTGTGTTTACTGATAATCTCTTTTCAACACCAGATTTATTTGCTAAGTTGAGATCTATGGGAGTTGGGGCCTGTGGTACATCACGGGTACAGAAGGGGAGATATCCTGACTATTGTATTAGTCCAGAGCTTATGCCCTGGAATGCTGTCTTTGGTGGTCAAGTAACTGGAACCAATGGGGCTGTACTTGCTGCTGAATGGCAGGACAATAGTCAGGTTCATATGCTAACTACGGTTCATAATTTACATGACCGGGTTACAAGGAACAGAAAGCGTCCCCGCTTAACCAGCACAAATGGTCCCTTAATTCGTCCAGTTTTTGGGGATCAGCATACCATGGCCGCTCCAATTCCACATATGATTGATGACTACAATCTCCATAAAGGAGGTGTAGATATTGCTGATCAATATCGTTGCTACTTTTTTACACAATTGATTGCACGGCGTAATTGGCTTCCCTTTTTCTTCTGGCTTCTTGATATTACAGTTGTGAATTCATTCTTTCTCTTCAGGTCACTAAGCGAGCAGGAGGGTGATCTTCCTATACAAAAACAGCGTTTCCTTCACAAAGACTTTCGACTTACCCTGGCCGGACTCATTTTCCAGCTCTATGCGGCCGGCAGGAAGAGAGGTCGTCAAAGGTGGTATTCAAGAAGGACAGACCGAGTTATTTACAGCAAAACCTATGGAGTGAAAGGCCTCCCACCCGCTCCTCATGGGCCACCTGGCTGTCATACCAGAGTCAAAGAGGAAAAAAAAAAAGAATGCGATCGATGCCGATTACGGTTGCGGGCGGAGGGAAGGAAAGGCAAGCGGGCACCATTGTCTTCATTTTCCTGCTCCTTTTGTCTTTACCGTTTGTGTTTAAAGTGTTTCTCAGACTATCACTTGGAATCGGGGATCATGATCTGAGAAAGAAATTTATAGTCGATCTTTTCCCTTTCAAGTTACTATCATGAGATCTTGGCAGGCATTAGCGCGGCTACAAGTTTGACCGTGTCATCCGTCCAAGGGATACAGTAGGAGGCTGTCTTTGGGGGTGAGTGGGTGTAGTCCAATGCCGCGCACGGGGAGAGGGGAAGAAAGTAAGGTTAAGTTCGGCTGGTCATTGTCGCCATGTGTGTTCACAGATCATCACTCGGGTTTTGGGCCGCTAGTTGCTACCTGACACCTTGTTTTTTTTTTCCCACTCTCTTTTTCCCCTCTTAGAATTAACGACATACTGGATCACTGGGGTCTGGCAGTTTTGTAAAAGATTTTCGTGCTATCATTAGAACCATGGTATGCTATCTACTGTAGGTTATGTTAAAGTTATCTATCTACCGCCATAGCTCGCTCCCAGTGCGTATACAACACCACGTAGAAGGCATGCTGAGAACGCCAGCGACAAACGCGACCCAAACCTAACAAACAAGCAAATTTCCCGTTTACCAAACGCTACCATTAGAGTCTGAGTTTCCCCAGGTACAGGTCCCTCCATTGATAGGCGGGGGGGAGCTTTTTTGAAGAATCGGATCCTGTTTACCACCATCCTTGTCACATCTACCACCCTCCTCGCCCTTCTCCCGCTCGCGGCCAGTCCAATCCAGATGTTTGAGCTCATCGGGGAGAAACTCCTCGGCAACCTGAACTGGGGGAAACGCGCCCCAATCCCAGACTCCACCCTCAACCTTCAACTTAAATATCTCAAGAGGCGTGAGACAGAAAATGCCGCCGGTGGGCTCGAATCCTTTAATCAATTTGTCGGGAGGCCACGCTTTCTCCGCCCCCTTGATGGGGTGCTTTGATTTCTGCCTGAATCGCTTCCTACCCTCGTTTGGGGGGGGAGAGTCCCGAAAGAAAAAAGGTGGGGCACGGTCATGGATGTCTTGCAGCATACGCCCCCAATCAGCTGGGTGGTCCCAACGCCGCACTTTTTTTGGGCTCTCCGTGCAAACCTCTCTCTTGTCACCTTCGTTGAGGGTTGAGATTTGTTCGGCCGAGGAAAACACACTTGGATAAACGGGCATTACAGCCTCCGCTTGTGCGGTGGGGTTTGGGTTAAGATAATGGAGCGCGGCGAAGCTGCTTGTCAGAACGCTAACTCCAGCACCTCCAATATGGGTGCCTTGGTCGTTGGATGCTTCACTACCAAAAGGGCGTTTGGTTATACTAAATCCTTTTGGGGATTCGGCTGTGTGCAGCCCACTAGTTCTGGTTACCGATTTATCATCAAGTGCCTCGCGTGCTCCAGCATTCGACATTGGGCGGATAGTTGGTTGACTAGAAGGCTTATTCGAGGCATTAGTGTTTTCCATAGAGATGACAAGTGAGCGATGTACTAGCCTGCCACTAAGATTGGAATTCTGGTAGGATGCGGGAGAATTATTTTTACAAAATGATATATTCTCCTTGCTTACAGAGGCCACCTCTGGAAGGAGGGGAATAGCTTCATCCTTCGAAGTATCGAAGCCATCTTCGGGCCCAAACCCATTCATACCCATCAAACGATCAATGAACAAATCAGCCTGGTAGCACCCAGGACTCACGGTCACCAGCCCTGGCCTATCGAGTCTAGTGGGGTCATCTAGAGGTTCTCCCAATCTGGTAAAGGTAAGCCCAGCAACGATAGGATCACCCGGAGCTAGGCTCTCCACCTTCCCATCTCCATAGCACAAGTACACGACAGAACCCCTGGCCATAGCCCCCCATTCGAATCGGTAGGTTGCAGATTCCGCTTGGTGGTGGAAGAATAGGCAAGACTTGGGGATATAATGAGTAGCGGGAAGACCGCTCCAATAAAGGTATCTCGTAGCAGGGACTTTGCCGAGAGGGTAGCACCTGGAGCTCAGGTTGTGCTCGTTACCAACATCTGCCTCGCGGCTGTCGACCTGGCCATGCACGCCGGGATCCGCTTCCTCCACCAAATTGGCACGCGGTTCGCCGCTCGCTGGTCCGGAAGCTGAGTTTGCCAGGGAGCCAATCTCAGAATCTGGGATGTTGGCTCCTGCAATACGAATGGGGAAATCAGGAGCCGATATTCTGAAGTTTTCGGGCCCAGTGACAATGATGTAGTGGATAATGTCGGCCCTCGATCCGTCGGAAAGGTACCTGATCACGTTTGTGGGTGCGTAGTCGAATGTAGGCATTGTGTAAAGATTTATGAAGTCGGATACCAAAGGGAGAATTTCTTTTGGAAAAAAGGGGCAGGTGAGAGAGAGCTGGAAAGCGGGAGAAGAGTGTTGACTAGAGTGTTCCGTGCAGCGCGAGAGATGAAATGAGATGAGGGGTCCCCTAAAATTGCGGTTTAGAAGCGCAATAATATGGGGAAGTCTCAATCAGTAGATTTGCTTTGGAACCTGATGCGGGAACACAGCGCGGAGCAGATGCAAAGGTGTTCGGGGAGAGGCGATGTTTGTAGAAACTCACGATGCTAGGAAGAACGGCCATAGAAGCCCTCACGAAGATTTTTGGTCACGGGGATGGGTCTTAGGTTAAGATATCGACATTTCCCAATACTTTCCGTAATATTCGTCCAATGTTACCTACAACATTTTGGATTCACCCATACATCATGATCTTACCATCTCAAGTGGTTGTAGTTGTGATGGCGGTGGTTTTGTAAAAACCTGTCTGCCCTATCCTTTCCTTAGCCCCTGCCGTAACACAATAGCCACCCAAAAAAGATGCATAAAGACCTGACACCAAATTTCACTCAGCACAAGATTGACAGGAAAAGGCTGGGCTGGCGGTGTGGCTTCAGCATTGCCTACCGGGGTAGGTAAATCCAGCAGAACAGTACAGTACAGCACAGTATCGCAAGCCACATACGGTGCAGCTGTGGTAGGGCCGGCCTCTGCGATCACCGAGATTCAGAGCAGACCAACGGTGCCGATGCATCACAAATCCGAACGACACCCTGATCCGCATTAGTGTCTGCTTCTTTGATATGAAATATACATATACATACCGTAACCCTGAAGATTTATACCGGCGCCGCTCTGCCACAAGCTGATACGAGGCCAATCAACTCCTACTCGTGCCCGATCACTTTAGCCATACATAACCTCTCATTCGCCCATCAGAATCTACTATCACAAAGTATATAAATATAAAAATATAAAAAACTCAGCTACAAGCAAATACGGCCTCGCCCCACTGTCGGTGCATCGGAACCCAGCAGCGCTAGTTTTGACACAGGGGGGAGTCGTTGTTCAGGCCCGGACCCGCAGTCCAGGGAACTCAAGCGAAGCTATATGACCGCGGTACTCGTACAGCGCCCTAGTAGCGAACCCAGTCACGCCCCGCTGTCCCGGGTCTCAATATCCAGATATATACCTCGTCTTCTCGCATAAATCTCTATGAGCTCTGAATATCATCTCATCACACCAAAACCTGGCATGTTTCCCCGGACCAATCGCTGTACCGGAAAGATGATGCATTTTGTTTGACCGTCCGGGATAGTGGGGTGCACCAGTACTATAGCACCGGTAGGGGAAACACGGCAATCAGGAAAGGAAAAGAAATAGCACTCGAGGCGGACAAGTTCCAAAAAAGCAGCCTCTTTTGAGGGCTCCTTCCCGATTACGGAATAGCTAAATTCGTAACATCCTCATGCAAGCCCAAGGAAGAATGGAAGAGAAAAGAGGGGGGGGGGGGAATCTCCCGTTGGCCTGTGCTTGTTCACGTCTCTCTTTTTTTCCTCTTTCTTCAGTTCCTCACGTATTCGAGTGTTCGTGCTTGTCCCTCCTGCCTGTTTGTCTGGCTGCCCTATGATGCTCAAGCACGATTGTATATTTGCGTAATCCTTCTGTGCTCTACAGGCATTATACTGTAGCCACCGTACTGTACTGATAGCTTGTTCTTCTGGCTGTAGCCAATATAATGGTACAGTTGCACCCGGCTATCCCCGGACGGCAAAATTCAAGAATCTGTCCGGTACAGCTGGGGATACGGGGCAACAAGCCAGGCTTTAATGCAAAGAAGCCTGGGACCCAGCCAGGCTCATACGGGACAGCGAGGTATCCGGATTATCGAGATCCGAGGACACACCATAAGCCAGTGAACCGAACTACGGACATCGTAACGATAGTCAGGCCTTTCAGGAAGACTACAGCTGCATGCAGGACGGTAAGAAACTGTGTACTGCATACGACATTTCATGGGAGATAACAAAAAACCTTTCCCCTGAGTTTCTTCCCCCTCCCACTTTTTCTTTTTTTTTTCCTGCCCTCCCTTCCCAATCCCCTTTATGACCATACAATACTGATGCGATGCGGTAAGGAGGTCCATTCTGCCTAGGCGAGGAGTGTATTCATTACTTCGGTACCCTGCTTTATGTATGTTCCGTGTTGTACGAGTGCTCCACAGAAATAATAACACTTGGATTGATAAAGTCTAAGATAGGTACCGGTAGAATGCTGTGTAGGTAGGGTATCAACCTATCGATAGAGATGCGGTTAGATGTCTGATGGTCAATTCTTCCGTCTCGACCCTCGCCGAGTGTCTAAGGGGTTCCCCATTGAGGGGATAAGGGATTATCTCTCTCTAAAAGGACCCAACCAGAACTAAAGCTGCGGTATTCTTTGGAAACTGTAGCTAGTATCATAGTCAGTCATCCCTAGGCGCACTCTCCCTTCTGCCCCCCCCAAATTGTGGATTTCCGGTAAGTCCGTCTGAGGGGGCTCGGGTCCCGTGGGCTTGTTGATACAAGTACTGTAGAAAAGACGGCTATTGTACGCGTCGGCTTTTATCTCTCGCTGCTTTTCTGATTCTCAGTGCCGGTCTTCACCAAGTGGAAGGAGGGATACCCATGTAACCGTAACCTAGGGGTCCAGCCGTGTTGCTCTCTCTTCCTCGCACTTTTTCTCCTTCCCTGCTGGTATGTGAGGGGATCACTGCAGCTCGTCGGGCCCGTGTGACAAGCCTAAAAAAAGAGGCTTTGGTCCCGACAGAAAACGGTTGAAGAAGGTTGAGTGCCGGTAGGTCAAGTTACTCCGTGGCGATTGTCGATGTACGATATCGAATTGACCAACTTGTCGTATGGCAAACTTGTTGAGTCTGGCTGGGCTGAGATCTGGGGTTTCCATTGGACACGGGTAATTTTTACAGCGACCGTACTACAGTGTTGGGAAACAACGTGATTGAAATATCATATATCCCGTGGCAATTATTACTGTATCGTTCCTTTTCTTTCTTTCTTTTCTTTTCTTTTAATCCTTCTTTTCCCCACTCACGCTAAAGTATGGAAGATGACAGTGTTAGAGGAATTAGCTGATGGCTTGATGGTTGATCCATCATAAATACCGGGCGGATTGGGGTTTCGGCTGTTGAAAAGCTTCCCAAGCCCGATCGATCCTGGAATGGAGGGACGGGGACGGATGCTTCTGCGTTGCATGGCTGCACAGTCAAGATGACACTTTTACTGGTTGCTGGCCAAAGTTAGCTTTGCCTTGTTCTCTCTCACTCGCTCCCTAGCCTATTCTGCTCTCGTCTTACTTTCCTACCCTGGCGAACTGGAAAGATACCGTACTGGTACACTTGTGGTACCGGTATATAGAGCGAATACGATATTAGCGCTAGTACGAGCTACAAACCGCCTCTCTTTGGCTTTTGTTTCCTTTGTATTCTTGTGTCCATGTCTGCAGTACTTGGAGAGCGAATGTGGACAGTTTGCGGAGTTCAGTGGTACTATACCAGTGCTGAAGAACAAGCACGAGTAGAGGTGGTGGTGGTGTGGGATATACCCGAGTATGTATTACGGCGCAGGCTTGGATTGGAGCAAGGTCTCTCCTGTCACGTACATTTGGGCAACTGTGCGGTACGGCACTGTTGCTTCTTGCTGCTGCTCTCCTGCAAACTCTCACAATAATGCCCGATGTTGCTTGATCTTCCTTCTGCTTGATGCTACTCACACAACCGGGAATGATAGCACTCGAGTAGGCACACCACATTACCGTACTCGAGTACTGTGAGATAGGAAAGGGAAGTTTATAGAAAGAAGGAAAAGAGGTAGCAACCAGTAGACAAGGCAAAGTGGATGATATGTTAGGGATATTTACATGGTCTACCCATCTGACCAGATAACCATCGCTATCATCCCCACTATCATCACTACCACAACTATCAGCATCATCAGCCTCTTCTTCCACTCTCTCATCCTCCTTTCCCTCTCTCCCTCCCTCTCCCTCCCCTTCACTGCCCCCCCCCCCCCCCTGAAGAATAACTCGTTCTCTGCATTTCTCTCTCCCTCTTCAACTAGCATTTGACTAAATCCCTCCTTTTCCTTGGAAATCCCTTCGCCTCACGCATACTTTTTCTTCCACTCTAACTTAGTCCCTGTCTACCCATCACCCTACCCATCCCCATCACCCAAGGCTGTCTATTGTGGGTTGTGGGTTTTCGCAGCCCCCCCCCGGTCCCTCTCAACTTTCTCTTCATATTTTCCCCCTTCTCTGTTTTTTCCCTCGCTTTCTATCTGTTATCCCTCTCTGTCCGTGTGTGTGCGTGTTTCGTCTCACTTCGCCCTTCCTTTCTTTGGTCGCCCCTCGACTCAGGAAGGGTTCTCCCTACCACCCAAGGTCTCCCTCTCTCTGCGACCCTTTGCCACAAGCGACACAGCGACAGAGCACCCTCACTCACTCAGAAATCAATACCGTACACAAGTAATAGAACCAACCACTTACACTCTTTTACTCTCGCTCGGTCCCCTCACTCACACATTTACTCCCCCTGCCCACACTCGCTCTTACCTCTTACCCAATTGATTTTCGCCTCTTTCTCCCACAGAATCCTACTTGATCCCTTCCTTCCCCAAGAGTTACCCTAAATTCATTCCCTTTGATATCAACCAACCAACCCACCACCCACCTTCCCTTCCCTTCCAGCCCACTTTGTAAACCTCTTCTTTCGGCTCTATCGTTCATTACCATCTCCCCGTCACCTTATTCTCCGCAGCACCTATTCACCCACTCTATCCTTTTACTTCTAAATCCACATTACTTTCACTTTCACTTTCTCACTGCATTTCCCCTCTGCGCTTTTCCGCATTATTAAATTACCTAGGGTGGTCGAGAGAAGAAAAAAAAAAGGACAATTAAAAATTCAATCGTGGGAAATTCGTCATCCTATCTCTTTCGGGAGTTGTAGGCACAGGTGCTTTCGGAAAGACAAAATATGTCCTTCGGTCATGACTCGATATTAAGCGGTGGCGGTTCGGGGTCAAGAGATGGTTTAGCGATGAATTGGTATGGTTCCTCCTTGATCTGAAAATCAGCCTCGTCCAATACTTTATTCATTCTTGGGATGAGCAGCGGGCTGATCTTTCCATTGATAGGGTGCTGGATCATGTACTCGCCTACCCTGCCACATACGACTTTGCTCTACCACTCAGAACCATTTACACACTCAACTCGACAACACCACATACTTCGCCGGCTGATTTTAAGTTACTACTTCTGGAACATATATCAAATCTTCCATCTCAGCCCTGCACTCTTCCGCCATCATTTCTTTGCACATTTATCAGGAAATGTTTCCCCCGAGACCTAGAAAATGTCCAGTTTGATCAGGCATTGACAGCGTTGGATTATATCCGGGATCTGGAGATTCGGAGGTCAAAAGAACTAGAAAAGGCTGCCAGAGCCAGGGGTGAGGGTGACCGGAGAATAGTAAACCTCAGGATCAAGTCTATTAGAACTGAACAATTTTATGCTAGAGCCATTGCCGGGATTAGACGTTGGGTGAGTTTATTGGCTCCGTGATTTTCCGTCTTCATGGATAATATCTTTTCCGAGGCGCTTAAGCTAACCTTTGCATTGCATAAAAGACCTTGCTCCACGAACTTTCCATTACACCATTCAACAAATTCAACTGCATTGCAATTCTCAACACACTCTATCCTATTGAAGAAGCTGACATCAACTCGTATTTACCCGCACCTACACTTGCCGGTCAGCGTCACGCACTTTGGCGTTACATTACCGGGGTGGAGAAAAATGGGCCGGGAATTTTGGAATCTGTCCGAACCGGCAATGGCGGTTGGGTGGGAGTTAGTGAAGCGGTAAACACATATCTCAGATTGTCTCTGGATATGATCCAGAAGGCGGACGAACTGGCGAGACCATCCAGCATTGGCAGCTTCCAGTCAGATGACAGCATGGACATGAGCGCAACATCAATCGCCCGCACAGCACCCGAGAGGAAGCGGAAGAAGGGCGGGTTTCTGAGAAGAGACACGGTTGGTAGCGAGGCCTCGGAGGAAGAAGACGGGAAGGCGAGCACCTTGGAACGCATCGTGAGAGGTCTGGCTAGGCTGGGGTCGTCCCAACATCCGGGCTCGCCTAAAAAGCTATACGAGAGCGATACCGGCAGTGAGGAGGACTTTCCCATGAGATATAATTGATTATCTGTGTACAAACGAACCGTAAAAAAGGGGAAACGGGTGTTTGGTTGAAACGAAGTGAAGTGCTCTACTGGTTTTGGTTGGCTGGGACGGACGGAGTTGTTGTCTAGCTCATGAACCGGAATGACAATGAAACAAAAAAACAAAAATGAACGGAACTTGCATGACGGTAGCATATCGGGGGACTTTTGTTTTTTTCTCTCTATCATGTCTATCCATCCATCTATCGGATAGGCGCAGATACCACATACATATATCATGATATATGACCTCACGTTTTTGACTTTTTTCTCTCTTCCTCTTTTCTTTTACCTCTTTTTTATTTACTTTCTTTTTAACCGGCATGGTGGACGGAACATTTCATGGAAAAAATGAAGGACAAGAAGGTAGGGGCGACCCCGGAAATGCACTTATCGGTACGATATGACCTGCAAACGAAGCGAAGACCTGCATTTTATTATTCTTTTTCCCTAAAGGGGATTTTTTTTATATCTTTATTTATTCTCCTTCTTTCGTGTTGGCTAACTACTCATGATACCGCTACACACTCTTCGCGGAATCATGAGTTCTTTTTGTCTTTTCTTTTTCTTTTTCTTCTCTTCTTCCTTCCTCCTTCAATTCTTGGTCGATGTGAGAGGTTGTCCATGTTAGTGTCATACCACATCACTCACCCCCGCGGAGGTCTTCACACACAAAAAAAAGATCTCCGGCGCATAAGATAGGGGGGGGGATGGCGTATTATTATTTCATCATTTTATTTCATTACATGGGGGCCTTTTTGGTTTTTTTACTTGCTTGCTTTCTGGTTTGTTTTGAGTCACTACGGAGTTGACAATTGTGCATACATTTTCATTCTTCTCCCTTTTTCCCTTTTTCCCAAGTGTACTGTATATGGATGGATTGATGGGATTCGGCATCGGCATCGTATCGTATCGAAGTGCCAGCAAAAGTGAGAGTGAACACTGGGGATAATCCATTGCATTGTCTTGGGTCGTACCCATCCGTCTGTCCATCTGTCCATCTGTCCACCTTTCCATCTGTCCATTTGGCCATTTGGCCATCGGCCTACCAATGCAAAAGCGCAAACATATATTTACATTCCATGCGCTAAAACTTGACAGGGATAACCGATAGCAATAGCAATGATAAGGGAGGAACCTTATATAATAGACCATAAGTTAAGCCGTAGCCAAACTACCAAAAACAAGAACCTTTTCACAATAGCGATAAGAATAATAATAATGGTGTATATCATAACTTGTTTATTTATCCCGCTGTATCATGCTGTGTATCCAATGTGTCCAACCAACTGACCAAGTGCAACCAGGCAAAAAACGAAAGCAGGGAAGGAAAAAGGGGAAAAAGAGGGAGGGGGGGATTATCGTTTCCTCGTAAGTACCATTTCCAAAACCTCCTCAAGCCCATCTTTAGCTTCGGACGACGGGAACGAAGATATGGCCTGCCGCGCGGTGTCACAGAATGACTCCGCCAGCGCGAGTGTACGGTCTATGCCATCTGATTTGTGGACTAGTGCTCTCGCCTGCGTCCGCCCCCACCATTAGCTACTAAATCATACGAACGGAAGAGCAAGTACCTTCTCAGCATCACCATCAAGACAAAACCTCCTCTCGATTAGTTCCCCGAGTTCTCCAAACTCCTCGCACGCATAGAGCACTGGCGCAGTGGCCAAGCCTAGTTCCAAGTCCGCCCCGGCCGGTTTTCCAATCTCCTCATTGGAGGAAGTGTAATCGAGCACGTCGTCCACGAGCTGGAAAGCGAGTCCCAGATGGCGGCCGTAGACGTATGCTTTCGTGGCGACGTCTTCGGTGGCGCCGCCGAGGACGGTAGTTGCGCGGCAAGACTTGGATATCAGGCTGGCGCTCTTGAGGTATGTCTTCTCTAGGTAGTACTCAAGTGAATCGCGCAGGTAGGCTTCGCGGGAAGGTTTGCTGGTAAAGTCGACGACGGCGCCGGCACCGGCCGCCGTGTTCTGCAGCTGGAAGAGTTCGCCCTTGACCAGTTCTGCGATCACCTCTGCTAGCAGCTCTATTACTTCGGGGTTTCGCAGCCGCGCCAGGTACACGCTCGCTCGGCCAAGCATGTAGTCGCCAGCCAGGATGGAGAGTTTGTTTCCCGAGAGGGCGTTGGCACTAGGCTTCCCGCGCCGGGTCTCGGCGTGATCGAGGACGTCGTCGTGTAGGAGGGTTGCTGTGTGGATCAATTCCACGATTTCGGCGAGACGGCGCTGGGTTCCCAAAACTTGCACCACTCCCCCTGTTGCCGCAGCTGTGGCTCCGGTTGGGCCAAGAATGTCAACGGGCATGAGCCGACTGCTGAGCAGCGCTAGGTCCGGATTTGTATCCCGTAGGATCTCGGACGGGGCTACGGTGCTATTGAAGGTCTTCTCCAATTCTGCGCTCGCGCGCTGCCAGTTCTGCTGCTTTGGGGCGATGGCGGTGGCCCGTGACATTAGGAATATCACCATGGGACGGAAGAGCTTGCCGTTCGCTTGGAGATAGTATTTTGACGCCTTGTCCAGTCCTGGTAAGTTCGTGGAACATAGTAGGGAGATCTGAGACTTTAGGTGGGTGAGTTCTGGAGCGACAATCTCCTCGGGTTTTATCCGGCGGCGTGGGGGAGGGGGTGTGCTTCCTAGTGGTAATGTTGAAGATGTGGGAGGAGCAGGTGGGGGTGCCAGGTCTTCTAGAGGTGAGGTTGCAGCGGAGGTGGAGCTGTATCTTGGTGACCGTCGGAGTGCTGGTATTTGGATATATCTCGTGAGCCCGTTTCTGCCGCCGTAGGGGAGGAGCGCCCGCCGGAGGAAGGATGCCATTGAGGCGGTGTACCGACGCTGGATTGAACAGACGATTCGCTACCGGCAACCAAGTAGGTGTGATAGTGACTGAACAGCGAGGCTCAGATCAACTCGAGGAATTCCAATTGAGTAACCGAGAGAGAGCGAGTCACCAATTCCACCCAAATAACTCGCCTTCTACTCTCCCCCTCTCAAACAATCAACCCTTCCGCAATTCCACCAAGATAAGCGAACGTCGGTTGTCGTGAAGAAAGGAAGGAAAGAAAATAAGGAAAGGTGGGATGAGGGTAGAGAATGAGATTGCCTCGCCGATAGCAGAACATGAAGAGGAATGATGGTTTGTTCGGTTGATGTGGGGGGTAAGTACCCTACCGATAGTCTATGCCATTCAAGTAATATTTCCCCTCTTTCGGATTAATTATGGTCCCGGAGACACGAGCCCGAATGCCCTGTATTTTACTGTTAATAGTAGCATAATTCCCGTTTAAGGTATGATAAGGTGAAGTGGGAAGGTAGGAGAAAATGGGGTCTTGGCATGTAGCACCAGCATAATAGAGGGTCTGGTAAGAAGTTATGATACAGTTATTCAAGGTTAATCAGCCAAATATATCCCTGTCTGTTCCGGTTAATAGGTCCCTACCCTTGTATGATACCACCCGATCACCGGTAGATCCGGCTTTTGTGCGTTTTTGAGGAGGGGTTTGCCCACCATCATCGTTGGGGAGGGAGTCGGCGGATCATGGATTATCACGTCGGTGGCGGACTTTTTAGTTTCACGATTCGATAAACGTATCGTGCTTCCATCTCCACCAACCCCGATTTCTGTAAGGTACAGTATCGCACCTGCTACCAATTGCTCTTAATGCCGACATACTCTCCCCGATTCAGCTCCAAATCCCTAAACACCGCTTCATCACCTTTCAAGTGCTCAACCCGCTTCTCATCTTCCTCCTCCAACTCCTTCAATTCCTCGCCGGCAACCTCATGCTCCTTTCCTTCCAAAACCTTCCTCTCACCAATGAACAATATCTGCGCGTTCTTGTACTCCAAGTGCTCCTTCCCCAGCGGCAGCCAGCGGAGGCCTCTAAACTCATCCATTATCCTACTCCAGCAATTAGCCCCATCAACGTACCGGATTATCTAGACTTGCTAGAGGGACAATTACTCCTTCGAAAACTCTGCCGGGTCAGCAATCACCGCCCTCTGCGGCGCCGGCGCGCTTGGATTTTTCACGGACACTATAAAACTTCCGCGGTCCTTGATTCCGAATTCGGACTGTATCTCATTCGCATGCTCTGGTATGGTCAGGTGGTACGCTAGATGTGATGATCGCTCCGTCGGGTGCTTTACGAGGGCATACACGCCTTCCCCTATGGGCTGTGCCGCTGAGTCGGTGCGTTCACTGGAATTAGTTAGTAGAGGAGGCGAGGTGAGGAAACGATGAAGCGGGTGGGGGAAGAGACCCCCGAGTCTTCGTCATGTAATGTGAGCCCTTCAGAAACCGATCCTTGAGGTCTCGCACCGTTATGCTCGGCTCTTCCACGAACGTTCTATCATACGCCGCCCCATCATTAGTTCCCCCCAATCGCACGGGCACTGCTACTACTCACAAAAACTTCTCAAATCCCCTCGTCGGCAACCTCTTCTTTGGCACCGCCAAGAGCCTGCACTTGCCCTCCACCTTGTCCCCCTCTCCACCCACACTCTCGCCTAGCCCCAGAGGCTTAAGAACCACATACGGTACCCCCTCTTGACATCTTCTAACCCACCAGCCCTCTCCACGGCAACTTTGTTCCTGAGAAGGAAATAAATAACACCCTTCTCCAGTACTCCGCCCTCCCGCGCTCGTGCCGTGCGCCCGACGCCTGTCTCCGTTTCGCTGTGGAGCTGGGCAGATGGCGAGCTCGGGAGCGATCCTGCCTGCGAGGAGGCCGGGGGCGGCGCCTGAACTTTGCGTTTTTTTGTGGAGGAGGTGATGGCTCTGGGCCGCTGGGTGCGCTTTTTGGTGATGGTGGTTGCGGTGGGAGGGGAGGTGGAAGTACTGTTTGAGCTGGGGTTCCGGGTTGACGAGCGGGTTGATACCATTTTGCTTTCTACCGTAACCCTTTGATGTAAGTTACCTCGAGTTTTGTGCTATATCTGTGAGTGGTATTGTGAGAAGGAGGAGTTACGACGTCCCTTCTTCTTTAAAGTGCACTCCGACATGAATGTTCTTCCCTCCCTCCCGTTACGCCTACGACATCATGACATCCCAACCCACACCCACCCTCCAGGTACGCAGTGCCTCGTAGAGAAACAGATCACGTGGTGTGATATCATACCGTTCCTACCCCCGTTTACCAACTCGACCCCGTATAACCTATGTAGCCCAAATATCGGTAGCCCAAGGCTACGAGTAGGACACCCTACCGACGCAGCAGCATACCAGCAAAATAAACACAACCACTCACTCGCCCTCTCCCCACTAGAACCACGCATAACATAATATATCACATCACATCCCCCATCTTCCCCACATACCGACAGCACCATTAATAACTCACTCAACCCCTCGCAAAAAAGAAATAATTCTCCGCGTCGAACGGGGCGGCGGCCCAGTTGCGAACTTGCTTACTGTACAGGAGAGGACCTTACCTGTGGCGGTTACACAATGTCTCTCCTGGTTGGCTCCAGTATGATACAGTATGAAATATGACACCGGTAGGAGGAGGAGGAGGAGCAACAGTGCAGTTGCAGTACCGGTAGGGGTTATCACGTTCTAGAAGGTTGCCGGTTGCTCCTTTTAGCGGGCGTATAATAGCCGCTGATTTACGGTACCCGAGTACGATACTAGTCACTGCACTGTGCTAGCATGATACAGCACAATGCCCGCTGGAAGGGGGTTTGTATGGGCATGAGATGAGGGAGGTGAGTTCTAACTGGCACAGTACCGTACCGTACAGTACGGTACAAGTACCCGCTTGTCTGACTGTGGTTGTTTCGCGGTATCCAACTGGACTGCCTTACGATGGCTGATGCTGGTTCTGGGTGCGGAGCAAGGGGCAACGGGAGAGGAGCAGAGCCTCCAGTCACAACACTCGCACAACACCGACAAATCACTCGTTGTAGACGTCATCAGAACGGTAAAATGCCTCACGGCTATTTGCACTTGCGTTTTACCTACTTGCAACGGTAGCACGACGACAACTACACGGTCACCGATACTACCCGTTAAGCTTCTCGCTCACAATTGCAATTAGACAGCCATCTTCAAACATCATTACCAAACAGAATGGAGCTGAATTCAACCTATCACCTTCGACCAACGCTTTATGCACGCTTTCAAGACTTTTGAGAACACAATCCAGCTGCTATTGAAATTGATTCATTCACTACGGTAATCCATCCATACATCGATACATCCATACATCCATACATTGATAATACATATGATAAAACACGGCTCCGACGAAATGCATAGATAAAACCCCCGCTGATACATGGAGAAAAAACAAACATAATAGTACATCTTTTGAGGGAAATGAGGGGAGCAGACAAAGGCTCTTTTGATGGAGATAAGAAATAATGAAAATCCAAAATACACCTTTTATGCCATGTCCCAGATGCCGTGCACACTACAATAAAAGAAATGATGAATGAGAATGATGAGAAATGGAAAAAACATGACCGGAGAACCTGTATAAATGCCCGCGAAAACCCATTTTTGAAAGAAGAAGAAAAAAGAAAAGAAAAAGGTTCTGCCCCGTTTTAATGCCCAAGGAAAGGAAACACAGGAGGAAAAAAGGAAAATCGTACAACCGTTTACGCTTGCCAAAGTAGGAAGTGAAAAGATGGAAGGAATTGAGTTGAGTTGGGTTGAGGGGGCGGCTTTGTGTGGTGGGGGGCCGATAGCGGCAGCTACCCGAGGATAAAACTAGGGGAACTCATAATTCCATATCAACCTCGTAATCCGAGGTCTGTGATCCGGCGTACGAAGTTCCAACGGATACCGCCTCGACGGAGCCATCTCTCTGTCTGAAAACTCTCCGTCGAATCCGCCGCTCAGAGATTTGCGAATCAAACCCGCTGTCGTAGTCCGAATCCGAATTCCCGACTGATTCCGTGTAACTTCTCTTCGCCTTCCTTGGCTGAACCCCGAATTTAAGCTGCTGCTGAGCCATTGCTCTCGCAATTGGCGAAGACCCTAGGCCCGCCGAGAGCATTCCAAAGCTATAAACGATCTCCCGATGAGTTTCGTCATTCTCGTCGGAATCGTACATGTCCCTCCCGTAGTCTGGCGACGGCTCCTCGTATTCACCAACCAGAAGCTCTACCCCGCTATCTCCGTATTCGTCTTCAATCTCTTCGATTTGGAAATCGTCCGCGTCATCGCAGTGATCTGTGTAGTAGGAGCATTGCGATGGGGAGGGTGACGGGCTCAATGATGGTGGAGTATGCGGTCGTGAGAGGTTGCGGGGAATGTAACCAAAGCGGTTGCGACAGTCTTGCGGGATAGCGGTGTGTGCCCGCAGTCTCTGCCATTCCGAGTGAACTGTTGAGTTCATTGGAATGAGGCGGGGCGATGCGGATGGGATGGGCCTTGGTGCTGTAGGCTGGGGAGTCCACGATGGGGGTGTGTGAGATCTTCGGCCATCCATTGAAATTGGTATCGTTATGGTGGTATGTGTTTATGGGACTAAAGATTGATATGCAGCTTAAAGGCCAGGTAATGGTAGTCCAACTTGGGGGCCGCACTGGGAGGGAGGAGGTGGTGGAGTAAAGGGTGGAGATATTTGGAGCGAACTGTCTGCTGTCCGACAGGGAGTGAAGGTAGGTTTTATAGGGAATAGGGATGAGGCTCATATGGAGAAGGGTGTGGTGGGGCGGAGGGGAGGGGAGGGGAGGGAAAAGCAAAATGAGGGGAGGATGAGAGAGTGTGCCAGTGTGTGGGAGAGTTGTCGGAGTGAGGGGTGGAACAGCACAACGGTGGTGACTCGCCCGAGTGAGGCCGCCTTCACTAAGGTATGATGTCGCCTTTTTTTTTTCCCTTCTCATTCTACGAGTACAGCGCGGTTTGCACACGGTGTCACACCAACCCTACCGGTACTGTAAAGCACCATTTTTGTGCGAGGATGGAAAAACGAAAAAAAAAACAAGGGAAAAAGGAAAAAAATATACACGAAAAAAACGTGGGAGAGGGGTGAAAAAACGGTCACTTGTTTGCCTTAATGCATCATTTTTCCTATACTTGAGTCACAATGCGATTCCGAGCTCCATGAGAACAGAAGGAAGCGGGTTTGCAGTGAGAAATGGCCCTTGTTGTGCGTAATGGGTGTGCAGATTGCATCAGTGTGCAGGAGCCACGAAGATTGAGGACGAATAGAGTGATAGCAAGTGACTCTCTTTGCGAAATTACTGTGTGTTGGTGTTTTTTTATTTTTACCTTTCTTCCCCCCCCCAACGGTACCGGTATCCTACTGCGGTACAAGAACCTTCTGAGCAGGGTCCAGGGAAGGAGGAGGATCGTGGATAGTTGCCTGTGTTCCAGCCTTCAATTTCTGTGTCCTCTCACATGCTTGTCACCTTATTATTGCCCAAGTAATTGTTGCGGATACCGTTCTCTGCTGCCACTGCGCCTGTCGGGGGGGAGGCTCTTGGACAACTGTTCCATACAATCATTCCGTTCCGTCCTTCCCATTCTCTCAAACAGCACACCCCCCCCCCCTCCCCCGTGCCAGGAAGGAAGAGAAGGGACAAACGAGCTTGATACGGTAGGGAAAAACACGACAACAACTGAAACAATCGCCTTCCTCCATCCAACTGTAGCAGGCTTTCTGTAAATTCGCACTTTGGTGGCCATTTGTCCCTCATCGACCGATATAAAGACCATCGGCGACAAAGATATCTAATTTTGAGGGGCAGAGATCCAGCACCGGTATAGTTGCGCGGTATCATACAAGTACCGGTACTGGTATACTCTCGTGCTATTTGCTCAAGAAAAAGTGGAATCCCCCCCACATACTCCTAACCTGCGATAAAAACCTATCATATTACCGTACTTTACCACCCTTCTTCTCTCACTGCATCTCAAACTACCGGTATTCGACAGGATGGGGGGATCTCAATTTTATTCACCCGATGCCTTCCTACACCTACCGGTGATTGACAAAGACACCGTCTCTTCCGGTGGTGGGGATACCTATCCATTGCTCCGCTTATCTTACTTCTCGTAAGGGGAGAGAGATAGGAACTGCGAGGCTGGGGAATGCCAGCGAAGGGCATCAGAATAGGGCAGAATGGATGAGCGATGGTCGTGAGCGCCGAAAGGCCAGTAAGATGGCTGGATAAAGGATGTTGGTGTGGGAGATGGTAATGCTGTAGGTACGGTCCTCGAGTAAGTATTTTGGGTTTGGATTAGAACTACATTATCTCGACGGATGAGGGATCTGAAGAGGAAGCAGGATGGGATGGGGAGAAGGAAAAAAAAGGAAAGAAAAAAAAAGGGAAAAATCTCGATCGGATCCCCGATATGAACAAGCGGATAATCACCATCGGTCATTCGTTATTTTACTCAGAGACGGGGGAGAAGGGTAAAAAAAGCTTAGCTAGGATTTGGAATCAACAAGTACTCTCGTACTGGTATGGTATGGTTTCAGCGCTGCGGATGCCTGGAACATACCGGTATGTCATGGAACAATCACTTGACTTGCATCCGACTGCCGCCCAATTGCAATGGGCTTGGAGGCGAAAGCGTGTCCTTAAGCATCTTGGCATATTTTCAGCCTCCTAAACCCCAAAGTAGTTCTTAGCAAAAGGGTTCCCTTCACACCCCCCCAATTGTCTGCTGATAACACCTTTTTGCTCTGTTTGATACTATATCCTCTGGAATAACTGTTCCATACGAAGAACTTCTCGATCGGCGGACGCCTTTGCATGGACTGATCCGGTGTCTTTGCTGTCCAATCACCTACATACCTTCGATTGAAGCTTGGGTAGGATGCGATTGCCCAATTTTGGGGGAAGGCTCTCCGTGGGCCTTCTCTTACTATCACCTTGCGTACGACTGGTTTCATGCGGCCCTGCTGTCAATGTTGCACTTAAAGCTTCCTGGGATGGTGCGCCATTCCTGTTAGAACTATTGTGAGTGCGAAGAAGGGGGAAGAAGGGGGAAGAAGAAGAAGAAGAAGAAGAAGAAGAAGAAGAAGAAGAAAAAAAGAGAGCTCCATGTTTACCGTCTTTGCTATATCTTTGTCGAGGCTGTCGTAAGCTAACACTAGGCTATCTAAAAATAGGGAAACCGCCGCTGAAGAGGTCGGGGCTTCGTATTTTCCTCTCCTTGGTCGGATAGCGGCAGGCGATTTTGCCGACATAGGCTCCGACAAAGCTCTTTACGACACTTTTCTACGGGTTGCACGGGAGGAGGGTTTCTTGGTGGGTCAAGAGGAGCTTGCTTCCTTTAACTTTGCGTTATCGATACATGCAGCTGCTCCGAGAATAGAAGCTCACTACCATTACTATGTGAACTCTTTGGAACCTATGATGGGGAGGTTGTATAATGCTACTTGTGGAGTATGGCTTCAATGGAGTCATAAACAAGTTTGTGACACTGGTGGTGATTTTAAGGATATGTTGAAGTCTTGGGAGAGATATCAGAAGTACAAAATCTTGCCACTGTTTGAGTGTTTTGTTTGTAGAAAGGTCCTAATGGCTTCCCTAGCGATCGACGGAGGCTTCAGTTTGACCGAGTGCTGGAGACGCAAGAGGACAAACCAGCCGCCATCCTTTACGCTGATATCGAAGCCCCAAATTTCAAACAATTTCACCAGATACTCAGAGATTATGCCAAACAAGGGATACTTACCTATCGCGTGCGATACAAGCCCCAGACCAACAGAAAGGGGCGTCCTGTGATCCTCAGTGGGTATGGCGTGGAGTTAGCTCTCAAGAAAACTGACTACATTGTTATGGATGATCGTGATGTCTCGAGTGAAGGTGATGTTAAGCAGGGCAAAGACACAGAGACTTCTATTAGAGAACTGGACGACCAGGAGATCCAGGATATTAAGCCTCTCCATCCAAAGGATATGTCATTCCTTGGAATGAAGGCTGCTAGTTTTGTTATGGATAGCGAAGATCCCCTCACCACACTTCTGAAACTTCTGCAAGACTTCCCAAAACACACCTCGTCGGTGGCTGCTATCGACATTAATCCAGACATTACGGATGCGCTTCAGGGAAACTGGGATTCCTTTCTTGGCCCTGGTCAGAACGCTCTCTGGATTAACGGGGTCCAACTGGAGAACTCCGATATTAATGCCTTCGCGCTTCTTGAGCATCTTCGGAGGGAGAGGAGATTTGTAAATAGTTTCAGGACTCTCGGAGTTAACTCTTTTGAAGCTGTCCAATTACTGTCCCATCAGATGCTCGCCAATTCCAAGCGGGATGAGGTTCCGCAGAGGTTCGACTATCGTGATAACATCGAGGGCGGAAAGACCATCGTTTGGCTCAATGATTTGGAAAAAGACTTGCGATATCGAGAATGGTCTGCCGCAGTTGATACGGTATGCGATTCTAAATAAACCCCTCCATTTTCCGTGCCACATAGTGTAGCTGAATGCTTTCATAGCTTCTCCGTCGTGTCTACCCCGGACAGCTGCATCCCCTCAGGCGCAATGTACACAATCTTGTCGTCCCCGTAAATCTTGCCTCTAAGGACGATCTAGCTTTGGTTACCGAACAGTTACGTTTGTTTGTCGATAGGAAAATTGCTCTCCGATTTGGAGTAGTACCTTTGACTGGGTCCCCTGAAGGTCTGCATATTCACTTTTTGTGAAACAATTGCAAGTGACTAACTGTGATCCAACCTAGCTGTTGCACAAGCAAAAGTCTTCTATTACTTGAATGAGGCTTATGGCCTTCCGGTTGCTTTGGGATATCTCGAATTGGTTAGTAGGCTTTGCGGTGCTGTCTAGAGATCCTTGCTGATCGATCGTATAGGCGCTTGGGTCCGGCCGATTCTTAAAGCCGGATGCTAAGGTCTTGGAACAAGCTATCAAAGAAGCCCAGCTCGTCGAAGGTCGGGCCGCATTGTCCTTGGAGGAGGTACTGTCCTCCGAGACCGTTGAAGAGCATATTAAGGCCTCTAAATCATGGGCTGGTAGAATGAGTGCAAACTCACTTGTCCCTCCAGTATTCATCAATGGTCTTTCACTGGCTAGGGACGAGGTATGTGAGCAATTCTCAGTTACGGAGGACTTAGCTGAGACAACATGTTTTAGCAATGGATGCAAATAATGAGCACTCGCCTTCAAGCTGATGTTCAATTGGCCCAAAGAGCAGTGTATGAGGAAGTCGCCAATGACGAGACTGACTTTGTCGCTCTATTTTTGGGTAATGCGGCCACACGTCGGAATCCTTATATCTTCCCGGAGGGCGAGGAGTCTGTGAAAACGATAAATGTCGGGAGGCTTTTGCAAGAATATGCTGGCATCTTCGAGAAGTTACCGGCTATTTCCTCGGATAAGCCAGACAAGCTTGTCGGATCCACGATCTGGGTTATTGGTGACTTTGACGAGGGGGATGGGTATGAGCTCCTCCAAGGTGCTAGCGAGCTTCAAAAGCTTGCACCAGGTGTAAACTTGGTTTTCATTAACAATCCCCAGCTTGTGAGCGAGAGGCCCGCACTCTCCACACTTCTTCATCAGCTTCACCAAGTTGGATTCTTCAAGGGCCCTGAGCAACTTCAGCAGCTCTTGGAGGAGGTGTCGCCGTTGAAGGGGCATGCCAATGTCCCAAGGGTTGAGAATCTATTGCAAATGCAGATCCCGGATGCTAAACCCGCCAGCTGGCAGTTCCCTGACCATATCGAGTCTGGGAACTTCTGGAGAGAGAGCCAGAAGTTGTTGGAGGCGGCTGGGTTTAAACCTGGGCAAAGGGGAGTGATCATTAATGGACGTGTCGTGGGACCTGTTCCTATTGATGAGGAGTTTGGCGCGGAAGATTTCAGGCAGCTCTTGGACTACGAGCACTCTAGAAGGATTTTGCCTGCGCTGAAGGCTGCCAGCGAGGTTGGCCTTTTGGAAAAGCTCAAAGGGTTTATTATCCATCGTGTGACGTTGTTCATGGTGTTGGCCACTGACCTCTTCTAGTTCTCAATCTTCTGCATGCCTTACCAATCTGGTTGCTCTAAGCAACATCCCCGAAGTCCCTACGAGCATGTTCCAAGGCCCATCTTTGGCCAGGACAGATGCCTTCAACAAGCTTTGGAAGCAAGAACACGTTGCGATTGAGTCCGGGGATAAACACAAGGCTGCTTTCCAGGTTGTTGCTTCCATTGATCCGGCCAGTGAGCTCGCTCAGAAATGGGTGCCAATCCTGAAGGTCCTGTCCGAGATGGAGGGCGTGTATATGAAGATATATCTTAATCCTCAGAGAATGATTGCAGAGCTTCCGGTTAAGCGATTCTACCGTCATGTTCTCAACTCTGCCCCGACCTTTGATGAAAATGGGTATATACATGCTATCCACCTTGCCTTTTGTGGAATATTTGGCTAACTTACCTAGCAATCTTACTGATCCCCAAGCTCGGTTTGAAAATATTCCAGAACTTCCTTTGCTTTCTTTGAGTATGGATGTTCCTCCATCTTGGCTGGTAACGCCTAAGGAGTCACCTTATGATTTGGACAACTTGAAGATCCAGTCCCTGAAAGATCGCCTGAAGGGAGGCGATATCGAGGCGCTCTATGAACTTAGGAGCATTCTTATTGAGGGACATTCTACCGATATCATTAATGGGGGGCCACCAAAGGGAGCGCAATTGGTTCTTGGTACCGAGAAGGAACCTCATTTCGCAGATACAATCATCATGGCGAACTTGGGCTATTTCCAATTCAAGGCAAATCCCGGACACTACAAGATGGAATTGAAAGAAGGCCGCTCTAAGGAGATCTTCCACATCGATAGTACGGGAACTAAAGGTTTCCAGCAGGGCAATCATGTGGTAACCGGCGAAGATTCGGAAATCGCATTGCTGAGCTTCCAAGGGGCTACCTTGTTCCCCAGATTGTCCAGAAATCCAGGAATGGAAGTTGAGGATGTCCTTGAACCATCTACTGGCGTACCAAAGAATGTTGGTGACTTTGCTACCAGGTTTCTTAGGAAGGCGGAAGACGTACTCGTGAAGATCGGATTCATTGCACCGGTAGCGGATTTAAGGCCTCAAGCTGAGATCAACATCTTCTCTGTTGCTAGCGGCCATCTTTACGAAAGATTTTTGAACATCATGATGCTTAGCGTCATGAAGCACACCGACAAATCGGTTAAATTCTGGTTTATTGAGAACTTCTTATCGCCATCGTTTAAAGATTTTATCCCAACAATGGCTAAGGAGTACGATTTTGAGTATGAATTGGTCACTTACAAATGGCCCCATTGGCTCCGCAGTCAAAAGGAAAAGCAGCGCGAGATTTGGGGATACAAGATTTTATTCCTTGACGTTCTCTTCCCCCTCGATCTTGACAAGGTCATCTTTGTCGACGCCGATCAGATTGTTCGAACAGATATGAAAGAGCTCGTTGACTTGGACCTTCAGGGCGCACCATACGGCTTCACACCCATGTGTGATTCTCGAGAGGAAATAGAAGGCTTCCGCTTCTGGAAACAAGGCTACTGGAAGAACTTCCTGAGGGGCCTTCCATATCATATCAGGTGAGCTTACTTGCCCTACTTTTAATTACTTCTAGCTAACTTTCGTAGTGCTCTGTACGTCGTGGATCTTAAACGCTTCCGCCAGATCGCCGCTGGGGATCGCCTCCGCCAGCAATACCATCAACTCTCCGCGGACCCCAACAGTCTCTCAAATCTAGACCAGGATCTACCAAATCACATGCAAAGCATGCTCCCCATCCACTCCTTACCACAAGAGTGGCTCTGGTGCGAGACCTGGTGCAGTGACGAGAGCCTGAAGATGGCAAAGACGATCGATTTATGCAATAATCCTATGACAAAGGAACCGAAATTGGATCGCGCGAGGAGGCAGGTTCCGGAGTGGACGGCATACGATGAGGAGATTGCGGCGTTGGCAAGGAGGAATTTGAAGAAGGAAGGGGAGGAGAGTGAGACGGCGAGGCAGGTTGGGAAGGGGCGGGAGGCGGTGGAGGCCCCAGAGGAGAGCGAGGAGCCTAGTATCAAGCAGGAGCTTTAGGCAGGCTGGGGCAGGGGAGTGGGGGATCTGTATTTGTATTCAATAGACAGTATTTGTATCGTGGTGATTATCTGGACCGGAAAACCCAGAGTTGGTCGCCTTCTTTCATGGATGAGTTTGTGCTTGCGCTGGATAGTGGCAGAGATGCAAGGGGTGTCACACGGTGCGGAAGTTATTGAGGCCCTCTGCGAACCGAGTGACAAGGCCTGACTCTTGCAATGAACACGGCTCGATCACACATAACCGTGCAAGGCTAAAAGGTCCTGCACTCCCGAGGTGTTAGGCCTGAGTGCGGAAAAGTCATTGCGGGGGCTGTTACCGGTGGCGGGGCCTTCTGCTCAAACTAAACAAAGAAATCTCGAAAGTTCGGGGGTGTAAGTTCCGTTGTCTTGAACTCTTGGCCGGTTCGAGTACGCTCTTTGTTCGATATTTTCCTTTTAGCTGGAAGATATATAGGAGGTTGCCCCTCCTGTTTCTTTGTGGAGTTTGAGTACTTGTCAGTTGTGCTTGTGATGGGTTGGTAGGTATAAAGAGGCGCTGAATCGACTCTCAGGATGATGAGTCTCCTTGCGGGGATAGACGAATTATTTTGGAGAGCATATCGAAGGGTCACTCACCTCCTGTTGTCGGTATTCCCTTTGCGAATAAATGTGTTGCTGCTGCGGAATGTAGTTTCTGGTAGCTGACTTTGGAAGTAGTAGTAGTATATTCTTTAGCTTATCCGACCACGTACTGTATCTATTCACCCACCTGTATATAATTATGTTTTCGGCAAATACGGGCACAGCAAGTTAATTACTCTCCAGAGGGCATGAGCCCGAATCGCAGTCTCCGGGTTGTGATACTCTGATCGCACTCTGATCGCACTATAATAATCGCAGTCCCCTTGGGGCAGGAGCCCGAATCGAAGTCCGATGTAACTCTCGCACGCACAAATGTATGGAAATCCCACCGATAGATAGAATTAAATAGCCAGTCTCTTGAACTTGTTCCTTCCTTCCTTCCTTCCTTCTCTTCTCTCCACCGGTCTTCTACTCTCATTCTGGCATTCTCCTGACACACATTGACGGGCTCTCCGTCTTCACTCAATCATACTCCAATCGCGCCTCCTCTGCACAATAGCAATATTGTGTATGAGGTGTTTTCAATTATGGTAATTCTTCACAATTCTGATTTCTTTATTTAAAGTCTTACAGCTGAAACAAGAAATCTTGAAGTGTATAGGAATACATATAAAAAGATTTTACTATAAGATATCTTTTTATAGATAATCTTAAAATAAATCTTGATATATTAAGGGAAAAAACTACTATTCCCTTAATAGTATCAGAAATGACCTGAAAGGTCTACTAATAGGACCTTTTAGTGTCTAATTTGAACTGGCCCATATTCCAAGAAAACAAAAGTCCTGCTAAAGGGTAATTTGATTCCAACCTTGATATAGAAGTCATAATATGAAGTACATTTACTAACAGCATATAGACTATGAAAACTAATAGTGGTTTCTGTCTATTGACAGACAAGTTGGTAATTCTCCCACTATATGTGGGGGAATGGTTACCACTGGGCCATCCTATATGAAAATATATAAATCTTCTAGGTACGATCATGATAAGCATACTATAATAAAAGTGATAATGGCTAACAAGGGCAAGAGAAGGATAGAAACAGACTCTACTTACGGAATGGATTGGGACGAATGCATTGTCCAATCGTAATAAAGGCAAATATTATGATAATCAAATATATGACAGGGCATGCCATTTATATTGGTAAAGGGATATCATATGATAGAGATTTGGAAAATGGAAATGAGACATGTTTTCTCATGTTGCTCCTCGAACGAACGGATATCATTTGGAAGATATCCATGAAGAGTTCAGGGATAAGGTGTAATGAAAATTCGCATCTTGCTTCTAGAAATAGCGGATATCATTTGGGGGAAATATGAATACATGATATAAGACATGTTTCCTCATGTTACTCCTGGAACTAGCGGATATCACTTGGAAGATATCGGTGAGAAATTCGGAGCTAAGGTGGAATAAAATTTCACACCTTGCTACTAGACATAGTGGATGTGATCTTGGGAAATTATTAAGAGAAGGGACTATGGTGGTAGGCAATTTGCCTACATTCTGTTAGAACACGAAGATGTCATTATCGGGAATTATTAAGATTGGAGCACTATGATGGTAGGCAATTTGCCTACATTCTGTTGGAACACAAAGTTGTCATTTGGAAAATTGATTAAGGATGGTGAATTGTGGTGTGGTATGGGAGAAGGAGAATATCAGAAATATCTGATATGAAGGATGAAATTTCTTAACTATTATGCAAGTATATATACCTTTCCTGATATCAATATATGGCAAGATTTGCTAACAATCCATATATAGTAAGTCATAAGCATGATATATTACATTATCATGCTTATTGGATTATGACTTAAGTGATATTTAAGACAACTACGATACTAGAATTACTAGTACTGGAAGAGTTGAGGAATAAATTTCTCAACTCCTATGGGTAGGTATGTTTTTTGATCTTGGTATAGTGGATTTTGCACAATAATTTGACTTGAAATTATGATATACTAACTATGGACTGAATAGGTGCTGTAGGATAAAAACTGTAAAGAGGAGGAATTCATAAACAGATGTCAATTGTAACTCAAAATACATATTGTGCTAAGTGCTCAGATAAGGTAAGAACACTGTGAGTTAGAACATAGATGCGGGACTATTTTAACTGATTTAGGAAATCCAGTTATTGGGATTCAACTAGGAATGATACAACAGAGCTTGTAAAAGTATGTGGAGAAGAAACTACTTGAACGAATGGATGTGAGGGTTGTGTGAGTTCATATTTCTGGCTTGATTTAAATGCTAATATATTGGATAAATAGCTAATAATATATGGATAGTGGTGTGGTGGTGTGGGACAATCCTTTGTGATTGATTTATATCTGTTTATTGATAAGAGTAGGATAAGGAATAATGTTATTAGAGGGTGGATTCCTCCACTAATATTTCGAGGTAAGTGTTTTTCGGTTAATGAAAGTGATTTTAAACTAGAATCAGACTGGAAATGCTTATATACTAACTATATACTAGATAGATACTGCAGGATACAAGAAACAAATTGGAGGAATTCATAAATATCCGACAATTGTAACTGGAAATACATATGGGTCTAAAGGCATAGTTGAAGTAATGATACTAAATGCTGGAATATATCTGGAAATGATTTAAGGAAGTTTGAAGGAGCATTTTAAGAAGATGCTACTAAAAGAAGGGGATATCAAACAATGTGAGTTTATATTTCTAGCTTAATTTAAATACTAATATATTGGATAAATAGCTAATAGTATATGAATAGGTGTGGGAGGAGTAGGATAATCCTGGACAGTTGGTATAGGTATTATTTACTATATACTAGCTTGACTATTAAGGCTATTATTAAGAGGGAGATTTCTCAGCAAGTATTTGCAGGTTAGTACTTTTCTTTCAATAGCAGTAATTTTGATCTATCATAGGACTGGAAACTATGATATACTAACAATATACAAGATATGTTTGCAGAGGATTAAAAAAAAAGTAGCGAAATTGATGAACAGGTTGTAATTGTAACTGAAAATACATACCGAGGTGAGAGTTTGATGAATTCATAATTTTAGATATTGATTCATGGACTTTATACTATTTTGATAGATTTTGGAAATTTGACTAGTGAAATTCAAACAGGGATGATACAGCAGGGGTTGGAAACGGGTTCTTGGGAGATACTACAACGAAAAGAGCAATAATGTGAGTTTTTATTTCTATTGTAATTTAAATACTAATATATTAAATAGATATCTAATATAATAATATATGAATAGCCTAAGGGATGAGAAGGGTGGTAGAATTCTTAGAGGTTAATTTAAGTATTATTTAAGATACTAACTGTGAGTGTAGTAGTAATAAAATTGGAAAAAGCAAATTACTTAGTATCTATTTGGAGCCTAAGGTAAGTAGTTTTGTCTTGATAGCTGTTATTTTGAGCTTTGATCAAATGGAAACTTATGATATACTAACTAGATAGTAAATAGATGCTGCAGAATATCAAAACTAACGTTGAGGAATTTATGAGTAGAGAAAGATGGGAACTTAAAATAGAAATAGAGCGAGGAGTTCTGTTGAACTCATTGTTCTGAATGCTTAGATATGAATAGGAATGGGAAGGGTTGTGAAATTCTTATAGGTTAGTTTAAGTATTATTTAAGATACTAACTGTGAGTGTAGTAGTAATAAAATTGGAAAAAACAAATTACTTAGTATCTATTTGGAGCCTGAGGTAAGTAGTTTTGTCTTAATAGCTGTTATTTTGAGTTTTGATCAAATGGAAACTTATGATATACTAACTAGATAGTAAATAGATGCTGCAGAATATCAAAACTAACGTTGAGGAATTTATGAGTAGACAAAGATGGGAACTTAAAATACATATAGAGCGAGGAGTTCTGTCGAACTCATTGTTCTGAATGCTCAGATATAAATAGGAACACGAAGGGTTGTGAAATTCTTAGAGGTTAGTTTAAGTATTATTTAAGATACTAACTGTGAGTGTAGTAGTAATAAAATTGGAAAAAACAAATTACTTAGTATCTATTTGGAGCCTGAGGTAAGTAGTTTTGTCTTAATAGCTGTTATTTTGAGTTTTGATCAAATGGAAACTTATGATATACTAACTAGATAGTAAATAGATGCTGCAGAATATCAAAACTAACGTTGAGGAATTTATGAGTAGACAAAGATGGGAACTTAAAATACATATAGAGCGAGGAGTTCTGTCGAACTCATTGTTCTGAATGCTCAGATATAAATAGGAACACGAAGGGTTGTGAAATTCTTAGAGGTTAGTTTAAGTATTATTTAAGATACTAACTGTGAGTGTAGTAGTAATAAAATTGGAAAAAACAAATTACTTAGTATCTATTTGGAGCCTGAGGTAAGTAGTTTTGTCTTAATAGCTGTTATTTTGAGTTTTGATCAAATGGAAACTTATGATATACTAACTGGATAGTAAATAGATGCTGCAGAATATTAAAACTAAAGTTGAGAAATTTATGAGTAGACAAAGATGGGAACTTAAAATACATATAGAGTGAGGAGCTCTGATGAACTGATTGTTCTGAATGTTTAGATATGGATACTGGGCTATATTAACAGATTTGAAAAGACTATTATTGAAAGATTAATAGGAATAAGGAGGTGAAAAATCATTCTTAGAAGAGAGGATAAAGGAACAAGGAAAAATATAAGTTGGTATTTCTAGGTTGATTTCAATACCAATATGTTGGATAAATAGATAATATATATATAAATAGATGTAGGGAGAGCAGAGCAATCTTAGTCGTTGATTTAGAGGGCATTGCGATTGCTATAATTGTTGAAATACATTTGCTATTTAAGGTATCTCTAATAAGAATATATTTGGAGGTCGATTGGTTTATACAGCTAGAATGAACTTTGAGCTGTATTCAAAGTAGAGTAGAGTTTATTATATTCTAATATTATATTAAATAAGAGAGGAAGAAGATTGAGATTAAGATAAAGGAAATATCAAATTGGCTTAGCAAGATAAGAACTCTGATGGAGATTATTCTAAAGGTCGGGTATAGGGGTTGGAGGATATTAAAATGCTCTGATTATAATATTATTATATACTAGCACCTTCATATATTTTTTAGATTATTATGGCCTATCGTTTTACTTAGAAATATTTTGTAAGCATCTTTTTTAATGTCTAGTATCTTCTTAAAACATTGGTCTATTATTTCCAAACTTGTTTTATATGTGCATGAGAGAAATATATTGCCATTACCAGATTAGTTTCTTCCTGCTTGAATTAACTCTATGTGTTTGATAATTTTGGTTTAAGACTAGGTAAAAAGGTATATGGATTGAACATACTCTGGAGTAATTGGCCATCTAAAAAGTCTTCAGATACTCTACACCTATAAGTATCTAGCTTGATGTAAAAGTGTTCGGTGACTTTTTAAATTACCAAGTATAAGTGCTCTACTTGCTGCATATATCATAATACTTTTCAGGCTGCAACTTGTAGGTAGAAGCTCCTTTGGTACTATGATATGAATTTTTCTACAATTATTCCAAACTTGGTAAAATCAAATCTTTACTACCTATTCAATAGAATGTATGTTGTCATAGCATAATACTAGCCGGAAATGTCCTTAGAAAGAAAAGGTTATAGGGGGCTTGAATTCCAGTATAAAGCCTAACAATTAAAGTGAATAATTTCTTCTAATTGAGAAATTTACCCTTATCTGCTCACTTAACAAATGAGTTAATAGATTGAATAGTATGATTATCGGTAGAGCTTATAACTATACTTGTACTATTGTCAAATGGAGCCCAAATGTCTTTTCTTGGAACAGTAAACTTGGTTGTACTAAATTCATAATTAACTAAGGTTCTAGTATAACACTTAACTAGAAAGTACTAGTAAAGTTTAATATTAGTTGCTTAGTATTGATAGACTAATCAAGAAAGATCGAAAGTTCTTATTTTATTCTTATTTTAGATACTACAATTATCTGCTCTATGATAAATATAAGATTTTATCTAAACATCAGATATGAAGTTATAGTGAAAAAGATATACTATATGATGAGTGCTGTTTAATTACAGATTTTAGTATACAGAAAATAGTGATATTGATGGTGATACTTATTTTTAGATAAAATTTTAAAAGAATATAACTGGAAGAAAGAAAAGAACTATTGCTAACTAGATTGTTAGAAAAAGCTTTTGTATCACAACGAGTTATCGAAAGTTAAATGAATGATAGGCCGTATTTTATAGAAATAATATTGCTTGTAAAATGGTAGCCTTATAAAAGTCATGATATTCATGATGGTTCCTGAGCTATTGTTACCCTAGCAGGAATTGTTTACCTAGTATTAAGAGTGAGATATACATTAGGAAGAGGCTGAGTGTATATTTAAACTGAAGCTCACTAGGTAATTGTTACAGGGTAGCTAACAGGGTAGGATTCCAGGATAACTAGGCCGTGGATATTCGAGACAACGGATTTTAGGTCAGAAAGCCTCAAGAGGAATTGTTTGATAAAGAAATAAAAAGAATATCGTAATAACTTATAATATTGTTAAGGTCTCTTCTCTGTTGCTTGATGATGTTCTCAACCATTGGGGAGAGCCCTCCTATTTATACTAATGTTCACGCTACTTTGACTTCTCTAGTAAAGAAGTATCTTTCTAAGAATTCAGTTCGTCAGAACAAAGTGCGATCACTGTTTGACCCTGAATCTTGCCCAGCTTGACTCTGAGAATCTCCTGACTGCTATTTCTTCTGAGGGTGTCCCCACTCCACCAGTACTAGTCAGTCTTCAATCTCTTCGTCCTGATAGACTATAATGGAATATGCAGTCTAAATGCCTACATACCAATAGTATCATGAATATGGAGTGATCAAGTCCGATATTCATCTATCAATGCATAATGCGTATGCATTAGTAAGAGTAGAGAACTGGTTCTCTAATGATCGTTCCAATCAGTTAGCCATATCTTGAAACGTGAACTCTTCGTGGTTCCTGAGTAGTCTCCCAGATGCCTCCGGGAAGTCTCTACTCAGGAAGCTTGGGTTCGGATATATGCTCTCCTCTATGGTGGCATATACCTTGCGCATAATTATGCAAGCTATTCCCGCTAGGGTAATAGTAATAAGCTTTCTGGCTACATTAGGAAGATGACTTTGGATACAGAATGAGTACACATTTCAAGTTAGGTTTTTTAACAGGTTAGTGCAATTTTCAGAAAATACTATTGAACTTATTTTCTTGTCAGATATGCATAGAGTTGCATATACCTATGATAGCTAAATGTTGGAACTGATCACTTCATATTCCATATTACTATTAAAATGTAGGCAATTGAGAAACATATTCATATAGTGTAAATCATAATACAGTGATTGAAAACTGTCTATCAGTCGAGTCGAGTGGGTATATTCCCACAAGAAATAACTATTTGGAGACTCTCTGAGTTGAGTTGGTAAGTTTGCAGAGTCAAATGGTATTTGCACTTGGTTTTGACAAAATGAATTATTAATCAAATACTTCTTAATTAGAGCAGCAGAAGCAGTATGAATAGATATCTTATAAATACTATGTCTCTTCTCGGGTGGTTGATGAATCATCAACTAATAGAGAAGAGACTTTAATAATATAATAAGTTATTGAGTTATAGTAAACTCTCCGATATTTGACCATACTTTACCATTTTACCTTTACCAAACTATCAACCATGAGCCTTTCTGACACTCATATGTTTTCTTAAATATTCCTTGCCTAATTAGTCTTAAATCCTACCCTATTAGCTATTCTGTAAGAGACTTCAATCTATATTTTCATTTTGTTGATATCTTGAGTCCTGGTCACTGTTGATATCTATTTTGTTATTACTATTCCTGGACATTAGCTTTACTTTTCATATTGTACAATAATAACAAATAGTTTTGGCACAAGTTCTGTCTGATCTACATATTAGTTTAAATCCTGGACTTATATTGCAATAGTAGTGGATGCTGGTAAGAGGAAATAGTTATTCTAAATGGTTTTTGGTAGACTTAGTTTACAGAATATATTAAGACAAGAAAAAGGAAAGTTGAATTGGATCATGCAGTTCTACTGTAGTCGTTATACTTTAATTTTATATACATTCCATATATGGTTTTGTGGCTATAGACTTACTATATTCTCTAACAATTTTGGGGAGAAAAATGCCTATAGAATCTCGTAGGGCTTTGGGCAAGTCCTATTACTAGACTTGGCTGAATGTTTATTGCTTAAAAGAAAAACTAGCTAGTTTAATTTAAGGGACTTAGTACAGAAGAGGTGCTTAATAATTTAAGTTACTTAGTATCGAGTAATAGCAGAAGAGAGAATAGAATATCAGACTAATGAAGGAGATTTTATACTTATTTCAATATATGCATTTACTTGAATTTCTCTTGCAATCTTCCATCTTTAATAAAAACTTCCTTTTGTATTTCCTAGTTTCAAGATACTTTGAAATGATCATCATACTTTTAATTGGACAACTTGCTAGTAGTTTGTGTCGTTTGACACCTATTGTATAATTGGTCTTAATTTAGGTAACTATTGCATATCAGATGCCTTTTTTTGAGTATTTGCTTTTACAACACGTCTAATTTGTTTGTGAAAGATGGATGGTATAGCTACCTAATATTTAGAAACATTTTGATTGCTTAATATGCTCTTCAACTATATCTTGGTTAGAATTAACACTTTCAGAATGTATATTATAATTGTAGTTGGTTATTAACTATTTACTAGTAACTAGAATCAAATCATTTTTCTTGTATAATATTAATTCATACTATTGAATATATAAGCTGTCTATATTTCTATTTTCTTATTTTTAGATTAATAATCAGACTTACTTTTATTCAATTATGCAGATTTTCTACTATAGAAGAAAATATAACAAGTAGCAGACACATTTAACTATAATATTGTTTTAGATATTGTTGTAATTGTATAGCAAGTACAAGAAGTTTGTATTTATATAGTTTAGATCTCAGAAATGTAATCTTATTATGGTTAACTGTCAATACATTAGAAAAAAATATTTGACCTAATATATATTACACTGAGACTATCGTAGAAGGTGATATAAGATAGTTTTCCAATACCTTTCTTACCTCATAAGATATTAGATTTAGATTGGCACTAGTGGGAATTCAAGAGGGGAGCTAGAGTTAAGTTGGCATATAGCACTTTGTAGGTTGAATTAATATATTATAAATGAGAAATCTGTTGAATGTCTGACTATTAAACAGTTTAGGAACTCTAGGCAAGCTATCTGAAGCTGCCTAGAGTCCAATGTAGTCTCTGACAAGCTTACACTTTCTTATAGATTTTTCTGTTATAGATTCACTACTTCTGAGTGCTTGTTAATAGCTTTATCCTTTCTGAAGGTTTTAGAAGAAATTTAAATGTTTTGAGGTATAGAAATGCAAGGCTGCTGAGCCTTTTTAAAATTACCTTAAATGACATTAGATATTAGAATTAGGCCATTTCACAAAACTTTATTTCTATACATAAGCTAGTAACTGGATTAGACCAGATATTTGCCTAGGAGTTTTTTAAATGCTCAAGTGGAATGCTTAGAAGCTTGCTTAAACAGTACTAGCAAGATTTTTTATACACTTCTCTCATCCCAGGTTTTTCGACAGAACTCATACCAGCCTATTTGCACTTCTAGAAGCTATTTGAACCATATTTTTTAACTGACTCTTTGCTACTTTCATATTTGTACTATGATCCAAAGTGAGAATGCAAAGTAATCAGAAATCGTTGTGCTTTCAGAAAGAGAGACATATTTTCACATGTATTCAACTAGGACTTTCCGCACCTGACCTAGGTTGGATAATGAAGATGAATACAAGTACATTATACAATATCTCATGCCACAAACCTCTAATTATGATATAAATACTACCGGTAGATTTCTCTTAATACTAGCATTTTTCAGAGTTTTTAAATATTTTATGTTTGGTATTTTTATGGTCTGTTTCTCATACCTGTACACTTGGACAAAGTTTTGAACAACTGACTATTTTACATATTATTTCATGCTTCAGGTATGTTTTCACTCAGGTAATAATGCTGTTAGATTCATTATTGCAAGAGTATTTTAAAGACCACATAAACATCTTATTTGTACAATTTTTAAGGGACAGTTATTATCTGTATACACTAAGGGAAATTTTTAAACAACTGTTACAGAGTAGCTAACATAGTAGGATTCCGAGATAACTAGGCCAAGAATATTGAAGACAACGGATTAACAGTTAGGAAGGCACATTTATAATTGATTGGTAAAGGTAAAGTAATAAAGTGTAGTCAAATATGAAAGAGATAAAATATAACTCGCTAGCTTGTTATATTGTTAAGGTCTCTTCTCTGTTGCTTGATAATTCTTCAACCACCAGGGGAGAGGCCTACTATTTATACTAATGTTAATACCTCTTCAACTTCTTTAGTTAAGAAGTATCTCCCTAACAATTCCGTTTATCAGAACAAAGTACGAACACCCTTTGAACCTGAAAACTTTCCCAGCTCAACTCAGAGAATCTCCCGAACTGGTATTTCACCAGAGGGGGTTCCCACTCCACCAGTCGACAGTCTTCGATCTCTTCGTCATGATAGACTATATATGAATATGCGGTCCAAATGCCTACATACCAATATCAATATGGAATTTCAAGTGATTAGTTCCAATATTCTGCTATGAAAGCATTATCCAGCTAATGTATATGCAACTAGAAGATAAGAGGAGTAGTGTTCTCTAAACATCGTTCCAATCAGTGAAAGATATCTTGAAACGTACTCTCATCCAGTGTTCTGAGTTGTCTTTCAGATGCCCATTACCCTAGTGGGAATAGCTTACCTAATATTTAAAAGCGAGGTATATGGCTTCATAGGATGACCATATATCCGAACCCAAGCTCTCGGGGTTACGAGCTTTACAGAGGCATCTGGAAGACAAGTCGGAATACTGAATGAGAGCACGTTTCAAGATATGTTTAGCTGATGGAACGATGTTTAGAGAATACTACTCCTCCCATCTTCTAGTTGTATATACGTTAGCTGCCCAATGCTTTGATAGCTGGATATTGGAACTGATCATTCCATATTCCATATTGCTATTGGTATGTAGGCATTTAGGCCACATATTCATTTATAGTCTATCATGACGAAGGGATCGAAGACTGTCTACTGGTGGAATGGGGACACCCTCAGATGAAATAGCAGTTTGAGAGATTCTCTGAGTCGGGCTGGGCAAGTGCAGGGTCAAACTGTGTTCGCACTTTGTTCTGACGAACTGAATTGTTAAGAAGATACTTCTTAACTAGAGAAGTCAAAGCAGCATGAACATTAGTAAAAATAAAGGCCTCTCACCTGGTGGTTGAAGGATCATCAAGCAACGGAGAAGAGAGCTTAACAATATATCAAGTTAATAGAGTTAGACTTTAACTCATTGATATTTGACTACACTTGATTACTTTACCTTTACCAAACGATTACCTATGAGCCTTCCTGACCATTTACCTGTCTCAAATATCCTCAGCCTAGTTAGCTCGGAATCCTGCTGTGTTAGCTACCCCGTAACACTATATTGTTATTCTTCTGTCACCAAGGCTCACATCTTACCTTATACTATCAGACCTGATTGCCTGTCTGATCCTCTACTATCTGTTTTTCATTCTTGAAAAACCCACTGAGACTGCCATTGACGCATCTCAACCAACAGAAGAACCCCAGCACAATTGGGAACCAGAATTAGAAGGTGGAGTGACTTTACCGTGCTCCACTCCTTCTCCCCCACTAACCTTCCTGTCCGAATCGTCAACCCCCGACACGATTATTGACTGAACCTTTTCAACTGATTGCTTGGATCAACACTCCTAAGACTACCAGGAATATATAGATTCGTTGGAACACAACTGGTGGTATTCGAAATGCGGGTCCTATCGTCAGGCATTTCCTTCCAAAAGGCGAAAGCCCAAAACCTATTCCTATCAGATTTGTTAATTAGGGACATCTAATATTTATTTTTTATTTTGTTTCCAAATATGCCGGAAAATCAACCTGGTTGACATTTTCCCTTCAAAGCCTGCTCCCATGATGAATCCCCAGATGATCCTATGGGAGATAATGCAACCTCAACACCTCTCGCTTCATCTTTCGCCCCATCATCTCCACCTCTCACGATCTCCTCTGGACTTAGCTCCTTCGCAATGCATTGATCCACAAGCGCACCTTTCCGGATTGGACTGTCTGCAATCGGTTCAAATTCCAGACAACTCTCGAGAAACCCCACAGATCCCACCAAACTCCTTAAAAGACAAATTGCCCAAGCATTTCAGCTTATTTTGCCCAGCATACATGAGAGCCACGATGAAAATCAAATAGCTCTAGAAACATTATCGTATGATACTAGGGTGCAATATGGAAAAGTCCAACTGCTACAAACTCAGTTAGCAAAAGGCGAAACAATTGTTGAGAAGGAGTTAAGGGATGCCAGGCAAGCATTGTGAATACTAGAAGGGGTAACTCAAGTCGAGCGAGAACATCTAACAGTAGAGATAGCTGGAGAATTTAGACGACAGGAAGCGGAGCAGAAACAGGATGCTGAATCAGCAAAAGACCCTGATAATATTCTGGAATAGGAAGTTTTTGAAGTAAACAAGTGAGTTCAAAAACTAGTACGCTACCTGGCAACGAGTTCTCCATGATCACGAGGAAAGAGGGGCTCAACTACTAAAGCAACAAGAAGATGATGCCGCCGCTCAGCAAGAAAAGAATCGTCGAGAAGCAAGAGTCCTCCTTGACAAGCAACGATTCAAATTTCAAGTATTAATACAAACCTTAACTGCAAGAATCAAGCATGCGGAAAAACCTCACCATACCATTCCACAAACTGATAGTGGTGATGGTGACCCCAGACCTTCTACCCGAGGTCAACAAAACCCTTGGATACTACTTGAAGGTATCAGCCCTGACAAACAGTGAGCATCAACTCCTCGACAGAGTAAAGGAAAGGCAATTGATCGAGGAGGAAATAGCAAACCACCCCCAGCTCTACCAAGAATTACTGGCGGAGATCCTGACCCAGAGGATGACGATGATGATAATGATAATAACAAAGAGGAAGTTGATGGCAGGGGAAGGAGAGGCGGACATCCGAAACGCAAGGCTTGAAGACCATGACTTCCACGAGATATTTCTCCCCGTACTAGGAAAAAGCTTGAATTTATGCAGAGTCTTAGTACTTCTCAGCGACCGACAAAACACACAGCGGAACCTCACTAGTTTTTTCAAGGGAAAGATAACCAAGAGGTTAGAAATTGGTTAACCACATGTGAAGATTACTTTGACCGCAAACCTACTCAATGGGAGAACCACTCGAATCCTATCGTATTCGCCTTAGGAAAGACTAAGGGAACTAACATTGCACCTTTTTCGGAGAAATACCGAAAGGTGATTGGGGGTTTAGGTAGTTACAACCAAGATCTGAGCTATTCGACATGGGAACGATTTTGGCAAGAGATTATTAAACGGTACATCGGTATTGAAGGGCAGCGAAGAGCCCTAGCAGAAATGGATAAAATTATCTATAAGGGTAAAATCGATACATACCCTCTACTCCTCGAAAATCTCAATATTAAAGCATGTCTTACAGGAATAGTGTGGCGGGTTATGGTTGAAAGTAAACTTCCGCAGGATATCCTTCGTCGATTATCCGACTTCAAGTGCACCGATGATGATCACAGTATTGAAACTTTGCCGGAGGTTGGAAGACAGGAAGAAGAACATCTCGAGCGTGGAAAATTGTCGAAATCCATATCAACCCCTCACAACCCTGCACCTAAGCGCAAGCGAGAAGTATCAGAACAAGGATTCAACACAAAATTCAAGAAAAAGAATCATAACAAACCTCGAAAGGATAATAGCTCTTGATGGAAAGCTCCGCGGACAACAACTGCAAAACGAACCGGTAATAATTCCAAGGATGAGCATACTGACTAGAAGAAAGCTCACGAAGGGATTACCGAAGATATGGTTGAAAAACAAAAGAGGGAAAAACGTTGCACTGGTTGCACCCTCGAAAACCACACCTGGAGAAAATGTTGAAAGCCGATTGTGGTGGCAACTACCTTCACTTACAGGGATAGGGGAAACCCTAAACCTCACCAAAAGCCACGCACTTCTACGCTGGCTGTGCACAATCCTCCCCCGTCAAGTTTTGAGCAACTCCCTAAGGTTAACAGAGTACATTGAGAGATGCCTACCCAAGTGTGGGAATTGTCCGATACAGCAATGACCTAAAGGAATCACGTTGCAAATAAATAGAGTATCGCCTTTTCCTAAGTTTATAGGTCCTTATTGACATTGCTTAGTGGACACACTAGAGCGGATATCACCGTACCTGAAGAATTGCAACGTCACGGGTAAGTCGCGCCTTAGACCTTGTGAAACAAGCAGGTACCATCTATGTTTTAGGCAAGCAGGAAGCAATTATGAAACTTTTTTACATGTATTTATTTCCTCGGCATGCTTGGCACAAAGTCCTGCCACTGTTAAAAAAGATCTCACTGCAGAAGCTGGACTATCAACGGACTCTGGAGGAACTGACGTTTACGGAATGGGGTACCGGTGTGGTTACCTCCCGCAGGAGGACTTTTGTGTTGTTACCTTCCTAGGAAGACGAGCATTTTCCCTCAGACTGGGACATTTTCCCTCAGTTCGGACATGGTTTGCTAGGTAGAATAAGGGCAGCTTTGCCGCTCCACTACCTAGCTACCCGTAGTAACCGGTACTCTATTATTGTTGCCTCCAAGGAGACTCGAAGGCTTGACCACGTAGTAGCAAGGGCGGCCAACCCATAGCTAATCCAACTAGACTGTAGTGAACAGTTCAGAATATGGGTTTAATGGTCGAGTATTATACCTCAGTCTCGCATAACGCCAAAACAGCGAAAACGGCTTTATGCAACAACACTTGTTGCTATGCATCAACAAACAGATCGCGCTAAGAAAACCATGTTACACAAAAAGACAAGTTTTGTTTTATTTTATGGTTTTATTCTTGCATTATTTGGCGTTGAGATTTGGCCGGTTTAGTGGGCTTTATAATTTTGGAAACCAATAGGCATGGGGTAAAGACCGGTGGTAGTGGGCTGCTCGGAAGTATAAAACCTTTTACGGTTATTTGATAGGATGCCCCTTGGTCACGGCGAATTTAACAGAATGCCCCTGTGAAAAAAAGTTTGATAGAATGCCCTTCCACCCTATGTTTGAGTAGCTTATATCAATCAGAATGTTATAAGTGGAAAATGTAAATAGATGATTATGCTAAAATACAGAGGCAGGCACTAAATATGTGATTGATGGTATGTCTGAGCATAATAGCCAACTTTACCACAGGTAGAACATCGTGAAGGTACTCTACTCATGATTTCTGCTCCGATGCTGGGAATGCCCGATCGGTGGTCCCCTAGTGGTTTGCCCTTTTTGGCTGGCCTTCCGCGTGGTACTCGTGTTACCGGTGCCTTCATTGATATGTGCGGTGGGTGACGGCTACCCGCTCCTGGAATTTCCCTTCCGGTAGTATCATCGGAGAGTGCCCATTGGTAAAGTTGCGCTTTGACGTCCAAAAATGTTTCGAAGGATTGGTTGTGTAGAAGAGCCATAGTGGTGGTGCCAGGTGTGAAACAAGACAAGTATGCCCAGGTTCAAGATAGTTCTTACTTCACACACCATCTATGTACTAGGGTTAGCGCCCTTATTTCGTTTCTAGTCTTATATCTCGGCCGACAGAGGGGCATTCTATGAAACCTTTTTTCACACGGACATTCTGTTAAATTCGCCATAACCGAGGGGCATCCTATCAAATAACCGAACCTTTTAACATTTGTGACAGTTTGTTTGAGGAGACCTCAGTGGTCGAAACAACGCGGGCGTTGTCACAAACATACACAATTCACTCAATTCAGACACCATGCGTATCATGCGGGGCACCCAGCAACAACATTTACGCCCTAAGTGAACAGATCGATGGGCAGATCCCCATATACCGGAGTCCGAACACTATAATTGTCCTGAAGGACATGTGCACATTAGATCCTCGGCGAAGGCTATCGTATTCCAGTTCTGTTGGATTCTGGATTGAATATTTTCCTTATCAACGAGCAACTCGTTGAAGACCTTCACATCCCTTACCACTCAAGAATGGATGCAGTTCAAATCCAAGGTTTCACTGGAGAAAGTATTTCTTCTGGAGGGACAAATTTCATGAAACCTTTCTTCCTAGAAATTGGAAACAACAAATACCTTTGTCTCGTCGGCTGCGAAATAGCCTCAGCAGGAAAAGATGGTATGATTATACTCTTCGGATAGTGGCATCAGGAACGCGCTATCACGAATATCGCAAACCCAAAAAACTACTCGTTTGACGATACCGAATGCCAATCGCACTTACTTTATCAGCAAAACAAAAAGGTTATACCTGGACGCAGCCCGTACTCCCTGCCCATCCGGCGGTCCAGGCGCATAGAACGTAAACTCACGTCCTGGGTGTTTGGTCTTTTACCGGGTGCTGGTGGACAGGGGTCTATGCCGCCCGGACGTACCAGACGGAACGAAGGACTCGGAAGGTACTGGAGGCAGAAAGGTTCTTCAGAGGCAACCCGATAACATAGTAGAATAGTGGAAGTACTCAGGTGTAACTGGCTATCATTTGATACCTCCTAAGTGAAGAACTCAACCTTCGAGGACTTTTAATGAGTTAGTGCAAACAGTGGAGAATATCCAAATACTGAGAGAGTTGTGCGGAAAGGTCCACCAAGTATTACTCATGTTTACTTATTTGAGTCATTTCGATGGTAAAATAGGAATATATTTATTAACGCTAGACTAGAAAACTGTAGCACTCGGTAGCTAACAATTTGAAAGTGCTTGCCTGGAGAACTAAAGTACAAAAGTATGGATAACCCTTAAACAAGTAGTCGGACAGCTTTGGGACAGAGTGCGTTGGATTCCGCCCCGCGAGGGGAATTTAATGGTATAGGTGTCGAAGCCTCCACATAGCTATAGATGTTAGCAGGGAGAAAAAGGCAGATACCTCAGCGGGCAGATGTCCGCCAGAGTCGGGAAGGGTCTCATTGGAGTCCGCCCATCAAGGGAAATTGAAGGGTATAGGTGTGGAAGTGTCCGCATGCCTGTAGCACCCAGTATCCAACAATTTGAAAGCGCTAGCCTGGGGAACTAAAGTACAAAAGATGGGTAACGCTGCAACCAGTGGTCAGAGAGCGTCGGGACAGGGTTCATTGGAATCCGCAGGTTGAGGAAAATCGAATGGTGTAGGTTTCGAAGAGTCCGCATGCCTATATGGAACCGGTTTATTCCTGTCTAACGAAAGTACAATAGAACTCGCGATAGACGTGCTAGCACTTGGTGCTAAGGAAGACTTCAAGAGATTGGTAGCTAAGAGGGTAATAGTTGAAGGACAAATTGAACTCAGGGACTCAGGGATTGCTGTTCAACCAAGAGTATTGATAGACAGAAGGTTTGTCGAAGTCTGCTGTCTCCTGCTAGCCAGGAGACTGGTTTAAATACAAAACCCAGGAGCGATAGCCTTCCTGCAATCACGATCATTACAAGTGGCTGCGCAAATACCGGAATCCTGTAATCCTGTAAGACCAAAGAAAGAAATATAGCTCAGCCTTCACCAGTGTTACATGACTATTCCATACCCGGAATCCTAAATATAAACTTCCAGCAAAGTACACTAATCATAGTAATACGATAGCATAGCCTATCTGACTCAGAGAGAGTGGCTGAGCTGAAATTAAATCAAATAAACTAAGTATAAATCAACTAAACATAGGGGATCCTGCACTGCCCGCTCAGGTGTACCGTTTCCGGAACATGTACACATGTTACATTCCCTTATTCTGAAAAATCAACAATTATTCTAAAGTCTTCGCTGTGCTCAGTACTCTTGTCGGTGTAGCATAGGAGGCTGTCGTTATCTGTGGGGAAATAGTCCTGCTCAGAGCTGCTAGAATCATATTCCTCATCGTTATAGGGTTTTCAGAAGTCGTCTGGGCAATCGTTTGCTGTGCAGGGCGTGGAGGAAATTTCCATAGGTTTCCAGGAAGCTTTGATGTAGTGGGAGGTGATCTGGGGCGTTGGTTCTGCTGGCTGGTTAGCGTACAAGTATTCCGGTATGAATTCCAGGGAGTGGTTGAGGTTTTCGATAGATCCCCAAGGGTCATCTGCTCACTCATAGCCTTTTCAGTGAACTAGGAATTCGTGCCTGTTGTTCTGGCGGCGGTAGTCGAGTATCTGCTCTGCTTCCCATTCTTCTGCATTGTCGATTAGGATGGGTGCTGGCTTGTCCATTCTGTGGGACTTGAATCTATCGGGATAATTCTGTCGGTATTCCTCGAGGAAGGAAACATGGAAATAGGGTTTCTGGCAGGCCATTCTGAGCGGGAGATGTAGTTGGTAGTTGTCTGTATCAGGTAGATGTTCAAGGACCTTGAAGGTTCCAAACCAGCATGGTTCTAGCCTCTTGGATCGTCCAGGGGAGGAGGTATAAGGCCGGCCCCTAACAAGAACTCTGCTGGGATTCGTGAAGGGTTCCGTTAGGGTTTTGTAGCGTTTGTCTGCCTGGACAGTCTGGCGGAAGGTTGCATGCTTTCGGGCCATGTCTATTTCCGTTCTCGTTGCTTCATGGGCGTTTAGAATGTCATCCACAGTTGGTACCTTGCTGGCCGATCTCTGGACAGGGCTGAATATCTTCCAGGGGGGTCCATAAAGGGCATGGTGTGGTGGGATGCCGAGGGATTCATGAGGGAAGCCGTTCATGTCAGCTGCAATTGATGGGACGGCGCCGGACCAGTTGTTTTGTCTAGGGTTAACGAAGTCCCTCATTAGCTGTTGGAGGGTGCAAATCCTTCGCTCAACCTGGCAATTGGTTTTGTGGTGGTATTGGGTTGCCATGCAGGCCTGGATACCAAGGGACTTCATCCTTTGTCACCAAAACTTAGAGGTGAAGAAAGAGTCGTGGTCAAGGACAATGCTGAGAGGTAGGCCATGGATATTGAAGGGAGTGCTATTAAGTTTCTTGAAAATCTTCTCAGAGGTAGCAGCGTCTTTGAGGGGGATGAGCTGTGTCTAGGCGGTAAAGCGGGCCATAATGACCATGATAGATGTATAGCCATCAGATTTGTTGAAAGGGCCAGCGAAGTCTATGACTAGTGACTGGGAGCTTCTTTGGGCTCAGGGAGGGTAAGGGATCATCCATAGGGCAGGGTGGTGGGCTCGTTGTTAATCTGGCACTTATCGCATGACAGGCAGTAGAGGACAAAGTCCTGGCGCATCTGTGGCCACTAGAAGAAGCAAGCCGCATAGGTGTAGCATTTGTAAGCTGAGAAATGTCCGAGGCCTTAATGGACAGTCTTAAGGATAATATCCCATAGGGATAGTCCCTTTTCAAGAGGTCCTACTGGTATATAAATGTTTTGGTACCCATTGATGTTCTGTGCAAGTAGGAGGCCATCGTGGATGGAATAGAGCAATTTATTGGCAGTTTGCTTAACTCTGGTATAGAGGGCATCGGTTTTGAGTGCCTCTCTGACTTGCTTGGCGAGGAGTCTCATAAGGCGTGAGTGTAGTGTGTGTAAAAATTGGTTGGCATTGGTAGCCTCATCGGAGTCATAGCCTGTGCTTTTCGCTTCATCTTGTTGCTCTGCTTTCGGACTATAGGGTCCGGTAACTGGTGCACTCGGTAGGATGAGAGATGCTAAGATTGTGACCGCACCGAAGACTCAAAGTAGAAGTAAGGATAAAAATAAAGATAAAATAATTCAAAGTAGAATCAAGCGGTAAAAACCTAATATAATAAAGCCTGAAAACCTCACTCAATATGTTCTCGCGAGAATTGCTGGTTAATAGAATAGGGAGTCTCTCGCCTTAGTTAAGTAGAATAATGTAAAGTTAGAGGACAACCGGAAACAATTGTGACCTTTCGCGAGCACCCTGCTCAGTTCATGGCTGTCCAACTCACCTGCCTAAAGTGAGCTAATACTTGGAGGCAGTCAGACCGCGCGGATATTAACTACCTTCACAAATAGGAAGTACTCCTGGTGATATCTCTCCAACTATATCTGCATGAGCAAAAGACTCTTCCTATCGGTAGCATGTCAGTGGCTGACCGACATACCCACCGTAGAGATAATATCCCTTGGGACACACTGGCCTAGCGAGGGTTTCGTCTATACAAGCTACTCAGTCCATCGGCAAATCTACCTGGCTATACTAAGCTTCTAAACCTGACTGCATGCTCCCACGCTAAGAAGTCTCCTGCTGCTTGACTGCATGGGCGCTACCCACAGCCAACCATGCGGGATCCTCTTAAATCATGACAAGACTCACACCTCTAGAGTCCACTAATAACCCATGGTAATGCTACAGTTCACGGGGTAGCCTGGGACTGGCTTTGGGGCGGTTGTCCTGGAAGCCTTGCAGCTTCCCCGGTCAGCCCCAAGCCCTCTACTGTTAACCATACAACTACCCGGAGGTCAAAGTATGCCCGTAGGTCGTTCCTACAGGTTATCCAGGTGGCACCCCAGGAGGTGGTCACCCTCACACCCCATATAGATCTAGCGAACAGCTTCTGGTCGGTTGGACGGCCACAACTCATACGGTGTTGTGGGAGTGTTCCTATGGATCTTACTTTACTAGGAAGCACAGAATTACACAGCCGTACCGTGCAGTCGCGCCCTACCAACGCTGGGGCCGCAGGGGGGTGTTAGGAATATCCCTTGAAAGTTACAGGAGGTTCGGACTACTCCTGCTCCATCAGTATTCTGTTTTGTACCATACAAAGCGGCCCTATAAACCTTTAAGAGCTCTACTATAGTGGGATAACTTTCCCGTAAGTCTGCAGATCAGCTTGTTGGTGAAGGTAGGGTTCCTGGGGTACCTCAGTAGGGTAACTAGGTCCCCAAGGTAGGGTAATCATGTTTCCAAGGTAGGGTAACTTCACCCTGTCATGTGTTTATTCGCATCGGGAGTCCGGGCGACGACATATAATATTGCCCCTGAGACCTGTGTAACGTTTACTATGTTTCCCTATCTTTATGGGAACATGCTCTCCGAATGTTACCCTGTCTAACCCGATGTCACCAAGTCACTTTGTAGACACTTGTACCAACTCGTGTCTATGGCTAGTATACTAAGTATACTGGTGTATCCTCAATCTGGTGACCTCTTGGTATACCATATGGGCTTGAGTTTAGTCCACTGTAGCTACCTATCTATAGGGTCATTACACCACTCCCCTCTTCTCTGGATCTGTCGTCAGATCTTAGCGGCGTGTATTCTTTCCACGCACAGGGGCACTAACAACCCTATGGGCTCTAGGTTTCGATGGATACCTGTCGTGGAAGTTTACCAAGGTCTGCATGGCAGTATCTTCCAACATCTCGAATGGTTCTCAGGAATTTTCATCTCGTCCATACCCTTTCCAAGCACCGCAGTATTACACAAAACGGTGGGGAAACTTTGACATAGGATTTCCATACCACCGACTGTCTACCACCTCCATGCCAACATAACTGGGCTCACTAACAACAATGTCTCGTGTCGGTGTCGCCACCTGAGGTCTTCCTATGGGATCCTCGCGGTAAGGCTCCAACAAACCGACATTGAACACTCAATGGATCGTTCATTCGGGCTGGTAACTCTAACTTACAGGCTCTAGATCCAATTTTCCGCTTGACCACAAATTGTCCAAACATTTTATTGTCCAGCTTTTCCATAGGCCTCTTTGTGCAAATATCTTTTCTGTTCAACATTACGCGGTCTGCTTTCTTTGCCCTGCCCTGGCCGACGTCCTCTAGTGTGACATCTTCAGGCGAAGGCTGTCTTTTTTGATCATGCCATTTGCTTTGTCTTTCTTGTGCCCGTTGTAGTGGGTCACGGATCTCTTGTCTTCCCATATTTCTTCCCAATCCTTCACTACGAGATGACTGTCAGGGTCTATCCCTTGATTATCTGACACTATCGCCCACCATTGTGTTTGAGGAGTAAATCTGTAATTGATTTCAAGAGGACTAGCTTTAGCAGATTCGGATAGCGAGATGTTATAGGAGTGCTCTGCAAATGGAAGTAATGATACCCAATCATCCTGGTGATACGAATAGTAACTGCGTAAGTACTGTTCTAGTGTCTGATTGACCCATTTAGTTTGCCACTTAGTTTCTGAATGGAATGAGGTGGAGACATTTAGCTTGACTTGCTATTGTTCCATTAGGATCATCCAAAACTTAGATGTAAACTGTGTGTCTCGGTCAGAGATAATTGTTTCTGGGAGCCCATTAAGGTGCCACATTTCCTTCAGAGAGGTTAGAGCCAGTTCCTTGATGTGTTCTTCTGTCTTAAGGAGGATGCAAGCTGCCATCTTTGAGAACCTGTCCACGATAACCCATATTTTCATATACCCTTCTGATTTAGGTAACCCCACAATGAAGTCCATGGATATCGAGGTCCCTGGTCTCCTAGGAACATCTATAGGCTCCAATAGCCCATACTTCTTGTGCCGGATGACCTTATTATGTTGACATACGTCGCATGAGCGAACATATTCTGTGATCTGTGCATCCATCTTTGGCCAGTAGAAGTTTGCCCTAACCCTACCAATTGTCTTGTAGGTTCCGAAGTGTCCAGCCATCCGTGAATCATATTCAGCCTCCATGATTATTTGCTTCAAGGCCTCGTCCTTGGGGATGTACCACCTGTGTTTATAACAGAGTAAATCCTTGATGATACCGAGACTTGTATCAACATTCTTCTCGCCCTTGAGTACCGACTGGAACGTTTCCAAGTAGCTTTGGTCTTGGTCGGCTGCTTTGAGTAGAGCAGCCCTAAACGTGGACTGTAGCCGAAACACGTGGCAGGACTGGAGCACCTGTGGCCGCAAGAGGTCCCGCTCCGGACCAACATACTGATGTAGACGGAAAAATGTGTAAGGATCAGAATTACGCCCCCCTTTAGGGCGGTAGTCTCTACGCCTAGACAATGCATCGGCGTTTTCATTTAGCCTTCCCTCGCGGTAAACTACTTTAAAATTGAACGATTATCGGAATTCAGCCCAGCAATGCTGTCTTCTGTTGAGAATCTTGGTAGTATTTGTACTCCAAATTCTTGTGATCAGTGTAAACAGTCCTCTGTTCCTCCATGGATCTTAATATGTATTCCCACTCCCGAAATGCAACAACTATGGCTGTCATTTCCTTATCGTGAACATCATAATTTACTTTGCTGGAGCCAACCTTCGGCTATGAAAGGCCACTGGGTGCCATCACCCATCTTCATAGAGTTGCGATAAGACGGCTCCTAGGCCAAAGTCACTAGCATCGGTCTCCAACTTTGTTGGACGAGTTTCATCAAAGTGAGTCAATATAGGACCAGTCGTGAAAGATCTCTTGCGCTCATCAAACGCCTCTTGAGAAGCATTGGTCCAACACTATTTGATGCCCTTCTTTGTTAGGTCGGTTAAAGGTTTTGCTATCTTACTGAACCCTTTAATAAACCGGCGGTAAAAATTGGCAAAGCCCATAAAGCTTTGTACATCAACGACTTTCTGTGGTGCTCTCTTCCACCTTCCTGGTTGTCATTGATATTCTATGGTGAGAGATCTTATATCCAATAAATTCTACCTCTCTTGCATGGAAGCCTGACTTCTTTATGCTAAGACATAGGCGTGCTTTTCGTAGCCTATCCATCACTTTTCTAACAATAGCAACATGTTGCTCTATGGTCTCAGAGTAGATTAGGATATCATCCATATAGGCGATAACCCCTACATCAAGCATATCACTGAATACATCACTGATCATTCCCTGAAAGGCAGATATTGCGTTACATAGTCCAAAAGGCATAACTGTATACTCATATAAGCTATACCGACTCTTGAAAGCAGTCTTCTATTCTTCTCCTTCCGCCATGCGGATGAGGTAGTAGCCATTTTTCAGGTCCAACTTGGTGAACACTGTGACTTTCCCGAGCCTACAATGCAGCTCGTTCATCAGGGGCATTGGAGACTTATGCTGAATAGTGATCTTGTTCAACTCTCGGTAATCAACACATAACGGAATTGTTTTATCAGGCTTCGGCACGAGCAGGATAGGGGCGCCTATTTGAGCGGAAGACCTCCGGATCTTGCCGGAATGTTCCATCTCATTGATATACTTCTTCAATACCTGTAGCTCTCGAACACTGAGCAGGTATATGTGATTTTTGGGCAAGTCAGAGCCCGGGCCCAAGTCTATGCGGTGGTCATACTGGTTATAGTCCGGTAAGACATTGATCTTTTCTTTCCTGAATATATCACCGTAGTCCTGCTATTCCTGCAGTAGCCTAAGACTTATATCTTCTCTGTCTTCACCAGTCCAAAGGCGCATCCCACATAGAAACATATTGTTGAGATCCTCGGCTAGGAGTTCTTCGCATGTAATAAACTCTATGTGACTCTTCATCAGCAAAAAAAAGTACCTTGCGTTCTGGCTCTCCCCGCTCATCCTTAGAGTTCGTTACGGGGCGGACGGGGCCCCGAAAACGCGGGCCCCCGGAGCTTTTCCCCGCCTCGCCCCACTCAACAGCCTGGGGCAGAGTGTCTTTTTCGGCATTCCCTGCCCCTGTCACCCCTCATGCCCCCGCCCCACCCATACCCTATAGGGGTCCCCGTTAAAAATAGGTGGTATAAACGGGGCCCGGTCCAGGGGATGAGTGCGGGTGGGCCCCGGACGGGGGCAGGGTAGGGATTAACCGAAACATACCCCCCCCGGCCCCGTGTAAGGGCGGGGTCTGGGGAGTGAAAACCCGCCCTGCCCCGCCCCGTAACGAACACTACTCCCCCTGTGCGCCGGACGTTCCAGGCGCTTATAACGTAAACTCCTGTTGTGGGTGCGTCCGCTCGGGCTCGTTCTGTCCGGAAGTGAAAGAGCCGTGTCCTGATGCATTTGATCCCCCCTGCCGTGGCCACCCCCCTGATCCTCTACCCACAGCGCCCAGCCTCTTCATCCCTTCGCTCCGAATGGATCCGTTCCCATGCTGCCCTTCTGCGGAGGTCTCGCGGCCGGGACATCTCTCCTTCCAGCCTCCCCCCCCAATACCCCCGCCCACCAGCTTTCTTTTCATGATACCCTCTCTCCGTTAACCTCATCACTAACCTCTCGCTGAATCTATTTCTCATCCGGCACCGCACCAACATCACCTCCGCTTCTCCCACACTTCCTGATTGCCTCAGTCCTCGCGCGTATTCGGCGGACGTTTTCCCGTCATTACTTCCTCTGCTCTCATCCCACCCAATATGTTCAGCTCTTCCTCCTCCCCCCTCTGATCCCAGCCCCGCTTCTCCCATATGCTGCCGACCTCTCCCCTCACTTCCCCTTTCATGCGGCTCTCTCCTCAGCTCTCCACATCCTATCTCAGCTACTCCATGCCTCTCGCCGCCTCCCCGCCCGATTACAGTCCGCTCGCGGCCCCCACTGGCTTCCCCGGCTTCTCACAGCTCCCCAGAGTCAATCCCGTGCCTGTCAACCTACAGCTGCCAGCTAGATGACTTACCCAAACCTGCGCAGTTTATAACCATCTGCCCAACACATTCCCATGCCTTCCCAACCTACAATTGCCCGCTAGATGCCTTACTCATACTTGCACTGCTTATAACCATCGGCGAAATTCATTCGCATGCCTTTCCTGCCCACCGACTCTCACACTACTATTGTTTGACCATTCCTGACCCTTTTAGCACGCGTAATTTAATTTAATTTTGTTACATATATATACAGGATCAGCGAGTGGTGATAAAACCATTCTCCCTATCGTCGTGATTGGTTTCTTCAACAGGCGATTCCGCCTCCCCACGGTGTTGGAACTGCGCTGCACCAACCAGTGCTCCCGGATTGGGCCTATGTTCTCGCCGCGGCTCGTGCCGACCATCTCCTCCTCCTGTATCCACGAGGCCCCCAGCGGCCTCCAATTCATCCAGCTCCGTATCACTACCAAACTCCCACCTCAATGCATCCTCATCATTGTCATATTGTGGCATCCTGTCCACCGCTTTCGCAGCTCCTTCGCGATTCTGGCCTCCGATGTCGTCCTTATCAACTGGATTATTTGACGTTGCCAAACTCTTCCCATTTTGCCCCATGATGGTGTCTGACGTTCCAGCAGAGCGATCTATCCGTTAGTTGACCTTTCACACAACTCGAGTACTTGCTGTTTTCAAAAGTGTCGGTATGACCGGGCCATCGGGGGATCCAGCCATTTTCGAAAACTGTCAGCACAAATTGTTTTTCCTACCCCCGGACGTAGGCCTTGTGAAATCCACATTATCGATACAGATGCCAGTCCGCCAAGATCGCAGTGAATAACATAATATGATGGCTGTCAGACAGAGAAACAGGCCATCGATGTTATCCAGGAAATCTTCATCCGTCATGTCTTTCCCTTTCAAGCCAGAGTAAATGTAACGACCCTACAGATAGGTGGCTACAGTGGACTAGACTCAAGCCCGTATGGTATACCAAGTGGTAACCATATTGAGGATAGGCCAGTATACTTAGTATACTCCCGGTAGACATGAGTTGGTACAAGTGTCTACAAAGTGACTTGGTGACATAGGGTTAGACAGGGTAAGCTAGGTAGGCCAAAGTTACCCTACTAGGGAGGGTAACCTTCGGAGGGTATGTTCGCATAAAGTAAAGGACCCATAGCAAACGTTGCACGGGTCTCCAGGGCAACATTATATGTGGTGGCGCGGACTCCTGAAAGAAATAAAGGCATGATAGCGTGAAGTTACCCTACCTTGGAAACATGATTACCCTACCTTGGGACCCCAGTTACCCTACTGAGGTACCCCAGTTACCCTACCTTCACCGACAAAGTGATCTGCGGACTTAGGGGAAAGTTATCTCACTATAGTGGGGCTCTTAGGTGTTTATACGGCCGCTTCGTATGGTACAAAACGGACTACTGCCGGAGCAGGAGTGGTCTGAACCTCCTGTAACTTTCAGGGGATATTCCTAACACCCCCCTGCGGCCCCAGCGTTGTTACGGCGGGACAGCACGGTACGGCTGTGTAGTTGTGTGCTTCCTAGTCGAGTGAGATCCATAGGAAGGCTCCCTCAACACTGTATGAGTTGTGGCCGTCCAACCGACCAGAAGCTGTTCGCAGGATATATAAGGGGTGTGAGGGTGACCGCCTCCTGGGGCGCCACCTGGATAACACCTGGGAACCACCTACGGGCATACTTTGACCTCCGGGTAGTTGTATGGTTAACAGTAGAGGGCTTGGGGCTGACCGGGGAAGCTGCAAGGCTTCCAGGACAACCACCCCAAAGCCAGTCCCAGGCTACCCCGTGAACTGTAGCATTACCATGGGTTATTAGTGGACTCTAGAGGTGTGAGTCTTGTCATGATTTATGAGGGTCCCGCATGGTTGGCTGTGGGTAGCGCCAATGCAGTCAAGCAGCAGGAGACTTCTTAGCGTGGGAGCCTGCAGTGCGGTTTGAAGGCTTAGTATGGCCAAGGAGATTTGCCGATGGACTGTGTAGCTTGTATAGCCGAAACCACCGCTGGGCTAGTGAGTCCTAATGGATATTATCTCTACGTTGGGCATGGCGGTCGGACACTGATATGCTACCGATAGGAAAGGGCTTTCGCTCTTGCAGATGTAGTTGGAGAGACATCACCGGAAGCACTTGCTATTTGTGGAGATAGTTAATATCCGAGAGGTCCGACAGCCTCCGAGTGTTAGCACACTCTAGGCCGATGAGTTGGACAGCCCTGAGCTGCGCAGGGTGCTCGCGACAGGTCAGAATGGTTGACGGGTGTCCTCTGTCTTTACATTATTCAACTGAATTAAAGCGAGAGACACCCTGTTCTGATAACCAACGATCCTGGAGAGAACTTATTGAGTGAAGCTTTGAGGCTTGAAGATATTAAGTTTTACCGCTTGATTCTACTTTGAATTATCTTTATCTTTATTTTGATCCATACTTCTACTTTGAGTCTTCGGTGCGGTCGCAATCTTAGGATCCGTCTTCCTACAGAGTGCCCCCGTTACATAGGTGCTCCTATCCTGTTTGTACCGCAGCCTGATGGAACAATTCGGTTATGTGTTGATTACCGAGGGTTAAATAAGATTACTATTAAGAAACAGTATCCAGTACCCTTGATGAACGAGCTACGTTGTAGGCTCGGGAAAGCTACCGTGTTCACCAAACTGGACCTGAAGAATGGCTATTACCTGATCCGCATGGCGGAAGGAGAAGAATGGAAGACGGCTTTTAAAAGTCAGTATGGCTTATACAAATATACTGCCATGCGTTTTGGACTTTGTAACCGGCGATCAACTTTCCACCGAATGATCAATGATGTGTTCCGTAACATGTTGGATGTAGGGGTTATTGCCTATATGGATGACATCCTAATCTATTCTGAGACCATAGAAGAACATGTTGCTATGGTAACGAAAGAAATGGACAGGCTGCGGAAGGCAGGCCTATGTGTCAGCATAAAAAAGTCAACCTTCCATGCCAGAGAAGTAGAATTCCTTGGATACAAGATCTCTGACAATGGAATATCAATGACAACCAAGAAGGTTGAGGAGATTACGGCGTGGTTACTGCCACAAAACTTCGTTGATGTGCAAAGCTTTATGGGCTTTGCTACTTTTTACTGTGGTTTCATGAATGGGGTTAGTAAGATAGCAAAACCTTTAACCGACGTGACAAGGAAGAGCATCAAGTGGAATTGGACCAATGCTTGCCAAGCGGCATTTGATGAGCTCAAGAGACCTTTCACAACAGCTCCAATATTGACTCACTTGGATGAAACTCGCCCAACAAAGTTGGAACCCGAGGCTAGTGACTTTGCCCTGGGAGCCGTTTTATCACCGCTATGTGAAGATGAGCGATGGCACCCAGTAGCCTTTCAAAGCCGAAAGTTCGCCCCCACTGATGTAAACTATGATGTTTACGATAAGGAAATGACAGCTATAGTTGCTGCATTTCGCGAATGGGAATACATGTTGAGATCCGTAGAAGTATAGATAACTGTTTATACTGATAATATGAATTTGGAGTACTTTAATACGACCAAGATTCTCAACAGAAGACAGCACCGCTGGGGTGAATTCCCACAATCGTTCAATTTCAAGCTTGTTTACTGTGAGGGAAGGCTAAATGAAAAGGCCGATGCATTGTCTAGGCGTAGGGACTACCGCCCTGAAGGGGGGAGTAATTCTGATCCTTACACTTTTTTAGGTCCGCATTACTAGGTTGGTCAGGAGCGGGACATCTTGCGACCAGCGGTGTTGCAGTCGGGCAAGGGTTATGGCCGCAGTCCGCATTTAGGACAGCTCTACTGAAAGCAGCGGACCAAGACCAAAGCTACTTGAATATGTTCAAGTCGGTACTCAAGGGCGAGAAGAATGTTGATACAAGTCTAAGTATGATAAAGGATTTACTCTGTTATAGAAACAGGTGGTACATCCCCAAGGACGAGGCCTTGAAACGAATAATCATGGAGGCTGAACATGATTCACGCATGGCTAGACACTTCGGAACCTACAAGACAATTGGTAGGGTTAGGGCAAACTTCTACTGGCCAAAGATGGATGAACAGAGCATGGAAGATGTTGGCTGATACGACATATGTCAACATAACAAGGTCATCCGGCACAAGATGTAGGGGCTGTTAGAGCCTATCTATGTTCCTATGAGGCCGTGGACCTTCATGTTCCTGGACTTCATTGTGGGGCTACCCAAATCAGAAGGGTATATGAAAATATGGGTCATTGTGGACAGGTTCTCAAAGATGGCTCCTTTTATCCCCCTCAAAACAGAAGAACACATCAAGGAACTGGCTCTAATCTTTCTGAAGGAAATCTGGCCCCTTCATGTGCTCCCAGAAACAATTATCTCTGACCGAGATACCCGGTTTACATCCAAGTTCTAGATGAGTCCAAAGCAACGATTGCAAGTCAAGTTAAATGTTTCCACCGCGTTCCATCCCGAAACCGATGGGCTAACTGAACGGCTTAACCAGACACTGGAAAAGTACTTACGTAGTTACTGTTTGTATCAGCAGCATGATTGGGTGTCGCTACGCCCTTTCGCGGAGTAGGCCTATAACATTTCGCTATCAGAATCCTCTAAGGCTAGTCCCTTTGAAATTAATTACGGATTCACTCCTCAGACACAGTGGTCGGGGATGGTGTCAGATAATCAAGTAATACACCCAGACCGTGAGCTCGTAGTCAAGGACTGCGAAGGGACCTGGCAAGAAATCCGAGAGCTATTACAATGGGCACAAGAAAGACAATGGAAATGGCATAATCAAAAAAGACAGCCTTCTCCTGAATATGTCACACTAGAGGATGTCAGCCGCGGCTGGGCAAAGAAAGCAGACCGCGTAATGTTGAACCAAAAAAACATTCGCACAACGAGGCCTATGGAAAAGCTGGACCATAAAATGTTTGGACCTTTTGTGGTGAAGCAGAAAATTGGATCCAGAGCCTATGAGTTAGAATTGCCAGCCTGATGGACAATCCACGCAGTGTTTAATGTCGGGTTGTTGGAGCCTTACCGTGAGGATCCTATCGGAAGACCTCAGTTGGCGATGCCCGCACCAGACATTGAAGATAGTGAGCCCAGTTATGTTGTCGCGGAGGTGGTAGACAGTCGGTGGTATGGAAATCCTAAGTCAAAGTTTCCTCACCGCTTTGTGCAATATTTAGTTGCTTGGGACGGGTATGGACCAGAGGAAAACTCCTGGGAACCATTCGAGATGTTGGAAGGCACAGCTATGCAGGCCTTGGTAAGCTTCCATGACAGATACCCATCAAAACCTAGAGACCATAGGGTTATTGATGTACCTATTCGTCGAATGAAAAGGCGACGCTAAGATCTGCGGACAGATCTAGAGAAGAGGGGAGTAGTGTAATGACCCTACAGATAGGTAGCTACAGTGGACTAGACTCAAGCCCGTATGGTATACCAAGTGGTAACCATATTGAGGATAGGCCAGTATACTTAGTATACTACCGGTAGACATGAGTTGGTACAAGTGTCTACAAAGTAACTTGGTGACATAGGGGTAGACAGGGTAACCTAGGTAGGCCAAAGTTACCCTACTAGTCAGGGTAACCTTCGGAGGGTATGTTCGCATAAAGTAAAGGACCCATAGTAAACATTGCACGGGTCTCCGGGGCAACATTATATGTGGTCGCGCGGACTCCCGAAGGAAATATAGGCATCATAGGGTGAACTTACCCTACCTTGAAAACATGATTACTCTACCTTGGGACCCCAGTTACCCTACTGAGGTACTCCGGTTACCCTACCTTCACCGACAAAGTCATCTGCGGACTTAGGGGGAAGTTATCCCCCTATAGTGGGGCTCTTAGATGTTTATAGGGCGGCTTTGTATGGTACGAAACGGACTACAGACGGAGCAGGAGTGGTCTGAACCTCCTATAACTTTCAGGGGATATTCCTAACACCCCCCTGCGGCCCCAGCGTTGGTACGGCGCGACAGCACGGTACGGCTGTGTAGTTGTGTGCTTCCTAGTAATGTGAGATCCATAGAAACGCTTCCACAACACTGTATCAGTTGTGGCCCTCCAACCGACCAGAAGCTGTTCGCAGGATATATAAGCGGTGTGAGGGTGACCGCCTCCTGGGGCGCCACCTGGATAACACCTGGGAACCACCTACGGGCATTCTTTGACCTCTGGGTAGTTGTATGGTTAACAGTAGAGGGCTTGGGGCTGACCGGGGAAGCTGCAAGGCTTCCAGGACAACCACCCCAAAGCCAGTCCCAGGCTACCCCGTGAACTGTAGTATTACCATGGGTTATTAGTGGACTCTAGAGGTGTCAGTCTTGTCATGATTTAAGAGGGTCCCGCATGGTTGGCTGTGGGTAGCGCCTATGCAGTCAAGCAGCAGGAGACTTCTTAGCGTGGGAGCCTGCAGTCCGGTTTAAAAGCTTAGTATAGCCAAGTAGATTTGCCAATGGACTGCGTAGCTTGTATAGACGAAACCACCGCTGGGCCAGTGAGTCCCCATGGATATTATCTCTACGGTGGGCATGTCGGTCGGCCACTGATATGCTACCGATAGGAAAGGGCTTTCGCTCATGCAGATGGAGTTGGAGAGACATCACCAGAGGCACTTGCTATTTGTGGAGATAGTTAATATCCGAGCGGTCCGACTGCCTCCGAGTGTTAGCCCACTCTAGGCGGGTGAGTTGGACACCCCTGAGCTGAGCAGGGTGCTCGTGAAAGGTCAGAATGGTTGACGGGTGTCCTCTGGCTTTACATTATTCTACTTAACTAAACCGAGAGACCCCCTATTCTGCTAACAAACGATCCTCGAGAGAACTTATTGAGTGAAGCTTTCAGGCTTAACGATATTAAGTTTTACCCCTTGATTCTACTTTGAATTATCTTTATCTTTATTTTGATTCTTACTTCTACTTTGAGTCTTCGGTGCGGTCGCAATCTTAGGATCCGTCTTCCTACATAGTGCCCCCCTTACCGTAATATCGAGCAAATATCACACCAGGAATCTGTGGTGCTAGGAATCTAAGAGAAATTGGCTGTCCACCGGATTAGATCGATTTACTCTTACTCCGCTTAGAAACAATCCCTACAAATGTTAAAAAGATATCTCATAGCTGTCTGGCGGTCAAATGAACCTATCCTCCTCTAGTAGGTATTCCACTCTTTATGTGCAGGCTGTAGGATCCTCAATATTGAGCTCATAGAGTTCTGTGATAGCCTTCTTTGCCCTATGCAGATAGTAATATCTGCATCCGCTGTGCTTTGCCCGGATCTGCAAATCAGTGACAAGCGGCCACTGCCATCAGGAAAGATTAATCCGGCGTCTTAGGCGCGGGCGCCGCGTCCGGACGCATCCGCCCCCGTTTTGCCGTCCTCTGCCTCCCCAGCGTCCGGACACCATTCCCAACGCCGATTGTGTCCTGACATGACGTCGGACCTTACCCACATCCCGCCGCCACCCCACATCTCCTGCTCTTCTCCCCCCCCTTATCTCACGTCCTGACGTCTCTTCTCCTGCCTCGCATCTCCGCAGCATCCGGACGCCTCCCCCAGGTACCCCCTTTTCCTTCTGCTTCCGGGCGTGCTCATAACAACTTGCCGCCGATATCAGCCTAGTCATTCCTGCCGGTGTGCCTCCTAGTACTACTACTATCGTGCATAATTTGTTTGTTTCTAGATGTTTCTATTCCTCTATGTCTATATCTCTACTATATACTTGTCAATTATACACGTTTATCGTCTAGTCGTGCTCGTGACGCTACATCTCCGTCGGGGAGCGATGTAGCCCTCATCTAGGCAACGTCGCTCCCGGGGTTTATTTTCTTATACAAGCCCCCTCTGTGATCCTGTAACGAGCGCACTCTGTAGGAAGACGGATCCTAAGATTGCGACCGCACCGAAGACTCAAAGTAGAAGTAAGGATCAAAATAAAGATAAAGATAATTCAAAGTAGAATCAAGCGGTAAAACTTAATATCGTTCAGCCTGAAAGCTTCACTCAATAAGTTCTCTCGAGGATCGTTGGTTATCAGAATAGGGTGTCTCTCGCTTTAGTTAAGTAGAATAATGTAAAGCCAGAGGACACCCGTCAACCATTCTGACCTTTCGC
>Ga0307517_10000027_pt1 | contig 181417 bp, 221 predicted proteins | sample 23_EM_MG_FD_194515 | JGI IMG/M metagenome (GOLD analysis project Ga0307517, IMG submission 194515) | Populus trichocarpa ectomycorrhiza microbial communities from riparian zone in the Pacific Northwest, United States - 23_EM | ecosystem: Host-associated > Plants > Roots > Unclassified...
GAAGGGAGGAAGAGGCTGGGCGCTGGAGGGAGGGTTTCTGGGGGGGGGGGGTCTAAGGCGTCTGGACGCAAAAGGGCCGCGTCCAATGCATCCAGACGCTGCCTGTGGCGTCCGGACGCATTGGAGGTGGCCCTTTCACTTCCGGACGGAATGAACCCAGGCGGACGCACCCAGAACTCGAGTTTACGTTATAAGCGCCTGGAACGTCCGGCTCACAGGGTGAGCGGGGAGAGATGGGGCGCAAGATGATTTTTTTGCTGATGTCATTGGTAATCGTTTGATAAAAGTAAAGTAATAAACTTGAAGTGTAATCAAATATCAAAGAGTTAGAATATAACTCGCTAACTTGTTATATTGTTAAGGTCTCTTCTCCGTTGCTTGATAATTCTTCAACCACCGGGGGAGAGGCGTACTATTTATACTAATGTTCATGCTACTTCGACTTCTTTAGTTAAGAAGTATCTTCTTAACAATTCAGTTCGTCAGAACAAAGTGCGAACACCGTTTGACCCTGAAAACTTGCCCAGCTCAACTCAGAAAATCTCCCAAACTGCTATTTTATCTGAGAGTGACCCCACTCCACCAGTAGACAGTCTTCGATCTCTTAGTCATGATAGACTATATATGAATATGCGGTCCAAATGCCTACATACCAATTGTGATGTGGAATATGGAGTGATCATTTCCGATATCCAGCTATCAAAGCATTATGCAGCAATATCCATATGCGACTAGTAGAGTAAGAGGAGTAGTGTTCTTCAAACATCGTTCCAATCCGAGTCAGCTAAACATATCTTGAAGCATGCTCTCATTCAGTGGTCCGAGTTATCTTCCAGATGCCTCTAGGAAGCTCATAACTTCAGGAGCATAGGTTCGGATATATGGTCATCCTATTGAGCCATATACCTTGCTCTTAATTATTAGGTAAGCTATTCAGTTCCCGCTAGGGTAATAGAAGAAGCGAAGAGAAGAGCAGCCAGTTGGTAGCAACCTACATCCTTATCCAAAAAAAAAAAACTCAGAGCAGGAATATTTTCTCTGTCCTTGTGGATTCTAGCATCCCTCTAACTGCAGGACCAATCATCCACTACACTTAAGAAAACTCTCAGTAGTATAAGGTATATTTCCTACTCACTAGTACTAATATAATCAGTTTCTTAATAGACAAATTGCACTTGTGGCAAGATTGGCATTCTCAATAAGATTAGTTTACAACTATCAATCAGCATGTTATATATGGCTTCAGTGATCCTATGAATACAAATCTCTCTCAGGGTGACAATCTCATCAAAGGTGCAATCAGTCTACCAGTTTTCAATAACTAACTATCTTTCATACAGACCACCTCAGTGGAGCTCATTTCCCAAGCCTCAGCATGAGTTGCTTATTTAAAGGCAACAAATATTTGGCCAGTGAGAAATTCCTAATGGCAGGTCACTGGCATTAGGAGAGAGTCCATCTAGGAGAGGTGAGCGATCCTGTTTCTAGGCATATGGATACTCATCTCTGAGGTAAATCTGAAGTACTCAAAAGAAGAAATCTAACCTGTAACAATATGCATAATATCTATTCCAGAATCAAGCCCAATAAGCCCTTCATATGCATTTGTCAAAAGAGCAGGTGTGATGTGAAAGGAAACAAACAAATCTCTGCTGAAGGAGATAAGAAGTGTCATTGTCCCCATACAAGTAAGTTCTAATATTTCATTTGTTAGGTATTTACCATCTGACCTGTTCCAGCAGCCACCAGCACAGTGCAGTGGATGCTATTGAAGGAACTAGTTGAAAGGATCAAACTCTGATAACATTTAGTACATCAACCAAGTAGATTCCATGAAGTCTGTCCACAAATATTTTGCCATAAAATTTGACAATTTTCAGGAAATATACTTGAAGCTCCTTGGTCTTAATACAAAACTGAACCACTGGCAAGAGCTGAAGAGAAGATAAACTGTGTCCTTCAATATATCAACTCTTTTTTCAATGCAGTTATTAGTAGTACATTGGCAGATGCTGCCACAGTGCTAAGAAGTGTTAGAGGGAACTTGTCTCATAATGTTATATCTCACTACAGAGGAGAAAGTTCGTTCACAGCTTTAGTATGGTATTATCATAGCAAGATATGGGAAAGGGGGTCCTGTTTTCCCTGAAGTACTGTTACTAGTACCATAATCCTGATTGCCGTTTTTTACCCCAATTAGTGGCTGGATGTGCTAGGGTATGTGGGTAAGTTAGTCCAACTGTGGCATATTTGTCACAATAGCTGCTTGGCCACTCAACTTCAAATTTTGTTAATGGAAAAATGTCTAACAAACCCTTGCCTAATAGCTTAAGGGGATCCTGTTCTCTGAGTGGCCCAACAGCCTGTAGACTAACTAGAAGGGTTTGGCAGACTTACCCTTAGCACTGGGTATTGTTGAAGGTTTTCTTTTCTTCTGCTTTATTTTCTTCTTGTAATTTTACTCTCACTACTTCAAAAGCTTTCAGGGATCAGAGGGTTGCCTACCACTAAATTTCCCTTTCCATAAACCTTTACACCTCTATCTGCTCTCCTCAACTATGACTCAATCCTGTACTAGATTCAGTCTACTATGCAATCTAAATTACTAACATTTATATTTTTAATTGCTATTTCTTCTCCTTAGTTTATATACTACAATATTAAAGTATAATACAAATTAAATTTTGCCTAAAACTTGGCGTATGCTTTGGACCGCAGGAACTATACCATATTCTTAGACAGTTGGACCAGAATTGCTCGGACTTAGGATTCTATCATGTGTTGAACGGTCGGGGTCTTTCCACTGCGTGGTGTTGCCTATAGTCTACCTGAATGATGGTAGGAATGCTTACGTTGCGGACTACGTATGCATTTCTACATCTAGCTATATTGCCTGGGTGTGGATTAGTAGTCATCGTGTGCCTTCCTTAAATAGTCCGATTTCGTCACCTCTTGCTGATCTCATTGCTCCCCATCTTTTGTACAATCAGTCAACGCTGTCTTCTCCTCATTTCGTTCCGACCCCATGACTCATATGTAACGGATACTCTTCATAGCCCTGTTTATCACTACTGGACCGGGCAGCAGGGTATGTCTTTTCATCGACGGCTTCCTCATCTGGCCGGTCTGTCTGCCTGGTGAGCAATCATGAGGAAAGCATCGAGAATCCTGTGTTTACTAGCCTATTCCCACCAAGCTCTCTCGCAATGGATTAATAATGAACAAAGAGACGACCAAAACAAGGGAACGGCAGGGCGATGTGTAGTTGATTAGTCAATTAATGTGCTATGAAATAAGCACTAAGCACAAAGAAAGGTCCCAATACCAAATCCCCATGCCCGCACCACTCCGGACCCGAGACACCATCCGGAGCCCACCAAGAGACTTAGGCACGCGCTGCGTTCTTCCTCCCGGCATTGTTCTCAGGCCCGTTTGACCAAGGTCCCTAGCGTCAGATTGGAAACCAGATGAACTACGATATGCAAAGGAGCAGGGAGACCCCCCTCATTACGACCCAAGATGCCTTTGTTCGGGAAAGGTTGGCGTTCTTTATGTTCATACTCCCTCATGCCCTATTGGATATCTTACTGGGAAAGCCCGTGCACACCAATGAGTTATTCGCCAGTTCATGCAGCACACGAAAATAGATGTGCCAAGAGCCTCAATTTTGGGCGTAAAGGACAAGCTCTCAGCATTTCTATGCCCGGATACTCTACGAATTAGCGAGTGGTGAAAGTAAACAATACGGATAAGGCGGCGAGACGGTAGGAAGAGCCCTGTTCAACGGCTGAGATCTTTCCCTTCCAATTTAAGGGGTGGGGGAAAGGTGTGGTGGTTGTGGACGGAGGCATGCCGAGTTGGTATGGAAGATAGAATCAGAGAACAGGCAACAAAAAAATAATTTTCCCAAAAAAAATAATCATCCTGGGTCGTGTGAAGGGGAACCGTGAGTTGTTGGCGACTCCGTGGTAGGGCTGCATAATTTAAAGATTTCTCTGGAAGGTGTGGGATCGACAATTTTCTAGAGCTTGGCCCGGGGGGTGGTCATAGCATCTCACTCGAGAGTTTTACACATCACCTCCGCCAGAAAGCAGGTCTTTCACAGCATGTCTAGACTAATAGCGCTAGTTCCGGCAAAATCCGCAGGACTCAAAAGCCCAAACCTGAGCAAAATCTCATTCAGCCTACGAGTATGTACGAGTACAAGAAAGGGAAGAAGAAAAAAGCAAATACCAGTAGAGCTCAACAACCTCTCAAATAGCCAACCACTCACAGATCCGGACAGCTATCATAGCACCCCGGTGCTTGTACTACCGCAACCCACAAAAGCTTGTTATTCCCTACCCACTGTTCCGCCTCCGCCTCCGCTGACTTAGGATTACCTGGTGCCTTCTCTCCCTTTTTCCCCTCTTCTCCCACAGACGGATGGCCGGCGCGGTATTTGCTTCTGTCACTCAGTCAATCGGTCCTACCACCGCTCCATCGGGGAAAGATCCATTCGGTTACACCTCCTCTCCCTTAGCTCCTTGCCGTCCTATCAAATCAACTAGTCTCGCAAGCCCGGCACTTCCCATCCACGAAATCAAATAAGGTCATATGGGAAGGGAAGAAAAAGAAAGAAAAAAGCAAATCAACTCTCAATTTCGTTCAGAATGCGTTATTTGCTTTCCTCTTTGGTAATACCAACTCTCAGCTCTCATCAAATGATTGGTATCACACAACGCCCTCACACAACGCCGCCTCTATATTCTACCGGTGGGATACCGGTATTGGATTGTATTGTAACATAGCGATATCCCATGCCACCTCCGCCTTTTTCTTTCCCTCAAAAGCCCTTTTGCTCCCTCCTCTCCTCTTCTCCCTCCACCTCGCCCAAAACTGAGATAAGCTTGTTTTCTCCCCTGCTTTTCTCCGGGGAGTTCTTTTTTGCTTCTCCCTTTCGCCTTTGATTCGGACCGAATGCGAAGAGCCTGAAGAAGAGGACCAAGAAGACCAAGAAGGAAAAAGGGCTGAGTCATTCCTCGGCGCGTGCGATACCAGAGAATGTATCGGGTATGTGCATGGCTGTTATGGGTTTTGGGAATACTATCGGTATTGATGTGTGGGGAAGGAGGAGGATTGGTGAATGGGCACTTTACCGTTATCTATCCGCAGCAGAGGGGATACTCTTATGATACGCAATTTCACTTTCCATGTATTTTCCCCCTTTCTTGTTCTTATTGATGTTTTGACCATTAACTAATCCATTCTATAGGCGGAGGTAATAAACATACCCCCTCCCTCGCTCTCCTCTCTCTCTCTCTCTCGCTGCGCGAAGTCTCCCTGTAAATAAGTAGAAACCTAATCTCACGATAAATAATTAAAATTAAAAAAACAAAACAGGTATTCCACCCTCAACAAACCGCTCCCAATGGCCCATCAACGGGGGCGCCCTCTCCCTCATCCCCATCCACCCATTCGCCTTAACGACGATTAACATAGCGCTCGGCTCCGACATTGACGAAAACATACTCTCGAACCCATACAACGTCTCCATGGTCCCGCTATTCAATCAGACGGGCGCCAACCGCACCTTCTGTCTTCCGAAGATCAAGATCCCGAAGAAGATTGTGAAGGGCGTGGATGACGGTGTCAACGCTACCATTCAGGTTATACAGTTGACTGCGACGGGGGCTGCTTTGTATTCTGTATGTTGTTTCCTTCCTTCCTCCCTTCCTTCCTCACTTGCTCCCTTTGTTAGATATGTAAATGTATCAGCAAGACTAACCATAAGGCTGGGGGGATTGACCGGAGGGTGGGGAACGAATAAAGTGCATCGACATAACATTCTCAAACAAAGAAGCCGATCGCTTCGGTGCCCCGGCCGTCTGGAATCAAACCTGCGTTAACGGGACAGGGATGGGAGGGTATAGGCTTGGTGATAAGGACCCTTCCACCTTGAATAATACCGTTGTCTTAAGAAGCGCCGCTTCCCCCTCGTCGCCCCCACCATCACCGGTATCTTTGGCTCTGCCATTCTTGACAATCATATGTTTCTACATTCTCACTTTTTCAGGCATAATTTGAAAAGGGGAAAATGTCGCCTTCCTTTATTATTATTATTTAGGTCACGTTGCGAATCGATTGTTGTATATTTTAATTTCACTCTTCTTCTTCCCTTTTTTCTTTCTCTGCAAGAATTGATGAATGAGAATTCCACACGCCTCTCGAACCCATTGTATAATATTTTTTTCACACCGACCGGGAAAATTGGTAGGCCTTATCCTACATCTCCCCATGACCCCTGTGCTATACCCTCGCTTGTTCCCATATAAGCTTCTGTAGTAGTGGGAAGTTTTTCGACTTGAATTTATCTCTCAAAAAAACTTGACTCGTACTTGTATATATCGTGCGCTGCGGGGCGTTCCCGGTACGGTAACAGTGTCAAACTGTGGGAGTACAGCACAGCACGATCATGGCTAACTCGTACAGCAATAATCAATACTCATGAATTATCGTATTGTACTCCGCGGGGGGGGGGGGGGGGGGGTTAGTTAATAAATACTGTGCCGGGAACCTACTCCCGCGGCCGAGTTGAAGTTGGACACTTTCTATGGGAATTGCCACTTTAGGTGTCCAACGTCAACTCGGCCGCGGGAGTATTTCTGCCCCTGCCATCTATTTCTGCCCCTCCCATATACAAATCACTAAAGAGACAAGGGTTATGTTTTTAGATTTCTAATAACCCCGCCCCCCTCCCCCAGTACCTTGATAGCATTATATTACAGTTGTAATACCATGATAATTCTAGCTTGGGTTTTCCAATTCAGAACTCTGCCTAATGTTATTCGCCGGTCGATGGATTTGCTGCTCGTGATGGTGTGTCAAGTTCTGATTCCGTACTCGTATAATAGTGTGGTGGGAGGTTAACGCGCTTGTTCTTTGGCTGCTAGTAACCTTAGTGCTGTCGGATTTGTGCTGTAAGGGGTGGTTGAGCTAGTGATTAGTCTGCTGTACTCGAGTATTATACTTTGCCGGGTACTTGTGCCTACTGGAGGATTCCTGGTGCTGCTCGTTTGCTATGGACTCAATGGAATGTGTTATACGGCACTATACCCAGTACCCTAACCGCAAGCAGGCAGAAAAAGGGTTAGAAAAGCTCTAATCTGGTGGTTAGAATCAAAGTCTCTCTAATTGTGCGAGAACTCGTCTGATGCGGTAATTATTTTATCTGCTGCTTCTCTCTTGGTGATGATCAAAGCTAGTACCAGTATTATTTATTTATTTATCTTTACCACGTAAATTTAAGTCACTATGGATCTGAAAACTAATACTTGGTAGAGATATACGAGCACAAGAAATGCCATAACGACCCAGAAATCCCGTACACCTCACCAACGTCCTTTCATGCAACAAATCACTCTCGGGAGAGGGAGGGAAAAGGGGAGAAGAAAGGAGGAAGAAACTTTTGTATTTAACTAAAATTGTAACTCAAGATCAGGGGAAGGAAGGGAAAAGACTAATTGTCGCCCCCGCCAACGGCTTTACCATCCTCGGGCTCCTCAAAAGTGCTCGCTGGGACCTCGTACAGCCTAAGCACGGGTCTATTGGGGTCCTTGACAAGTACGTACTTGCCCTCGGGCATATGCATGCACATGTCGACGATGGTGCGAACAATACCCCATCCATTAGAGAGGTTGAGATTCATCTGGTTAGCGAATTCGCGGGGCTTGTATCCGACGACACCGAGAATTACGTGCCGGTTGCTATCCTTGGGATTCGCACGGGAGACGAATCTGTGGGAGAGTCAGTTAGGTAGGAACAAGTCACCGATAATGGGAGAGAAGGAAGATATTACCCAAGCTTCATCAAGTCTGCTCTTGCAAGGATGGCCTGGGCAGTCCACCGGGCGAGCTTGCAGGAGTTGTTCTTCATTTCCGTCGCCACGACTGCGCCACGCTGGGAAACGAGCTTCGTACGCCAGTCGAGTGCTCCTCCGCTTCCCTGCGCACGTCCGTCAAACTCGTTCAGTGCCTTGACGGTGAGGAATGTATCCTCTCCGTTAGGAGTCTTCATGACGGCATCCAGCTCCGTCCTCACGATAAGGTGTACTGGCTCTTCCTCATTTAGAGACAAATCGAAACGCCGGTATTTGTATGCCTTGGAACCAAGTGGCTCGGTGTCCTCCTCGTTGTAGAAAGGGTTGGGCTTCTCAAAGTCGTACTTTGACTCCTCGTTCATTGTTTGGATAGCAAAGTTTTGGTTGATGAAGGTAGCTTCCATAGAAAGTGCATGTGGCGCGTTGATAGAATCCTTGTTTCCTTCGCTAGTCTCCAGCGGTGGATCCGCAGCATTCTCGTTGACCGAGACAAAGTCTAGTTGGCTGCCCTCCCGCTTATCGAAGAAAAGCTTTTTCCCTTCACGAACAATCACAATGTCCCAGGGGTAAACAGATCGAGGAGCACACATCAACATCGACAATACAGAGTCTGTAGCGAATATTGTAGCTTCATCCTTCTCCGCAAGTTGCTGTATCACAGGGTCCTCAGTTGTGGTAGGGTTGAACACCACTCGGTCTTGGACAATGAGTTTGCGCTCGGCAGGCTTGGTACCAGCAGGTTTATCGTAGCCACGGTCGTAGTAGTATAGGAACCCATAGTTGTCAACATCCTCACCCTCGTCAGTCTCAAGATTGAGCTTGGCTAGTCGGTTGAAATCAATTTCCTCAAGCATCTTCCATTCAGGCTTGACAGCAACTGAGGCATCACGGTTGCGCTGCGGCTTGTCGTAGTCTTTCCAGCCGAAACGACGACCACGACCTCCCCTTCCACCACGATTGTCGAAACGACCCTGGTCTCTACCACTGCGATCGCCGGCTCTCTGGAATGCACCTCCAGATCTATCAGCTGCACCTCCACGTCCTCCACGTGCACCACCCGCGCCACGACCGCGGCCACGGAAAGTCATCCGGCCGGTGAAACCTGTGCGAGTCTTGGTGCTGGTGCGTTGATTATCGACCACGGAGAAGGAGGCCTCGTCTTCAGCATGTTGATAAGAGAATAGGCTTGACGTTCCTGCTCCATATACCTGCTGATCTATGCCACATTGTTAGTGTCCGTACACCTCGAATATTGGAGGAAATATTTACCTCTGTAATTTCTGTTGTAGCCTTGTCTCCCACCCCTCTGATCCCGCCCATCCTTTCCACCCTCTGATGTCCAATCCGCCATGCGACCAAGTTTGTCCCCCTTTGAGTAAGGGGCATAAGGGACTTCATTCAGTGCTGATTCGACCGAAACCGGAGGTCCCCAACCGTTCTCATGCTCAGGGAGAGCCGCTATTAAGGTGTTTAGTTCGAGCGGAGCCATATTTTCTGTCTCAATGGATCCAGAAAATATTTTATAGACTAGCTGTAAATCGGCGATTACTCGTTGATGACAAGTGGTCAAGGTTGATGATGGAGGGATGTTTGTGTGGGGCAACTTTCTTTAACTTTTCTGTGCGTTCTCGGTTGGCGGGGCACAAGACGAAAGCAAAGTCACAAACACTTTTCAAAAATGGATATATTTCTTGAATTAATCCTCTAGTAGTTCCTCCGTGGTATTAATTGGGATTTATTACGAGATTGAGTCATTCTAACTACCTTCAATACATTTACAAAGTTCGCTCACGAGGATATCAAAACCTCCCCGGCCTCCAACCCCCCCATCCTGTCAACATCACAAAATGGTCTTAAAAATCCGTTTAGCACGCTTCGGTCGCCGACATGCACCGGTTTACAACATCGTCGTCGCGCACGCCCGGTATTTTCTACTCTCTCAGCTCTCCCCCGATGCACTTCATTCAGCTCTCATTCAGCTGATATTTATAGGTCTGCACAAACGAATAGGCCGATAGAAGTGATCGGCACCTACAACCCCATTCCAGTCCCACCAGTCGACGGCATAGGAAAAGGCACAAAACACATCGAATTAGATACTGCGCGAACGAAGTACTGGCTAGGTACTGGCGCGCAGCCTTCGGATCCTGTGTGGCGATTATTGTCCATGGTAAGTCGTATCCTGGATCAAACCCGCAGGTTAAAGACCGAGGATGGGACCTGATGAAGTGGTAGTTCGGATTACTGGAACCTAAGTGGCCGATCGCAAAGTTACAGAACAAGGCGGGCAAAAGTGCAGTTAAGCCAAAAGAGCCGAGGAATGTGGAGGATGTGACAAAGTCCATACAGGGGAATATCGGGATCGGGGAACCTGGGACAACTGCAAAGGAAAACTAGGGTCTTTGTGATATATTTGGGACGGATTGTATGATACAACATTTCCGGGCTATCTCTGGTGGCCATATGGGAGTGAATAGGAGGGATATTTCCGCGAGTCGGAAACGGTCTGCAGTGGGTGAGATTGTTATTCTTAGGGAAACTCCATATCTCGATGGGAGGAGGATTCAAAGGGTGTCTAAAAATGGACAAGGAAATGAGGGGGTTTGCTTGTCCGACTTGAAAGCTTCACTGGGCGTAAGGCGTATCTCCAAGATGGGAATCGCCCAAATCGCCCATATCCTCAGCCTGAAAACAACTCACTCCCCGGGTGAAACCTGCTGTACGATGTGCTCGGATATCTGCTGTGTTGCTAGGGAACCAGAAGAACCCACTGTTTTTTGAGGAACTTTCCAACTTCTCGAGTGATTCTTAGTGATTTTCGCGGCTCAAAACGCCCAAGTTTTAGCCACCAGCGGGGCAAACCTCCCCGCCACAGCACCCTCTCGTCATCGTTGAGCTTCCTTTCAACTAGAAAAACACACCCTCTCTCTCCTTCCTAGATTCACCGAAGCCGTCAACTCAACTAAGAGTACACATTACCACTACACTCATATCTCTTGCCTTTGAATTCTTCTCGAGACTTCGGTGGTCAATAATAATGGCGAGCTCGGCCCCAGTCGGCGAATCCTCGCAACAAGGCTCATCCGCTTCTGCTTCTGAGCCCTCTCCCAGAGCTTCAGGAGGCGGCTCTCCACCAGCAATTATTTGCATCGGCATGGCTGGTATCTCCTTCGCCTCCAATTACTCTACATGAACTATAAAACTGACGAACCTTCACAGGCTCCGGAAAAACTACCTTCATGCAACGCCTAAACGCCCATCTCCACACCCAGAAACAGCCACCATACATAATCAACCTAGACCCCGCAGTGAAGACCGTCCCTTTTGCCCGGAACATCGACATCCGTGACAGCGTAAACTACAAAGAAGTGATGAAGCAATACAATCTCGGCCCCAATGGTGGAATCATGACATGTCTGAACCTCTTCGCGACCAAGGTTGACCAAGTAATTGGCATTCTCGAGAAGCGTGCATCCTCGATAAATTCCATTCTCGTGGACACGCCGGGCCAGATTGAGTGCTTCGTCTGGAGCGCTAGCGGATCGATTATTACCGATGCGATTGCTTCTGGGTTTCCTACTGTTATTGCCTACTTGATTGATACGCCTCGGACCAAAGCTCCCGCAACGTTCATGAGCAATATGCTCTATGCCTGTAGTATCCTCTACAAGACGAAATTGCCGATGATCCTGGTATTTAACAAGACGGATGCGCAGGATGCAGATTTTGCGAAGGAGTGGATGACGGATTTTGAAGCCTTTCAAAAAGCGTTGCAGGACGAGGAGGGGAATGAAGATGGTCTCGGAGGGAGCGGTTATATGGCTAGCTTGTTGAACTCTATGAGTCTTATGCTTGACGAGTTTTATAAGCATTTGGATTTGGTTGCGGTTAGTGCTATGACGGGCGCGGGGATCGATGACTTCATGAAGGCTGTTGAGGGAAAGTGTTTGGAGTATGAGAGGGATTACAAGCCGGAGATGGAGAAGGCTAGGAGGCGCAGGGAGGAACAGAAACTTGAGGACAAGGAGAAAGAGCTAGGGAGGTTGATGAAGGATATCGATGTTGGTGGGAGAGGAAAGGGAAAGGAAGAACCAGCGGTCATGAGCGATATCGAGTCGAGTGATGAAGAAGCGGGACAGGGCGTGCTGGAGAGGGACGAAGATGAAGAAATGCAGGATGAAGGATTGCAAGAAAAGTACGAGCGTGTGGGGAAACAGAATGAGCCGGGGACCGACCCACTCCTCGATGCGAGTTTGAAACGCTACCTTCATGCCAACAATTAGAGACCCATAATCATAACTTGCTCACTGTAGCTTAATAAAACTTCTTGTATTATAGCTCATGACATTCCCGAATCCTGATATTTACTTTGGAAACCAAAAAGAAAATCCAACGTATCACCATGTGTATTTCCGAACGCCGAAGTAGAATTGAAGGAGAGAAGAGCGCAAAAAAAACAAAAAACAAAACCCCCCCCCCAGTTCTTATGCCAACATCAGTTCCATCCCTTCTCGCGCCGCCTCTCTCCTGGCCTTTGCCCGCTCCTTCGCTCGTCTAGCTTTCTTTTCCACTTCCGTCTCACCGCTTTCTTCCTCTCCCTCTTGCGCCTCTAGCGATATCGGAACCGTGCTTGGGGCATCAGGCAGAGCAGGTATCATTCTCGTACCGAGAACCTACGCAACAGATGTTAGAGGGGAAAAAAAAAAAGATGAGCCACCCCCGGGAAGAAAAAATAACAATAACAATACTAACCTCTCTCTCCAAAGCCTCAAGTTCATCCTCCACCGCATCCTCCTCCTCGTTTGTCATGGCCCCAGCTAGCAAATTACTAACCTCCCTCTGATATGCCCTAGCCTCATCCGTCTCCTCAATCAACTTCTCCACCGCCTCCAGAGACATCTCCTTATGTATCTCCTTAAGCACCTGATTCCCCTGCTGCAAACCGTACAACACCGCCTTCTCCACTAGCGAAAACTCGACAGTCGACGTCTAAGTAACCCCTTCATATTAGCCCCTGCCCCCCTCACCCCAAATTATTATCCACCGCAAAGGGGGGAGCAGGGGTCGCATTACCAGTTTCTCTAAAGCTTCGAGCTGGGCATCTGTTTTTACGAGTAGTTGTTCTTGGTATTTCCGCCGCCGGAGCGCGAGAAGGGCGCGGGATTTGTCGTCCTGTGCGAGACATTCTTTCGCGATCTCGTGCTCGCGGGTCAGGATTGTTTGAATCTTCTTTTGGTAGATGTGGAGTTTGTCGCGTTGGAGTTTCATGTTTAGGATTGCTCTGCCCTTCGTGTTAGTGATTGTTTTCTGTGAATAGGAGGGGCTAGGGGAGAGGGGATGGACCGGTCTTGAGCTGTTATGCGGGAGGAGGAGCTTCCCATGGTGTGGGGTTTATACGCCGGTACTGGTATCCGGGCAGGTGTTTCGGAGTCGGGTATTCTATTTCTTTCTTTTTCTCTTTTCCCCTGGGAGGTGGATGTAGGGAAGGGAGGGGGGAGCTTCGCTGTGGCAGTCGCTGTGGCAGTCGATGGAGTTCCTGATCTCGCTTGCTGATGAGGCACGGAGATTGCCGGGGATGGGAAGGGCTCAACCCCACGTGGTTCGACGTCACGCAGGCCGGCGAGAAAGTAGGTACAGGACCGTACGATGACTTATCATAGAACCCTAGGAATGCTTATTCGTCAGACTTTAAGAATCAATACTACCGTAGTAACATACTTTAACCTGACTGTGCTTGCACTCGAGCGTCATGGTAGGGTAAGATCTAGATTAGAAGTGATTCTTCCGCCGCACCTCATAGTTAATTACAGCGTTATTCAGCCAGGGGTTAATTACTTTGCTATTGTGATCTATTGAGACATGTATCCACCCCATCACTCGCTTCTGAGTCCTGACAGCGTGCTCTGTTACTATCATACTGTACAATGGGCTCCATGCCATGTACCGCACGATACTTGCGTTCGCTCCCATATATGCAATACATCCAAACGGCACGCATCGTTTTAAGCGTAGAAAGGCTTTCGTCTCGAAATGGTGACCGAAGGTTCGCACTGATGTCGAGCGACTTTTGCTGAGAATCTTACTCGCTCGCTCACTGGCGAAAGCGTATTAAAATGAACTGGTGAGCACTGTGGACTGTCGATGGAATCGGAGGGAGTTTTGATTCGGGATTTGTGTTCAGAATGGTTGTTTGGGTGGGTGGGTGGGTGGGTGGAGGGAGGTGTTGGTCGGAAGATGATGCGAGTGAGGTGGTGTGAGGAGGTTCTTGTTAGTGGCTGGGCTCTTGGGGCGGTGTTGGTGTGGTGTTTCGGTGGTTGTGGGTATGAATAATTCGAGGGGGGGGGAGTAGAACATCGTATTCTATGGGGACCGAATACTGACTGGTACGGCACCCTGGAAAGGGTAAATGGGGGGCCAAGTGCTACAGCTGGTAAATTTGTTTGCTCATAGTGATTCTATAGGTAATCCCGGATGGTGTTGTTATATCGTAGAACTTTTATGGGGGGATAATAAACTTTTGTCTACCCGGGTGTCATACTATATTATATAGCCATCTAAGAGCAGTAAATACTTTTTTTTATACAATCGCCCCATTGTCCCCTCTAGATGCTTCCAATCGCAATTACACCAACACAGCCGTCGTTTCAACCCCATCCATCCTATCGGCATCTTCCTCCATCATCTCCTCCATCTCCCTGAGTGTATAATCCACCAGATAACTCTCGTCAACTAACTCCTCCACCTTCTTGTAATGCCTCATCGTATAACTCAAGATAGCCTCCCACCCTGTCAAATCTACCTTCAACTTTAACAACCTCTGCACACTATATTTCCTAAACACAACGTGCATAATCCTCTGCGCGACAGTGGCAGTCTTAGCGTTCGTATTCCAGTCTCTAATTCTGAGCATCAAGATAGACAGCTGCTCGTTACCAAGGCTTCCAATGACCTCATCTACCGCTAGCAGGCCGCTTATCGAACCTTCCTCCGCTGGTGAGGTTTTGACGACTGTGGTGAAGAGGTTTAGCAGACGGCCAGGATGGTTTAGTGTGAGGGCTAGGGTGATTGCGGCGCGATAGTCGGCGTTGTGAATGTGGTTCTGAAGAGCTTGTTCTTGCTCGATTTGCGCTTCTTCTTCCTTCGCAGTGGTTTCCGCGATTTCGGTGGTTACATCAGTCCAGAAGGTCACTACTGAGTCACCACCGCCGGAGACGAGGACTTGGTCATCAGGGCGCACGGTGAGGGCCCAGACCTTGTTTAATATTGCTAATTAGTTATGTTCATAATAAGGGAACGGGAAGAGGGGAGGAGGGGTGGGTACCTTGTCTTCGTGATTGTCCAAGGTAGTGTTGCATTCACCACTCTTGACGTCCCAGACTTTCACGAGGCCGTCGCCGCCGGAACTAGCGACTTGTAGGCCACCCGTTAACCACACTGCTTTTAAAACACTGTTGGTATGCCCTTCGAGCGTCTTCAGACAGCTGTAATCTGTCAAACTCCAGAGTTTTACTGTTCTATCTCCACTTCCGGTGACAACCATTCTACCGCCCTTAGTTCCCTCTACACCGCCGACCACCGCCGCTGTGATCGAGTGCGGAGCAAACTTCACGGACCATACGCCTCGGCGATGACCACGTAGAATACCAGTCACCTCCCCTTCTTCCAGCGACCAAATCTTCACTGTGCGGTCTTGAGATGCGGAGGCAAACATGCTATCGTCAGGCGATATGTCGATCGCATTTATGTCCTTATCATGCGCCTTTTTGGTGTACGTCGCCTTGCTTTTCCCAACCTGCCACATCTTAATCGTGCGGTCCTGGCTCCCTGTTACCATAAACTTTGGCGCGGGGAATTTCCTACCGGCCTTACTCTCTGCCAGCGGAGCTTTTCTCGGGAGTGCGATGGCGCCGATACTCTCGGCATGCCCGGTATATCGTGAGTGGCATGTGAAGGAATTTTCCTTATCATCTATATGCCAGAGTCGCGCTTCGTTATCTTTCCCACCCGTAGCGAGCCAGTATCCGGACCAATCGCGATCCAGGCAGATCACGATGTCGCCGTGGCCGCGGAGGACGCCAGCGTCGCTGAATGAATTGTGGATAGAGAGGATGCGGACATCTTCAGAGTTTGTTGCCAAGGCTATGAGAGAGGAGGTTGGTGTTAAGTATTGGAGATCGATGATTTCGTCATGGTGGCCTGAGATGCGACGGGTTACTGGGAGATTGGCTGGGGCCAGAGTTGGGAGTTTTAAGCTGTGGGTTAGAAGGGTCTGGTCGTTGTGGACTGATATTAAGGAGTTTAGGGAGGGATTATATCTAGGTTTGTTAGCGAAGTGTGAAAGCTCAAGGGTAAGATATTACAAACAAAATGTCTACAATTCCTTCCGCATCCCCCGCTTCTTCGTCCCCGTCTTCGGCTTGGGTAATTTCTTTTCCGCCAGATAAATCCCATAACCGGACCCTGTTCTTCCTGCCACCCATGTATAGCACCTGCCCCTCAACCCCCTCGAGATTGAGTGTTCCTGCCGGTAGAATTCCCACAGCCTCTAACTCCTCTAAGATCGGAATAGTCCCCTTTAGTTTTAGACTCTTCGCATCCCAAACACACACAACCTGATCTCTGCTTCCGCTGACCAACGTCCTGCCATCCTGAGACCAATCCAACCCCCGAACAACGCTGACGTGACTCTCCAACGCTGCAATGCACTTACTAGTTTCCAAGTCCCAGACCCTGACGATTGCATCGTCCGCGCCCGTAGCCAGCCGCCACCCGAGAACTTCTGAGTCTGCTGTCGCCTTGCTGCTCTTCCGACCCTTTCGCCCACTACGCACGGAATTCTCTGGCTTGTAGAATTTCATCGCAGAAATAACGCCACCGTGGCCCCGCAAGTTGTGGGTCACGAAACCGCCTTTGATATCCCAGACTTTGACCAGGCCATCGGCGCCTCCGGTAGCAAGTAGTGTTCCCGTCGGGTCAGTTTCCGCAACAATTACCGGCGCCGTATGCGCCTTGACGGAGCGCAAGAGGGTAGGCTTTACGCTGATAGTGTTCTCATCGTACGCCGGGCTCAAGCTGTATATGCGCATAGAGTAGCTGCGCGAGCAGATGATCAGGTGTGAAGCACCCGGCGTTACTGCGATTCTCTATTAGCATCCCGCCCCTATCTCCCCAATGTCTAGATAAAACTCACAAGCTAGCGTAGTGACAGGCTCCGTATCCTATCATTTCGTTCAGCATCGCTAGTCACCAATTGCATATGGAAGATGGGAGGCGAACATACACCTTCAAGCCTAGCTAGCTCCTCGCCTGTTTCGAAATTGGTAACAAGGACATCCTCGTCAAGCGTAGTTACCAACACTCTTCCACTTTGGTCAAGAGCGACTTTTCCGCCGGTGTAAAAAGGTTGAATGATCTTTTCAGGGCGGAAATGTGTTTTTAATGACATTTTGGTGGGGTCGAGTTAAGGTTTCCCAGAGAAATTTAGTGTTGAGACAGGGTATTGTTGAAAGGAGGGTAACCCGGGTGATCTTAATCTCTAGTGAGAGTTGGCTAACCTTGATTAGAACCGCCGTAGTTTAGTTGGTGTTGTTCAGAATCGCGATTGAGTATCATTGACCATGGGACCCCGATAGTATCATGCGATATGAGTAAAAACTACGACTTACTATAGGCAAATAATCGTCGGGCGGCTGGGAGGGGGGGGGGTTGAAAATTGGCATATTGGACAAACGTAAATGGAGAAAAAGAGAGGGGAGGCATGATTAAAAGCTATCCAAAGGCTCGTCATGAGGGCTAAAGATGGTATTGAGTATTTCAGCCGATTGTACGAAATTATAGATGAAAGGATAAAAAAAACCAAAATACTCTGACGCTAAGAATAGCGACCTGAATGTCGAAGTACTAAATCTTAGGGGTGTCGGAATGTCTAGCTAGCAAATAAATATTAACAGATTATGGTGAACAGACTATTGCCACTACTAAGTCACTCAAGTGCATTCTAGATTCTGAAATTTAATAGTAAGAATTCCTCGCTCTCAGTATATCTCTCACTAGAGCCTTTTTATCACCATCCTTTCTCTACCCCTTACCCTTTATTCCTTAAGGATTTTCTCTTATCTTTCCCCTTAGTCTGCAACATCATTATTAAAGTAGGTAAGAGAGTAGCACTAGATACAGGCATGAAAATTTCTTATTATGATATCATAATATCATAGCCTCTCAGATATGGGCCCTTCTACCCCCATTTGAATGACCGTAGCCCAAAACCCCACGATGATCCCCCTTACCTTTAATACCTCTTCTGCCTCTGCCGCGAGTACACTGAGGCCTTTTCTTGGGAGAAACAAGAGTCCAACCTTCACCAACACCACCACAGCCATCACCATCCCCATCATCACCCCCCTCTTCTCCTGCGCCATCATCATCCTCATCATCCTCATCGCAGTCTCCTCCCCCCCTCCCATACTGCTCAAACGGGGCTACTCCCTCGCTGTCTTCCCACCTCCTACGCTGGTCTCTTAAAGTTGCAAGACCATCTTCTGTGAGACTACCAATATAGTCGTTGAGTAACTCTACTTTGATTACCTGCTGAATCTCCAAGAAGAGTAGGCTGGAACCGGTGAATATACCACGCTCATCGTCGGCCAGATGGACAACTGGCCTTTCGAACTCGCTTATGGTTGGTGAAATAGGCAGAAAACTTCCAGCTGTTTCTTTTGTTATTCCACTCCAAGTCTCCTTCCCCCTTGTAGTGGAGCACCTACTAACTTAGAATTTTTGGTCCAAAAGGTATGGGGAGTGTCTGACTTACATTGCGAGGGCATGGTCATGTCCCAAAACTTTAACGATCACCCAGGGCCGGCTCTTCCTACACTTATTCTTAGTGCCAACGCTGTGCGCCCCTAGCCTTTCCTGTTGGGAATTCCTGAGCCTAACATGAAAGCGGGTCGAGAAATATATTTGCCCCTCACGGAGGGGTACTGGAGGTAGGATCCTTTCTTTATGTCCGGGCTTGGAAGGGGGCTTGGTGTACCCTTCGCTATCTTCGTTCCCGCTAAGGGACTCCTCTGAACCTGTGTCTTCCATGTCGACCAGCTCTCCAAATTCTGCCCTATCTGTTATTCCCTCCACACCTGTTTGCTTCGACATCCCCCCTTTGTTCTGTTATAACAACTTCCCAACCTTTTAAAGAATTAGCTCACTCGAAAAAAACGAAAGGTTGATCTGAAGGGTGAGGTCAGGGTTAGAAACGTACCCTTCTTGATAGGGTTGGTGGTAAGCCCAGTTGTTTTCTTTGGGATTTAGGGTGTTAAATAATCCTGTTTTACTCTTCTCCCGCAGAGGGCCGTAGATAGTGGTCTGACCTGGTGATAAGAAATTGGGTGAGGAAAGAGGGTTGGAGGGAGAAGAAGAGACAAAAGGTCCACGGCAAATACAAGACGGGTGTGTTTGTCAAGCTTTGGGTGAAATGTTTGTAAACCGATGAGGGTCTTCTTATACGGCGGTAGAGGAGGTTGAAAACTCTTTGGTAGAATGTTTCTTATTTTCTGGGTAGACCTTCTAGCCCCCGAGTGAGAGATTATGTATGAAGAGCTTGATGTCTCGGGTACTATGACAGTAGAACAGCCTGGATCACGGAACTGTAGTGACCGCTTTCGAAATTCAAGGTCATGTCTCAGTTATTTATTAAGACAGGGTTTGAGCCGCAGGTCTTAATAGTAGCCCGTGTCTGGCTGTCCCTTGGGAGTAGGGAAGGGCAATTCACATAAGCAGCGCTTTAGTCCTTTCTGTTCTTCATCCGCCACAGTAGGCATAAAATATTACTATAGTACTCGTTCTCCGGGAAGTGCTTGTTTCCTTAGGCAAAGTTCCTATTCTATTCTCCTATCCAATAGTATATTACAAAATAAATCCTTGCTGTCTCTGACTCTTCAGCCTCGGTCCCATCCCTTTCATTCAAACATCCTCTCATTTCCTTGACTAATTAGGGGGGCTATTTAGCACTCGTCTTTGCATCTCATCTACCGTCCTTCTGCCCAGCCAGCCTCTTATCTTGAGCTTCACCGCTCACGAGCTGAGAGATCATTCTGTAGGGCTGTCGTATAGGAAAGCAATCTCAGTAAATAAATAAAGCCCTGTGACTCTAATAAGAGCCTCCCGTGATCTCTTTCGAAAAAAATCCATGAAGGACGGGAGATATTAGAGCCCATCATTTATTGTGAGAGATATGGAACCTGAAGTAGAGGTTCAGAGAGCCTTCCAGTCGCGTCATGGGTTTAAATCTGGTAGGAATTGATCGGGTATCAACTGACCAAATTAGCGAAGATCCGCCATTTCAAAGGCACCCTTCAAGAAGTATAATACCTGGACACAAGGATCAGATTTTGTATGGCGGGTTGCCTGGGCGCAGCCGAGCGCCCACATTAAATTCGAATTTAAATATTCAGGTACCTGAGGACACCTGTAGTGGGTTGTGATCGATTTGAGCTTCTTCCGCAAGGCGGATCCCCTATCTTGTGATGGGAAGTAGAATGGGATTCCCACCGTGCGCAAAGTTTTCTGCCTGGATAACCTAAAGGCCCCATTTTCTTTTCAAATGTGATGAATCTCCCCAGACTTTTGTTCTATTTTACACAAGATCCAAGATAACTCCCGTCCAAACCATCTTTAAGCATAGATATGACGCAGAAAAAAACTCAACGAGATTACCGCAGGGTCAACAGTTACTTAACTAAAGTGAATACCCTGCTGATTGAAAGCATACAATAGTTTGAGAAAATCAGCCTCGTCACATTTTCCCGCCCGCTTCTCTCCAAGCTCCGTCTCTTCTAGCACGGTTTCAACCAGTCCTTTCACCTTTCCTCTAACCTTCGAGCGACTGTGCCTGCCTGTTTTGATCTTTACTTTTTTGACGCCACCCACCCCGTCTTCATCGATTTCCATCTCTTCATATTCTCCCTCTCCCGCATTAACCATATCAGCCTCGCCGTCATCGCTTTCCAGCTTGACATTATTGGTTGCACACCAAGTCCTGTAGTTCCTCTCCACAAGTGCCATGACGGCGCTAGACTTGAACCCCGCAGCAATTGTCCTATTTTTCCTAACAAACACAATCCTCAATAGTCCATCCCATTCGTCATAAGAGATCGGCGGCCTGGGGTTTTTGGGCTCAATCCTGATGACTGATGACTCAACCTGCGGTGGGGGCTTGAAATTGTTCTTCCCGACCTTCATGATATGCGTACATTTCGCCCACATCTGCGCATTGACACTCAGTCGACAGTAGAGCGCATCGCCGGGCGATGCTACCACACGCATCGCAAACTCCTGTTGGAACATTAGGACGCAAGTCCTTGGGGCGGGAGATAGCGCGAGCAGTTTGAAAACCAGCGGTGAGGAAATCTGGTAGGGTGTGTTGGATATGCAAACGTCGAAATAGGGGAGTTCGGTTTTTATGACATCGCCTAGGAGGACTTCTAGTCGGTTTTGCTCCGGTTTGCCTTGCACACGTTTCGTGAGCTCTGCAGCCATACGAGGGTCCATTTCCACCGCGATAACCTTCCGCGCCTTCTCCAAAATCTTGACTGTGAGGTTACCCGTTCCCGGGCCAACCTCTAGAACAACCTGCAAAAGTTAGCGAATTTTTACAGCGGGTAGGAACGATATTCTCGAATCAGGAGTTACATCAGATTGTTTGAGGCCAGCCTTGTCCACGATTGCCTGGGCAACACCTGGATTTTTGAGGATATGCTGCCCAAGGCCTGTGTTCATACGGAAGACATTATTGACGGATTTCGAAGCTGCCTCTCTTGCTGTAGCGTTCGGACGAGAGTATGGAGAATTGCCCACTGGGTGAGGCTGTTTCTTGGCTTTCGGCATTGTCGTTTGATTGCCGGAGCGAGGTTGCAAGATGGCTATGGTGGGTGGACTTGGGAGAGAGAAAAAAGCTTTCTTGGTGGGGCTGTGCCAAGAAAAGACACCGACCCGCCACGAACCCGGTTGGCGGGTCGTGACGAAATTTATGAGTGAGATACTATGATTGGACTGTTGCTGTCAAACGCACCGCGAGAAACATCCCAAAGCTTCAGTAGAGGATAGAATCTGCGATGGAAAGACAGGCCCACTTTCATTGGCTTACTGGCTCTGACTCCTTTAACGGGTATCAATTTGAACTGGTGATTCATTAACTTCCCACGAGCAACCTTTAGCCCCATGGTCAGGTGTCTGGCAAGTTCGAGGCGACTATCACCCCCGGCAACTACGCTTCATTATCCTTCCATCTAAGTTACACCCTCTCTTCCATCCTCTCGGCACCACCTCCAAGCAGCACATCACCCGACGCTGCATTACGGGTACGAATCTAGAGCACCTCTAGCTCTTACCGAATGACAGCATCGTGCACACTCTATATTAACTCGCACTCTCCCGGGCTTTCCATGCTAGGACTCAGGTTGCAATGACCCCCGGAGTCGGCAATTTGCTCGATTCCCTCAAGATCGCGCACATCCTGCGTGATAGAGATATGCCGATATCTGCGCGAAAATTGGAGAACTATCCGCTCTATATGCCCCCATTGGAGATCCTAACCCTGGAGCTGGAGGGTCTCCTGGCCCACATCTCCTTGTACTATGTGCTAAGTACCTTAACATTACGATACGGCCCGCTTAGAGCCTTATCCATCTAAGGGGGGTTTCTCGTCAGGGCGGTCCATGAGGACATTAGTTGAGGCGCTCTATTCCCTGCGCTCCTCCATTACTATCTATTTTGGAGGGTAGTTCGTGATTGTTTAAGCTCTAAGAAGAAAATAGGGGTCACACCCGGATCTCTGAGACACCTGACGTGCCCCGCAGCGTCCTCTGTCTAGATGGTCTGTGCAGCCATTCCCTCCACAGTTGGTTGGCGAATCTCGATAGGGTGCGTCAGGCTTTTAGTCAAATTATACACCTCAAGGATATCATTACTCAGCTCACCTATATGCCTCTACAGCAAGCCGAAGTCATGCAGGTCTATCTCTCAATTGGTATTCTAGTGCGAACCCCCTTACTGCCCCTGGCTTTGCAAAAGATTCACCCCGACCTTCGAGCTTTCACTTCCCACCTGGCCTAGAAGCTCTCATGGGACCTCCAAAAACCATTCTAAGTCCCCAAACTCACCCTGATTGGTAATTCACACAGAGGTGCATCCTCCACCATCGAAGAACCTAGAATCATCACCCTTCTATCTCTGTGCTCTTCTCCAGGAGCAGAGCTGCCCTTGTGCACCCACTTTCAAGGCTTTCTCTAGTTTTTCCAGGTATATACCTTTCGCATACTCGGCCTTGCGTCTGCAAATACCTAATACACCAGTCACAGCAAATATACCTATAGGGCCCAGGCATAATCTATCTATATACCTGCTACTAACACTACCATTGGTCCATCCCAACCTAGGGCACAAAAGAAATGGCTAGAAAAAGAAAAAAAATCAAAGGCCCAGAAATGCACCATGGTTCACGTGCCAAACCGTACCGTCAAACCTCGTGGAGGGTGGCGCCTTCCCCAGGCAAATGGGTGCCGGGGAACTTATGGCGCTGTGGGGTGGCGGTTTAGTTTGGCGCATTCCTGTTTTGGTAGCCTTGTTGGAACCTACCGGTACTATCTAACAAATCACCCGAACCACAGATCCCGACCGAGGTCGTTTAGTAAGTAGACAGAGGCTGAAACACACCAAAATTGCCGGTTTTTGAGCCATTATATTTCCACAGATACCTTGAAACTTGGCTTCAGAAGATTTTTCAAAAAATATAGCATATCTGAAGTATAGTATATATTTATTTCAGGTTTGTACAGAACAGTGGGCACATGAACTGTGAAAGGTGTGTTGCAATGTATCTTTCCCATACAAAAGCCCTGGTCTTGGCAGGTACCTTGTGGGAAGGGACATTCCACTCCTTACTACTCTGGAAGAATTGCAGGAAAAAATCCTACACTTTTTTGTGTGGGTGCCATTATAGCAAATTGCTTTTCTAATTTTTTACATGCTGTTTCCACTTATGGTGGTTGTGGAATGATAGTCCAAAAAAACCTGCAATTTTGGTGTGCTTTGGCCACTGTATACTTACTAAACGACCTCAATTGATCCGATCGAGGGGGGATGTTGCTGAAGAAATCTACTTCTACCATGTCATACCTTAAATGTTGGAAGAAATATCTAGGGAATATGATATCTTTTCTTCTTGTTTTTTTGTTTTTTTCGCCATTGTGTCTAGGGGATCAAGCTAAAGGGCTCCGAATATGTCGCCATAGATGAAAATGAAGAGGTAGGTATGGTACATCTATCTAGGAACCTAGGTTCGGGCAGCCTAGGAAAGATAGTAGGCAGAGACCAAATCGTTACATAGATCCAAGGGTAGGTTGTATCCTGCGAAGCTGAACAGGGTGCCCTTTGGATTCCGGACACTCAAGGAGGAATTAACTATGGGGAAGTAATGTCTATCATAGATTATCCTTTCTTAATGGTGGGACCGCATCAAAAACTATGAGCTAAAGAAAGGGTTCAAGGGGGCTAGAACAAACCGACACCGAGCATGATGACCCAGAAATGTCATGAAGTGATGGGCGGGAGGTGTAATTTGAGCCCCTCAATGACTTGTCGTTATGCGGGATTCTTGGAGAAACACCAATGGGGAAGTTAGAAGGCTTGGTGCATTATTCTATCTGATCTGGTGGAGCGAAACCTGGCAAAACAGCGATACCCCTGAAGAAATCGCTGGGAGTCTTCGCACCTAAGATAACATTCTCACATTTCCTTCGAGCACTGCACTGCACTTACGTGTCCCGTTACCCCCCTTGAGCTTTTTTTCATCCATTGTTCCTTTTCCAAGCCAGATTAACGACCAATGAATTCCTGCCTCATGCTAGATCACTCAATCACTATATTCTAGTTCAGGGCTTTTTTCTCCCTCCCTTTTTGGTGCAATGCATCGCCGAACCTGTGGCGAATGTTCGCAGGTATCTTTGACTTCAACCCAATACACGAAGGAGCAGCGCCACAGCGCCACTTGAGCAAGTCTGGCTGCATAGACCAGTTGCATGGTAGTTCATTGACAAAATAAGCGTGTGATCTATTCCCATATCAGAGGCTGAGTAAATAAAATACCCCTAAATATACGCCCAGGGTGGGAGTATATCTCACATCCGATAAGCCACCTCGGCAAGAAACCGTGTGCTCTCATTTTACCTATTTCCTCATACTGCGCTATCCAAACCGTGGCCTTCAACTACAAGTAATATGTCTGAAGCAATATCATTCCTCGCATGGGAGTTAGGGCTGACTCGGTCATGATGATTCCATCTCCTAAGTCGTGAGCGTAAGAGTGAGCAGTAGATGAGAAGAAGTTCGTCACCGTTGTTGGTGATCACAGCCTTTTGTGCTTGGCGTTTCGTATCATTTTACAGCCCCAATCACACCTTATCACTCGAAATGCCTGTAGGGCTCGGCCGTCCATCCCGGGCGCAGGCTAGGACGGACTACAGTCCGGCGTCCGTCCCGGGCAAGGGAAGAGAATACAGCGTCCGTCCCGTCCTAGGGAAAAGACGGACGGACTGGACGCTTGGGAACACTGCCCGGGCAAAAGCCCATTTCTAGAGCTCGTGTCAGCCAGCCCGCTCCTTGCCGCCTACCGTGCCGCCCATGTATTTCTCTAGGACGATCCCTAATACGCCGTCAGTGTGTGTAGTGATCTTTCCGATAACTTTGACTACTTCGGGGAGAGGGTTTAGTATACCTACCAGCTGCAATTTGGAGTCTATGTTGCCCATACTTTGTTCCTCCAGATATCTGATTATTGAGATGTTTGCTAGTCTCCCGATCGATAGCTTGACCTTGTTTCATTGGTCTTCCTCTTGCTTTGTCACTACCTCTGGAACGGTGTTAACTGCGCAGGTGTGCTCGCCGAGTCCCACATCATGGATCTAGGACAGCTTTGCCTATCCGTTGCGGGCGGGAAGAATCTGGTCATTTTCCTTGCCAGTTCTTGAAACCGTTGAGGAGCTTCTGCAATTGGCCATTCTGGACAAGAACCTTCTACATCTCTATCACGTTGAGTTCACCAAATTTGTCAAAGTAGGCTTCAATTCGCTCCAGGGTCTGCTTCCTAATGGGCGCCGGTTTGGCATTTTCCCTTGCTCCGGGAGCTCCTAGGCTTTCTCCGGTATGCCTACCGGTATTTCGGTGAGGGGTTTTATCCACCCACTGCCTTGGGCTATGTAGCGCTCTTTTATGGTTTTGCCTTGCAGGATGCCCTCGTTATCCTCACTCTGCTGCTCACACAATAAGTAGCACTCTTCGAAGCTGCTATATCAGGCTGCTGCGAACAAGACTAACAGTTCCGCGACTATTTCAATGACTTCCTTGCCTTTGCCATGTGAGGCTTCTCTTGGGCACCAGAATTTTGGGATCATGGTGACACTAACCTCGTGGTAAACACCGCGTGCTGGTAAAATGTCCGTCCCGCTGGTGGACGGGAGTAGCCAGCTGGCAGTTTGGTTCATTGTCTTATTCGAATCCACACCGGGCTTGACAAGCCTGTATAATTTGATGGAGCGGACCCGGAAATCCCATGCTTTCATCAATGCCGTGAAGGCAATATCACTGACCATCATTCATTTTCGTATCGACCCTTGCTCGTTTTTTCTACCCTTGCATGCTTGGCTTCCGGGATCAGATCTTCAATATATCCTATATTTCGCAGGAACCAGGTTCTGATAGGGTTACTGCCGCCCATATCATTGTCAGAGACTAACAATTCAGGGATGATAACCTCACGGGTTCCTTCCTCGCTTTCTTGCCTGTGGCGGAGATGGGCTTCTCGCATATTCCGGACTGCGCAAGCGGCGTGGCACTTCTACCATCAATTCATCGTCGAACGCAAAGGCCCTAATTTCAAGCACCCTATTAGCCTCCGTCTCAATCCTCATGGTTACATGGTAGCCAAGCTTGCTAATTCTCGCATCAACATTCATAACCACTCTAAATCTCACTGAGAATTCCCTCACTCCTTCCGCCTGGCCTGCTTCAAGAAGCAATCATCCCGGACCAACAGCTGCCTTCACTCCAACTACCATTGGGTTCTGTCATGCATGGTGACGACATCATACTTCAGCTTAAATGGCTCCTACCTAGGACTTGAGCTGTGCATAAGTGTGAAGGCTCACCCCATGCACATAGAAAATACAAAGGGAAGGGATCGATGTTTACCATTTTCCGAGTGGCCGTTTTTGTCACTCTGTAATTGCGAAGGTCGTTAACTTCTATGTCTTTAAAGTAGTCACCATCCACGATATCCATATCACTATTGAATGTTGTTGTGCTAGGCAGGCTAGAAGAGTTTCCTGCGCTCTATTAAAATTAGCAAACGCAAACCTTAACAATGGAATGAATTTCCTCACAGAACGGATGGAGGGTACATCTAGGTTTGTATACTGCGCTTCGCTTGGATCTGGGCCTTCATACGGGCAGCTGCACTAGCTACTTGATGTCAGTAAGGGAAATTAGAGAAGGGTCGGGTGGTACAGAGTGGGCAATTAGCTTACCCGCTGTGGCAGGTGGGTGAGGCATCAGCTCCGTCGCTGGTTCGACAGGGAGGCTCTCTGCTGATCTGCCTGCGGAGGGGGGACTCCCGCTTCTCCCGCGATCATCTCGACAGAGGAGAATTGATGCGAGAGCGACGGTCACCCCAGTGGGAGGTGTCGGTATGGAGGTGCCACCTTGTTTTCTTGGAGAGTAGAGGGAAGATGTGTCGGAGGAGTACGGAGGTACAGCGCCTAAGTTTTGTAGGTTCCACAGGCGAGGTTTGCTGCCCTTACCCCCTGTGGAACATACAAAACTTAGGAACTGTACCTGCGTGAGGGGAGGGCGTGGAGGTGTAACCGGAGGGCGTGTAGGTGAGATGCGCGGAGGGAAAGGTCAGTGTCGAGTGAAGAGGAAAAGGATAAAGCGGGCTGTAACTACTGTAAATAGCCTCATCACATATAGTAATCACAAATTCTCTATTACATGTCATCACGGATCAATGAGATGATCAGATTGCGTGCTTTTGGATCGCACTTTGATAGCACACTTTGATTAGGCTGCTCAGTACAAATAATAAAAAAAGACAATACTTATTCTTCGACCGGATCCAGAGATGGTCCGGCACGGACGATAGTGGCCCACCCGATCAACCGCCAATGCTTGTCAATTCTCCTACTGAGCGCAATTTTCTCGCCGTCCTGAGTACAAGCCGGGCTAGTCAATTGAAGTTTGGCCACATCAGCCTTCACAGCAACAACCTTTGCGCCGGTAGCCGTAGACCCGATATTGACCATAAGGATTTCGTTCTTGGTAAGTTTGGCGACCTTAGCTTGCTTTCCGTCTGCGGTTTTGACACCGAGAAGACGACGGAGTAAGAAGTAATTGACTTCAAGGTCGGTATAGATGCTTGGCAAACGCCCCTTAAGACCAAGAACGAATCCAACGAGACGATCCGCACGACAGAGGGTCGGGTCGACACGGGTACCAACACCTATTCAATTCGTGAGAAAACTTACAAACAGAGGAAGGTTGCAAATATAGGTAGGCATACCAATCAGACCCCCAGGAACAGCAAATTTTAAATCATTGTTCTCGGCAAACAATGAAACAATTCTGCTGAAGATAGGCTTACACTGGATTTGCCCCTTTTCAGTTTTGGTGACAATTCCGGGTCTGATCTCGATCTCGTCCCCGAGTTTGAGCACACCCGTCAAGATTGAGCCACCAGCAACACCGCCCTTTAAATCATCAATTTCGGCGCCGGGTTTGTTGACATCGAAAGACCTAATAACGATCATATGAGGTGTTGCGGTGAAATCTCGGATCGGAACAGGAATCTTCGAAACAAGGGCCTCGTTGATAGCATCAATATTGTACTTCAGCTGGGCCGAAATGGGAATAATTGGAGAACCGTCCGCAACAGTGCCACGAATGAACTTCAGAATTGATTGGTAGTGCTCTTCAGCGGACACTTCACGCATAAGGTCGACCTTGTTCTGAAGAATAATAATGTGGTTTAGCTTCATAATCTCTATTGCAGCCAAATGCTCAGATGTCTGTGGCTGAGGACATGACTCGTTTCCAGCGATCAGCAAGAGAGCGGCATCCATGACTGCTGCACCAGACAACATAGTGCTCATGAGAATGTCGTGCCCAGGACAATCAACGAAACTAATGCCATCATCAGCACATAGCTCAAACATCAACAACCCCATTGAGGGGCACACTCACGAAACATGTCTCATCAATTGGTACTTTCCGCCACAACCTTCCCGTTCACACTGAGGATCGACTTCCTTATCACTCTTGTAACTTCGGTAATTCCCAGGACGAGGGCAATCAGGATTGTCGCACTTGTAGACCTTCGCATTGGCATAACCAAGCTTGATAGTGATATTCCTCTCGAGCTCGTTCTTGAATCTGACTGTTTGAACACCAGATATCGCTTTCACAACGGTACTCTTCCCGTGAGCCACATGACCGATCGTACCAATATTTATCGTAGCTTGGCGACAGATGATTTCCGGTGAAAGAGGAGAAAGCGTAGAAAGATCCAGAGTTTCTGGATCAGGTTGTGTCGGTAGAGGGGGTTTGGGGACAACGATCTCTTGAATCTGTGTGGGTTTTTTGAGGGAAGATTTGAGTTCTTTTGGATCATCAAAATCGGATTCGTCCGACTGCGGATCCAAGCCAGGGGATCCAAGACTCCCTCCATCCTGAGCGATAAGGTTTCCGAATTTGTCAACATGCTCTTCACGCTCAATTGCGAAGTTTTCTTCTCCGCCGTTAGTTGCCATGATTGCGGAGGTGGAAGGTGGGATGGATGAGGGGTGTCGAGATGGTATGGTTCGTGCAGACCAAAACCTGAACGAGGCTGAAAGAAAAGGGTCACGTGGCTAAGCGACATCAGTCCAAGTAAGTTTAGGTTAGCAAGTTAATAGAATTGCGAGCGCCAGTTAGTGAGATCCAACACAACAAAATGACTCACGCCAAACTGCGTCAGGAGAGCACTAATCCTTCTTAACAACAGTTTGTCTCTGAATTCCGAGATGAGCGATGGGCGGAGCTAGCGAATTCAACGAGAAAATACGGTACTTGTCCCAGGCCATAAGTACCCGAAAACAGGGATTCAAGAAATATATGGCAAAACATCCGTGCGTGTCTGTGTCCCCATACAAATGATCCCCCTCCATTTTCGGGTACTTATGGCCTTGGACAAGTACCGTAAAATCTCGTGAAATCCACCATCTCTGGCAGCCCCGAATCTCTGGGGTTTGAGTCAAAAGTTCTCAAGAAGGATTAGTGCTTTCCTGACACGGTATAGCCTGAGTTATTTGGCTGTGTTAGATCTCGTTAATCCGACAAGCTAAACCTATCGTGGGTTGATGTCGCCATTTGCTGGGGTACAAGTATGGTGCGCCCAAGAGATCTCGTTAAGAAAACGACGGGATCTGGAAATTATCTTTCCTTAATCGAAAATGGATTAATGGTATTTGCAGAGGAACTTCCTTAACAGGGAATAAACCTCTTGGCGTTTCCAACTGAGACGTACAGCCTCGTTGGCAAAGTTCTCGCAGATCAAGAGGTATCATACCAGGGAGAAATATTGGCAGTAACAAATGTACTAGTACAAGTGTCTGCAGAAAACCTGAAGTGCAAATTCTGGTGCCGGTACATGAGTTGCCCCCAGACTTTTGCTCAGATACCTACCGATCAGCGAGAACTTTGCGAACGAAGCTGTAGGTGAAAATTTTGGTAAGTGTAAAACTGGTGACAGAATCTACCTAGTGCCATGCTGAAAGATACCGTAAGGTGTACTCACCTGTCTTTGCCAAGAATACCTCCGTGAGCCGAATACCGGTATTTGGTGAGAACTCCAGCAAAATATCGGCTGGCGGAGGTATTCTTGGAAAAGACGAGCGAGTAGATAACTAAGACAAGGCGATGACAGACAAAATAAAGTGATAAGCACAAGACTTTGTTTTACTGCTTAAAGACAATTTTGCAGTGCATAAAGTAGACAGTTTAAATGATTTCTACCTCAAGCACAATACCGGTACCCGGAGGTGTGACATTTCACTTTACTGTGGTGTCTTGGCAAATATTGGCTCAACTCCGATTGGTTGCACGGAATTCCCGTTCCACCGGAGGCCCACCTTTGGGCACTTTGCACCGTATCTATAGTATCATTTTTTCGCTAGTCCCCACCCCTCTTTCCCCGTGCCGTACCGGTACCGGCATTTTTGGGCGTGCCCTCTGGATACGGTTTGTTATCTTAAACTGGGTCACAGCAGGAGGAACGGTTGAATTTCTCAGAAATAGAGGCTCCGATGAGAAGAAAGAGAAGGAAATATTGAACACCCAAAGACGCCCCCTCACAGGATTCTAGTTTGCTAGAAATTTTATTCAATGTCGATAAGGAAATTAAATTTACTCATCATCATCTTCTTCTTCGTCCTCCTCATCCTCAGCAACGGTAGTCTGAGCAATACCTGTCCACCACATTCAGTCAGTGACTACACCCGAAGCGCACCCCTCGTCCAGCACCGCTCATATTCCCAGCGGCTAGAGGGGGGACGGGTTTTTTTTATTTTTTATTTTTAAGGACAAAACTTACGATCCAAATCTCTCTGTCCAGTTTGAGAAATTCTTCGTCCACCCTTGGGGCTAATCTCAACAACGCCAATCTTCTCGAGGGCCTGGAGGACCTTGCGGTCAACGGAGCCGGAGGCGTCGACATGGTGGGAGGGACGGGATCCACGGTTCTTCTGCCCACCGTGAGCCTTGCGGAGACGGCCGACGCCGACAGATTTGCGGAGGTAGACATGGCGAGCGACGGCAGCTGAGCGGATGTAGAACCAATCCATAGATTGAGGGGGGAGCTCTTTCATGTGTCCGGTCTTTACGGTATCAACCCAGCCTGTGAATTTCTATGAGTAGCTGTCCTTGTGGTCGGGTAAATTGCGATGTTTTTTTCTGTGGTACATACCGGGAATTTGGAGTTTGCCTTGACGTTTCAAGAAAGCAGCATAGGCGTCGATAAACTTTTGAGCATCAACATCTCGGACAGAAACACCGGGCATGATGGGCAACTGTTTGTTGAAAAATGGAGGTCGGCGATGTATTGATGATAGATTGCCGTTGGGTGTGAAGTTTGCGTTGCTGGTTGCCAGCTTCCGAAATATTTCATGGAGCGAATCAGGTTGTGTTGGACTGGTAGTGGTGTGCGTGACAAGGGTTAGCCCTAAACAGTCACCACCAATAGAGCCTGGAAATGATTAGAGCTCGATTTTGACATTGAAGGGGTTGGGGGAAAATTATGGGGGCCTTATTGGTATGACAATAAGTTGTATTATTCTATGTTTGAATTCCTTACATGCTGGGGGCCAAATATGATTATTCAAACGCCTTCGCATCTCGGCCATGAGCGGGCTCAAAGAATGGGGGGCGGCGAAAAGGCTATACAAAATGCATTGGCAAATGCTGCTTTTTCTATGGCTTGTTGGCCGAACTCTCTCACGGTCTATCAAAGTGTTTCCGCTTTCCTACGTGCTATAGCTGCAAGACGTTTGTGGCTCTATTCCTATCTAGGACGGTCTGCTGGCTTTTGGCCGCGCGCTGTTCAAATAAAAGTGGAGCAGGAATTTTGCTGAAAAAGGTGGGATGGTTCATTGTTTCATTCGGTCGTGATAGAAGCGTGCAACCGCTGTGATTGCCGGTAGTGTACTTGTACAGTACCAGCTCTTCCAAAATTTCTCTTGCTCTATTTCAGGATCTCGAGAGGGAACAATTTGCTTTGTGCGGTACAGCACTATACAATTACTCAAGAAAATCCCGTGTAGTAGACAGCAAATGGTGTCTTGTCAATGCCTTCCTTGCTCCAAGACCAGGAGCGATCAGGCATAGCAAAGATCTCCTCCCAATTAAGCCAGGATCCCAGTTTATTTCATTTGTATCGACTTGAATACCTACTTGCATAAGTATTAGAGATAATTTATCTACGTACTCGAGTACAGTACCCTACTCATTGGTAGCTTAGATGATGGATTAAGACTTTGTCTAAGAGCACTCCTATTCACGATTTCGCCAAGAAAATCACAATACAGCACTCGAGTATGCCTTTTCTCCCATCCATCTCAGCACAGGACTAGCCTGGCGGGGGGGTAGGATACCTCTCTACCGGTACTCAAGGACACTGTACAGTACAGTACAGTGCTCGAGTATTTTACTGGCGCGGGCCCCTTGATGCTCCCAGATTGCACTTCTGATAAGTTGTACAGTACATAATTGGATGGGCGGAGAACATCTCATATCAATCAAATGAACCTTTTAACGCCCCAACCAGCATTTATCCCATACACCACTCTCTCACCGTAATCACGAAATATGTATGCTTTTTGCAGCTGTTGTATTGTCCATGATGTCCAGAGCACGTTGCAGACACTCATTCCATCCCACCCTTCCTTCTGATGATGTCCTTGACGATCTGCATCTCCACGACTGCCTTGATCATACCCCTCTGCTTCTCGATGCGCTCTTCGAGCTCCCTGATTTCTTTCTTTTGTTCCTCTAGGCTACGGTCCACATCCGGGAGATTCGCGACCATAGCCCGAGCCTTTTCCATCTTCAGCCGAATGTGGCTCGATTCGTGATCGACATCCTTCAACTCAAGTTCCTCTCGGGAAACCCGAAGAAGCAACGCGTGAAGATCCGGGATGAAGTCGAAAGCATTGGCAGGGAGGAACTCTGGGGGTGGGTTCGGAGTGACTATTGACGGAGGTTCGTTTGTCATATTGCCACGGGATTAAGCGATGGGGGTAGAAGATGTGGGGGTCTGGTTGAGGTGTTTATTTGAAAGTGGGGAGGCTCGTTGAAATGGATGGACGGGATGGGATGGGATGGGATGGGATGGGACAGGGAGAGGCGCACCAGATGCTCATGTTGGCCCAGGGCTTGGCTGCGTTGGTGGGTTGAACATTGATTTTAAGCCCCGCCACCGGGTATCATATGGAACAAGGAGATAAGCGGCACAACGAGAGAGAAAAAAACCCCGGGCCACCACCACCACCATACATCTAGGGTGATACTATACCTGCTGGCTAAAAAGTAGATAGGTGAGTCGGCCGGAATCCGATTGCATACAGGGCTGTAGTCATAATCAGTGGGAATCTTCTAGGACTACACACAATATTTACCTCATGGCTACCGAAACAAGTTGTTGGGACGACCCAGACACCGTACGGCACCGCATCCACCCCGCACCAAATAACCCACTTCCCTCCTCCTCCAACCTCCCCCTCCCCTCCACTTTAGTGCATCCTTTTTTCCCTCTCCCAGATATATTAGAGCAATCTCCTCTCGCCAGATACTTCTCGATAAAATTATCTTTATCCTCTTTTTTCTCCCAGACAAATACCCGGGTTCCCTCTAGAATATAAACCATGGTTGACCAGAAGGCTGTTTTGAGTTTGTTTTCCCCATTAGTTAGCCTTGCTTGCTTATAACCTGTGCTAATGGGTATGGGTTTTAGTTGTTATCGACGGTTGGGGGATTTCTCCTTCCGACAACCTGCCCGGGGATGCCATCTATAATGCAAAGACCCCAGTAATGGACTCCTTCCGCGAGAATGCGGATGGATACACTACTCTCGAGGCTTCATCTCTTGCTGTAGGATTGCCCGAGGGACTGATGGGTAACAGTGAGGTCGGGCACTTGAACATCGGTGCTGGGCGTGTTGTCTGGCAAGATGTAAGCAAAAGCGGTCACTTGAAATGTCTGGTTAAACAAGGGGAGAAGACTGATAAAGATCTCTAGGTTGTTAGAATTGACCAAACTATGAAGAAGGGCGGCTTCCCCAGAACTGAGAACATCAGGGCTTCAATGATGCATGCAAGGGAGGGAAACGGTCGCCTCCACCTGTTGGGTCTGGTATCGGACGGCGGAGTGCACTCTCACCAGAATCACCTTTACTCCCTGCTCTCGACCGCAAAGGAATTTGGAGTTCCGCATGTTTATATTCACATGTTCGGTGACGGGCGTGACACAGACCCAAAGAGTAGCGCCATGTATTTGCAAGGACTGCTTGACAAGATCAACGAGCTCGATATGGAAGATAGTGCCAAAATCGGGACTGTCGTGGGGAGGTACTATGCTATGGATAGGGACAAGAGGTATAGTGGCATAATAGCTAAAAGCATTGGTGTTTAGACTAATTTCTTTGACTCCAGATGGGAGCGTGTTAAAGTTGCCCTGGAGGGACTTGTCCTAGGTAATGGCGAAATCTCGAAGGACCCCGTCGCAACCATCAAGGCCAAATACGAGCAAGGTGAGACGGATGAGTTCTTAAAACCGATCGTCGTCTCGGGAGAGGAAGCAAGAATTAAAGGTACCCTGTTTGTTAGCATCCTTGATTTACTGTGCCCCAAATAGCGAACTCTTTCTAATTTTAAATTAAGACAACGACACCCTTTTCTTCTTCAACTACCGCTCAGATCGTGTGCGTGAAATCACCCAGCTTCTGGGTGTAGACAATTCTCCTCTTCCCGACTTCCCCTATCCCAAGAACATCGATATCGCAACGATGACCCAGTACAAAACCGACTATCCTTTCAACATCGCCTTCCCACCACAGCGTATGGATGACGTCTTGGCTGAGTGGCTGGCTAAGAAAGGCATCAAGCAGTGCCATGTTGCCGAGACTGAGAAATATGCTCACGTTAGCTTCCCTGTGTACACTGCCCCACGTATCTCAGCTAATCAGGCCGGTGGAACAGGTAACTTTCTTCTTCAATGGGGGAGTAGAGCTGCAGTTCGAGAATGAAACCAGGGATATGGTTCCTTCCCCGAAAGTCGCTACCTATGACCAAGATCCCAAGATGTCGTGTGCTGCGGTTGCTGATAAGCTCTGTGAACGTATCGCCGAGGGAAGCTTTGGATTTCTGATGAACAATTTTGCGCCTCCAGACATGGTTGGGCACACTGGTGTCTACGACGCCGCAGTTGAGGCCGTTGGCCACACTGATACTGCGATTGGCGTTGTCTATGAGGCATGCAGAAAACATGGATATATCCTCTTCGTCACAGCCGACCATGGAAATGCAGAGGAGATGTTGAATGATGAGGGTACCCCAAAGACCAGTCACACTACCAATCCCGTGCCGTTTATCATGGCGAATGCGCCCAAGGGATGGAGTTTGAAAAATAAGGATGGGGTTTTGGGCGATGTTGCTCCCACTATCCTGGCTGCAATGGGTTTGGATCAGAGCGATCATATGACTGGCCAAAGCCTTTTGATTAAGTCTTAGTCCAATTATGTGCCAGAATGTATTTTAGGTTGTCTTTTTTCGCGTTTCAGGTGGACTTAATAGAATGTGGGTTAAGTACACCGGGTAGAGTAAAATAAGCTCAACTCCAAACCTCACGGTAGTTTCTAGGGCCACAGGTTCTTTTCTCCTATCACGCAATGGGTTTTCGTTGAAGTCGCTATCTGGCTCCTGGTCGTGTTCCTCTCGGCCATTAGTTACAGGCCCCGTCCTGTTCCACTGCCGGCTTCCTACCATAGATAGCAATATCGGTTGAAGGCACTTGACTATCGATAAGCAAAAGGCTGACTTAGGGAAGGTATGCGGCGGAAAAAAAATCAATACTCAGATGATTTGAACAGCGCAATTGGAAACCTCCCAAATCATCAAAATCACACCTGGAGACTGAGTATTATCCCTTCTATCGCACTCCTGTGACCTCTTGTGGAAATTGCTCCCCTAGGCACAGCGCACGTCTTGAGCATTGTTTTTCCCGTTGAACAAGTATTAGGAATCCCTAAGTTCTCCAATTACATACAATACGAGTACTCGAGTTCCGATACTCACTTGCAGAAATAGCGCCTCTAGGCTCTCTAATAGTAACTGGATAAAAACAACCCCTCTTACCCCCTGGTCCCGGCAGAGTCGACATCGGGGAAGGAAGCAAAATAGGAGTGATTCAAAATGGGGTAGGAAAATGCAAACGTACTGTACTAGTGCTCATCCCGGTAGACAAACCTCTAGTATTATTCTATTTCTTACCTTAGTAGCTAATAGTTTTGCGTATGGTGGGGTTGTGCAGGTACGATTGTAGGGATACGAGAACTTATTTGTTTCTTGAAGATGCCGAGGCGTGATGGTGGGGTATATTACTCGAGCACTACTCTGATTTGGGTAATTAATGTAAGTCGGATGCAACGCGTAGCTCGCGTTCCCCCAAGGCCTGGGCACAGCAAGTCTAGAAACGCGACACCTCAGCGGCAAGAAAGTAAACCCATCTCTTTCTCACCCTCATCTCCTTGACCCTGAGTTTCCTAAAACCACTTTAACCTAGTCCTTCCTTCCCCCCCAATCTAGCACCGCAGTGATTGTTGTTCAAAAGTCTTCCCGACTGACAACAGTCTTGTCGCCACCCAACTCGCACTCACGCAGCCAAGATGCCTTCCGTCAGCAAGAAGAGGAGAATGATTGTTCTTGATAAAAACGGAAAACGTCAGAAGGAGGAGCCAGTGGAACCAGATGAAGACCATATTCCTCACAAGAAAGCTAAGAATGATACTCTAGAGCAGCGCCGTGCCCAGTCGTCGCAGCACACGAAGAGTAGCTTCGAGGAAGATTTGGGGAGGCTCACTCAAGAAGTCAATGAACTTAAAACAGGTATGCTTGACAACTTGTTACGGATTGGTTTGTTCTAATTTGTGTGTAGGAGGCCAAGAGCAAGGCCAGGACTGGTCCCGACCCGATCTGCCGGAAAGTTGGAATCCTAAAGAGGAAAATTTGATCTTTCAACAAATCGAGTGTGACGAGGGAACATTTGACAGGAAAACTACAATTCAGCTGTTCGGTGTGACGGATGTAAGCTGGGCCCAATTGAGTTGTTTTTTTGAGGAAGCATTGGGGAAATAAATTTTGAACGCTGATAACCGATTACGATCACAGGCTGGCCACTCCGTTCTCCTTCATGTCACAGATTTCTGCCACTACCTTTATGTTGCAGCTCCAATCGGATTTACTCAACAACATCTCGCAGGCTTCAGAGGATTTCTTGAGGCCAAGCTCCAGAACGGCTTAGATCCCGCCATCGCTCGTGTTCAGATTCTCTTGCGTGAGAATCTCTATGGATTCCGTGGAAATCAGCAGTCGCCGTACATTAAGATTGATGTCACGGACCCGAAACTTATTCCCCGTTTACGGGGCTTGATTGAACATGGGGATGCGAATTATTTAACGATGTGGCCCGCCGGGGATGGTGGTATAATGACGTTCGATGCGATTCAGTATGTAATGAGGTTTATGGTTGACACAGGGATATCTGGAATGAGTTGGGTCGAGGTTCCTGCTGGGGAATATCATTTGGTCGATCGGAGGGAGAGATTGTCAAACTGCCAAATTGAGGCAAAGGTTCACTTCAAGAATTTAATTGCCCATCCCTCAGAGAGGGAATACCAGAGGATGGCACCATTACGGATTTTGTCCTTTGATATCGAATGTGCTGGAAGAAAGGGGATTTTCCCCGAAGCACATCAAGATCCTGTCATTCAAATTGCTAATATGATCACGAAATATGGCGAGAGCAAACCGTTTATCAGAAATGTTTTCACTCTTGGTAGCTGTGCGTCTATCGTGAATACACACGTCTTAGCATACAACGATGAGGGGAAAATGTTGCTCGGTTGGAGTAAGTTTTTGCGCCAGGCGGATCCAGATGTCATCATTGGTTACAATATTGCCAATTTTGATTTTCCTTACCTGCTTGACCGCGCGAAGTATCTAAAACTTGTCGAATTCCCCTATTGGACACGACTCAGGAACGTGAAGTCGGAGCCAAAGGATTCCAATTTTTCCAGTAAACAGATGGGGAACCGCGATACGAAAGCAACGAATACCGATGGTCGTCTCCAGCTTGACTTGTTACAATTGGTCCAACGTGATTACCAGCTTCGTTCGTATACTTTGAATTCTGTTAGTGCCCATTTCCTGGGCGAGCAGAAGGAAGACGTACATCACAGTATGATCACTGAGCTACACAATGGTACAGCAGATTCAAGACGTCGTCTGGCTGTGTATTGTCTTAAGGATGCTTATCTTCCGCAGAGATTGATGGATAAGCTCATGTGTTTGGTCAACTATACTGAGATGGCTCGTGTCACCGGTGTCCCGTTCAATTATTTGTTGTCTCGTGGACAGCAGATTAAATTTATTTCGCAGCTATACAGAAAGGCCAAGGAACAGAAGTTAGTGGTTCCCAACCTCCTACAACAGAATGGTGAGGAGCAGTACGAAGGGGCAACAGTTATTGAGCCAGAGAGGGGATACTATGATGTGCCGATTGCAACTCTTGATTTTGCGAGTTTGTATCCCAGTATCATGCAAGCGCATAACCTTTGCTATACGACTCTTGTTAAGAAGGAAATTTGTGACCGACTCGGCCTTCAAAAGGACATCGATTACGAAATAACTCCAAATGGTGATCGTTTCGTTAAGTCTCATAGGCGAAGGGGTATGGTGCCGTTGATTTTGGAAGCCTTGCTTGGAGCAAGAAAAAAGGCAAAAGCAGATCTCAAGAAAGCGACTGATCCTTTCGAGAAGGCCGTTCTAAATGGCAGACAATTGGCCTTAAAGATCTCTGCCAACTCTGTTTATGGTATCACTGGTGCGACGGTGGGGAAGCTGCCGTGTTTACAAATTGCTTCAAGTGTTACGGGTTATGGTCGTCAGATGATTATGCGAACAAGGGAGGAGGTTGAAAAGAGATACACCATTGCAAATGGGTATACCCATGATGCCAAAGTCATATACGGAGACACGGATTCCGTGATGGTGAAGTTTGGGCCTAAAGATCTCTCTACTGCCATGGAATTGGGAAAAGACGCCGCAGAATTCGTCTCGCAGAAGTTCGTTACTCCTATCAAGCTAGAGTTTGAAAAGGTGTACTTCCCGTATCTCCTCATTAACAAAAAGCGGTATGCTGGCCTTTACTGGACGAATACGGAAAAACACGACAAGATGGACAGTAAAGGGATCGAAACAGTCAGGCGAGACAATTGCAGACTAGTTCAAGTTTGTATTGAGACGGTCTTGAGAAGGCTTTTGATTGATCAGGACGTCGAAGGGGCCCAAACGTGTGCATTCCCACCCTTGATTGATGGAGCTGGGCTGGTATACTAATTTGCAATTTGTAGATATGTCAAGAACTTGATTTCGGATCTTCTCCAGAACCGCATTGATATGAGTCAATTGGTAATTACAAAGGCTCTTTCGAAGAGTGACTATACCGCCAAACAGGCACATGTAGAACTTGCAGAGAGAATGAGGAAACGTGACGCTGGTATGTGATTCCCTGGGCTTTAAGGGTTGTTATACAACGAGGTTAATTGCGTGTGACAGGCTCTGCGCCAACCCTTGGAGATCGTGTCGCCTATGTCATTGTGAAGGGCGCAGGTGGTGCGAAGAATTACGAGAAATCCGAAGATCCAATTTTCGTGCTTGAGAATTCCGTTCCCATTGATACCAAATATTATCTCGAGAACCAACTTTCGAAGCCCTTGAGCAGAATCTTCGAGCCTATCATTGGTGATAGGAAGGCTCAGCAGTTGTGTGGGTACATCTTTCTGATTTCAATAAATTTATGCTGACATTTATATATAGTAACTGGGGATCACACACGCACCATCTCCGTCTCAGCGCCCACAATCGGCGGGCTCATGAAGTTTGCCAAAAAGACCGAAACGTGCATGGGGTGCAAGATCCCACTCACGAAGAAGGAAGAGGCCGGCGGTGCTGTTTGCTCAGATTGCAAACCTCGATTCGGCGAGTTGTATCAGAAGACGGTGACCAGGGTGTCTGAGCTAGAGGTCAAGTTTAGCAGACTCTGGACGCAGTGCCAAAGGTGCCAGGGGAGTATCCATTGCGAGGTCATTTGCAGCTCTCGGGATTGCCCGATCTTTTATATGAGAATGAAAGCGAAGAAGGATGTTATTGATGCTGGAAAGGATCTGAAGAGGTTCGATGTCGACATTAGCTGGTAGTGGGGATTTGTTCGGCTTCTTGTGGGGTATCCAGATCTCTTTTCTGTTTCCTTTCATTGCTCTCCCTCTTAGCTTTAAATTTTTATAGTTTTTTTATTTTATTATTGTACTACACATGGGCGGAGGAGAGGAGGGTATTTGGGGAGATGGTCCACTTAGGATGACAATGCTCATTAATGTACCTGGCATGACTGGCAATGACTACTTTACTTCATTTTGTACGATTAGGCTTGAAAAACAAAACAATGGCACTGTATTATACCTTATAAATTCCTAGCGGTTATCACGATGCCGCAAAAATACTGATCTAATATCCCGTCCCCTTGAATTCCTGCCGTTCGAGTTCAGACTCTTTAGCTTATCATCCGATGGATACCATGTATTGACAAAAATCTATGTACCTATCTCACTTTCCCTTCCCTGGCCAAGAAAATCAGTTCTATCCCCCCCATGCTCCGTGTTATTGTCGTTATCGTCATCAGACTCACTTTCCGCACTCCCTCCCCTCGTCCTTAACTCCCCTTCATCGGTCGCAACCGCTTGATATGCGCCGTCCTTCTTGTCGCCCTCATCTCGTCGGCCAATTATCACGTTTCCGGCAACGAGAAGGCCAGCCCCTATCCACCATGTCGGCGGAAGGGATTCAGTGAACACTGCCCAGCCAAGGAAGGCTGTTGTCTACGTTCAAAAGGGAGGGGTTAGCTTTAGAAGGTGGCAGGGGAGGGGGAGGGGACAAACCATGAAGTTCGCAGAAGTATTAACTATACTAACTTTCGTTGCGGTAGGTCCTTTCGCTAGTGCTGCGGTGAAGAGTCCCCACATCTGTGATTCTCGGCACGTCAACGACTGTTTCTCTATGCCATGCTGGATAGCTAGTAGCTGGTACAACATACGATTGCGTTGAATAATAAATTCAGCCCGAAAAACATCTGCCCCCAAGTTCGTGTTAGCATTGTTCCGTGAACATGCATGGGTAGATGGTAAGTACCCCTCGAACAACATATTCGACAATTTTGGAATCGGCTGATAGGGAGAATAGACGGGCGATTGAGGAGGAAAGGCTAGTTGTTAGGACTGTTGTTGTGAGTTTTGCGAAGAGCCCGTTGAATGCTGCTGCCAGGCCGCTACCGACTGCTAAGTGGAGCCAGGACATTGTTTTTTTTTTGGGTAGGGGGCTGTCCAAAGTTTGAACAAAGCGCGGGATTGGTGAGGATTCCGACTCGGGGGTGTTGAGGTCTTGTATTAAGCGATATCGTAGCTCTGGAAGGTTGATCAGTGGTGCTATCCAGTGACGTCTGGGAGCCAGGGGCAAGCAGGGTGGACACCTGAACTGTACGACACTGAGCTCTTGATGGACCCACCACGAAAGCCTCAACTGCAACTTTCAACACCCTCCTTCTTTTCTGCTTCTCAACAATTTCCTTTCCCCTTTCCCCTTTCCCCTTCTCCCTTGGTCAGAACATAATGGACCGGCGGAGTTTAACCGTTATTATTGCTGCGGTGGTACTCAGACTGGTTCTGTTCACGGCGTTCCCATCGCTACCCAACCTACTGACCAATCGTGTGGAACTATCTACGCCGGTAACGAGTTTTAAACGGCTACAGGAGGGCTTGTTCTTGTATACCCATGGATTGTCGCCTTATGATGGGGGGGTTTTTCATCAGGTTTTTACTCTTCCTCCCCCTCCCACTCCTCTCCCGGCGGGCCCTTGCTGACAACGCCGTTCTAGGCCCCATTACTTCTAGCGTTCTTCACAACACTCCCCTCGAATCCAATCGTCGTCTACCTAGTGTACATACTCTCGGACGTGCTCTCGGCATACTCGCTGATACAAATTGCGGCCTCGCAAGTGAGCGTCTCGACACTCTACCACACCTCGTCTAGGAAATCTTCAACTTGGCCGCCATGGGCTGTCGCCGCAGCGTTCCTGTTCAACCCGTTCTCGATCGCCACTTGTATCGCTCGTCCGACCATCGTGTTCACAAATACTGTGATTCTGATGGCTATTGCGAAAGGAGTTCAGGGCCGGGGTATCGCCGCTGTGTTAGCTCTCGCAATGGCTTCGTACTTGTCACTTTACCCCGTGCTATTACTCCCGCCGATGGTCCTACTAGCGCATGACTCCCTGCCAGCCGCTAAGAAGAAGGGGCGCTCTCTCGGGAGCTTCGCTGCTGTGTTGACTGCTGTGTTTACTGTTGCGGCGGCGGTGCTCGGCGCGTTGTCATGGGGGATAACGGGCGGGAGTTGGGAGTTTCTGGCATCGACCTATGGGGTGCATCTACTGCTGCCGGATCTGACCCCGAATGTGGGGCTTTGGTGGTACTTTTTCATCGAGATGTTTGACTCGTTTCGGGAGTTCTTTTTGTGTGTTTTTCAGTTGCATCTGGCGGTTTATCTGGCGGGATTATGCTTGCGATTGAGGTTTGTTCTTGTTTCTTGAATGCTCGCTCCGTCGCGAGGGTGCTAATTTGGGCGGTAGGAAACAACCGCTATTCGTGATTACGACCTTGTTGGGCATAAGCTCGATTTTCAAGTCGTATCCTTCCATCGGGGATACTGCGTTATACCTTTCTTTGCTGTCGCTCTATAGACATATATTCCCGTGTATGTTTCCCCCCCTCCATCCCTCCTTACATTGTAAGGCTGATGCGAAATAGTGATGCGTTACACCTTTTTTGTCACCTCTACACTCCTCTACGCTACCCTCCTAGGTCCCGCGTTCTATCATCTATGGATCTACGCCGGCTCCGGCAACGCAAACTTCTTTTACGCAATCACGTTGGTGTGGAGCCTTGCGGTTACGGTCCTTGTCTCGGACGCTGTCTTTGCTGTGCTGCGGGATGAGTGGGAGACCGAGAGGCCAGAGATGAAGGGGAAGGAGATTGTGCAGATTTAAGGGAGGAGGGGTTGCTCTAATAGGCCGTTTTTGGGCGGGTTGTATGGGACGGGATTCGTTGTAGCTATAGAAGTGTCATAATAGGATTATATGCGATACAGTACTGGCGTTGGTTTGGGTAAGTAGGGGGTGCATGGCTTGCATGCGTGGCTTGCGGTTGGGCATGGGAAGGTTTGTGGGGCGATTAGAGGGGTATGTAATGTCTCGCGCTTCGTGATATCAACTAACCAAAAGCGTTGATTTGCACGATACATCATGAATAGTCACTCGTATGACTTCTTGATAATGTTTGGCCTCAGATCTTTACCCAAGCTAGTATCATCAACGAGCTCTTGCTGTGACCTGACCAGTAGAAAACATCTTCGCCGTTGCGCCACTTGAACTATTCCTAATCTCGGAATACTCCAGGCAACTAAAAAGCGACGAATACAGACGAAGGGATAGGTTAGAAGCCGAGCGTCTACTAGAAAGACTCCATTAATATTGTTCTCTCGCAAGGTGGTGATGCGAATTGCGGGAGTGCGGTACCGGTGTGGTGCTTGCCGCATTGTCGCTGGCGTTGTTGGCACTAAGTCGCCAGAGTTTGTGCCATGGCACGACCTTTCAAATCGATGTGCCCGGCACGGCACCATGTAGTGCCTAGACAATACATGTACAAATAAAATGACTTTTTAAGAAGGAAAAACAAAGAAACCATCCACAAGCCCAATTAATATTGCATATCCCCCATTTCCCACCCTTCTGAGTTCTCACTGTGCTGAAGAACATGAATATTTGTTTCCTCAATGCCAGAAACCAGCCTACAATAATTGAATTATGCCAGGTTATGCCATCAGCTAATCTCACTACACTCTGGCATTTCGTTGTGCCGTGCCGGGCACATTGGCATGGCACAAGGCACTTCAAGTTCCAACAACGCTAATTGTCGCACTTGGGTTGAAGGGACGGTGGGACTGCGGCCGCGCGGCTCTCAGTTGGGACCGGAGGCATTTATTTTGAAAGTATGAGTAGAGTACGGGACTAGCCCTTGGTGATCTTTCCTCAACTACTGTAACTACTCGAGTATTATGCAAAAGCCGATCTTGTTGATTGGTGTGGGAATCATTGCCCATTTGAGCTGCTCTTGATGTGTTACTCGTACTCGAGTAGACTACAGCAAAGAGCATGACAGGACAATGTCGCATCTCTAAGGGTATTAGTATGATAGGTAAACAGTATTTACTCTTCGTTGTTGCAGCCAGATTTGCCATATGCGACATTATCCTGCCGGCGACATTGCCCTATCATGCTCTTTACTTGTATGATTCCGTTCAGAAACGATGTAGACTATCACACTTGACTTCTATTGTAACCTCAAATGAATTTAAATTGTCTGAAAAGAGTATACGCCGCTCTCGAGGAGTTGGGATGTTCTCTTTGCCCCCAGCGGCTCCATGGATGATTTGTATTTTTATGAGTGGGTGATAGAGGCGTGCCGGAGATAGCGAATTGCAAGAGTAAATACGATTCAGTATGCTTCTAAGCTAGAAAACACAATCTCAAATAATCATAAAAAGGCCTAATAATTCTTTAAAAATAAACCCGGATCCAAGCGCATTTATTGATCAATTTTTAAGTGAGAGGATATCCGAGCGGTGCCCCTGGTTTATTTGTTAGGGGAAGATTCGGGGCTTTTTATGCGTTTTCCAGCTTACTGGTAGAGGTTGAAGCATAATTTTGCATTTACCTGTACTGGTGTGTAAAAAAAAAAAAGAAGCGTTACTGGGATTCTACAGGGAGGGCCGGGATTGGCTGGTGTGGGATACCAGTAACTTAAGTTTTCTCCACCCGGTTTTCCACCCAACTCGTAATTGCCTGATATTTGCAAAACGGACTGCTATTGCATCCCACCAAAATTCTGTGGCTTTGGCCAATTTTTGGCCCATATGCAATAGTAGTCCGTTTTACAAATGTCAGGCAATTGCAAGCGAATGATCGATTGCTTCCTGGGACGAGTAATTGAGTGGAACGATTGGCGCAACTTTATTTTAACCCTTTAATAATATTATAATGTGCGAAGCGAGTTGTTGATCTCAGTGAACATCCACGGGGACCTCGGGTGATGGGCGTTGAGCATCATCAAAAACTTCACAGCAACAGTGCGTACTGTAAATCCGTATACTGGGCAGTGGTGCAGGCGACTTTAATAGGGAGTGAGGTGAATTCTTGTTTTCCTCACCCACCGGGGGCATTTCTATGCATGCCTACTCTAGAGCACATCATACTACAGGCTCGTGTGTTTCGGAGGCTGGGGATAGGACTCCATCGATTTCGATGCACCGAGATCCCATTCAAGGGTTCACGGCATAGGAACCCCCGTTTCCTCCATCCTATCCAGTCAATGCCTCTCCAATTGTACTTGTGATATTATAATACTAACAAAAGCGTCACTGTCGGGTGGGCCAATTGGCAAGCCTGTCCCACGAACATGTTTTAAAATGATCTGACAATTGCGCTCTAATCTTCCGACCTACGGTATCCCACGGCTACCCTATCGCGTCCTGCTGGGGTTGTTGGAGAAATTCCTGTTATGATATTATATGTACGACAATCGATTCATGCGGGACCCCCGATCAACTGGGTCCAGCGCCCGAGGATCCACAGGTACCGGTAGTGTGGGGACCGCCAACATCCGGGACTAACTAATCCCCGAAACAGTCACCAGATGCTATGAAATGGGGCTAAACGCCGTTTTTCTATTGTATTGAGGCTTAGCTTCGGTCGATACTGTATAGTACAGTATCCGAAAACACGGATTCGCGAAACATATGGCGAAAAAAATCCGTGCGTATCACAGACTCACAGCTCGTATATTCGGATGCTTCTTGCCTAGGACAAGTACGGTATGTTGTTGGTCTGCGCCTTACAAAGGGTGTACACTGTACTTCAGCCCTGCACACGATCACTACACCATTCTAGACAAGGCAGGCGGAAGCCCTTACCGAACTTCCTCTCCCAGGTTTTGGTCAGTACCGCAGTATAGTGTGTTCGTTTGCGCCTTGCAGGGACCCATACGGCACTTTCAGTCCTTGCACACGATTCCTGACAAGGTAGGCGGAAGACCTTGTCGAACTCTCTCTCTCTCTTTTCTTTACCTACTCACGATTGCTACGAGGAATGCTGGCGGGACACATGAACTTATCTTCTCTAGCATTTTTTCTGCTATGGGGGAGGTTTGCATCAAGTGGGGACTCCGAGTAAGGGAGTACGCAGCTGAGTGTTACTCTGGGCCTTGGATGGTTCGTGAGGGTCCCGCAACGTTGAGGAGAAGGATATAATACCTTCACGACCGTGGGGGTTCTTACTCTTGCTTCACTCTGATTCTTCAATTGGAACGGTGCTCTTATTCTTTTGAGAGAGAGTTCAAGAAAATATGTCTCTCACTCAAGTTATTTCTTCACTCCCCGGGGGTTCGGCTGCCGCGCTGGCCCTATTAGTGCTATCGGTGGGAATTCTTGCGCAGCAACTCTTCAAGAAAAAGGACCCTTTGCCACTTCCTCCTGGGCCACCGGGTCTTCCGATAGTTGGAAACAGCTTTCAGATTCCTCTGATCAACCCATGGAGAAAGCAAGCCGAGTGGACCAAGCAATATGGACCCATATACAGACTCAAGCTTGGAAAAGATACGGTTATTGTATTGGGGACACAGCAAGCAGCAAAAGATTTGCTGGAAAAGAGGTCAAAGATTTACTCGTCCAGGTACGCAGATCTCCGAAAAGTTTCTTCGTTTTACCTTGTGGAGCACTTGCCTTGCTCCTGGGTTTATTTGAGTTGTGGGTTGGACTAATTGCGTTATAGACCAAGAACTGTTATGGCTGGTGAAAATGTTTCTAGAGGCAAGCGAATGTTAATCCCTCCCTTGTAGAAATAATTTTAATGAAATATAGAAATGAGAATTGTGCTTCTGCAAAGAGGCGACAAATGGAGAATGCACCGTCGTATTCAGGGACAGGTCATTAACCAGAACGTCGCAAACAAATATAAGGGATTCCAGAATCTTGAGAGCACACAGTTAGTCAAGGAACTCGCCGACCGTCCGGAGGGCTTCTTCGACAGCTTCCATAGGTCAGTCACACGATTCCTCGCTCAATGAACCCATGCCTAACACATTTATCAGGTATAACTCATCCGTCATTTTTGCCATGGCTTATGGAAAACGTATGCCCCGCGGCGATGAGGAGGACGTTGTAGCCGTCGACGAAATTACCGAGAACTTCCTCTATTCGGCCCGTCTAGGAACCTGGATCGTCGATTCATTTCCATTCTTGAACTACCTCCCAACCTTCATGGCACCCTGGAAGCGTATTGGTGATAACTTCTACAACTGGGCCGAAAAGATGCACACCTTCAACCGAAACGAAGCTCTCCAGCGCAAGGGCTGGAACTGGACCAAGGAAATCGCAAGAATGAAGGAAGCACAGAACATTTCTCCCCTAGAACTCGCTTTCATGGTCGGTTTCTTATACGAGGCGGGTAGTGACTCCACCACCATCGCCCTGGAAGTTTTCATCCTTGCCCTCCTCAAGCACCCTGAAGTCCTCAAGCGTGGGCAAGAAGAACTTGACCGCGTCGTTGGTCCCGATCGCCTCCCAAACTTCGACGACAAAGACAACCTCCCATACATCCGTCACTGCGTTGACGAAGTCCTCCGCTGGCGCTCACCCTCCGCCGGAGGTGTCCCTCACGTAGTAGAGGAAGACGACGAGTACATGGGCTACCGAATTCCGAAGGGCGCAATCGTAGTCGGTAATCTCTGGAGTATCCATCAAGACCCCGAAGTCTACCCTAACCCAACAAAGTTCATGCCTGAGAGATGGGACGACGAAGAGAATGTACACTACGGTTTCGGATTCGGTCGACGAGCCTGTCCAGGAAGACATATTGCCTCTAACAGTTTGTTTGTTAACTACGCTAGGATTATTTGGGGATTCAATGTTGAGCATGCAAAGAATCCCGATGGTACCGTGATCCCCGTTGACGAGTGGAATATGACCCAAGGTTTCATGAGCCGGCCGGTTAGGTACCAGGCTTCTATCACGCCGAGGGATGCTAGAAGAGTGGAGGTTATTAACCAGGCGTGGAAGGGAGCCGAGGTGCAGCTGCAGGATATGAGTAAGATTTTGAAAATGGAGGACTTTTAAAATGGTGGAGGTTAAATCTTTGAAATTAGGTTGGGAGGCTGTTTTCTCTATATTCAACTTCCCTTGTTTTGTTTTTTTCCTTTCTCCTTTGCTCGTGTTTTTCTTTTGGTTTGTAGGAATGGATTCCTCCTGGGCGTGATTATATGGTAGTAGGATAGAGATAGTCCAGCTCATGCGAAAAATTATGACCGGATTACTCGTATTTTACATCGTGCTGTCGCTCCGACGGTAAGATATAAATATTGTGCGTGGACAAAATCAACTGATCACGCGGGTGAGCGTGGCAACGCATCTCTATTGCCTATTGCAGCGAGATGGAATCGGGTTCGTAAGTTGGGCCGAGTGATGGTTTGTGAGTGAGTGAGGGGTGTGCTAGGAGTTCTGGAGCAGGCGAAGCGAGGTTTTTGTTTTTATTCCTATAGAAGGCGGTGACAGATATGGATATATTCCACTTGCTGTTGTTAGATATGCAGAGCCATTATCAGATATTGTGCGTGGACGGAATTAACCGATCAACGAATGCTCATAATTTTCGCTGGGATGTTGTCAACCTCCTCCATACGACCACCCCAACCAAACCAAGAAAAATAAGTAAAAATAGTTTCAATACATGGTAGTAATCAGTGCTTAGTATACCATCCATTAACCTTAATAAAAAAAATAGAAGGTATTATGAGGTGCCTATTGTTGCGTGGTAATGATTTTTGTGGGGGCCCGGAAGACTTAGCCAACTTCCAGAGGCGGCCGCTATGAAAGCCCTACTAGTCCATGTCTAGAGTAATGGAGATAGGACCGTATATGTCGGTTGCAAACACCCGCCCCGCAACCCGCTTGTGAAACCTCTTGTCCGTGATCGATCTTGTAGTATGATATGATACCATCGTCCCCGAACAGAGAGAGGACAGAGAACCCCCGCGATAGGTCAATTTGCCCAACGACTATTCACTGCACCCTGCACTTGGTGGCGTGAGCGTTGCAGCATGCGACCTGATTGGGCGCGCGCGCGCGTATGAGGTGTTATGTACAGTACAGTAGTGAGACCCGCGCTGTCGAAGGCAGAGATTTTGAAGCTGTGTTGACGCGGATCATCTGGTATGAGGGCGGGCGGGGGAGGCACCGGTTGGGATTAAAATGACCCGTTTTGCCCACTCGGAGTCGGTCTTACCATCGGAGGGATAGTCTGGATCGCGAATTTGGGTCTTTTTTGCGTTTGGTTTCGTTTGGTGTATTGGTGGGGATTTGGAATTGTCAATCGTAGTAGACTTTGGTTGTTCTGTGAATAACGTTGTACAGGGTTTTAAATCTGCGTTTTTCCGGAGAGGGGCGGGGGTGTTTGTGGTTATCTGCCTATCTATCTACCTAAACCTGAGATCCGTTTTGTTCCTCTTTTGTTCCAGTTTTTCTTAACCGGCCGGTTTTTCCCTCTTTCGGTGAGGTTTATATCTGATATACATGATTACTACTAGCTGGGGAAAGTTCCAGATCTACAACACGATAAACCCGAGGTGTGTTTTTCCGGTGGGCCCAACCATGATCCAATATCTAAGTCTAGAAGTTTTTGGTCCTTTTTTGAGAATAAAATAAAATAAAATAAAATAAAAGTCCGCACTTGAAGCCCAAAACCTAGTTCTTAAATAGCCCAGGCGTACCTAATAAGGCCTGACTATGTGTTTGAGTTTTTCTGGGGGGTGGGAATGTCGGGTTCCGCAGGCTGTAGTAGGGGAGTTTGAAGTCTATCGGGAGCGGCGAGTGGGTCCGTGGTAGGCGGGATGCCCATTGGAGATCAGGAAGACGGGGAGGGGGGGAGGGCACCGAGGCAACTGTTGGCTCCGGAGAGGTGGACAGCATCTTGGCCTGGGCAGATTTGGAAGTTTAGCTCCACTGGGGAAGCCAGAAAATAAAAAGACATTTTTGGTGAATTCCTTTCCTATATAGTATGAAATATAGCAGTAGGCGCCCGGGTTTGGTCGGAACTCTTCAGTTCGGGTCGAATTGTTTTGGCACCTGCGCTTGGGTGTGTGTATGTATGTGCGTGGTGGACCCAGGCCGGGGTCGAAGTTCTGTGGGCTTTAGTGAGCCTACCCTGGGTTCTGAAGTATGATACTGTAAATTACGGGCATTGGCGGTTGTGCGATACTCGGGTACCCTTAGTGGAGCGCTTTCGATCTGATACACGCTGGGGGTAGCTCCAAGCGTTAGGTGTCAGCCTCGCTTGTCCCGATACTGAAAGACCACTTCTCTAGCTCCTCAAGAGCTCGATCTCCCTGAAATCGTGGCTGCGAGTGGGTAGAGAAGGAGAAAAGAACCCCAATTGTCTAGTATTTGCCTAGGAGCGTGTTTATGCCCTCGATCAGGGGAGGAGGAAGAAAAAGAAAACAGGAGAGAGAGAAAGAAAAGCAAGTCTCTGCGATATACGAAAAACGCAGGAAGAAAGGAAATAAAGGAGAAAGCGGCGTACAAAGAGCTCAATAAAGTATGCTCGTGAGGTTGAGAGAGGGACGGAGAAGAGATAGTAGCAAGGTAGTCTAATAACAGGAAGAGTAGTGAAGGTAAGACAAGTAGTGAAAGGAACTAGCTGCGAAAAGAGATCAGTCTGCAGGGCGGATAAACACTAAATCAAACAACCCCTCGAGTGACATCCCATGACTGCCACTCAGATCCCCTAGCACAACATGTATATTTTGTTGCCACTAAGTCACAAAAAAGGCCCTAACCGGTCCTTCCAAATCCCAAACATCTCTATAACACGAAAATTACTACCCAACCCCAGTTCACAACAAGTCACGTTTTACAAATTGTTCGTAGAGACTCTTTCCCAGGGAAGCGGGGCTACGTTCGACAATGGCACCAGCATTCTCGAGCGCTGAGATCTTGGACTCGGCCCCCCCCTTTCCACCGCTGACGATGGCACCTAGAAGGAAGAGTTAGTCAGCCCCCCGAACAAGAGAGAGGGAAAAAAGGGAAAGCATACCGGCGTGACCCATCCGCCTCCCCGGGGGCGCAGAGATACCGGCGATGAATGACACGATAGGCTTATTCTTGATGTTGTTGGCTTTTAGGTAATCAGCAGCGTCTTCTTCTGCGGAACCTCCGATTTCGCCAATCATGATGATTCCTACTACTTGTTAGTGTCACTCGGGTATAAACTACCCAGGGGCAATACCGTCGGTTTCATCATCCTCCAAGAAAACACCCAAGGCATCAGTAAAAGAGGTTCCGGAGAATGGATCACCTCCGATACTAAACCCCGTAGTTAGTCTTCGTCGAGCCTACTCAAAAGGGGGATGCGCACCCAATAACCAGGCTCTGGCCGAGTCCAACCTGAGTAGTTTGGTTTACAGCCTCGTAAGTAAGAGTTCCAGATCTAGAGACAATACCGATTCTTCCCCTCTTGTGGATGAAGCCTGGCATAATTCCAATCTTGCACTGGCCTGGGGACTACAACACTATCAGAAAAGGTTCTCCCTCCTACAATGTCGGGGCTAAGTAAGCATACAATTATCCCGGGGCAGTTCGGTCCCACTAATCTATCCTATCGTTAGCTTAGTTTCTTCTTCGCTGCAAGCCATATAACGAACCTGGTTTTGTTCTGCGACTTCAACATATCCACAACCCGGACCATGTCATTCTGAGGAATTCCCTCGGTGATGCTAACCCCCATCAATGCTATCCCAAACACAAGGCTCAAAGGACCCACTCAAATACTCACCAAACAACAAGTTTGACCTCCGCCTCGATGGCCTCCTCGATAGACTTTGCAGCGACCGGAGGTGGAACGAATATAGCACTAGCATCGGCTACACCAGAATCAATTCCCAAACCCCATAATGCCACCAGTAATATTGAAAGAATACAAAACACACCTCCAACCTCCCTGATAGCGTCCCTCACAGTACCAAAAACTGGACGATCTAAATGCCTACTTCCAGCCTTGTTGGGATTAATTCCGCCGACAACATTCGTGCCGTACTCAATGGCCTGCTGCGCATGGAACCTAGAAAAATCCCCCACCGCCGTCAACCACCCTTCCCACGCACACACGACTCCTGCCATCGCCCTCACGGCCATCCGAGGATCAAACATACGTTCCCTGTTTTCCGGTGAACCCTAAGCATAATACATGAGCAAATTTCCCCTATTCTTTCTCCACCCCTTCTTTGTCCCCCGGAGAGGTTGCGGATGTACAAACCTTGAAAGATAACCTTTGTATCAGCGTTAATAAGCAAATTCTTCGCGGTAGAAGCGTATCCGGAGGTGGAATACCCGCGAGTCACGGAGGCCACACGGGGGATTGATAGACGCTTTAGAGCCAGCATCGTCGGTCGGTGGAGCGAGAGAGGGAAAAAGGGGGAAAAAGGATGAATGAGGGGAATGTTATTGCTAGTGGGAGTTGGTGATCCCTTTTTGTGTTTCCACTTGCACAGCAAGTTGACCGAGATAACTCCGGGAAAGGATGCGAGATGGAGAGGTTGTTGGCTTGGCAGTGCGGGCTGCGAGCTCCTGGGAAAAGAGAATTGTGGTCCAAGTACTTTTGAGTCGGGCCCAACGCCGCCTACGGTATGTCAAGACCCGGGGAGCAACCCCCGCCTTTGATATCGGAAAATAAATCGGAATAGCGTCGATCAAAAGGAAATTGTGTCCTCGAATCTATTATCGTAGTTCAAAACACCTTAGAACACTCACGCTACGTAATAGAGTTAGAGCTATGGCAGCGCAGCGCAGTGCGAAAACACAAATAAGACCTATGGATTTATTAAGGCACTACACTCCAAGCTTCCTATAAGCCCCCCACACCAACCCCAAATATTATACAACTACAAAACCTACCACTAACGGCAAGACCGCTCCACAACTCGTTCGATCACGATTAGACCTAGACTTGTAGACTAACCAGAGCCGAAGGGATCAAAGCACATTGGATATCAGTAGGATCATTTAATCCGCAATTAAAGTTTCTGCATTTAGAAATAACGCGAACCATCTATGCCCAAAGTCCTAAATCTGCACAACCTCTACACCGTTCTTCGTAACAGCCTTTACCGTCAATCCCTTGAAGTCTACCGGCAACCTCTTGATCAACTATACCCATATGTTAACAAAAACCCAGCCACCAAGCGAAATAGTAACGAGGGATACGGACCTCATCGTGACACATCTTCATCAACTTCTTTCCCTCCTCCAATGTGATGTCAGGATGGTGATGCTTATCCAGAATCGACAAGCAATAGTACTGAGCATATCCATGAGCAGCATAAGGTACGGCCACGGATGATGCTAGGTAGTCCAGCCAGTAAAGATGAGGCTTTCCAGTAGTGCAGTCGAACCCTCCGATAAGAAGGTTAACGTAGTAGGGGCTCTATCCATCCAAATCAGTAACCGAAAATCCCGAGCCACAAGGAAAGAATCCATACCCGGCTCCTCAAGGTCTTTGCAAGTTGGCGCCTCACAAAACTAGCAACAGCACTAGGAGACAGTTGCCATTTAGAGTTATTCCTCATCCCATACAACTGCACATTGGCTTGAATATATTCCGCAAACTGAACTATTCACACACACATGAGCATCCATTAGCTCATCCCACCAAACGATGTAACTCTCGTGTCCCGATTTCCATCGATAGAACATACCAGTATCTCCCGCCTCCCCCGAGAATGCCATCAAAGTGTGTGGGTTCAAAGTCCTAGTTTTATCATCTTCTGCTTTGAGAATGGTCACCCCACGCATAGCAGCATTGGATGCACCAAGTAGGACGAAGTCATTCCCAGTGATTCCTAGAAGAACTTCCCTGCAACAAATGTTAGTGATACATAACTGATAGGGAGAATCAGGGGATGGGTACATGTTTTGGGTACTAGATGAACGAATTAACGGAGTTGATGGAGAACAGTTTTTAGTGGGGTGAGCGGGGAGCGTGTGTTTGAGCAGTGGTGTTCGCCGTCAAGCTCACAGAGTACCAGTAGCCGCCATCACGTGGAGTGAAAATACTAATCCTGAGATAGCCTGGGTTAAGCGTAATTGTTAGAACGCCAAGAATTTACCTAGCAGAGCTTCATTGAAACCCGTCTTCCGGTCTAGATATATTTGAATCCAACGACATTTTTCGGAATTCCGGTTCTGGCAGCTCTCAAAATCAATCTCTGTACTTTAAAGCCAAACCTTAGCTCACTGAGAGGCAGAGGTTGGCGTTTTTCAATAATACACTACTGCACACCAACAACCAATCATAAATTCACGGAGCAAAAGGCCTGGAGCCCGAGTGAAGTCTCATGAAGGTATTCCAATTAAACCCAAAGCAACCAACAAGCACCATCCAAACAGCCACTCTTCGTAATTACAATTTCAAAAAGCTACTTTTTGTCTCTCCCTTCTTGTCCTTAACTAAATTACCATCCACATCCCGCTTCTCACCCCCCTTTCCAATAACCTTAACACCACCCTTCTTAAGATTGTCCATAACGTCCTTCCTACTCCCATCCTTGACTTCTCCACCCTTATTCCCTTCGCCTAGGTTCCGTTTCTTGATTTTCTCTTTTTCCCTCCTTCTCCGTCTCTGCTTCTCCTCTCTGGTCATCTCTCGTGTTGAAACCGGAGCTCCGCTCTTGCCTATAATTTCCCTACCACCACCTTCGCCGACGGTTGCTACTGCCCTGTCCTTCTCAGGAGCGTAGACTTCTTGTGGCGCGAGCATAGAAATATTGGCGGCTAGGGCGCCGCCGCCAGCAGCACTTGGTTGAGCCTCCTCCATGGAGATAGCAGGAGCATCTGCAACGATAGAAATGGTAGGCTTAGGAGGTTTCGGAGTGAAGTGCCAGCTGCTAAGGGCATCGAGTTTTCGAGAAATATCAGAGAAAAGTGTCCCGATTTCTCGGTGAGCTTCTGCCAATTTCTCGTCCTTAATATGGGGGTTGTTTTCGGGATCAACCTTTTGGAGGTATTCTTTTTCGTAAATCTCCGCTAGGCCTTGCTTGGGTTTGGAATCGTCTAGCTCGATTCTACCTCTTTGGAAACGAGATGAGATATCATCAGGCCGCCTTCGGATTACTTCATCAAAATCGGAAGCCAGAATCCTTCGCTTGATCATCTCCTCTAAATCCTCCGTGACCTCCTGAGTGATTACGGGGATCGGTTTTCCGGCACGCTCAAAGTCCAAATCCTCTTCCAGAAGTGAGTTCAGGGGTCTAGTTGTAGATCTAGCTTCTCCGGCAAGAGTCCACTCCTTTTTTGCAACGTTCGCAGCTTCGAGTTGGCGGATCTGTTCGGTGATGGCAGCCTGGCGTTTCTCGTGTGTTGATCGACGGTTCATGGGATCCGCTAGGTCACCATCCATATCAACATCTGAGCCTTCCTCCGGCATGTCATCATCGAACAGATCACGGCGTACCCGGGCCATCTCAGACTCAATATTAGAATTTTCTCTCTCCAGTCCCTCTTCTAGCCTTTTAGCTCGTTGATTCCAAGGCTTCGATACTTTTGAAGGCCGCTTTTTTGATCCCTTCTTGGCAGGTGGAGCAAAGAAATCTTCGTACATTATCCCGTTCGCATTGCCGTAGCTATCGTGCATGTCCTCGTCTTCTTCTTCGTCGTAGTCGCCATTCCCAAAAGTGATAGCCCCACCGTCAGCTTCATCTTCGTCATTGTCGGCCAATTGATCGGGGTCGGCATCATAGTCAATCTCCTCCTCGTCAGACCCAAGCTCCCCACGTTCATCTTGCATTTCGAGCAATTGAGTTTGACGGTTGAAGTCATCGATTGAAAAGAAACCATCATTGAGCCCGTGAACGTCCGGAACAAACTCCTGCTCCGCCTGCTCCTCCTCCTCTGATATTTCCTTAATATCCCCTTCGTCATCGCTATCGTCGGGGAGGGCAATTCCACCATCCTCGTCCATAGACTCTTCGTATTCCCCCTCGCTTAAGTCTCCGTCATCATCTGCTTCCTCACCCTCTTCGCTATCTCCCTGACTACTAGTTCCACTAGCACTGTCAATTTCGTCCTCAAACGCAGCAGCCTTTCTCTTCTTCCCATTCGTCAACTCCCCACCTTTCACATCACCATTAACACCACCATTAACACCACCATTAACACCCCGGGCAACGCCCTTCCCCTCACTAACCCCGCTTTCAACAGCGTCCACAACAAGCCTCGCCTGTTCCCAGACCTGATCAACATCGAAGCCGTCCAAATAAATTTTCTCCAGAACTTCACTTTTTTTTCCGCCCGCCACACTCGCCGCCAGTGGGTCAAGGTACTTTTTCGCAAGCGCTAAGGCAGCACTATGTAGTGAGGATTTGGGCTGTAAGAATTCATGCTGGCTGTTCGACAGAGCCTTAATTAGCAACGAGGAGGAAGAGCCATTCATGGCGGGGTGTGGGGGGTGGTTTGCTGCAGAGAGTGTTCTGGAGGAATCGGAGGCCAGAGAACCAGCCATTAACCCAGCCTGCAAAATGCTAGAGTAAGAGAAAATAGGAAGGAGAGAGGAAAAAAAATACTGGCTTTATTCTAGGGCTTGCAGTGGTGGGTGGGAGAGAGCTCGAGAGTACTCGTACAAAATGGCTACAGGCGGGACGAAAAAATATGTGAGAGGAAATTTAGCTTAAATGCCAAGATTTCGGGCGTTAGGTCAAATCCGAAATAAAGAGCCCTAGCCCTATAATAATTAGGGATAACATGGGGGGGAATTGAGACAGGAAGGGGGTCTTTGGAGGGGAGATGTAGAAAGAGGCTTAAAATTTAATGCCAGAAAGATAACTGTACGGAAAAAATAAACGAACGATTGATCCCACGACTGAAAGTGAGAGGGGAACCTGCAGCACTTGGACCTCTGACCCTGGCTTTAGGAACCCGTTAAACTGAAAGAAGGTTGAAGTCTACCTGCAATCTACCTCTCACTTGAGTATAAGTTTAAAATGCCCCGCTATCAGCCATTGGGTAAAGGCTTAAGGCGCAACTAAGGTTGACCGACAACATCGGCCCCTTATTTCTCTTACCAGGGTACAAAGAGTGGTGTTCGACCTACGCTACTATTGCTTCATAATACACAATCTGGGCCCATCGGGCAACGATTGTTTCTAGATCAGAGGTGGGATGTGGCAGTAGCTGCCACCAGAGGTTTAGATCCTAGTTGAAAACGATCAACAACTAAAATACCAGCCCGAACCATCCCGAAAGGCAAAACTCCATTAATATGAAACCTAGATCCCTTCCCAAGCCCTAGGGTAAAAGGAGATAAGGAAAGGACAAAGACTTGTTTAGCTGACCCGAGCTACTTTTTATTTACTACATCTAAGATATCCTTGTGGTCCCCCCGCATTTCCAGCAAGTATCTAGTAGAAACTATTACGAAGAGCAACAGTTAGTAACTACATCTCAGAGGTCTTCATATGGCGCCTAAGGATAAACTCACAAACCAATGACCTTTCCGGCGACATGCTTTCTCCTGGCCTCCTCGTGGTCCATGATGCCAGCAGAGGTAGTCAAGACAATGAAACCGAACTGACGGGAAGGGAGAAGCTTGACAACCCACTTCTCGAGATCGCCAAGCTTGACGTTGTATCTAGGAGAGATACATCCAGTCTTGTTGATACGCCCATTGAGCTGGATAACGATTTTTCCGGAACGGTGGTCATCAACCTCCTCGAACTCGCCAATATATCCTATATACATTAGTATGTCGCGCCGGATTAAACGTTTACGAGACCCATAGAAGAATCAAAGAATGAAAGGAGGAGAAAACGTGTAAGAGTCCTGCGCATGGTATTTGATTTTTCGGGAACTTAAAGGACAAAGGCCGTGGAGAGTTCGAGACAGTTCGTCTAGTTATCATCCCGAGTATGGAAAGAAAAGGAAAAGCGCAAACAGAAACTCGAATCTCCGGTAAGGAAAAAATCGGGGAATACATGAACAACTGAGCCGCGGGGTAGTTACCGTGCTTCTGCATAACACTCAAGAACTTGACAATGACCTTGGAAGAAGGCCTAATAAGGACCTGTCTCTTTCCAGCCTTCTCGGCGTTGTTGATAGAGTTCAAGCAATCATTGAGGACTGAAGTCTTAACCATTTTGGATTATGTTGTCTAGTTGAGCGGAGGTCGCCAAAATAAATAAAAAAATCAGTCATGAGCCATTTTGAGTGTCCCTCTTTCTTTTCTCGAACTGAGCATCTCGAGAGAAAAGGTAAGGGGGATTCAAATAGGCTTGTCGACTTACCTCGGAGGTGGAGATGAAAAATGAGGTGGCGTCGGTCGTTTGATGGTTAGGTGGATGGTGGTGGTGCTATCGTGTTGTTATTGCTAGAAATCGAAAATAGTTGTTCAACAAAAGAGAAATCAGAGTTGCGTGGGTTCGTGGGTTTAATGAGACTGCGTTTCTAAAACCCTAATCCACCACAGTACCTTATGTTCCCATGCGGCTCTCCATCTCATCTAATCTTATCCTGCAGCTAGTCGATCGGGAATGCTCGTATCATACCAGGATAGCTCGCATAACCCCACCACCAACCACCGGTTACCCATCTATCATACCGCATTTGGAGTGTGCCATGCATGCCAAGAATTGAACATTTATCTTTTCTGGGAAAGAAAAAAAAATTGATTCTCCCGTGGCGTCGAACTGCTCCCGGCTTTCGGCCAAGCAAAACTACTTCATTCCGACCTATTAATGCAATTGAACTCCAATCATCAAAACAATGTCATCTTTCTTTTCTACCCCAGGTTCTCTGAAGAAGCGCAAACTATCAGAAGCAGTTACATTCTCTGGTGGGGGTAAACCGAAGAGGCCAAGGGAATCTTATAAAGAGAGGAATGCGCCGGAAGATGACAACATATCAAGTGGCTCCGAGAGTGAGAACGGGGGGGGGGGTATGAAAGCGCTAAGTGAGGATGAAGAAGATGAAGATGAGGAGTTTGCCGGGGAGACAGCAGCAGAGAAGAGGTTAAGACTAGCTCAGCAGTACCTAAACAACCTCCGAGTTGAAGCTGGTATGTTTACAAAATTCGATTAGGAATTAGAAACGCTAACAAGGATGAACCACAGACGAAGTGGGATTTGATGCAGCTGATATCGATCGCGATATAATTGCTGAGCGTCTTAGGGAAAGCGTAGTATGTATACTTCTTTGTACCTGAAAGTATCTCCAAGCTAACCATGTAAATATTAAGGCGGAGGAGAAAGGTAAAATCTACAGACATATCTCCTCGCAACTCTCCTTCGCTACTGCAGATTCCACTCTCTTCCGTATGGATTCCGGGCCTACTACGGGTATCGCGACATGTTCCCCATTCATCTACACTGTCTCCAAAAACGGCTATCTTATAAAGTGGGAACTCCCGGCCTATCCGCGCCCTCCCTCTACTGGCACAAATCACACAGTATCAAAAAAGCCAAAACGAGTCACGTACGTTCGGGCCTGTCGCAAGGGGGGCGCGGACAGTTTTCAAGGCCATGCAGGGCCAATCTTGTGTGTTGCAGCGTCGCAGGATGGAAAGTTTGTTGCAACCGGTGGGCAAGATACCAGGATAGTCGTATGGGACACAGACCTTCTGAAAGCTCTGAAAGTTTTTAAATTCCATCGTGGAGCGGTGACCGGTCTTACCTTCCGGCGCGGGACAAATCAGTTGTATTCTTGCTCTGCCGACCGCAGTGTTAAGCTATGGAGTTTGGATGAGTTAGCCTATGTTGAGACTTTGTTCGGTCACCAAGATGAGGTTGTAGGTATCACTGCGCTTGCCGGTGAGCGATGTGTGACTGTCGGCGCCAGAGACCGTACGGCAAGATTATGGAAGATTGTCGAGGAAACTCAACTTGTATTCCGCGGAGGTGGAGGAGGTGGTGGAACCGAGTCAAGAAAGTCCCGGAAAAACAAGGACGGGGGAAAATGCTACGAGGAAGGCACGATCGATTGTGTGGCCATGATTGATGAAGAGCATTTTGTTACCGGCAGTGATAATGGGTATGCACACGCTCGCCTTAAGCTTCTATCCACACTAACCTTTGCCCCGCAGTGACATCTCCCTCTGGTCCATCCTCAAGAAAAAGCCCGTCCACACAATCCAGCTCGCCCACGGCCTCCAGCAAACCCTCCTCCCAGCCGAACACACCGCTGAGTCCAACCCCACCGACCCACTCCCAGAGCCATGTCCCTACTACATCACTGCCTTAGCTGCAGTCCCCTACTCAGACCTAATCCTCTCCGGTAGTTGGGACAGCCAAATCCGCGCTTGGAAGGTCTCCTCCGACAAGCGAAAACTCGAGCCTCATGGAACTCTCGGCCCCTTAGGCAAGGATGCCGTTCGCGGTGTAGTCAATGGGATATCTATTGTTGAGCGTGGTGAGAAAGGGAAGGAAGTGTTAGCCGTATGTGTCGGTACGGGGAAAGAGTTAAGGTTAGGAAAGTGGCTTAAGGTGGATGGGAGAAACGGAGGGTACGTTATTGAGGTAAGTAGAAAGGAGATTGAGAAACCGGCTCTAGCCGAGCGAGGTGAAGGTGATCAGCCCGTGGGAGAGGAAGTTGAGAAGCATGTCTCGATTGACCCAGCTGAAACTAATCAACTCTCAGAGAGAGAGAAAGGCGAGTAGCTGTGCGATGCCATGTATTCGATAAACACAAAAGTATAGAGGGCTTTTTTGTATTTACTTGCTTTACGATAATTCAGCATTTCTGCTTCGCCAGAAAATGATGGCAGCGGAGTACACTCAGTCGCCACATGATCATATATTATCACTCGGACAGATTTTTTCCTGCAGATCGAACATACGAGTACTGCAGCCCTCCTTGTTACATACCACCGGCTCAAACCCCGTCAGCTCTCAGCTCCAGACTCAGACTCCCTCTTCCTGTTCCTCCCCCAGCATATATAGAGCAATGACGTAACTCCTCCAACATACAAATATCCTCCTCCATCCGCCCACCCCCGATCCTCATGCAGCCAGCCAACTTCCCGGCGTCTCACTATCGATAGCCCGATATGGCCGGGATCTGCACCACTAACCAAGTCAAAGCTCACCTTTCATCGCACATGAGACAGCACTCAGCTCCCCACAATGCAGTGGGTAGGACCGCATCGTAAATATCAGAAACCTACTAGTATTAAAGAATGTTAATCACCCGATCGCTCCCCGAAACAAACAGAATCCCTCCCTCAGCTAAACCCCCTAAAATTTCCCACCATACGTCACCCTTCTCTTAGGTAATAAATTCACATAGAGGACTTCAAAAACCCCTTCTTCAATCAAACTTCACGAAAACCAAATCCCATCCCACCTCCCGTAACAGTCCCTCCAAAAACACCAGCATAAGTCCCCCTCTCCCCCACCCCCACCGCTCCATTTGACATCACAAAACACCCTCTCAAGCTCCTCCTGCTGCGGCCCTACCCCCTCCACTTTATCCAGCCATACCCTATCAACCCTGAGCCTGCAGTATCTGCCGAAGAGTAATCTGTTACTTGGGGGGGGTGGTGAACCCGGACAGGGGCTTCCCCACGCTGAAATCCCTCTATAGGGAGGAGTTGGTAGCTAAGTATAAGGCAGCTCTAGGTCAGGATACGTCGCTGGAGAGTAAAGAGAGCAACTAGAGGGGCTTTTGCTCGTGGTCTATTATGCCCTTGGTGTGTATTATTTAACAAAACATCGATTTATGTGCGGACTTGGGGTCGATCTGGGGCTAGTTTTAGGATGGAAATTGGCCGAAATTGTGTCGTCCTTTGCACCGGTTAGTGGTTCGGGTTTCCGGCTGCTAAGGAGATGGTTTTCTTGATGGGGAGTAAGGCTGAATATGTAAGCTCTTGTTCTCTCTCTCTTAGGAGAGTCTGCTGGCGAGGGCGAGGTACGTGGCCTAATGCATGGCTTTGCAGGTTCACTAGCCGGAGGGGAAGTATTATGAAGGGCACCCCGAGCTGCAGTGGGCAGATTGGTATAAGGATGATTGTATGTATCAGTTGGCGCTTCCGGAGAACCTGTCGGGGGAGCCAATTGCAACGCGGGGTGACACGGGTAGCAAGTGATTTTCTGTGATTGCCTAGCCTGACCTCTCGGTGTTTCCTAGTAGGGCGTTTTGTCTCAGTTTATCTCTAGCTTAGTACCTGCGGACCCCCGTTATATGGAGTTCGTGGAGGCAGTGTGATTGGTATCACGTTCCGGCTACTTGTGAAGTTGTGAAGGAAGGCTACCAGCGTAGACCCAGCCAAAGCATTTATAAGCCCACTGCAACCTCACTCGCGCAGCTGGAGGATGCACAGGTACCTTAAACCAACCTCAAGCCGAGGGCTCTTGAGTAAGCTTCTGTACATAACGATCTATGCTTACATCCCCTCCCTTCGCAATCGCGAATCCACCCATATACGCCACTAAGACAACCCCCGCACTAAGCTATCACCTCACAACGTAATATTAGTTGTCTCCTTCGCCGACTTGGCCCTCGAAGCCATGATCTCATCCACGATCTCCTTCCTCGCCTCCCTAATCCCCTGCACCATCCCCGCTTCTTTTTTCACCTCCTTCTTCCCCTCCGCCGGCGCCGTATGTCTCCCATCCCTCTGTAAATTCCCGTGTACAACCACCTCAGGCCACGCCTTCGCATACTGTGCGTCGTAAATATTCGACCACTTAACCACCACGTCCCCCTCCTGCGGGATTGGTAACTCAATTGGGGGGTTCTTTCTAGCCTTCCGCCCCCTCCCGAGCGGCGGCGGGTTGGCAACCTTTTTTATACGGTCCACTTCTATCCTTATGCTTTCCGCTAGGTCCGCGACCGAATTTGCCTTCTGGTTCATGAGGATGCGGATGCGCTCCTTTTTAGACTTCTGGAGGAGTTCCTTAGAGTAGGAGGTTTCGTGTAGACGGCGGAATTCTCGGAGCATGCGGAAGGTGTTTGTACCCATTAGGGTTTCCTTGAAGGTCACCGTTGCCATGGGCGCCCAGACATCTTTGCGGAGGGCCGCTGGAACGGACTTTTTGCCCACGAATGTTAGCTGTCGGAGGGAGTCTTTGTTCTATTCGGAAGGTTTGTAAGCAATAGCTCCCGCAAGAACAGGAGGAGAAATTAAGAGAGGGCACTGACATCGAGAGTCCGCGAGAGTGAGTATAACACTCGGTTGTTTAGGAGATTGTTGTAGATGTAGATGTATTTCCCATGATCTGGGGGTGCCGGATAAGGTTTGGGTATTTTATTAACAACCTTTTTGACAGCCTTTTTCACGACCTGTGGGTTTCTGACGACCCTTTTGACGACCCCTTGGATCGGCTTTGTGATGGCCATTGCGCGGGTAGAAGTGCCGTTGATATCGGCCTCGCCGTAAGGTTGGGAGCGTTATACTATAGCCCGAATGTTGAATGTTTTAAGGTTGGTTGCAGTTTGGTTCAGGCCCCACTTTGTCAGCGCACTGTTCTAGTGGGCACACACGGAGGCTCAAGTTCGCGCTTTTTCTCGCACATATACGAGCACGCAGCCCCCCCCGCAACAGCAATCATGGCTTCTGCCGCTCCAAAGGTACTTCCCCCAACCCTCGAAAATTCACTGATTCCTCCTCCATAGAGCACCAATTAATTTTTCTTTCAGATGTCCTGGTTCAAAATAACCCTCATCCGCTCCGGCATCGGCATGACCGAGCGTCAAAACGGCGTTCTAAAAGCCCTCGGCCTACGACACCGCATGAAAACGGTTTATCACCCTGTCTCTCCTGACACTGCCGGCATGATCATGAAAGTTAAGGAACTGTTGGCAGTCAGCGAGGTCGACAAACCTCTCACACAAGCTGAGATCCATGCGAAGAGACAGCCGCCGAAGGGATTCTACATCGAGAAGCAGGGAATATCAAGGGAAAACGTCGAAAGCTCATGAGATAAGATGAAGGGTATTCTGTGGGCTTAGTTCTATTATACCAGGGCCGGATAGAGAGAGGAGGGGATACCGGTATTATGAGATACGCTTTGGTAAACTGATTCGTGCGGCATAAGTTATATGAGGGTGTAAATAGGGTGTTTGGACATTAACAAGGGACTGGAATTAGATTTGAACTCCGCTTTGTCCTGGAAATCTACCTAGTAAAATACAACCTTGCAATTGGCCCAATGAGCAGTGAATCTGAGCTTTTTGAGAACTCGCAGTGATATTTTGTGACCTTACAAGTACTGTACTCGAGTATTCCCATCCCAAATAAAATCAAAGTTACCCGGCTTTGAGTTTTCTTCCCAAAGGCCCGCCCCCACAAACATCTCCCCAACCTTTCCACCAGTGCCGTGTCAACGTATACTTCAAGCACCCAGCACTGCCGTCGCAATGCCGTCCACACACGACAAAGAAAAGCCATGGGACACCGATGACATTGACAAATGGAAGGTAACTAACAAAACCTCCTCACAGCCCCATTGTCGACAAAAAAAGAGAGAAAGAGAAAGAGCTGACAATCCTACTCCTAGATTGAAGAATTCAAACCCGAAGACAATAAAGCTGGAGCCTTCATCGAAGAGTCCTCATTTGCCACGCTCTTCCCCAAATATCGCGAAACCTACTTGCGCCAAGCCTGGCCTCTAATAACCCGTGCACTTGATAAGCAGCACATCGCCTGCACACTAGATCTAGTAGAGGGTAGCATGACTGTGAAAACCACCCGAAAGACCTACGACCCCGCCGCGATCTTGAACGCCCGAGATCTGATCAAATTATTGGCTCGTTCGGTTCCCGTGCCGCAGGCGATCAAGATTCTCGAGGATGGTGTTGCGTGCGATATTATCAAGATTGGGAACTTGGTTAGGAATAAGGAGAGGTTCGTTAAGCGGCGGCAGAGGATCCTAGGACCGGGTGGGAGTACGCTTAAAGCTTTGGAGCTATTGACTGGGTGCTATATACTTGTTCAGGGGAGTACAGTTGCTGCGATGGGAGGGTATAAAGGATTGAAAGAGGTTAGGAGGGTGGTGGAGGGGTGTATGGATAATATACATCCAATTTATCATATCAAGGTATGAGCACCAGCACTGGGGGGCGAAGAGTGAGTGATACTAATTTGGGAAACGTAGGAGCTCATGATCAAACGAGAGCTCCAAAAAGATCCTGAACTAGTCAATGAGAACTGGGACCGCTTCCTACCGCAGTTCAAGAAGAAAACCCTAAGCAAGCGCAAGAAACCACTAAAGATCACAGACAAGTCGAAGAAGACATATACCGTACGTTATCTCCATTGCCTCACTTTTTATCTGCAGATACTAACTTCCCCAGCCGTTCCCTCCCGCTCCCGAGAAATCGAAGATTGACCTCCAGATCGAGTCCGGAGAGTACTTCCTTTCCAAACAGAGCAAAGAACGCGCTGCACGCGAAGACCGAGAGGAGAAGCGCAAGGAAAAGAAAGAGGAAAAGAAGAAGGAGCGAGAAAAGGATTTTGTCCCACCACTTGAGGCAGGCGAGTGTAAGAAGGATAAGAAGAAGCGAAAGCATGAGGGCGAGACAAAAGAGGAGAGGAAAGCTAGAAAGGAGGCGAAGAGACGGAGAAAGGCTGTTGAGGCATAGATATCAAAAGTTATCCTTTTTTTCCTTCCCTCTTCTGCTTTTTAATCATGTGTGTATAGTCTCATGTGCGTCCAGAGGTTTACCCGGAGTTTTATTGCCTTGACATATTTAGATGGATCTTGGATGGAGGAGGAGGAGCGGGCTGGGAGGCCTCTCTCTCTTGTCCTTTTGTCTTTAATATAGTAGTGTACATCACATTTACCACCGGGTCGTTTCCCACTCTTAGCATCTAACTGAAATCAGAATGTGCTTTTCTCGTGAAAAGGTAAAAACAATAATAATAGAGAAGCAAACCATGAATCCCATCGAAATCGCCATTCACACCACACCGCCAATCTCCCCTTAAATTAGCGAATTAGAGAAGGCCGCACCCCGTCAAGCATCTTACGCTCTCGTAGCCAGCCCCGGCACACCAGCATACCTTTCCTCCCTCTCCGTCTTGAAGAACAGCTGCAAGAAAAACTCTTTACTATCCGAATCAAAATGCGTCCAAAATTTCCCAGGACTCCTATCCACCTCCCTAGCCTGCAACTTGAACGAAACCGTCTCATAGGGCTCCGCGGCAACCAGCAGATACTGAAAATTCTTATCGGCAGGGACCTCAACCCTCTGTTCGAAAGCGCTCATGAACCGATACCGAGGCTTAATCTCGGTCCCGATCTCAGGGTACTGTAACTGGAAGAGTAATCCCAACTGCCGGGTAACAGGGTCCCGAAGCTTGGTAATTTTGTAACCAGGGCGACCAATTTTCAAGTGCTTCTTTGGCGCGATCAGTTGCTGGCCGATCATGCCCTGTGGCAGGCCGGTTATCGGGTCGAGGTTTCGGCCTTCTTTGGCTTCGCGGGCGGCGCGACGGGCGAGGTTGGTTTGGTGTTTGCGGCCCTGGGTGTGGGCGAGGTAGGAGCCATCGTTTTGGTGTACCGTTAGGCAGAGACGGCATTCGAAGGAGCCGACGTGGTTTTTGAAGCTATTGAGTTGGTTAGTTTTTGGGACGGTCTTCGTAAGTCAAGGGTATGATGGCAAAGGGGAGCGCTCACAAGTAGGGGTCTTTGTCAAGGTCAATGGTCTCGAGCGCGAGTTTTCGGAGACGCTCGCGTCTGTCTTGGTTTGATACTGAGTGCGAGGCGACGCCTCCACCACCAAAGCGCGATCCGACTCTGCCTTCGTATGCCATTGTCGTGGTTGTTGGTGTTTGGTGAGAAATTTGAGTCGGAGACTTCGAAGGAGGTGGCGTCAAGAGCTGTTGAGCCGGGTAAGTTAACTTTGCCTGAATTTTTCGAATCGATAGCTCTCTGCCGCCGCCGGCGGCTCAGATGCAGGAGCCACTCAATGCACATCCTTGCAAATATTTCCAGCAACAATTATTGAAACCTGAATTGACATCCAATTTCTATTCCCCTTCCCGCTAATTTCACTATACCTCTACTGCCACTACTAGTACACCTCCCAGACCAAACCCCAAGCGACCCTGACCTCCCAAGACCCACGCAATAATTGAGCGACGAAATGTCGTCTTCTCTCCCCAACCTCCGCCCAACCCACTGCCCTAGCAAACCTCTTCCCGAAGCCCAATCGGAAAATACACGTGCCCACCAGTTTCAAAACCAAAGTCCCTTCTCCACCCCCCGAGATCGCCACAAATATTTAGAGATCCAGCGCGGGAGCTAGATCGCGAATTCCACGTTTGCAAGGCTGCATGGCGAAGGGAGTATGAGAGGATACGGTTGATGGAGGAGGAGGCTGAAAAGGAGAAGGCTGAGAGTAAGTTTTTAAAAAGACGGAGCAAATGAAGAGAAGGGATGAGGAGAAACCTGGGAGGGGCCGGAGGGAGCGAAGGAAGAAAGATGGGAAGGTGGATGGGGAGAAGGAAGGTGGGGGTAGTGCTGGGGACATCAAGACCGCGGATAATGGGGTGGCATTGAAAGGAGGAGCGGAAGCTGGGAAGCGCAAAGAGGAGACTGGTATCATACTGATTGTGAGGCATCGATACCAGAAGCTGAAGGAGGCGGGCTGATTATCTACGGTGATGATGACAGGCATTTGCTACCAGCACGCTCGAGGAACATACAGTCACTAGACAAAAGTCTTGGTGATCGCTTAGTCAGCGAGGACTAAGTGAGATACCTAGTCCGACACCCCCTCCAGCCTCACAGCAGTGGAAAATCACGTCTGGAGTATCATACTACATGTGTTCTTACAGCTTTACTACTAAACTAATATTTTATGTTTAATTCTTCGCTTTGTTCTACTATCGAAATACCATTATCAGCCTTTTGCTAAATACCCCTTGGATACACGGGCGTGTCTCACTATTCCGCAATCACCAAGACTTTTGTCTAGTGACTGTATCAGCACCTTTTCTAATGCCTTCGCAGTGTTACGCCCTTCTTAACATTAGTGCATAGGGCATTCATCTTTTCTATGCGGCTTGGTGTGCCCAGGGGTTATAGCAACTTAGATACCAGGAGCATGGCAGCTATGACATGGCCTCTGTGGATCTTGTCTTGCCCTAGGTAGTGTTGACTTGCGATAAGGTTTGGGATGTGTATAAAGATGCTGGAGCTATGATAATACACGAATGGACCAAGAGCATCTGACCCACAAGCGTGGGCAATGCCGCATTGTGGGGGATCTTACGATTCATCCAAAATTCTTACGCCACATCTTAATACAGTTCCTCTCGCACTTTTTCTCCTGAGGTTCTATTAAACCTTGCAACAAGGGGGTTGAAGGGGCCGAGTGACAGGCAGTGAATGTGACAATAGGGTTAGGTTTACCTGCCAATTAACGCGTTTCTAGGAAATGACATGCATGGCACACTGCGGGTACGCGCCCCTAGAGCTTGACAACGGCGTTTCCTCCACCAAATATCAAAGCCACACCAAGTTCTAACCCCAACCATACACAACCATGTCCAATTCAAATTCGCCAAAAGAAGACATTGCTCTCCCGGATGCTCCAGCTACTCCCCAAGAGTTTCAAGGTGTGGACTTAGACTCGGATTCGGATTCGGATTCTCTAGCTGGCAAAATAGATGTGAAGGCAGAGCCGCAGACTGATCCCCCAGAGCCAGCTTCCCCCTCGAAGGTCAAGGTTAAGAAGGAGGAAGGTGGAGACTTGGATAATATATTCAAAGACGAGGAGGAAGAGGACTTTTTCGGTGATGACGATGACGATGCAGACTTCTTAGCATCGGAGGTTGGGGCAGTGTAGGTTACTGCACTGCACGCAATTTCTCCCTCTTAAACTGCCCTGGCTTGAGAAGATTATAGACTAATTTGATCCTGGATGAAGCTCAATAGCGCCCGGAAGCGGACCCTCAGATCCACAGGTCATACTAGCATTCTACCAGCGTCTGTTCCCGTTCCGCCCCTTCTTCCAATGGCTCAATCACTCCCCGATTCCATGCCATGACTTTGGACATCGTGAGTTTGCATTTACTCTGCAGAACTCAGCATATCTGCGATATCAATCATTTCCTACTATGGAACTGTATGCCACCCTTACCCCTTCCCCCTCCCCCCCCCCCTCCTCATCTCCACCAGGCACCTGACGTTTCCCCAGACTCCGGAAAGAAATCGTCCGCCTCAACCCCTCCCGCTTCGAAATCGGCCCGGTATACAGTGCCAACCCGCGAGACCGCAAGCAACTACCCAAGGGTGCCTTCCGTCCACTGAGCAAGGAGCTCGTCTTCGATATAGATTTGACGGATTACGACGAGGTCCGTACCTGCTGTGACAAGGCCAACATCTGCAACCTATGCTGGAACTTCATTACTGTTGCTATAAAGGTTATGAACGCAGCATTGAGAGATGATCTTGGGTTTAAGCATGTGTTGTGGGTATACTCAGGGAGAAGAGGTGCCCACGCCTGGGTCTGTGATAAGCGTGCGAGGTCGTTGGATGACGCTAAGAGAAGGGCTGTGGCGAATTACTTGGAACTAGTGAAGGGTGGTGGACAGGCGGGGAAAAAAGTTAATCTCTGGAGGCCTTTACATCCTCATATTTCGTAAGTTTCTGGTCTCGAGAGTGTGAAGATATAAATTCCTGACAAATTATTGCTGGGGAACAGTCGCAGCCTAAACCTCGTAAGAGACCGTTTCGAAAACGACATCCTCCGTGACCAAGACCCCTGGCGCGACAACGAGAAAGCCGAAAAACTACTCCAGCTGCTCCCAGATAAAAGTCCTCCCACCAACTCAAAAGAGAAAAAGAATAAAGCTAACATCCCTAGCCCTCAACGATGCCCTCCGCAAAAAATGGGACAACCATCCCAACCGTCCTAGCCTTAGAAAGTGGGCCGACATCAATGGCGTGGCCGAAACCGGTGTATCCAAGGATCTGAACCCCGCCCGTCTGAAAGAGAGCAAGGAGGAGGTGGTGCTCGAGTACATGTACCCCCGCCTCGATGCTGAAGTCTCCAAACACCTCAACCATCTACTCAAGAGCCCGTTCTGCGTGCACCCCCAGACTGGGAGGGTTTGTGTACCCATTGACGGAAGGGATTTGGAGACTTTCGATCCTATGGCTGTGCCGACCGCTGTCGGGTTGTTGGGAGAGATTGATGCTTGGGATAAAGTGCATAAGGGTGAGGGGAAGGTCGATGGTATGCTTTTTTTTATCTTCCCCGCCTCTGCTTGGGTTTGATGTTCGGCGTAGTGCTAATAGGTTTGCGGTAGATTATGAGAAAACTTCGTTGAAACCGTATATCGATTACTTCAAGACCTTCGTGAATGGTCTTCTCCAGGACGAGGCGAAAGTAAAGCGAGAGAGAGAAGGGAATGGTGGAAATTCAATGGAGTTCTAAATGCAACTGTCTTTTTTTCCTTTGCTTTATTCCATCGAGCGCCACACCTGTACTAGTATAGAACTACAAACTCCCACCAGCTACTTTTTTAAAAAAAAGAAAAGAAAAAAGCCTCAAATCATAGCCCCTCACTCGCATGAAAATAATATTCCTGGTATGGTTCCGGCCGTCTATACTGTCAACTAAATCTTTTGCAACGGGGGACGCCTTGGCATAAACAATTAGGTACATATGTTCGACTTCTGACAAGTTCATAGTTTCTATGATAATTTCCAAGCGACGAAAATATCAAAAATAACTATGCTATGTTGGAGAATTGAACTTATCTAACCTTTCTGAATGCCAAGGCGTCCCCCCGTTGCAAAAGATTTAGTTGACAGTATAGACGGCCGGAACCATATGATAACATGACTACCTTCCCCACAAACTCCCCAAGAAACCTCCCTTCTTCCCTTCCTTCTCCTTCCCCCCTTCCTCCATTTTCTTATCTGTGACAGCCCTGGGAGCGCCGTCGCCAGGATACTCGATAAAGTTAAACGCCACATCCAAAAACACCGGCTTAACAGGAACCGGCGCGACTTTCGGTGGCCATTGGACAATCCCATTCTCAAAGTCGATTTTGCTCTCAGGATACTGATCCAGCCTCTCCACCAACGCACCCGCACCCTTTCCCGCGGTCTTGGCAGATTTTGCCGCGATCAGGTCCATTTCTGCGAGGGCTCTGAAGCGGGCTACTTCGTTTTCCAGCGTTGATCTCAAGGATTGGGATTCCGCCGGCGTGATCTCTAGGCCATTATGTGATTGGGGAGTAGTCGTGGGCTGGGGGGTTGGTGGGGAGGAAGTGATGTATGATAGGGCGCGTACGAAGAGTGCTAGGGCGTTTGTACGGTTTGAAAGGATCGCGTGGGAGCGCGCGATTGTGGAGCATTTGAGAGCTGAGAAGTAGGCTTTTTTGGAGTCGAGTTCGGATGTGAAGAGTTCGTCAGCGGCGACGCCGGGGAGATTGTAGACCTGCTCCAAACTCTTTATGGGTAGATGTTATCAGCATGGTAGTGGTAGGGGAGAAGAGCGGGGAAGGGGGAGATGGTGTACTTGAAGAATGGCATCATAAAGTGCTACCTCCTCTTTTAAGTGACCGAGCTTCTTAACTCTGACTTCTTCGCCCCCCTTCTTGTTCTTCCTTTTCCCGCCTTGGGCTATTCCTTCGACCATTACGCGGTTTCGCGCGATACGCCAGCAAATTAGGGAATAATTTACCAGTGTCCAAACTAATTGCAGATTTTGCATCTTTGGGTCGCCCATGCTGACGCCTTCTGCTGTCTGTTCGTCGATGGCCTTCTTGGTTGCATCTACCACTTCCTGCCATGCCAACAGTGTCCCATCGAAAGCTTCGGTCGAGCTGGGGTCGTCCTTCTGTAGGGGGAGGTATGCAAGCTCCGCTGCCTGAGCTGCTGTTAAGGCAACGGAGATATCTGCATCTTCCACTGGCGCAGTACGTGAGCGCCAGGTCACTGAGGTAACCACTACGCCTGCCCCACCCTCTTCCAGTCCCCCCGCAGTAGGGTCAGACAATGCTTTTTCATCTAGAGCCTCAACTGCCTTCACAATCCTCTCATCTTGCCTAGGAAAGTGTTGCCTGGAGATAGTCGCGACATCCATATTCCTGGGGAGCTGCAATTGATACGCCGAGTATCGAATACTCGGGTCGACGGTGCTCGTCAACTGGTCTTTGTAAATCTCATTCTTTGAAGACGATAACAAAGCCGAGTATATAATCTTTGATACAGCGAACGCTTTGATCGAGTCCTCCCAATGCGACTTCTCAAACGCTTCTGACCCACGCAGTGATGCGGCATAGGCATTTGCTTCTAAGACGTCGTTGTCCACAGCCCTGGACGCCGGGTCTCCGAGGAGCGTGCATAGCTGTGTAGCATAAGATTGAGCTTTGTGCAGGCGGGAGACGAGATGTGATCTCATAGCTGCAGAGGCGGTAGTGGCATCGTCCGCTAAGAGAGACTTCATCTGCATTGCGTGTGCCCACGCTCGCTCGGAGGAGTAGAGGTAGAGGTGGACAAATCTATTGTGGGAATTGAGTAAAAGGCATTATATAGAATATTGTGGAATGCCATACTTAGGCTCTTGTGCGACTTCTTCCGCAGTCAATGGAGGCTGCGGTGCGTATTTCTTCGATTTGGATGTTTGCCGGCCAAGTCGTTTTCGGAGAGTCGCTAGTCGACGGGAACACATTGTTCGGACGGCATGGTAGTCTCCAAGGACCTGAGCTTCCTGGCGGAGGGCGGAAACAAATTGGATGATTTCCATACCTTCGAGAAACGATTATTGGTGGAGCTAGATGGTGGATGCGAGGAATATAGGAGTTTGGCGGGGGGGGTTGTGGAGGGGCCTGGCATCCCAGAAATTACCGATACAAGGGTATTTTATGTCACTCATGAGCCTCCAAAACCCCTGCACTCTGTGTGGCCGCGCAACGAACCACAGAGGAGTCAACGCAAGATTGGTGGGAGCTCGGTCATCCTATTGCCCCCGCTTCGACAACCACAATTGTACCTTTGTAGCCCACCCCCTAATCTAGAACCCCCCCCCTCTAAACTTCTTTTGTTTAATTTCATGATGAATGAAGCTCCTATTGGTAAATTCCAACGTTCCTGGTGATTTCCCAGGTTGGCTAGCTGACCTGAATATCTCTAGTTCTCGATGGAGGAACTGGTTTGTAGGTTTACCTGAGTTCTCTCGCTATTGCCGATTGCTGGCGCTTTCAAAGAGACTCCCGAAATTGCGGTATTAACAATTTGTTTCAATTTTTGTGTAGCCTTAAGGTTGGATATGCCGGCCAGAACTTTCCGGAGCACCAGTACCCGTCTATCGTTGGACGTCCGATATTGAGAGCGGAGGAGCGTGCTGGTGATATGGTACGGTATTATCTACAGATAAACCATCTTCGGGCGTTACCAGGGGAAGGAAGTGCTAATGCTTTGTGGAAACAGGTTGTGAAAGATATTATGGTCGGGGATGATGCTGCAGCCGTTCGGACGATGTTACAGATTACATATCCGGTACTACTGGCCCCCTCGTGCATAGTACATGAGCTAATGAGGATGACAGATGGACAACGGTATTATCAAAAGATGGGAAGACATGCAGCACGTGTGGGACTACACATTTGCAGAAAAGCTACAAGTCGATACTACCGGCCGTAAGATTTTACTCACGGAACCTCCCATGAACCCGTTGAGCAACAGAGAGAAGATGTGCGAAGTCATGTTCGAAAGGTATAACTTCGGGGGCGTTTATGTCGCTATCCAGGCAGTGCTAGCTCTCTACGCTCAGGGTAAGAAAGGATGAGATGGTATCGTTAACCCGTACAGAGAAAACTGAAATGTCTTAGGTTTAAGTTCTGGTGTCGTCGTCGATTCCGGTGACGGTGTGACGCACATCGTCCCTGTATATGAGAGCGTAGTCCTCAACCACCTTACCCGCCGCCTCAACGTTGCTGGTCGTGATGTTACCCGCCAGCTCATCAGCCTTCTCCTCCGCCGAGGCTATGCTTTTAACCGTACTGCCGATTTTGAGACCGTCCGTCAGATTAAGGAAAAGCTGTGCTATGTCAGCTACGACCTTGAACTCGACCATAAGCTCGCCGAAGAGACCACTGTTTTGGTAGAAAGCTACACCCTCCCAGACGGCCGTGTAATCCGTGTCGGTAGTGAGCGATTTGAGGCTCCGGAGTGCCTCTTCCAGCCCCACCTCGTGGATGTTGAGCAGCCGGGGATCGCAGAATTCCTATTCAACACTATCCAGGCTGCTGACGTAGATGTCAGAACCTCTCTATACAAGGCTATCGTGCTTTCCGGCGGTTCAAGCATGTATCCCGGCCTTCCTAGCAGATTGGAGAAGGAATTGAAGCAACTATGGCTCACCAAGGTGCTACACGGTGATCCTACACGACTAAGCGTGCGTTCCACTCCACCTAGCTCCAACCCATCATAGATCATGGCTAACTCACTCGCTCTCCCAACAGAAATTCAAAGTCCGGATTGAAGACCCTCCACGGAGACGTCACATGGTCTTCCTCGGTGGCGCCGTTCTCGCGAACATCATGGCGGACAAGGAGAATATGTGGATCACGAAGGCGGAATGGGAGGAACAGGGTCCTCGTGTAATCGAGAAGTTGGGTCCTAGATAAAATCTTTGAGAAAAAAAGAGGGAAGTAAAAAATAGTACCTTAGTTGTATATGGTGATTTGCAGTTTCCCCCCCTTTCCTTCTTTCCCTTCTTTCCTCCTTTCTCTCTTTGTGCGTTCTTCTGATATCGAAACTGGGATTGATTGGAGGGTTCTCTTGGGGCTCAATAGAAGTGTGGTTGGGAGTGGAGTAGTGACGAAAAACGGAAAAATATTATGCTCCAGGTGAGAGAGAGAGAGAGAGTAATTGTGTTTTCCTTTTCTTTTAGGTGCTTATCCCGGGTTGGGCTGTGTATCTCGAGTGGTTGTTGAAGTTCTAGCTCAACCATCGCATTGCCCGCCAGCAAAGTTCTACGTAATATCCTATCAGACGAAACCAAAATAATCAAAACAAAAGTGCACCAGTGCTAAGATATCTCTGATTTATTGAATCAAGGCTGCAATAAGCCCAATTCCTACGCCCTGGAAATTGCCACCTAAGCGTCCACCTCCATAGCATCTCCAGCCGCGCCCCCGCCAGCCGGGGCATCGCCCAAGTCGACTATAGTGACATACTTCTTCAAGTCCTTCTTCTCAACAACCATCTCCTTAATATACCCAGTTGTGCCACGAGCAAACTTGTACGACATCTCCTTAGGGACACGTTCGTTTGGCGTGATATAATTGCGCATAAGCGTCGCCTGCCCATCCCCCAACCAATCAGCTCCTCTCCCCTCCCACACGGATAGAAGTGAAAAGCATACCTTCTCAGGAGTGATAACACAAACATCGACATTACTCCCAGACCCCAAATCGTTGAAAATACCGGCCAAGATAGCCTCAGAGCAAAGATCGACAGCTTTCTCCCTAGTCAGATGCTTCTCCCACTTCGTCTCGAAGACCGCCATGGCGGCGAGGGAGCCGGAGCCCATGGTGACGTATGGCAGCTTATCGGTGGATCCGTGAGCGTGAACGGTGAAGAGGTGTGTGCCTGTTGGGTCTACGCCCGCGACAACGAGGTATGCGCCAATGTGTCCCTGGTAGCGGAAGAGGTGCTGCTTCAGGAGGGTCATGCAGGTCACGACGCGGGGTTTGCGGCCCGTGCTTAGGCTGTGGAGTTCGAGCTGGGAGGAGATTAAAGCTGTTGTGAACTCTGTGCTGTTGGTGGGTAGTGCTGTATTAGCTAGGTTGGGAGTAGAGGGGAGGAGGTGGGAAGGCGTTTACTCTGCGGCGGTTCCAGCTCCTAGGAAGGATATTAGCCCCTTGTTTATAGGGGTAGATGGAATAGATGGATAGAGGGGGGCGGAAACATACCGGCACACCAAATCTGGGGAGAAATGTAATGCAATTTCTCACAGTTTTTGTCGGCGACGATAGGACCGCTGGTAGCTCTTGTATCTTTATCCCACCATTCCAATAATCAGTCTACTTCTCCTTCCCCCTCCCCTCATACAGCAGCTCCTTCCGAAAGGGCGTGAATGGCACAAACCAGCAGCTATAACAACCCCCCCATCAAAAATACATCCCACGATGGTGGTCCCCGTAGAAGTAGCTTTGGGCAATGGCAAGCCCTTTGCGTGCAGTGCGGCATTACGGGTGTGGTTGGAGAAGTCGAAGCCGGGCATTTTGATGTTGCCTTTTTTTTTTTGTTACCACCGGTGTTTATCGGAGGATGGGTTGGTGATGGGTTGGTGATGGGTGATGGAGGTGGTCCAGTGGTTGAAGGTGTGAGGTGAGGTTGGAGGCTCTACAGTATGGAGAGCCCGGGAGGGGAGTTGGTTCCACTTCTTGGCGTCCCGCGTTTTGGTCACAATATGTCACTCGGGGTGGGTCCGGTGGGATGGTGGGGGTTTCCTGGGCTCTTGCTGGGAGTTGACCCGGAAAATTGATGGCGATTATTATGGAAGGTTATCAAATACTCTATTTTTGCCGGTGAGTTGAACTCGCTGTGATTGCTCTATAAGGATATTATAATCGAGGCATAGGCACCAACAAACGATCAGGCTTCCTAGTTATCTATCAAGGTTCGTGTTACCGGGATTGTCGGTTAAGTCAATTTCAAGTAGCTCCCAAACCCCTCATACTGTTTCACCTGCTCCACCCTAACGCCCTCCTGCTCCTCCCTCGTTTCGAGGGCCTTGACTTTCCCAGCATCCCATTTTGCCAGAAACTCCTTCAGAGCTGTGACTGTCTCATCATCATCCTTGATTATGAAAGCAACAGCATCATATCCACCAGCACCAGGAACCACGCCACCAAGCACCCCAGGGACGCCCGTGGACACTGCGTCTAGTAGCCTCGTCTGCTCTTCCGGCTCAATGGGTACGCCCGCTGCCCCTCCCATGGCGCGGATATTCTTCCTGATACCCAGGATCTGCTCTCGGACACCATCATGATTACCCTCACTTAGCTGCGCAAGTAAATCAATAAGTCCACGATTTACCCTCTCGAGTTCATCCCATTGCTTCCCCGCAGCCTCCTTCTCATTCTCCCGCCAAGCGAGGACCTTCTTGACCATTCCGGGAGTAGAACTTCCACAGTCGACATCTCCCATAACCACTCTAACGCCCTTTGGAATCTTCGTCTTCTCAATCCCCATATCCCAGCTGCTATCCATGACTTTTCTTAGTTCTTGGGAGAACCCGGGTGTGTTTGTTTCCGGGAGCGCTTGCAGGATCGACGGGGAGAAGCGATGGTATACACATGAGCCGAAGACTGCTGCTGCCACGTCGAAGCCACTCCCAACCTTCCCTTGGGCTGCGCAGTGGGCTGCTTGTGAGAGGTTGTGGATTTTTGTCAAGCTGGAGGAGGCGGAGAGTTGGAGGGGAGGGGAAGAGTACGTTTGAAGGAGGCACGTTGTTAGGGAGGTGACTAGTGCTGCGGAAGAGCCGAGGCCGGTTTTGTGCGCGGAGGAGAGAGGGACATTCAGATTGTTGAAAGGCTGGGGTGGTGTGGTAGAAGTTGGCTGGGAGTAGTAGTCGTTGTCCGCCAGGATCGTTATTTCGCTGCTGAGTATCTTGGATAAGGAGAGGTATGAGAGCACGTAGCAGATGGTGGTCTCGACAAAGGTGTTGCAGGAAGAACTAGGTAGGAATTAGCCCTCAATCGGATTGAAAGTTTGACTAGAAGTTTGGCTAGGTATCACTCTTTATCTACAACTTGCTCCACAGATACCCCATTTTCAGAGGAAGACACTGTGTATGTCCATGTTGCATTTGAAAATTGGGGGGACCTGACGAGTATTACCCCGGTTTCTGAAGCCGAAGTTGTAGAGATTGTATGAATTCTGGCGCTGAGGCCGAATACTAGGCCAGAGTAGTTCTTGTCGAGGACAAGGTAACCCCCTGCGAGGAGAACCTTCCCTGGCGCTGAGACGGCAACTGACATAAGTGTTTAATCCAGGCACAAAGCTGGCGATACGAAGAGTGCAAGGCATGGATTTTGTTTCAGTGGGGAATATGCGGGGGGTTGAGCTTCAAGTTCCGAAAGCGGCCGGGTAACCTAGGCAAAACAGCGAGCGCCACGGTCCACCCGAACAGGCCCCCCACCCGAACAGAGGGTGTTGTACTTGTACTCGTAGGGAGAGGAGCGGTGGTCAGCACAAGTAAACCACTTGAAATTTTCTTATTCGGGTTTAGTTATTCGGGTGGGGCCTGTTCGGGTGGACTGTGATGCTCTTCCACCTCAACTTTCCGCGCCTTATCGTACTAAAATTGGTGCAAGCAAGGTTTCACAAGGTCCTTGGAACCAATCAATCACCACATCAGTCACTCGAAGTTTGAAGCAATTCGGTTGGTGAGAAAGCCATTTATTTATTTTCATCTAAATCCCATCATCTCAACCCTATTTTATCCCCAGAAATTAAGTGTTGGAGGACAAAATATCCGAGTCACCCTGGTCGAGGATAGCCATGGTCGAGCAACGGAAGAGTTTACCACAGGCAGTACCAAGTTCAATCTATCCAACCTAACGATTAGCGGGGCTATCCCTCCGAAGCACCTCGCTTCTTCTCAGGGATGAAGTCGCAGTTCCAAGAACCGCTTCTCCTTCGAGAGCATCAAGCGGTGGAAGGATGGGATGGTTATCTTACGTTGTTACCAGCAAAGTGGTGAACGTGGCACTTGCCCAACATGGAGTAGTACTCGAGCTCAGACTTTCGGAGAGGAGGTGTGTTGCCTGTCGAACTATTAGACTGTGTTCGGAATACAACTTTGCGCACAGGGGTCCGGACATACCAGCAATGATAACAAGCTTAGCCTTCCCAGAACGGAGAGTCTTGAGGGTGGACTTGTAGCCAAGCACGTATTTCCCTGACTTCATGACGAGAGCCAGACGGGTGTTGATGCTGTCGGCGGTCTTCTTGGTCTTCTTGGTTGGGGCTGCAAATATGTCAGTGGCCTCTGTGTCGAAGAAAATTCATCTGTGAAGGGAATTTTGAGCATACCCATCTCTGCGCTTTCGTTTGTAGAAGCACTCCGGTTTCTCTTAGAAGGTAGCTGGTGGGTGGTGGATGAACCTGTGAATATTTACTTGTGTCGAAGAAATTATTCGATACTTCTAGGAGAGGAACGCTTCTCGAAATTTTATGTCCTTGATGGTGTGGAAGAGGAGTGACTCTCTTAGGGCATGCCCTAATCTTGAATTTCCAAGAAGACCTTATCTAATCGCCACACCAGGGTTCCTTTCAAAAAAAAACGAGTGATAACTGTGATGGTACCACAGTGCCAATGGGAATGCCGAATAATTAACTCGAGCATAGTCTACCAGTACAGTATCTTGCTACTTGTCTTGTAAGAGCACCCGTAGTGGGTTAGATAATCTGGACCGACTACATTTTTTCTCCGCTTATGGCATGGTAATAACGGGTGTCTATTTGCTCTCCGGAAAATTTAGTGTTTGGCTTAGCCATTTCGTCTGCGGCAAGTTTCCTTATGGCGGGATGTATTGGTCTGATGAAGGAGAGGATTTTTGTATGTACTCGTACTGTATGATACTGCGTTTAGTGACCTCATTAAAGCAGGATCTAGAGTAAACCAGATGTATACGGTATATTCATTCCTAGCGAGGAAGGCTACCGCGTAAAATTTGTAAAAATTTAACAACCAAGAATTAGAGAGCGGCTTACAGCCATCCTTCTCCATACGAAGCCCTTCTAGTTATTTGGAACGCAAGAAAAAACAAACAAAGCGCCTCCTCGAACAAACGAGACACAAAAGCCAGTAGGGAAAACAGGTATCAGAATTACGCAGTGCTTGATCCTCTTCCCTCAGAGCTACCTACAAAAAGGCTACGGTGCTCCACCGCCAATAATTTCGTCAATTGATCACCCTCCTCTTCAAGCTCCACGAGGGTCTTTCCCTTGAGATCGACTTGGCCCTCCAGCCAGGTCAAGAAATCTGCGCTAGGAGTGCAAGCTTCGTCACCTGGATACTTGTTCTTCAACGCACTCAAGGCGCTGAATATCTTACTCTTGAAGTCGTCGTTCTCAAGGTCTTTCTGATTGGATCGGTTCAAAAGAGCATCCTCAAGAGGCTGATAGAAGTTTCTCTCATCGTTGAGGGCACGATCGGGGCGGTAACGATTTGGGATGTTATCTTGCTTCTTGATACCAGCCTCGGCCTTCAGTTCCGATTCTGCACGCATATCGTCGTTAAGGAAGTTATCCTCCACAAAAGTGGCTGTCTTAACCATGAACTCAGCGTTGCCTTGTGCGAAAAGGTCTTGTAGGGTGCGCATTCCACCTCCAATAAGGAACTCGGATCGGGTGAGAGGAGATTTGACAGCTTTGTTGAGAGCATACAAGATCCGTGCCCTGGGATCAGCATCCTTCTCTGTCTCGAGAGACGATAAGAGCGAGCGAATCAGTGGGACATGTGGGTTTGAAGTGGCCGAGACGAGAGCCCTAGGATTGTTTGACAAAGCGTTCCCCAAAACAAGAGCGGAACTCGACCTGATGGAAGCATCAGGGGCGCTTCTGATCAGACGTAAAAGACTAACAACATAGCGCGGAGCTGATATTTGGAGTCCCCAGTAGATTTCGTGTGCAGGGTCCTCAAGCGAAAGAAGGGCGGCGGCCATATCAGAAGTTGGTCGAGAGGATGTATCAAGGATTATTTCCAAAGATTCGCTGATCGTCACCCCATCCCCAGAAGCAGATAATGGGGGCTTGATAGCTCCGTCGTCAGAACTCGGCACCTGTCGCTCAGGGGGGTCATTAGATGATAATGATTCCGCCTCCTGATCTGGCAGTACTACTACGCCATTGATAGCGTCCGAGCCGTCGTCTACATTGATTTTCGCTTCCTTAAGTCCAGTTTCGAGGCTGAGTCTGTAATGAAGCCCAGGAGGTAATTCCTGGTCGTCGTGCACAACTTGAAATTCATGGGTAGGTTGGAAAACTTTGGGGTAGCAAGTTCCGCTATGACATATGAGGTCCGGTGAATCTTCGTAGGAGGCATGTTTCGGTTGATTGTGAGTTCGCTGGCCGGTAATCGCAGTGATGAAAGCTGGTGCGGCTACGAGATAAGGAAGAAGCGGAGACCTCATCGTTGACTCTACTGTCTTGAGGGGTGGCGTCCTGTCTAAGCGAGTGCAAAGAGGGAGGAATGAAGCTGTTCAAAACCTCTGTGCGGTGCGAGCGAGTGTGAAGGGAATACAACTCGAGTAGCAGCTAAAGTTAACTTAAAGGTGTCTTCACCAGTGAAGACAGTTTACCACAAAGGCTTCCCCACCAACTTCTGCCGGTAGAGTGCCGCAAGGGTGTGTGTGTCTGGCTGCAGTGCCAAATCTTTGCTTGATAGGGTGCCACCGTGCCACCTCCCTTGGGAAAGATACCGCCACTCATCCTACTGGTAATTGAGCTCAATGAAAAACGCTGACTCATCCGCCCTGCTCCTAAGAACCGTTAGTATTACAGTCTACGGTACTGGTACGGTACCAGTACAGTTCAATACCATGGTAGACCAAATTACTCGCACCTCGTTATAAGGGACCCCGAGAATTCAGGATTTTTCGTTCGGTAGCGACTTTGGAAGAGATTCCTTATAGCGAGGTCCACTTGTATGGGAGCAGGGGTGTAAATCCTAACTTAGAGGGTTAATTCGTAATAGCGAGTTTCCCTTATAAGAATTTCAATTACGAAGTATAGCGAGGCGCGACTGTACTCGGGATGGGTTATAAGTATAGTATGGGTTATCATACGTCCCGCACAGAGGGAGGAAATTCTCTTACTTTGCACAATCAGGGCGAGAACCTTGGCACCTGGCATTGTTGGGTCGGGAAGGAGTAACATAAACTGCCTACTGCGAGTATCATAGAAAAGCACAGTAAACATGCTGTACTGCGGAAAGAATAAAAAAACCCCGCCAAAGTCACATGATTCCCCTCCGTCATTTTTGTACGGCAAAACCTCTCATAAAAGGAATGCAATTTTTTCGCTCGTGCCTAACCATGGTGTCGTGCCCATCCGGGCGCAGAACCTTTCTATTCCCTCCCCTTCCCCACCACAACTCCTCTCTTCATCCCATCCCCCGCCGCCCCTCCAACACACAAGCACACTTTGTTAGGTTGCCATCAACCGCAGCAATTCTTCCTTGTTGTGGCTTCCATTCATCTTCCATAATGTCATCTCCCCTTTCTACTGTGGAGTGGCCGGCTAGTTTGGTCCGGAAGACCTTCATTGATTTCTTCAGAGATAAGGGCCATACGTTTGGTAAGTTCCTCCTTAAACCCCCATTAGATCCTGGGGATAGGTAAAGCTTTGACAAGCTGATCTGGTTTCAAATCGATAGTACCATCGTCTTCCGTAGTGCCTCTTTCGGATCCGACTCTGCTATTTGCGAATGCTGGCATGAACCAATATAAGTCAATTTTTCTTGGGACTGTGGATCCCTCATCGGACTTTGCCAGCCTAAAATGTGCTGCCAATTCACAGAAGGTATGTGAATATTCCCTGCTTGGGAGACTGGGCGAATAAATCTGATGCGTGTCCTAGTGCATACGAGCTGGGGGTAAGCACAACGATCTCGACGATGTCGGGAAAGATAGCTACCACCATGTATATTTTACCTGCTGAAACAACTGCAGCGGGCACTAAACGTTGCTGACATCGTTGATAGACATTTTTCGAGATGCTCGGAAATTGGAGTTTTGGTCACTATTTCAAAAAGGAAGCAGTTGAATACTCATGGGAACTGTTAACAGACGTCTACGAGATTGACCCTGATAGGTTGTATGTTACGTATTTTGAAGGCAATCAAGAGCGTGGACTGGAGCCGGATCTAGAGACTAAAGAGCTTTGGAAAGCCGTCGGCGTCGCTGACGACCACATCCTCCCAGGGAATATGAAGGACAACTTCTGGGAGATGGGTGATCAAGGACCATGTGGGCCCTGTAGTGAAGTTCACTATGACCACATTGGTGGTCGAAATGCCTCCCACTTGGTAAACATGGACGATCCCAATGTTGTTGAGATCTGGAACAATGTTTTCATTCAGTACAATCGTGAACCAGACCGTTCACTCCGCTCCCTACCTAATAAACATGTTGATACCGGGATGGGGTTTGAGCGCTTGGTATCCGTGCTACAAAACAAATCTTCCAACTACGATACAGATGTTTTCTCCCCCCTTTTCCAGAAAATTCAGGAGATTACAAAAGCACGGCCTTATGGGGGGAAGTTTGGTGCTAATGATGTAGACGGAATCGACACTGCGTACCGTGTCATAGCAGATCATGTTAGGACTCTAACTTTCGCTATCGCTGACGGTGGCGTGCCAAATAACGAAGGCCGTGGCTATGTGGTCAGACGGGTTCTGCGCCGAGGTGCGAGATATGCTCGTCGTTATTTTCAGGCCTCAATTGGCGAGTTTTTCTCTAAAATTGTTCCGACCTTAGTCCTTCAGATGGTATGTTCTAATATTTGAGTGAGGTAATCCGGCATCTGACTTCTTCCATAAACAGGGTGACGTCTTTCCTGAAATAAAAAAGAAAGAGAGTGACGTTAAGGAGATTTTAAACGAGGAGGAAGAGTCATTTTCTCGGACCCTAGATCGAGGGGAGAGGATGTTTGAGGTTTTCTCGAAAAGAGCGACGGAACAGAACTCAAAGGTTCTCAATGGTACTGATGTCTGGCGTCTCTACGATACCTTTGGGTTCCCAGTCGACCTCACCAGAATTATGGCTCAGGAGAATGGTCTTGAAATCAATGAAGAGGAATTCGAAAGAGCGAAGGCTGAGAGCAAGGAGGCCAGTAAGGCTAGGAAGATTTCCGGGAATGTTGAATTGTTGAAACTCGACGTACACGATCTTGGGGAACTCGAGCGAACGACGAAGATACCCAAGACCGATGATGTCTACAAATTTGGTGAGATTCACTGGGTTGATACAACTGCCGCTACCCCTAGTGCTATAAGGTTAACAGCGGTATAGGGAGGGGGAATATTACCGGCCATATAATGGCCATTTATCGTGATAAGTCTTTTCACCCTAGCACAGACGGCACCCCCCCCGACGCTCAAATTGGCATTATTCTTGACAAGACAAATTTCTACGCCGAACAAGGAGGTCAGGAATACGACACCGGAAAGATACTCATAGACGACAAGGCCGAACTTGATGTTCAAAATGTGCAGGTATATGGCGGATATGTCCTGCACACCGGATACATGAAATATGGCACCCTCTCTCTACGAGATGACGTTATATGTGAATACGACGAGGTAAGTTTCAGAGGCGACCGGCGCGAGCTTTTGGTTGGTAACTGTGGGTTTAGCTTCGTAGATGGCCTATTCGCAACAATCACACCGGAACTCATGTGCTTAATTACGCTCTTAGAGAAGTCCTTGGAGACGGGGTTGAGCAAAAGGGGTCCCTCGTTGCAGCAGAGAAGCTTCGCTTCGACTTTTCCCACAAGTCCGGGGTGACCGACGCAGAGTTGGAGAAGATTGAGAATATCTCTACTGGTTATATTCGCCAAAATCTGGAAGTTTATTCTGAAGATGTGCCGTTGTCAGTTGCAAGGGAAATTGAAGGTGTTCGTGCGGTGTTTGGCGAAACCTATCCGGATCCAGTCCGTGTTGTCTCTGTTGGCGTTCCCATCGAGGAGTTGACAAGAGACGTCAAGAATAAGGAGTGGAGGAAAGTTAGCATCGAGTTCTGCGGTGGTACTCACGTCCAGAACACCGTAGACATTAAAGATCTGGTTATCCTCGAAGAAAATGGAATTGCGAAGGGGATTCGGCGTATTGTCGCGGTTACCGGCCAAGATGCTGATGCAGTCAAGAAAGTAGCTTCTGAATTTGAAGAGCGGATCAGTGCTTTAGGCAAACTTCCTGCAGGCCCGCACAAGGAGGCCGAAATCAAATCAGTCCAAGCTGACCTCAATGGTCTCGTTATTTCCGCTGTTAAGAAAGTTCAGCTAAAAGACAAGTTCGGCAAAATTCATAAACAATTGCTTGACGACCAAAAGGCTAAGCAAAAGGCAGAGCTTAGGAAGGCTGTCGAGACGGTCACAGAGTACTTCCAACAGAACCCAGACTTGCCGTATTTGGTTTCCAAACTCCCAATATCTGCGAATTCCAAGGCCCTTAGCGATGCTATCAAGCACGTTCAGACGAAGGCTAAGGACAAGACAATTTACCTCTTTGCTGCTGATGACGATGCTGAAGGCAAGGTCGTTCATGGCTGTTATGTCGCCGAGGTATGTCTACCGCCTGTCCTGTGATATGAGGTGTTGAGCTAACCAAATGTCTTCGTATTAGAATGCCGGGAGACAACTTAGTGCTAAAGACCTGGCTGATTCGATTAGTCAAATTGTTGGCGGAAAAGCTGGAGGGAAAGGTGCAACCAGCCAAGGTATTGGCAACAAAGTCGACAAGGTGGACGAAGCGGTTGATGCAGCTAAGAAGGCGCTCCAGCAACTAAACCTATAGTTTCATTTCCTGTTTTCTCTTTTTCCTCTCCCCTCTGTCCAACCATTTTCTTGAATTCAATTTCTTTCTCTTCTAGGCGCTATTTTTGGCGCAAGGGAATTTGCTTGGCTGGATTAGAATTGCCTGTTGTTTGAAAGCTTGTGGAGAATGAAGAGGGGTGGGAGGGCGGAATATCAAGCGATGTTGCGATCGGCATTTCAATCTCTAGAACTAATTGATTTTTGATTTTTTATATATAGAGAGAATGCTAAAAAAAATGAAAATTATTTCATCAATTCGACATTCTGGGCACGGTGACGGTAGTTTGTAAATGGTGGGGAAAAGTGGAAAGGCAAATAGGGGGGAAAGGGCCTTTTTGTCTTCTTTCTCTACAGAGTACCGTAGCTCGGTTATGATATCAGGTTGACATTTTTTTGGGCCTCCGAAGTTGGACGGGGAATATATGAATGCGAAAGTATGCATGTATGTACGCTGGTTATCCATTACTCCTCCATAGCATCTCCCGAAGATTGAGGACCTTCCCGAAGCTCCCTCTCCAACCTAGCAACCTCCTCCAGGCTCTTTGCGGCTTTGATCCTCGCCTCGATGCTTTTCCTCTCGGCGGCGCTCAACCTGACAGTGTACTCCTTCTGCCCACCGTTCAACGGCTCGCTAACCTCGAATGTCTTTGACTTGATCCCCATAATCTACCATTACCAAACCGGTCAGCCGCTGTCACCTCCCAACGCCCATCAAGAAAAGGGTGGGACAAACCCTAGCAGCCAAAGCCGATGGCTCGCTCACACTCCCAAACAGCCTACCGGCGGCCTCCCTCTCGACATCCTTCACCTTCCGGTAATCCAAGAAGCGCACACTGGGACAGCGCCAGATAACCCAATACCTGTAATTCTCCTTGCGCGTAACAGGGTTGTCGAGGAGGGAGAGGTGTGTTAGGCGGGTGAACCGGGCAAGCGGGTCGAGGTCCGCGAGCTCGGAGAGGTTGTTGGCAGCGAGTGCGAGGACGGTTAGGTTGGGCAGGGTAGCGGCGAGGGTGGGCTGGATGGTGGATATCCGGTTGCGCGCGAGTAGGAGGGTCTTCAGACGTTCGCTTAGGGGGAAGTTTCCTAAGGCTTGGATGTCGTTGTCTGTTAAGTCTATGGCGTCCTGAGGCTGTTTTTTTATATATATGTAAGAATCGTTAGATGGTGGACAGGGTGGAGGGTGAGGAGGGGAGGGAGGGACGTACACCTGCAACACCTAAATTCTCGATAGCGGGGATTTTGTGACCTTTTATTTGGAAGGGGGAGGAAAGGTTTTAATCATTGAGTTCTTTATGGGGGATTTTTTTTTTTTCCTTCACAAAAAGTGTAGTAGCTGAACGGGTTGTAACGCACCTCGAAGATCTAATTCGCGGTCATTGAGCGGGTTCAGGTAGCTATGCGCGGCCTGCAGGAGCTCGGTTGTTAATCTCATTTTGGCCTAGATTTTGTGGAATTAATGGTCAGGTATGGAGCGAAGATGGTTGGTGATGGGGATTAATAGTTGTAATTGGAGCAGGACTGGGTGGTGCGGTAGCGAAGGAAGAGGGTTCGAGATTCAATGGATGGTTTTACTGTGTGTTGGGCTCAAGTGAGGGTTTGGGGGAAGTTGACGTTGGAATTGAGTTGGGTTGCCAAGACTGCCCCACGTATGAAGGCGGCTTCTCCCCTTCTCCTAAAAGAGGATTGGATATGGCGCGTGGAGAGCTTGAAGGGTTTCTCGAGATGATATCATGGCGTTCTTGATTCTAAAGATACTTGTACGGTACAATACAAAGCTCTTTACATGGTATCATAACCCTCAGACTCTGCAGTTTCAGCAACAGGGCGAAGCACAACGAGCCTCAGAGCATTAAACACCAGACTAAACACACATTACCACGAGACCCCAAACGATAACCGCCACACAAACTCAGCAAACCCCCCCCCCCATCAAACACTGCACTGTTCAATCAGAACTATCATACAAAAAAAAAAAGAAACCAACACATAAATGTTCAGCTAATCATTGCGATTGGTCTCATCCTTAAAACAGCGGAAACCAACCGCACCCAAGATCGGCCGTTTTCCCTCTCCATCCCCATTAAGCTCTCGGAAAATAATAAACTCCCGGGTCGTGGAAAGCGCAACTCTTGTCGGCCGTCTCGCAGGTAAGATTTATTTGAACTTTTTTGGCTTCCGAAATGGGGGATGTGGAAATTTGCGTTGTTCATGGGGGAGGAAAGGGGAAAGGAGAGTTTGGGATTCGGATTTTCCGGTGGTTTTATAGACCGTTCGAAGACGGGAGGGGTTACCCGGATGTTTTGACTTGGCGCTGAGGAAGGAATTGAGAGGGCCTCCACCACGGTTGGGGGTTGGGGGTCACGTCGTGGTTGGAGTTTGGGGCGTTGATATCGTCCTCCTGCCGTGCGGTATCTAATATTATTATGTATAATATGTATGATACTATCATGGTACAAGCACTGCGCCTGTGCCCGGGTTTGGAGGTTCTCCCACCGGTGGCTGTATGTAGACTATTATACGATATTATCATGTATGATAGCATCCGTTCTTCTGAGTGCGGTAAAATATGATTGCTCAAGTGCCTAATTCAGCAATACCGTAATGACTCAGCAAGATGATGTCGGGTCGCTCCTTTACCATCACAGCATTCCTTTGTCCAGATCTGGGGCTGCAACTAGATATAATAGGTTACCTGTATCCCCACTGACCAATAAAATGCTAGACAGGGGAAGAATGGGTACTGTAAGGCAAGGAACTCTCAATCCGCTTCCAACAGTAAGAGGAGGAAATCCAGGGGAGTAGGAGATATTCCTGATAGCACAGTACTCGAGTATCTGCTCGTAGACCCGCCCTCAAAAATTCCCGCAAAATTCACATATTATTACGGTATATTATTATAATGATTCGCTTCTGTGTCCGCCCACTTCCCACCCCAACCCATTAATCGATGTTTGTAACCTAACCTTCAGTTGTGATACGGTATCTGTCTTGTTTCCCCGCCCCCCATGCCAACACCACTGTTGAAACAAAAAAGAAAGAAAGAAGGAAAACCCCTCAGGTCTACAAACACACTTGGACTTCTCGTGCCTGATAAAATTATTGTCCAATCCCCTTCGCGCCTCTTGGGTTCACCACACGAGCAAAGACCATTGAGAGTGCATCATGTCTTCTTCGCAAAAGACAGGTTTGCATCCTCCCCGCCATTTGTTTCGTAAGCACATAAGCATGGTAAGCCCGCTGACTTTTTTGACTGTTATTTTTGGAAAGCAATTCTCTCCGTCTATAACAAGACCGGATTATTGGATCTCGCCAATGGTCTGGCTCAGCAAGGGATTAGACTTTTGGCATCTGGAGGCACCGCCAAGTTGATTAGGGGGGCCGGAATTAAGGTTGAGTATGTGCACGAGGCTCCTTTTTATATTTCTCCGGGGGGGGGGGGGGGGTCTGTCAGTGCAGATGCTGATCCTGCACTTTTACACCGTTATAGGGACGTGAGCAGCATTACTCATGCACCGGAAATGCACGCCGGAAGAGTTAAGACTCTCCACCCCGCCGTCCATGCAGGTACGCTCATCTACGCCAACCGAATCTCAAAGCAGAAACTAACCTCCCATCTCAGGTATTCTTGCACGGGACCTCGAGTCCGATGAGAAGGATCTCGCGGAGCAAAACATTGATAAGGTCGACTACGTCGTTTGCAATTTATACCCCTTCAAAGATACAATCGCCAAGATCAATGTTACGATTGCGGAAGCCGTCGAAGAGATCGATATCGGCGGTGTAACACTCTTGCGTGCCGCGGCCAAGAACCACTCCCGTGTCACTATCCTTTCGGACCCAGCCGACTACCCTGCATTTCTGGAAGAGCTGCGAAATGGCGACCGCGAGGTTTCGGAGGCTTCTAGAAAGCTGTATGCTTTGAAAGCCTTTGAGCATACCGCGGATTATGACGCCACAATTGCTGAGTTCTTCCGTAGAAGGTATGCCAGTGACGGTCTCCAGCAGCTTACCCTCAGATACGGCGCCAACCCGCACCAGAAGCCCGCTCAGGCTTTCGTTGAGTCTGGAAAGATCCCCTTCAAAGTCCTTTCCGGGTCTCCTGGCTATATCAACCTTCTCGACGCCTTGAACTCCTGGCAACTTGTCAAAGAGCTCAAGGAGTCTCTCAACCTTCCGGCTGCTGCCTCTTTCAAGCACGTCTCCCCTGCTGGTGCTGCCGTTGGTATCCCTCTCTCTGAGGTCGACAAGAGGGTTTGCTTCGTCGATGATATCGAGGGACTCGATAATAGCCCTCTTGCCTGCGCATATGCTAGGGCCCGTGGCGCCGACAGAATGAGCAGTTTCGGAGACTGGATTGCTCTTAGTGATGAGGTCGATGCTGTCACCGCTAAAATCATTGGTAGAGAGGTCTCTGATGGTGTTATTGCCCCTGCCTATACCCCAGAGGCATTGGAGGTTTTGAAGAAGAAGAAAGGTGGAAAGTACACTCTTCTTCAGATTGACCCCAACTATGAGGTAAGCTATTGCACGCTATTGTTGCACTCTTTAAATACTAACCCCTGGACCAGCCTCCAAGCCTCGAAACCCGCCAAGTCTATGGTATATCTCTTTGCCAGCATAGAAATGATGTCAAGATCACCGAAAAGACTTTCTCCCGCATCATCACTCCTAACTCAGACTATAAGCTCCCACCTGAGGCTTTGATTGACCTAGCCGTCGCTACAATCGCACTAAAGTTCACACAGTCAAACTCCGTGTGCTATGCCAAGAATGGTCAGATTGTTGGCCTCGGTGCTGGTCAGCAGTCTCGAATTCACTGCACCAGGCTCGCTGGTGACAAAGCAGACAATTGGTGGTTCAGGAAACACCCCCGTGTCCTTGACTTTAAGTGGAAGAAGGGCACCAAGAGGCCCGACAAGAGCAATGCTATCGATCTATTCGTTTCTGGCTTGGTTCCCAAGAAGGTCGAGGGTGATCTCGAGAGGGAGCAGTATGAAAGCGTCTTTGAGGAGGTTCCCACCGATTTTACACAGGAGGAGAGGGAAGAATGGATGAAGCAGTGCACCGATGTCACTGTATCCAGTGACGCTTTTGTAAGTTCTCTAACCCAGTTTTTATCAAAGAGGCACAGGTCTAATGTTTTTCCGTGCAGTTCCCCTTCACCGACAATGTCTTTAGAGCCCATCGGTCGGGAGCCAAGTACCTTACTGCTCCTGGTGGTTCCGTAATGGACCAGGCTGTTTACGAAGCCGCCGATAAATGTGGTATAATCTTTGTGCACCAGGAGACTCGATTGTTCCACCATTGAGTCTGTTGGAGCGGGATTTGAGCTCTCAGGTGATCGTGGTTATGATGATTGGGTTGGAACTTGGGAATTTGGGCGAACACTGGGAGTAGAACTGTATTCATTCAATAAACTGGGATTTAAATCGTCGAGATCTGCGTGATATCGTTAATGGATAAGCGGCGAAGCGTTATGTTGTGGCATGGTGTCTCGGGGAAGCTGATCAAACTGTGGCTGTGGTCTGTAGTGTTTTCTGCGAGTGATTATTGGTGAAAAGTGCGGCGAAGGGGGTTATACTTGGCGCCAAGCCACCCGTCAACACGACAAACGCGTTCTCCCTGACGAGAGATTTAGAAAAAAGACAACCTCTGACGGAATGCCCCCCATTCTGCTTCCTGATACCCACAACACTACACAATAATTCATCGCTATGGCGCCGATATCAACCGATCGTGACCTTTTAAATGATGCTATACGAAACAAAGCCCGCCTACCGTACCGCCCTCTATCTGCATTGTTCAAGAACCTTTCGAGCTAATGCAAACCTATAGTTCCTGGAAATCTACATTCGTCCGGCTAACATCCCCGATAAAACCTTGCCAATCCTCCGTAACTGCACTATCAAATCACCTCGCCTCAGCAACGTCCATAAACCAACTTTCGAGATGCTATGACCCATTCCCACCCCCCTCCGCTGACTCAAAGACTGAATTCGAGAAGCGCACCGCACCCATAAACTTCACAGCAGCGGACCAGCCAGCAGCAGCCCCCGGCGCTAGCGCGGAGGCTGGCCATATCTTACCGCCCATTGCGGAATTAAAGGAGGCGGCGCTGGAGTTCTCGAAGAGCCTGCATATCAACGAAGTTGGAGCTCTGCGGATCATCGTACTTGAATACCAGGAGCGTCCGGCCGTCGCACTGTTGAGCGCCAGTGAGGATAGCTCTACAGGGAATGTGTTCGACAACGGGAATGCTGAGAGCCAATTGCATGCTAGTGGCATGACCTCGGACGAGGAGACGAAGAGGAAGGTTTTCTGGCGAAGGGTTGAGATTTACTTGCAGGAGAGGCGGTACATCGTTAAGGTTGCGGCCTTAATGGTTCGGCTGGCGATGTGCGCAGAGAAGAACAAGAATGTTTGGTACCATCCTGCCAGGGTGTTCGCTACTGAAGGGATTAACATGAAGGACGGGTACTCGACGGAGGTCGTTGGTAGTATTGCGACTAGGTGGCGGAATGGGAAGAATGGGCAAGGTCTGCCGGAATGGGTTAAGCAGCGGATGGCTTCGGAGGGAGACGATCCGGCTTTCAAGTGGGAGTTACAGGTGTGCATTTGAGGTCCTCAGTGTTCTCGAGTTTCTCTGCTCTTTTTTGCAGGCGGAGGTTTCGTGTTGGGTTTTGCGTCGTTCGGGAACTGATGGTGTGGCTATGATAGACAGTACGAGAGATAATTCATCTATTACAGTATATGTTTCTGCTCTTTTATAAGGCCCTGGAGGAGAGCACTTCTACGTTTGTTATTGCATGGTTTACTCTTATGAAAGATACCCAATTTCTGACGGAACGAAACTTCGTAAGTTCATTCTCTCTCTGCGTTCTTCTCAAATTTCCTGATCAATTATTTAGCGTCCTTTCCCCGACAATCCGGATATTGCTGGTGCCTATAAATACGCAGCAGCACTTACACCTATTGTTTCCCTTGTCGCATTACAATACCCCAGAGTCGAAAAGTTCATTCAAGAGGAATGGGCGACCCCGGTCTCAAGCGAGTCCTCCGCTACACCGCCTGCAAATCCTGGGCCTCTCCGTGGATTGGGCCAGGTTCCAGATGGTAACTTTTACATCAAGAATCCTGTTGGAATTAAGGCCATCACTCAGTGTTTCATTGAAACCGCACATAATTCTACAGCCAGCATTCCCGGTTTTTGTTGGTGCTTAATACTCTACGACCTCCTCTCGTTTGTCAATGAGAGACGGCAAGAAATGGATGAGATGGACCAAACTGGTCAGGAGAGTAGGAATCCAAGAGTTGAGTTTTTCGAGAATGTGCTTGGGGAGCTGTTTGACGGGGCTACGGAACGGGGAACAAAGGCTCTTGGGAAAGCGACCGCCGATAACGCTCTAGAAACGGTTATGCTCATGATTGAGCCTACCGGGGGACGATCTGTAGGACCGAGGTTCTGGATAGAGGCGGAGGAAGACGGCCGCAGGATGAAGAATGTGATTGCAGACCTTCTCAGAAGAGCTCTCCATGCTCTTCCATTTTCTGCGGCGGTGCTGGGAGCTGTTCTTCTGGCCAACGAGGTCCAATATAAAGATTTGGAGGGTCACCAGGCTTTCCTTAAGGAGGACTCCGACACCAGTGACACAATTACAGGATGGACTGGTAGCCCTGCCGTGAGATTTACAAAGAATGAGGAGTCGCAAAAGTTCCTACGACGAGCTAAAAACCGATTTCCATATGAACCGATTATTTTCTTAAAGATCATGAAGGCCCTGGCAACCGTGAACGTGGGTGTCACACACTATCTGATGAACATGGATACCTATACCCAGATCCTCCCGCAGGGATTTAGCGACTACGATGTCGACGATGAAGACTCGGATGTCACTCGGATACAATTGACCAATGATTTGGTTGTTTTTGCGCCGCGGAAAGCTGGTTTCTTTGAGGAGGAATATAGTTCTAGAGGAGGTATTGTGATACCCGCCGGTACAATAGGAGAGATGATCTCAACAGGAGGCAGCCGTCCTGTTGTCGCTTGGCAACATGAATACAACGCTTTCCCAGTGCTTGGAAGAGTACTCGAGCAGGCACTGATTGGTGATGGCTCGAGCTCTGGGCCCAGCCATGCAGCAGTAGGAGAGCTAGGTAGTGGCGAAGCGGTTACAGAAATTGTAGGGCTTCTTACCATTCTCATTGCCTGTGGCAACGAGAGCGCTCCGGGTGAGCTATCCCCTGCCCGAATACTCGAGGAGGCGAGCGATCTCGTCGGCCGCAGTAGGGACGTAGTTTCTATCATTTTTGATCTTCTCGAGGCAGGACTACAAGCAGCGACAAACTCTTCAAGCGCCGGAAAATCTACTGATTTCATTGTCGCAGCGGTGCAATTCGTCGATGCTTTGGTTCCGGCTCTTCCTGGTCGGGTGTGGCCATACCTTGCTCGGAGTACCATGTTGGAACGACATGGCCGTGGCGGGGCTTTTTCTGGGATTTTGTCTGCTGTGGAGGTTGTGAGGGGGGATTACGAGTTTACGATAAATTGCCTAAGGTTGTATGAGGACCTTGTTGAGGAAGCTATCAAGAGTAGTGTAGTCAACATGGGTGGTAGTAGGAGTTTGTCTGTGGCCTCTATGGCCACTTCGTCGGTTACCCGTTCCGGCGTGAGCACTGCGGTACAAAGAGATATTCTGTTAGCTTGGACTAGAGTTGTTGTAGATGTATTTGAGAGCTATTATGCTTGGAAGTACATTAATGAAGAGCAGAAGTTGGAGATTGGTAAATTTTCTAATTCTTTTACATATACCGTAGCTAATCCGGTGCACTAGGACAACGGATCTCGAGAATATTCACTAAAGTCCTCTCGATGGTCTATGGGGTTGATGAGTCCTCGGATTTGGGTTCGAAAATTACCGGTGTTTTGGCTCCTAGTGCTCAACATATCGTTACGATATTTTTATCGGAGGGTGATAACGAGCTTCCTATGGAACCCGTCATCCGGACAATACGTGTTGGGCTCGAGACACCGGAATCAAGCTTTCATCTAAGATCCTTGAATTCTTGGGTTGAACATGTAGCTTCCGTGATCAAATTTGCTGAGGTTTGTGTTCGGACGCGGGGGTATTTAGGGTAATCTTCCGATCCTGGAGTTGAGTAGTCACTTTGCTAATTTCCGATCCAGGTTACCGCCTTCGCAGCTGGAGAAACAATTGTACAATCTCACCGCGCCTTTAGCTAAATTATATGTGATCAACGACAGATACCGAGGACCTGTTTTAGGGATCTTTGAGAGTCTTGTTACAGCGTCCGGAACAATTCAATCGGAACCACCCTCATTGTTAGGACATCTCGGTGCCGATTGTGCTAGCCATTTTACGGCTGTTCTCGGGACTCTAGACAGGCCTTTTGACGATGAGCATCTGGAAGCACGTATATGGGGCTTTGTGTCTGCGGTTTTGAGCACTAAGCAGCAGGGCTTGTCGATATTACTCCTCCGTGGCGAGACGTTATGGCAAGGTGGTCTGAATGGGCGTGACAAGGGGTCGAAGAGGTCATTAATCTCAGTCGCGTTGGACTCACTGTCAGAAATCGACAAAATATCCTCCACAAAATCGCTGGCAATGCTAGAAGCCGTGGCTCTGGCTCAGAATTTCTGGAGTCTCGCTATGGATGATTTGGGGAAACACCCCAAGTTCCTCCCTGCAATTACTAGATTTGTGGAGGCACAGACAATTGAGTTCCTGCCTGCTGACTCCAAGGAAATATTGACAGAAAAGGCGGTTAGGGTGGCGGTGGCAGCTCACATTGCACAACTTCTGGCTATCCACTTACATTCTCGGAGACCATCTTCGCGTGATGGGACGTTCTTTAGACAGCTCATTCCCAAGCTGAAGTACTACTTTGACCAGGCGGCCACCATCAGCGGATATAGAGCGTCATTGCACGTAAATCTGCGCAAGAATTTCGAGGAGAAATGGCCCTGCTTGACACTACTAAAGCTGAGAAAGACTGCCCTTCAGCGAAGGAGCTACGGCGTCGACTACTTCTACGACATGAACCTCGCCGGAAAAGTCCTATCTTTTGATCCCTCCTGGAACAGCAGGGCAGATGGGTACGCCAATGAAGTAGAACAGGCGAATCTAAACCTCTCGCTCGTTGATTCCCAAGTGGTAAGTACCACCCCCAACAGAAGAATAACAAAGCGGGACGTGCTCTCCCAAGTCTCGGGTACTAACGAAGCTTAGGTCCTCCTGCGCGCGTGGAAGCTCCTCTCAATGGAACTCTGCGACTTTGTCTCGACCAACAGAGAACTCGAACAGCCCTTAGTCGACGTAGTAGAGAAGTGCCTGCAAGCAAACATAGAAACTGGCCTACCCCCGCCAATATTCAAGACGATAGTCTGCGAGCGCGCGGAATTCGCATTTGTCATTCTTCGCCGCCTCCAACAGTCCATGCAAGGTGCCAACGGGCAATTCGACAGAATTTTGGAACTGGCATGGAAAGCTATATACACCTCTGCCACCGAATTCCGGCAGGCGTTGACCACGGCAGATGTCGGGTACTACAGGTCCTTGCTAAGGATAATCTATCTAGCCCTGCACGCGAACGCCAGCAAGCCGAATCAGACTACCGAAAGCGCATACATGGTCCTGGACATACTAAACCTGGTCGTAGCAAAGGGCTTCAAGGAGCTAGCCAGTGCAACGCACACCCACCCAGAAACTGCGAACCCAGAGGACATAGCACTTGTGACAGCAATCCTGCAAGCCTCCCTAAAACTACCCGGAATCTCAATAATCCACGATAGTCTCGCAACGCACATCGCGGAAGACGGGACAATCCGTGCAGCAACAACCCTCTACTCCTGGTCTGAGCGTCTTGCCACGGAAAACAGGACGACCACAGCGGCGCACGTGACGAACTCCAACGCCAACGACCCAATATACGGTGAACTCAGCCTGCTCTTCCTCCTAGAACTCTCCACAATACCCATGCTGGCGAACCAACTCGCGACGGAGGGGATCCTAGACCAAATCCTGACTTCCTCCCTCACCACGCACATCGCTCGCCAGAGCGCCAACCCGGCCAGTTCACCGCGACTCCACGCCATCTGGACCCGCGCCCTACTCCCACTCTCGCTGAACCTACTCGTGCACATCGGATCGCGGATCGCGCGAGAAGTGCACGCATTCCTGTCCTTCTTCGCCCCGCAGTTGCGCGCTACGATCACCTCTTGGAAGGCCCGTACCGTCGTCACGCTCGCGGCCGTTAATGAGGCGGTTAGCATTGCTATGGTTCTCGCTGTTCTTGGTCGGATGATGGGTTTGGCGAGTGGTGGGGCTTGCCTCGACGGATTTGATAAAGCGGCGTTGGTGGAGGAGGTCGAGTACTTGCTTTCTCATAGGAATTACTTGAAGAGCTTGGTGGCTGCCACGAATAAAGACGAGGAGGAGATGCTAAGGCGGGAGGAGGAGGCGGATGGGAATGGGAATGGGAATGGGAATGGGAATGGGGGAGGGGGAGGAGGAAGTGTAGAGGGAGGGTTAGTCGCGAAGGTTACCGCCGGTTTAGGGGTTTTGCAGGGGCTGTTAGCTGAGGATGAGGGGGAGGATTGAATGCGTGGTTTCTATTAGAGTAGACGGGGGGTAATGATGGTGTGGGGTACGATGGTTTGAAGTGTGGTTTTTTATTTTTATTTTTATATCTTCTTTTTGTTGCCTACAAATACTTTTTCTTTCTTCTTCGCCTGTTGATTTTGCGTTGACAGTGTTGTGGTATCAAGATCCGTAGTGGTAGTTTTACGGTGATAGTAGGGGGGGATTGTATAACAAGTCGTAACGCGCTTTATGATACGAAAATCGAAATCGGAAGGGGTTATCACCGAGTGATGTAGGGTGAACGAACGAGAACCTAAGATGGCGCGCACAATATCGACACTGCATTTAATAGCTCGGCTACTTAAATTTACTGTGTCTACGGCCACTCAATCCATCCCACGAATTTGCGCACCAGTAATTTACGGTACAAAGCTAGACAAAAAGACAAAAGAAACCCTAGACTATGATGGAAAGATAAATAAATAAAAACCCTATTCAACCAGGTGACTCCGAAATTCGCAAACCCCATCCTAGCCCCCAAAACGAAAGTATATGATTATGCGTCATCTCCATCTCCAGCTCTGGCATTGGTACCATAATTCTGGCGCTCGCCAGACTGCCCTCTAATATCTTCCCAAGCAGCATTAACTCTGCGGCCGGCGTCAGCGAGAAGGTTCTCATCTTCGTCATTCTCCGCATCTTCATCTTCGACTTCTCTGTTTCCAAGTTTTGGAGGTCTGACGAGACCTGTAAGGAGGGTGATAAGGTAAACTCCTAGGAAAGCGAATTGCGACCAGAAGGCGAATGCGCCAAAGTAGGGAAAGTTTAGCGTGACACGGTTGAGGAATGTTGAGACGATGGTGGGTGTGCAGATGTCTTGAGGCCCAGATTCGGAGCATGGAATGATGAACTCCTTATGGCTGGTGCAGTCACGGTAGACGCCAGTTTCCAGTATCTGGAGCTTGGTATGTTAGCTTTTTTTGTCTCTTAAGGCGAGGCTGGAAAAGAAGGACCTACAGTCTTATTGCAGAACTTTTGTCCACCGTAGTGGGCGTATTGCGGGGCAATGATCATGGTAATGGAGTAATTGATGGCCAAAACCGTGAGGGTTAACATGACCGTTGCCATCAACAAACCTTGTGGCTTCGTATGGCCAGGCCTTATCTGAAATAGCGATACCCACAAGAACCTTATTCCAACAAATGCTGTTCCCACAACACTCGCAATAAATAGGTCCAAAACGAGAATCAAAGCCAGGATATAGTCGATGGGAAATACTCTGCTAGTAGCAACAAATAGCCAATTGATAGGGTTAAGGATGTTTATCTTGGTAAGTATGTATCCACAGCTCTTCCCGCAGACAGAGTTCTTGGATTTATCGATTGATGTCACCAGCATTGAAATGAATATCGAGATCGACAACAAAAGGACCAGGATCCCCAAGAGGATCTCGAAAGGCCTCCCAATAGCCTGCAGTTTTCCAAGCCATTTCTGTGTACTATGGGCGCCTTCTTCAGCAACTCTCTGTCTGCGCACGAGACTTCTCTCTTTACGCTGTAGACCTTCCAGCTCACGCCTATCCTTGACAGTAAACCTAGAGCTAGGTCCGCCGGCGTATCTTGCCTCGATAATTCTCTGCCTCTCGCGGTTCAAAAGCAGATCTTGGCGCGCCGAAGCTGAGACAGATGGGAGGGATGTGCCGCTCACAGATCTAATGAGAAGCTGGGGTGTGAGAGCAAGTCCGGGAGCTGTGTAGAAAACATAGGGAATAATTCCGAGGCATAGCAAGGTCCCAGTGATGAATGTCAATGCGCGTTCTCCGTCTGCACGCGTGTCCCATTAGAAAACCATCACCAGCTATAAAGTATCTATGGGATACGAACGGTTTTCTAGGAGCAACCTCTTGAAGTAATCAAGGTCCAAATGCCCCCCTGTTTCCTGTGCGACAGGAAGAAAGAACCCCACTACAAGCAAAATCATTACTAGCATGAGGAAGCATAAGCTATATTTCATAGCACCCTTGATCCTTCCGCTCGTGGTCACATCGACATCCCATTCCTCGTACCTGTGCGGGGGTCAGCAACACGGACCAGGTAAGAATATTCAAATGATGGTCTACCAGAAATAGGCAAATGGGATGACCAGAAGACACATGACCACATCAAGTGAATAGAGTAGGTAGTAGACAATCTTCAAGCCTAGAATAATATGTGCGACGGTTTCCGGATTCGCCCAGTCCTTCTTGAGACCCGTAGCGTTGTTTGTGGTACTGGAGACGAGAGCAATGTCGACTGGAAGAAGGCAAACAGTCGCAAGAAGAGAGGTGAGAGAGAGAACGCAAACCACAGTCACAAAAGCGTCGCGATCATGACGGTCTTGGTATATTTTAACCTATCCACAGTTTTTAGCAAGCCTCGTCAACGTGGGTGAGAGAACCGGGAGACACACGAATGCGGATGCGGCGATCACTGTAAATGCAAGGACGATGATCGCAGTGATCCAGATAAGAGGGATCGTGACGACCATAGTTCAGGGGTGAGAGGGAAGCTACAGGAAGATCCAAGGTTGCAAGGGGTGCCGCCCAGCGGTGAAATTAGAACTATGATAGCTCAGAACGCGGTATCACTGTACCTATCGATAAAGGAAGCTGGTAGTTAGAGAAGCGTGTCTCAAAGCCTCACGCCCTTGAAGAAGTAAGAGTAGTGGGTAGAATGGGATCTAGTGGTAAAGAAGGAAAAGGAAATTAGGGTTGGGAGAGAGAGAGGCAAGAATGAAGGAAACGAAGGATGGATGTTTGCCCGTTTCGAGGCAACAGTTGACAAGCAGGATGACGTCTCGCGAAAGTCGGATCGATGGACCCCTGTAACCAGAGTTGGTTAGACGCTCGTTGTGGCTTAGTTACCGTATTACCGGCAGTCTGCTGGGATACCGTGGGGAAGAGATTCCCGCTGAAAGCAGGGTAACTCCACTACATTTAACCTCCCGGGGGAGAAAAAATAAAAAGTGGCAGTCACTTAAAACCCTAACTCGCACTACACCCCTGGACACCCGTAGCTTTCGGCCGCGAGCCAAATTTTGCATCATCAAATACCAACGCCGAATCCTCATCCATCGACTGACAACCACTCCAAACACCAGGCCAACGCAGAAAAAAAGAACATCAACGAACAGACATAATGGTATGATTCCCTTTTCCTCCCTCCGGCTCTCTGGCGGACGTGTTGAGGAAGTGGGGTTGGAAGTGATTGATGTCACGCTTTTCTGCTATTACGCGATCGTGGCGGCTAATATTGTGCTTTACTCGAGTATAGGTTCTAGCTGAAGATCTCCTTAACCCCGCTCCCGCCGCTGAAGCCAGAAAGCACAAGCTCAAGGTAATCGACTGTCTCCAACTTTTCGGCCTCTCTAACCACGCATCTATAGACTCTTGTCCCGGCCCCTCGTTCCTTTTTCATGGACGTAAAATGCCCCGGTTGCTTTAACATCACTACCGTCTTCTCGCATGCCCAGACCGTCGTCATCTGCGGGTCCTGCGCCACCGTTCTTTGCCAGCCAACAGGTGGTAAGGCCCGCCTCACTGAGGGTTGCTCATTCAGGAGAAAATAAAGGGGTATGGGTCTTGTGGGAGGTTTCATAGTGGGTTTTTATGACCGGTTGTGACGAATGAGAGGGATAACGGGTGGTGGAGTGAGTTTGGAAAAACTGGCGACATCAAAATTGAGGTTTCAGCACTTTGGCTCTAATATAGCAGGCATGGTAGGCAAAGTTGGGTAATTCTTAACCTGTAAAATAGCATGGGAACACTATCTTGAAGGGTTACGAGCCCAATCCTGAAATTCTCTGTGAGGGCGGCTACTCGTGGGTGCGGAAAATCACTTGTAGCTTAAATAGATGCTCAAAGAACTGGAAATACTATACTCGCGTCGGGAGGTAGGTCGGTTCGGGGGGTATGTCGGGAAGAGACATACTGTACACAGTGTGCGTAGGAACTAGAATTAACATTTGACGTCATTCTGAGTATTCGAGTCCCTATTGAGTACTGAAGTATATTTTCCCTGCATATCTGCGTTCCCAAAATGCCCCCTGAGCCGATATATCCCCCGATGCGAGTTTATATTTCTCGGTCAATGATTCTCGCTAAGAGCATGGCATTGAAAAGGTTCACTCGTCCCCAATCTACTCGTACATGTCTTACCAGTGCATGGGATAGCTCCAAAAGGCCATTATTGGGCTTGGCATTATTGGGCGGTGTAATCACCAGTTGTCACTCAGGCTCAGGTCCAAAGGCATCGTGACAAGTACCACCAACTCCCGCAGTTCTGGGGAACACTGGGGAGAGTGTGTTACGCATCTATCCCCTCGGGCCCTCTCTTCTCGTATTCCCCTTTTCTCGATACCCTATCACTCGCCTGTCTGGCCATCTATCTTTCCTTTTCTTTCAGACGAGACTTTTCTCCCGTGAAACGTTGAATACTCGAGTACAAAATTACACGCATAATTAACCATTTATAGTTACCCCCTCAATTTCTCGCTCTTTCCTTCATCCGATTTTCGGGTTCAATTCCCTCCTTCCACTCTGCTTATCGTTATCCCCGTTGCCAAGGCGATAACCGATAACTTAGGGTTTATATTTTTTCTCCTACCCCACTACGCCTTCTACCAACCCTAGACCGAGTATCTGCCTTGACTGATCTGTTTAGGTACTGCGCTTGATTACTTGCCCCCCCAAAGCTTTCTTGATAACATGAGCTCAAGCTGACCTGTCTGTTGGGATATTTATCCCAGAAGCAATGAATCACTGTCTTGGCCGTGCGAAGAGCGTTGCTAGGGAGTGTCATGGGAAAATTCCAGTGTTGAGAGCTTTGCCAATCAGCGTTCTTGCAGTTATTATGGCAGTTGCTATTGTGAACATGCTCTGTTGGGCAGGTGTGGGGGTCGCCCTCGTGGGTTTCCCTTTCCCCTAACCATCTTCTTATTTCTGCCAACAGGCTGCTGATTGAGTACAACGGAAATTAGAATAAGCATAAGTCTGCTCTCACCTTTTAAGGCTTTATGATTATTAATTGACACGGGTGTTGGTTTCTCTATAGGGGATTGACCGGGACTTCGGTTTTGGCGTACACTTTGGGGTTGAGGCATGCTCTTGACGCTGACCACATTGTTGTGAGGAATTATCCCTCTTTTACCTTAGAAACTCGGGTGGTTGAACCGCGTACTATGTTGTTGGGCTTTCCTCTGTCAGTAAGGTCAAGGAATTTTTTTAATTTTTTTTCCGTCTCAGAAGGGGGAAAGGGGGTGTGTTTTTGCAGTGTTTTTTGCCCTCTTTCCAAAGAAGGGAGTTTTGGATTTCATTGCGTACGGTTCAATTACTCGAGTTTTCACGGTACATAATAGACAAAGCTCTGACGGAGGCAATAGGCTATTGACCTTACCACAAGAAAATTGATTGCATCTGGACAACGTCCCCTTACTGTTGGAATGTTTTTTAGTCTTGGCCATTCCACGTGCATACCTTCCCAGCTTCACTCTTCACTGACACAGGCTGATAGTCACAGAATTGTCATAGTCACCTCAATCGTAGTCGCCGGAACAGCTGCTGGCGTCAGTAAACGCTTTGACGATTTCGCCCGCGTTGGTGGTATTGTCGGAACTTCAGTTTCTGCGGCCTTCCTAACCATATTGGGTGTGATGAATGTATACATTTTGTATAAGCTCATCAAGCAATTGAATATGCTGATGCACTCTAGCCAAGGAGGTGTGTTGTTCGGTGAGGGCACTCTGGGTGACTGGAGCACTCCAGGAGCGGGGTGTTTTACAAGGATGTGTCGTGCGCTTTTCGGGTTGATAGATCGGCCATGGAAAATGTATCCATTGGGAGCGCTTTGTGAGTCCGCTTCTAAGATGTTTCCCACACTCACCAAATTTTTTATTGTGCCGTATTTTTCGGCGTGCAGTCAGGTACGTTAGGTGGGGATGTATCGATGGAAGACTAAGGTGATGGCATTGCAGTTGGTCTTGGGTTCGATACTTCTTCGGAGGTGAGTGAGAAAACATGCCCTGCTGGATGGGAAGCTAATGGGAATAGGTCGCCCTTTTAGGAATTGCCTCTATACAGGCAGCACAGGGGACGAGCATTTGGCTTATCTTAATCTTCCCAGTCCTCTTCACTGGTACCCCCGCTTTCGCCTCCCCTTCGGACTTACCGGTCTACTAACACCCCAAAGCTGGAATGTGCCTCATCGACACCACCGACGGAGCCTTGATGTCAGCCCTATATACGACCTCCTCCTTCGCCCATGATGACATAGCAATCGTGTACTACTCCATAGTCCTAACCACCATAACCGTTCTAGTAGCGATATTAATCGGCGTGATCCAAATCCTCTCTCTGATCCAACACGTCCTAGAACCCACTGGGCACTTCTGGGATGGTGTCGAAAAGGTCAGTGAGAGGTACGACATTCTCGGCGCGTCAATCGCCGGTTTATTCGTAGTCACGGGGATCGTGGCGTACCTCATGTACACGCCTATCTGTGAGATTATCGACCAGAAAAGGTTGTTGATTCAGGGCGCTGTATCTGTGTCGTCTGGGAAGGATGCTATTGTCGCTCCGGTAGACACCCCCGGAGGTGCCAATACTACTACGAGGGTTTATCCAATCCAGGGGGAAATCGGGGTAGGAGAGAATGGCGGAGAGAGGGCTGAGGAGATTTGTTAGGCACTTTGAGGGTAGGGGAAGGAGTTCTGTGATGTGAGAGTGTGTAATAATAGTAATGGTGATGATGATGATGATGATGATGATGACGGTGATGACGTGACGAGTGATCTATGTTTTTTATGTTGTATGTTTATGGTGTTAGGCCAATTTTGTCATGGCGACTCGCTCGGATAGCTGGAGGGCTGTGTTTGAAATGGCAGTTTGATGGCCGCACTCTGAGGCCGCCGTGGTATACGTACGCACTATTCAAAGGACGCGCAAGCTATGAAAATGTTTTCACCTCCCCTGTTTCACCTCCCTTCTTGTCTTCTCTCATCACTCACCTTTTCTTCCTGTACACAACTTTCCTCAAGTCTTTCCTTTCCCTCAAGTTATCACAATCACTCATGATCTTCACCTCCACTTGAGCGGTTTCACTCCACTGCGTAGAATCCTCACCGTAAATCATTACCTCCGCAACTATTTTTTTCAACAGTCTGTACTCTGATACGACGAGTGATACTCTGTGATTGTGGTGTTGGCATAGCGCCAGGAGTATTCAAAATTAAAGAACGTAACAGTCGATCAGGAACTCGGCTATTGAAAGGTACAGGGTGAAGAGGCTACTTGGTGCTTTCATCTAGCTTGATCAAAAAGGGTTGAAAAGTCGTTGAACTGCTGATCTGATGGCTCCCCACAACTCAATATATCCGTCCCCAATCCTTCAAAGCTAGATGAGTGAAGACACTACCGTATTACTACATCCGGGCGATAGCCGAAGTTTAGGGCTTTAGGAATCTGTGTATGATACTATATATGGGGGGTTTGTCTATTGGGGTTAAGGAACAAAAAAAAAAGAGGAAAAAAGAAGAAAAAACTCCCAGCCACACCTCCAGTAACTCGCAGATGCTATTTCATGCTCGGCTCTTCACATGCTATAATAATATTATTATTGTGTTTATCCTAGCATCTTTAGCGTCTTGATATTGTGAGAATGTGAGATATACAAAGCTTTACCTCTGTAAAAGAATAGCCAGTTTTACTCTCTGAGGTAGGTATATATAAATTTACACTCTAACCGGGAACTCGAGGTTTGAGCTTTCAACATTCCCTTCATTCGTCTTTTCTTTGCCTTTTCCCTTCTACCATTATTAATTCTTTGCATTCTGAATACCCGTGGTGTGAAGTGATTTGTTGATTCTTTTAGCAGGCGGTGTTTTGGTTTCCACGGCTCGACTATGCCGGTCATTGAAAGGCATGGGGTGAAATACTGTTTTTGTGAGGCCTGATATAATACTATCAGAAGTGGCTGAATTCTACCTGTATTCTAAATAATGCATATATATATTTTAAAAAACTATTAATCCACTTCTAAAAAGCCCGCTCCTGCACTACTACACATATAAGCGTCACGGCATTGCCTACTCTATTCTCAAGGCCCGATCCTTCAAACCTGATTGGCATCCATAGCTACACGCATACACACATCCAATGTACTACCTACCTACCTGAAGGGTATCACCGCCTCTCCCCCTCACTACCAACAGTATACCCTCTCGCAACCCCACTCCTACCAACCTCTACCACAACACCAAGCCCATCATTCCCATTCCCATCCTCCTCATATGCAATAGCCATATCACTGCCCAGGCCTCTCCATGAGCGCTTATCTTTCAAGAACTGTGCAGCCGGAGAAACCACCCCGCCGACGGCGCCGCTTAGTTGTTTTGACGAATTCGAGGTGTGTATTAATGCAGATGAGGAGGTGGAGGGATCTTGAGAGTGTTTTATGGGGTGGGGTTTTCGGCGCATGGGACGGGGGGTGGCTACGTATCGGCCGGTGCGCAGGTCAAATTCTGGGGGCTCGTCTTCCCCTTCGCCTACTTCCTCCTCCTCCTCCCCATTATCTTCTGCCCTTTTGCCGTTGGCTGCATGCTTCGAATCCCCATCCATATTAAGCAAACTTTCGAAATCAGACACCCAGCGGCCCGTCCACTCCCACCCGTCCTTCTCGCTAAGCGCAATTCCAATCTCGAACGGAGTTACCACGTCTCTGAAAAATCCCCTTCCACTCCCTTCCCCACCGCCCCCTACAATCCCCTGCTCCCAGCACCCTACGCCTACCCAAACCTCCACTTCGGCGAAATTTGCCACCTTCTCAACGTTGATCTTACCAACTACAACCAAGTAACTCTTCCTCCCCGCATCCCGGATCTGCCGTTTCAGCATTGATATCACCGGGAGGTAGTTTTTTACATTTAGGGTGTTGACTAGAATTCCTATTACGTTTGCACTGCGAGCATAGGAGAGGAGGGCGTATCGTCGGCGGAGGAGGACGGAGGAGGTTTCTTGGTTGCAGGTCGGTGGAGTGGCGGTTGTGTCATATGTGTGGATTGAGTGAACACGGGAGGCTAAGACCAGGAGAAGAGAAGGGAGTAGGGGGGAGATGTGGAAGAGGGAGTATGACTTTAGACCCCCCTCTTCCCCTTCACCTCCTTCTACCAGGCAGTCTGGAGGAAAGCTCCTGTTGGGGACCTGAGCTGACGGATCATGTATTACCTCTGTCGGATAAACATTTGTGTACCCCATCCCCTGCAGGATCTTGTGTAAAGGTGCGACGTGAGAGGAATAAGTGACGTCAGCCATTATTATAACCTTTTGTGACTTGTCTGGGAATTTATTAGAGAATGTGCTGGCGGCATGATTGAGGTCTAAAGGGTTTGAGGTGAAGACGTAGATTACGGGCAGACGGGTGGTTGGTGAGAGGCATGAGCGGCCGTAGTGTACGAGGACATCGGCAGCACAGTGTTCTGCAGCAATCTCATCGATACAGCAGGCGGAGTATGAGGTGTCGGCCAGGATGAAGGCTTTCTTAGACCCTGAGGTGGGTGCGATGGTAGTGGTGTTGGCAGTGGACCGTGTGGCTTGGGAGGCAGAAGGTGTTTTACAGGAGCATGCTTTGGTATCTAACGATGCTTCGGCTATTCCTGTCTCTCCATTTTGTGTCGGTTTCGGTGATGTATCTGTAGCGCAATTTCCGTCTTCACCGCATACTACTTCCCCGCTCTCTGCTTTATCCTCGCTCTCTGCAGTTCCCTCCTGGGGCTCTTGCCTCCGGTTTATTCCATCCAAAATGAGCTCGTAAACCCTCGTACTATCCCCTAGGAGCTCATCCGGGAACTGTAATGCAACTCTTGTATACCCACCAGCTATAATCTCCTCCATCGTCCTATCGATCTCATATAGCTCCTTGAAGGCCACCTCATTGAGGCCCTGGTGCCCCCGGAGGTTCGCGGGTTTCTCACTGTTTGAGGATTCGAGAATTTGTGTATCGGAAGTGTACAGCGGGAGACCGCTAGATAGGGCAGTCATGGGGAATTTGAAGACGATTAGTTCTCGGATTTTATTGCCGTGAATTGAAGGGCTGTGGGCAGTGTGGTTTGTATGAATGAAGTAGAGAGTGTCGAATAGGCGGGATTGAATTTTTTCGGTATTTCTCTGTAATACAGGTTTGTTTGTAGTGGGGCTCGCTGCATGGAGGGGTAGAAGATGCTCAACTTGGAGCCTCAAGAGCCGGGTAAGTTAAAGTTAAACCCAGCCCGCCCCAGCTTGCTTTCAAGCTACCAAACTCAAGCTTGGACCTGCCAGTCGGTCCATTTCTTGCGAAATAAAAACAACACAAAAAAATATACTGGGTTTTTCTCCGGCCTCACGCGGACCCGATTCCAGCTATGGTATATAAATGCAACACAATCTCTCTCTCCTCGGATCTCTTCTCCCTCTCAGTTCATCCTACCAAGCCGCTTTATGCCGCTGGACTCCTAAGCGGGAGGTTGGAAGTTTACACCTGGGGTGATGGGTCTGAAGAGAGTGGGAAACCGAAGCAGGTGATAATTGACCCCGATGAGAAGTATGCTATACAATGGGGTACGAGGAGGTACCTTGACAGTTGCAGGGCGGTTGCTTTTAGCACGGATGGTGAACGTATTGTGCTCTCCTAGCCTGGGGTTTTGGAGAATGTAGGTTTAACGTTTTTGGCGCCATAGGTATCTTTTCTGTGGGTGCCAATTCACTCCTTAAGCTCGCCAACGCGAATACGGGGCAGGTTGTTTCGAAGGCTTATATTCCTTCCTTAAAAAATCTCAAGTAACATTTCCAATTAAGGTCCGCTATATCTCGGAGGAGTCGCTGACGGAACATTGTCCTACAGAGTTGAATATCCCTCGGTGATTGCTCCACTATCTTCATCTCACTTACTCGTTGGTACCGATTCCGGGAGGATCCATCTCTACGACGTACGCGAGAATAGTCTTACGCGGCCAGCCCAGACGTGGAAGAAAGTTCATGATGACTACATCTCTTCAATCACACCACTGCCTTCCGCCGGCGGAGGCCTCGCCCGCCAATTTGTCTCTACTGGTGCTTCTACACTTGCCTATATTGACTTCCGCAAGCAAGGAAGGGCCGTCATCAAATCAGAAGACCAGGAGGACGAGCAACTCTGTTCCGTATACGTATCTGGCCTGTCTGCTAGAGCCGGACGTGGAGGTGAAAAGATACTTGTCGGGAACTCTAGTGGAGTTGTCACGCTGTGGAATAGAGGCGAGTGGGAGGATCATCAAGACAGGATCAACTTTTCAAAGTCTTCTGGGGAGTCCGTCGATGTGATTGCTGCCCTGCCGGACACGTTTCAGCACAGGGGTTCTGAATCTGGGATATTTGTGGCTGCGGGGTCTGCCGATGGAAAAGTCCGGATTGTCAAATTAGGGGGCAATCGTATTGTCGAGACTCTTCAACATTCCTTGACCGCCGAAGAAGTGAAAGGCGCTATAGCCAGCGCGGGTCTTTCGGCCAACGGCGAGGGCATGGGAGACGGCGTTACGGAGCTTGGAACAGACTGTGAAGGGAATCTGGTCTCTGCAGGCGGTTCCACAATCAAAGTCTGGTACTGGGACGGGGGTACTTCGGATGCTCAGCCCTCAGGGAAAAAAGGAAAGCGCAGTCCGAACGAAACCGACACTGACACCGACCTAGAAGATGATGAGTCTAGCAGTGGTCAGCAACAATCCCCCAAGAAGCGTAGAAAGAAGCGAAAGGGCGGGACCGGAAAAGCTAAGAGCGCGGGGCCACAGAAGTTTGCCAATTTCCATGGGTTAGATTGAGAGACTTTGCGCTGCCTCGCACCTTCCTTCAATCCCTTTGATTTTGTGGAAGTGAATATTGTATACTAGTTTCATACTTTCTTCTCGCACTAGTGGTGTTTAATATCATTGATGGCGCATTTTTTATTCTGAGTGATAGGTTATGAGGAGCCGTGGGTGGGTGAGGAGTCATGGGTTCCGATGGTGGAGATTCTATGAGAAGCAGTATCTCTGCCGCACTTAAACTAGCATGCCACTGAAATTCATGATGGAAGCCATCGAATTGAAGGTATATGGGGGATCTTGGTCCCCTAGCTAGCAAGAAGGGAGGTCACAATCTCTCTGGAGGGTCCAAAGGCCCTCTGCTGCTCTCGTGATCGCGCATCCCGCCGGCATCTAGAGTACCAAACTACACAGATATCGAGGCGCCCCAGGCATATAAGGTTTTTCCGGAAACTCTTACTAAAGTGACCCATTGACGTACTTATAGCATTCCCTGCATTCTTTAACTCCACTAGGGGATTATATTATGCATTAAGTTATGCATTGAATGCACACAATAATGATCTTCCACTGGGGATCACAACTCCTCTAGTCTCGCTAGACGGTGGATACTTAGTTCTTTGGTTGATTACTTGTTAGTCTTTGCCTTCGTATCAGTGCCTGATATCTCCTGCGCAGGGGGGAGCTTCTAGCAGCGGGATGTGATGGGACTTGAGGTACCAGCAGTCGGGCGGTAAGCTAGAGCAATTTGCGGCTCGATAAATTTACCCTCCGCGCTATCCCCTTCTTTCCCAGTTTCGTCACCAAGGTATGGCAGTGCAGAAATACGGGTGGCTTGCCTTGGAAAAGCTGCTATTAGCGGCTTAGATGCTTCCACCTCTGGTAGGACTTTAGTAGTAGCGTATGCTGGTAGAAAAAGGGAACGCAGGGTTGTACGAGGGCTTGCTTTAGCGGTAAGTCGTGTGATCACTTGGGGGGCACAGCAGTGCAATAAGTAGATTACTATTCAACTAGTCTAGCTGAGGGAGATGCTAGCTGAGAGAAGATGGTAAACGTTGTTTCACATGACCAGATTGAGCACCAAGGTGCTGTGCACGATGTGCTGGGGGGAATTTCCATCATGGGCTCGAATCAAACTAGAGACACCAAGATTAATTCACTGAATTAGCCAACAAGGGCCCTGATTATTGTTCGTAACCTGAAGCCTGGGTAACTGCCTCAGAAGAGGATGCGAGATAGTTGATCCCGTCCAAGGTATCATATCCACGACAATATCCCAGGTCCCTGCACTAGGACGGAAGCTTCTGCACAATGCGGACCCCTAGTTTCGACATGAGCCAGTCTCCTTTTGCACTCTGCTGTATTAGAGCCTTCAGATCCGGCCATAAAAAAGTCCAACAAGAATATGTTAAGAGAGAGGCTGGTGTGGGGAGGAGGGTATGGGCTCACTTGAGAAAAGTTGATTGCGCAGCCTGGACAAGGTGCGTGCCTAGTGAGGAAGAGATAGAGAGACAAAGGAGAGATCTTCATTTTGTAAGCCTCAAGGGACGTGGAGATCCTTATATGAAACCCCTGGGCTCGAGATCCCACCGACATCTTCCATTCACAGCCCACTCCCAACTCACTCTATGCCCCTTAGTTACAGAGCTACAGTACATCCAAGAAAAGCTCAATTAATGCCACAGGATAGCAAGTCTTCCCGCCGTCTTCTGGATCGTCAGAGATGGGCCCTATTCCAAAAATTAAACTTTCCTTCCAAAGACTTTATACCCCAATTTTGTGTTCAGGACAGATTTAAGCCAGAGTACCCACACTACGGATACGTCCGAGGCGGGAGCCGCCCCAGGTACCGTGTACCAACGCTTAGCTAGCCAGCTTCATTCTAATTCCTTTTTTTTTGCTACTTTTGAGCTTCCTGGCGGCAGCGAGTGAGGCTACATGACGGGATGGACTGTCCTCACCCAACATATTTCCGAAGGGCACTTCCATCACATGGCATGGAAGAGCACATCAGTAAAAACACCGACTACAGGTATCCTACGCAGGCAGTACACAAATGCTTAAAATGTAAACCGTTAATTAAGGAGTAAGGAGATATAGGAGATGGATCAGAATATGGCAGGTATTATACTATCCCGGTGTCAAAAGAAGCCGACACCCACCCAGTTTTCTATACAGGATGCCCCCATTGTAGGAGGTGCTCACTTCCTTACCGCCATAATGTCGGAAGAAGAAGAAAAACTCGCGCTTTCTTGGATAGCCTGGCCTGGCATGAAGATTTACCGTCTGTTTATCTGGTATTCCCACAATACCTAGCAACTATACTGGCCGGCTTCACTCACTTACTCCCAATGGCCGGTGGAGGTGGGAAGGAAGAAAAAAAAAGCAAATTTATAATATGGTAAATTCTCTTTGATTCCCTTTCACTCGATTACTCTTCGCAGTGAGAAATCTGTCAAGTTATGCACCCTTGTGATGATTGGCCAAGCCTGTTCATTTTGTATGGGAACCTAGGTGGGTGTCGATTTCCTCCTGCCGTCAAGTTCGTGCAGGGCACTCAGATATGAGATGATGCGGGCCAGGAATCAAAAGATGGCAAGTATTACATACTCGAGTGGGATAGTCAAAACACGGTCGGTTTTACATAGAAGATACAGATTTAGTAGGGTGGCACAAAATCCGCATGATCCAACTAGCCAACCAAGCTCTGCATTAAAAGGAGAGGCATAACCTGGAAAGGGAAACTAGGTCATACTTGGGCTTCCGCAATATTGTATTTTTAATATCATACAAGTGCTAGGGGGGAGGTTTTCGCACAGTTAATTTAAGTTAACCCGCGAAATTGTCCCCGTCTTGTATGAACACATTCTCCCTGTGCCTTGTACATATAAGAATCATATAATTTTGCACAGCCACCACAAATACAATATAGTAGATTTAAGAAATAAAGATTTGGAATAAGGAAAGAGGTCTGGAAAGCAGGTTCTGCGGCGCTAGAAAGTTCGTGTGAGTTTTTAGAACAAGGTCCCGGATCTAGGATTAAGCACCAGGTTATGGGCGATATCGCCCTGGGCAAAAGGGATCGTATAGGCTATAACCAGTAGAATCAGTATTTGCTATAGATCAATTGGGGGTCGCATATGGGCACCCTTTACTGGGTTGAAAGGCTGGGGCGAGGGCCTTCAGAGCCAGGTCCTAGACAATGGATCTAACACAAGGCCACGAAGGAAATTAGCATGGAAGTCTGTGTTTCCAAGGGGGGGATTGCTTCGAGTAACTATTATACCATACCCCAGACTATTGTCGGTTTAGGATGTTGGGCAGAGGTTGAGTACTCGAGTATTCAAGAGTCGGGGTCCCGGCATCCCATCCGGCCCAAACACCCAACCCTAGCGCCCAGCAATCGCTGGCTCTAACATTCAAGCTTCGGGGGGTACAGAGTTCAGTCTGCTCTGTTCTTCTAATTATCTGTAAACAGCTACGAGGCAGGCTACTATCCAGAAGGGGCATCCCTATGGCTGCGCTTCCCCATTGAACCAGCAATTCACATGGTCTCGAACAATAACCCCTTCAATGAGCGAACGAGGGGGGACTTTTTCAGCGAAAATTACACCGCCTTTTATTGGCGATCTAACCGCCTTTGGTAGTTCTGTAGGCCTATGAAAAATTTGTATAGTCCCACTAATCCCCATCCAAAAGCCTCCCATAGATCCGGCCCACTGGCCCAGATACCGTTACTGGTGTAAAAGCACAGCACGATAGCCTAAAATCGACATCCACTTCACGATGTGGGCGGGCCGCCACTACCGCCCCCTCCTAATTGTCGTCTCATCTCCAGAGCTGTCTTGTACGGCGGGGCCGTAGGAGGCTGTATTGGATCCTTGCTCTTCCACTTCTGTCCAAACTCATCTACATCTGGTAGGGCGTAGGTAGCGTCCGAATCGAACTCACTCAAGTCTCCGCAAGCGATGAAAGGTGCGATATACCTTGCCTCCTGGGCATCATGGTCGCCATCCTCGTCACCCTCCACTTGCCTCAATTCGATTTCCCTGACACCATCGACCAGGTGCTCCTCCTCTTTATCCCTTCTGTTCGGCTTCTCCGGAAACTTCATTCCTAGCCCTAGCGGTGTTTCTAGGGAAGCCTTGAATCCCGCGGGCGGTGAGTACCCCTCGCAAACCACAAAAGCCTCAATGCTACTCCCCCTCGAGCTACGCGGCTTCGCGCAAGTGACACGATCAAAAAGGCACCTCAACTGAGCAAACACAACAGCCACATCCCTCCCTCTGAATATTTTGGCTACGAATGCCCCGCCGGGCTTGAGCACACAGGTCGCTAGGTTCAGCGCGGCGAGGAGTAGTTGCGACTGGATATATTCGTCCAGATCGTGCAGTCCAGTGACATCAGGTGCCCCGTCAGACACGACTAGATCCGCAGGCTTATCCCCCAGATGCCGGAGTAAGAGCGGGAGTGTGGATGGGTGGGTAATGTCTGCTTGTAGGGTTGTCACGCCCGGTAGGGGGGTCATGGGCTGTAAATCTAGTGATACGATGGTGGATGTCGGCGGCAGTGTACGTGAGAGGACTTGGGACCATGAGCCGGGAGCTGCACACAAGTCCACTACTCTTGTTACGTCCGCGAAGAGGTTGAATTGTGAGTTTAGCTGTAGAAGCTTGAATGCAGAGCGGGCTCGCCATCCTATCAAATCCGTTAGTTGGTGTCCAGGTATCCAAAGTATTGGGGTTTAGAAAATTATGCCTTGCTCTTTAGCGAGCCTATAGTAAGAATCTCGTTTATCCTTGCTTGATTTGCCCATTGTAGTCTGTGGTCGAGTTGTAGATTGCGTATGTGGTCGTTGATCTTTCGATTTGGAATGTCTAAGTTAGCTGCCAAGACCTGTGACTACAGCCATTCTGTGGAGTTCCTCCCCCGAGGCCAGAATAAAGCGCCAAGAGCCCACCGATGATAGACCTAAACCCCAGCTCTCATAAGCAAGTGAAAATACGGTTAAAGGGCTCGGAAGATTACCACAATGTTGGGGTTCGCTCGAACAAAGATACAGATAGCTATGATAATTATGATATGATACCCAGTTTTGAGGGTTCCCTGGGCAGAGGAACTGCATCACAACTGCAAGTGTTCAACGGCACTGGGATACCAGCAGGAGTTTCGTAGGTTCCCTCCACTTGTAACAATTAACGCTTAATCGTCCTCATCCGGTTGAGATCTTAAGATCTCTGTTTCGCACGCGCGCTTCTCCCGGCATACTGGTAGTCAAACGGTGCTTGGAAGGGCCGAGATAGGTATCTGTGCTGCCAAAGCACAGGTAGCTTCAACTAGCTATCCCATCAACCCTTAAAAATCATACTATCTAGTTTGGCACCGAATTCTGTAGATAATCCTGAGATGACGCGAGTACCGATTGTTATCACGGCTATGGCATGAATCTAAAGTGACCCAATTGTTTAGCAAAGCCCACTGAGGAATGCTGTAGTGGGAACGACAACGAACACGAGAGGTACTGTATCATACGGGCATGTCCGGAAACCATGTATGCCCCTTTGCAACCCAGCATAATACCAAATAACTACCATCTTGTTTATAAAAATTTCTATTTACAAGTTCAATCAAAAGGTATCTTGAAGTATATTGCAGAAGTTTTATATCAATACAATAATATGATATTATTATTATTATTATAGTCTAAGTATACGTAAATTACAATATTTGATTTGAGTAGGCTTTGCGATAAGTAATATGTGTTAAGTTATATTAATCACAAGTTAATACAGATGTACTATGGATAACTTTCAAATGTCTTTAGTATGATACCAAACTCTCTTACTAAATCAACGTCCTATTCGCCCGATTATCAGCGATAACCTACCTGCAGGTATGCTGAACAAGGTCTCGCTCTCTCTATACAAAAAAGATAGGCGGAAGACATGTTCTCACAAATATCCTACTTACATTCAACCATCAGTATATTCTTACTTTTGTTGAGGGTAGCCGATAAACACCCATAATAAGAGACTTTTTGGCGGGGGAGGATGGCAAGGTATCGAGATGTTCCACCTACGATATATCTTAGTTGGAAAGGTACAAGTACCTTCTCGAGTTAGTTCGAAATAACGGTTTCAGTCTAGACCGAAACTACAACCTGGCAACAACCCCGGACACTGCCCAATCGGCGTGACACGATTTACCCCTAAAGTGAGACACACCACAGACTGAGAGTATCCATACCCTCAGATTTTGACAAACTCGTCACGCGCTTCTCATTATCACCCCCCCCCAAGACACCTCAGGAACGTCACGCTCACTCATCGGGTCGAAAACACTTATAACTCCTCCATACAACTATTTTCCTAGGTCGCTCGTCTATGCTTGTTTCTCCATCTTCATAGAGGGGGCCTGATTCCCCATTTTCAGAAGGGAAAGAAAAAAAACATTCTCAATTCAGCGTTGTTTTTCTTTTCTGCCGCGTTAGACTTCTACTCGTTTGCTCTGTGGTTAAGTAAGGCTGTTGGCTAACTTGGCCCTTTTTTTCTTTTCCTTTTCTCAACTTTAATCTTTCCATCTCTCCTGCCATTCGCTCACCGACCATCTTTCTTTTCTTTTTTTCTTTTTCAACGGTCGAACAACCTTCCTCCAACTTATACTTAATTTTATCGCCCCTCATGACGAGTCTTCAACAACCAATAGGCCCTGCACTCCCTGAAAAAATGAGCCAGCCGGAGAAGCGGCCTCGTGGAAGACCTCCAACATTTACCGATGAGGAACGGCTTCAACGGAAACGGGAGTTGGCCCGCATACGTCAAGCACGCAAGAGAGAGCGGGATAGAGTCAGAAGATGGAGCACGGGGCAAGATAGTGAAGAGATGGGGTCGCAAGGAATTAGTCCTCCGCCAGATAATTCTGCTGATGGCACAGATACGAACAGCCTTTCTCAGAAAACCGACCAAAGTGCTTGGGGCCTGGAGAAGGCTGCTGGTTTTCAGGTCCAGGTTAGAAGGACAAGAGACAATTCCCCTTCTGATCAGGAATATCCTGCTCCTGGTGACGAAGGCATCATATCGAGGGAACACAGTCTATCATCTAGACCAGCCGGAGAACCATCACCCCAACCGCCCGCACTCCCCCTACCATTAATACCTAACGATTCGATGGTTTGTGACGAGCCAGAAAGTTATGATCGAGCCCATGAGAGCCTAGCTACTTGGCACAAGATTCAGAGTATTTCGAAGGCATTGGAGGCTTCTCAAGGTAGTCGGGTTATGCGAAATCAGTTAGCCAACCTGTTATATACGAACGAACTAGTTTCTCTTATCCAGAGTTGGGAGGAAGCAGGGTTTATGCCCCGAGGGAGAGCCTCTCTGCCGCCACCATCAACAGCGCAGCCACAAGCCGGAATGCCTACTCCTCTGCCTGGTACATCGTCTCGTGAGAGTATGTTCCCTGGTGGCGTTAGTAATGGTCGACCGGAAGAGTCAGAGGACGAACTTATGGAAAGAATATTAGACAACTTGAGTGGACGAATGCAAGCGCTCAAGCGCCGCAAGGGCCTAAAATCCGAGGTGGATGAGCTCCGGAAGGCCTTGGCGGATAAGGAAGCGAAGTTAAAGGAATGTAATGCGATACTAGAGGCCGAAAGAGCCGTATGGCAGAATTTCCAGAACATGCAGGTTTAGAAACAAACAGCATTGTTTTTTCCTTTTCGTTCTTTCCTTTTCCTTACATTTCCCTCGCTCTGTTTTATCATGGGGAAGAGGAGGCAGTACCGGAGTTAATACTTGTTTTTATTTTATTTTTTAGTGTTATATTCTGTGCATTGCTATCGGCATCTTTGTTTATTTTGCGATGGGGTTGGGGTCGATTTATTAGTTGGCGTTCATGGGAAGGTGGTGATGAAGATAGTTAGCTGGAACAGTGGGTGGGGTGGGTCTCTTCCGTATCTCTGATCTTGCTCTTGAGTTTGGGTAATGTCTCTTTGGTATAAGAAGAAAGGGATCCATAAATATATTAATTACGGAATTAAAAATGAAATATGAAATTACTACAATATTGTTATGAGATGAGTATTTCTGACTCGAGTTTTGACGGTCCCTCTCGATAGAACAGTTATTCGCCTAGATTACATGCATCACCACACGGCACTCGTGTAACTCTTTGTCCCTAGCTCAACGACGGCATTTTCGTGAAGTCCTTGTAGGCTACCATAGCCCGGGTTTCTGGCAAAGAGTTTTGTTTCGTTCGCTCGCTTCTCAAAATCCCCGCTCCTACCCATACGTCGGCGTTCAGAGCTGTAGTTTGGGCCCTTTCCCCATTGTTCTCCTCCCTCGTCATCCTCTAGAACGCCATAACCACATTTGTTTCTCTACCGTTTGCCTTCACCCGTGCTATTGGAGCCTCTCACGGGCTACTGTCACATTTTCACTCCTTTATCGCTCAGTCTTCCCCTCCCTCCTTTTGCGGAGCTGTCCTCCACCCCTACCTAGATCCTGCCCCCACTAAAACCATCAATACTGCTTCCTACTACCAACCCCTCCTCCCAGTGAAGCTGGTTCAGTACTTTCATTCTCTCCCACTGTACATAAGTAGAGCAGAAACGGGGCAATGGTTCGCTACGCTGTCTATAGATGTTTTAACTTTCTTCCAAAGGCAATTCCTGCCCCCCCCGAGCGGGGATACCAATACGCCGGTTCGAGCCAATCATTCGCACTGGTCCAACCGTGCTCCACGATGCTTACTAGGACCTTGCTTCAAAGATTCTCACCAAGAATGGTGTTACCCCGCGTGCCCGCAATGCCCTGTGGAAAGTGATGCAGCAGAAGTCTGATGTGTTCACTATCTTCTAGCATAGGAACTTTCACCTTAAGCGCGAGACCATCGATCGCATCTAAATTCAAAAGCTCATCAAGGAGGATCTTGCACTTAGGGCAGGTAACGCCGACCCGGACGGAATTTAGGGCGGCCCCTTCCCACCTCTCCCACCCCAACTTTGCTCTTGGGATTCAAGCTTAGATGGATGTCAGAAGGGCCTCGTATTTGATTTGACGGGAAGATAACAGTTCACTCGGATAAGATCTCAGAGCCCTGATTTCTATTTGGCATGATTGAGGAGGTCATTGAAGTCAAAGGGGGTGTTCTATAATTCTGACCCCAGGTTGGCGCAGGAGAGAATGAAAGTTATTGATTACATAATGAATCAGGATCATTGGCTCTTCAGAAGACCCCCCCAGGGCGAACATCCGATTGACAGCAAGCTCGTTGCTTGCTTGTAGGACAAGGCAAACGGATATATAATATACTCGTATAATCTTCAAACAACCCCAATGGTGGGTGATCAGTCATGGGGTGAAGACGGGGTTTATTATGTCACTTCCTGTGCTATTCCCCCCCTTGTTCTAACATAAACTTTGCTCATGAATCGAATTAGTTAGGGAATCCAGACAGCAGTCACTACTATTAGAAGTTCCATCACGACCGCTTCTACATGCGTTCAAGGTCATCAAACATTTCCTACTGATATTTTCCTCTATTGCAAAATTTTGTATTTTAGAGGGACTTCTCTATCGGGAATTTATCTATGATATGGATACCTTCTTTTGATTCGCAAGACAGGGTTGGAGGTTTTGTCTCTGAGGCAACTTAGACAGGTGAGGTAAATGTGACGGCTGTTCTAATTATTCTAGTAAGTTACCGACTGGCTTCTAATTTTTTTTCCGTCACAAATGCCTGATCAAGTCCATATCGCGTCTCTGAAGTCGTGATCTGTTCCCACTCACACTACCCTTATCTGGGATTTGGCTATAACACTTCGCCATTGCCATTGCTATTAGGCTCAATACGGAATTTTGCTTCCTTGTTTCTACGAAAAATCAGTGCACTACAGGATTGTAGTGGAATGTTTCTTGCAAGGTCATATAGGTGGTAAGAGGAAGCAAGAAGAAGAAAAAATCCATGGCCTAACCTCTTCTATCCTTCTAGGCAAAATACTCGCTGAGAGGTTCATCGCACCTTTTCCCCCTTGGATCCTCACAAGATGGTAAGGCGCATTAAGATATCCACAGTACAGGAAATGTCATCATATTATAGTGTGTATATAAGCTTTTAGACGGGGCTAATAATGTTATTGAAATAGTTGAAGATAATTCACATGTATCATAGGTAACTATCACTATTCTCAGAGATAGTATATAATACCGGAGAAAGTAGCTCAGACATTTTAAGCATTTTAGCCTCTGGGTTTTGAATTTAATATAAATCCTATAAAGAAGGTTTTGGTTTTTTCTTTGCAGGATGGCAAAGCAATATCCTTACAACAGAACTAAAGCTAACAAGAGGTTTGGGAAGAAGTACGATCCTACTACCAGGAAGAGTATATTATTTTATTAATATTATACCAAGAAGTATTCCCAGTCTAATAAGGAGACATAGAGGTTATACTAAATTGTAAATAGGGCTTGAGAGGAATGAGTTTCTGGCTATTATTTTTCAATCGATTTACTTCTATTGCTAATTGGGAATATGATTTTCTTTTCTAATATCACCATATCTTCATGGCATGCCAAGCCTTGTCACCTCTTATGATATGATACCAACTTTGCCGGGGGTTCTTCCTCAAAATCTTGGCAGTTCTAATTGTCGACACCCCGAAACCTCAACCCACTTCACCCAACTTCCCATCTAGCCCACACCGTTCCATCTCTGGGAGCTTTCTACTACCACCCCCCCATCTGCAATCCATCAACCCATAACCATACCCAAAGCTTTAGCTCACCTACCGCCTATTCAGTAGTTTCCACACCATGAACCATTTCCCAGAAGCATGGGGCAGAGTACGCTTCATCAATCAATCAAACCCCCACCATCATTTTTTCAAAAACTGACCAGCTTTTATCTTTTCCTTTTATCAACGCTTAGCCCAGAAATGACGTCTATGGCGCATACGATGCCTCCCATTTGCAACCCTCTATGCCAAACCAGCATACCCAGTCTCCGATCGTTACTGGTACCAGTGTTGTTGCGCTGAAGTTTAATGGAGGGGTTGTTATTGCTGCCGATAATCTGGGTATTACTCCCCCACTACTCCTTTCTGTTTGCTCGCATCCCTTGATCCTAATGACGGTAACGATGATGGCTATAGCTTCATACGGCTCCCTCGCCCGCTTCACCGACATCGAGCGTCTGAAGCAGGTTGGGACTCACACTATTGTCGGTGCCGGTGGTGACATCTCGGATATGCAGTACTTACACGAGAAGTTGTTGGATCCCTTGATCATTAAGGAGGAGTACCAGAACGATGGACATCATCTACGTGCCTCGCATATTTACCGGTACCTTAGCAAGGTCCTGTACCACCGTCGTTGCAAGTTCAATCCCCTGTGGAATACCTTACTGGTTGCTGGGTGGGATGATGGCAAACCGTGAGTTTATCAATCACTATTAGAAGCAAGGCAGTAAAGTGACCAACTCTCGGTGTAGGTTCCTGGCTTCGGCGGATCTTCTAGGAACTACCTTCTCCGCCCCTGCTCTATCTACTGGATTCGGCGCGCATCTCGCCGTCCCCCTACTCCGCCGTGTTTGCCCCGACGAAGCTGCTGTTGAGAACATCACCCGTGAACAGGCGGTTGCCACTGTCGAAGAGTGTATGAAGGTGCTCTTCTACCGCGATGCTCGAAGTTTGAGCAAATACTCTTTGGCCATAATCACCGGGGAGGGTGTGGAGAATGCTGAGGGCGAAGCGAAGGAGAAGGTCAATATCGAGTGGAAGAAGGATATTGAGCTTCAAAACCAGAGCTGGAAGTTTGCGGAGGGTATTAGGGGGTATGGCGCACAGGTTGTCTAGGCGTATAGATTGACCTTGAGGGGTGTTGCCAATGAACATGTGGGACACACATTGTCTACCTCTCGCACACAAAACATGGATGGTGAATGTTTTATTTTTGCGAACACTTGTGACTAGAACTAAATACCTTTTGAATGATGACACCATATTATTGTGACCCCAAGAGCTCTAACAGTCCCGAAAACCCCATACTCGAAAGCATTATCCCAATCACTATCCCGCCCATCAGCCATAGACAACTAATACTTTTCCACCCCCTCCTCCTCCGTTTCCCCCTCCTTTTCCAACCCTTCCTCCTGTCCCTTCAGCAACGTATACACTGGAGCCCTCAAAGCTTCCCTTCCCTTCAAAAACTCCAACTCCAGAATGAAAACATACTCCACGAGCACCCCACCTGACAACTCTACCAACTCCCCAGCAGCCTTCGCACTTCCTCCGGTAGCGATAATATCATCAACAACCAGCACCCTCTGTCCTGGTTTAATCGCGCCCACCTGCATCTCGAACCAATCCGTGCCGTACTCCTTCTCGTACGCCACGCGCACACACTCGCCCGGCAGCTTCCCGGCTTTGCGCACGGGCACGAAACCAGCGCCCAACTTGAGTGCCAGCGAGGGACCGAAGAGAAAGCCCCGCGCTTCGAGACCCACAACAACGTCTACACCCGCGAACGGCGGTGTTAGTGTCGGTGGGTGGGCGGATTGGATGTGTAGCTCCAAGGCTTGCAGTAGCGTCGCATGGAGGGTCGGGGAGGCAAAGATTGGGAGGATGTCTTCGAAGAGGACGCCCGGTTTTGGAAAGTCGGGACGCTGGCGAAGGGAGGCACGGAGGTGGGATTTGAGGTTGGGGAGGTCGGTTTGGTCGAGCATTTGGTTTCTTTCTCTCTTTTCTTTTCTTTTCTTTTTTCCCAATTCGGTGCGGATCTCTGAGCTGGAGGTTTTGGGTTGGTTTGTGGTTGTGGCTGGGGAAGGAAGGGAGGGAGGGAGGAAGCAAGGGAGGGAGGAAGGGAGGGAGAGGGAGGGAGGGAGAGAGGAAGTTGTTATAATAGAATTCAAGACTTAAATACTTAACTTGTAACTTAGCACTGTAGGGGAGACAACCAACAGGAGGGGTGTAGCGAAACCCTTATCATACCAAAGCTGATGCTTTGCCACCAGATTTTTTGTGTATCGTTCGCCGTCACCTCTGCCCGCTGCTCCCCCTAACTTACCATGTGCAAGTATGATAGGTGTGATAAAGGCGAACAGCTTAACCCGTTACCCTAAAGGACGCATAGAAAGGAGAAAAAAGAGAAGAAAAAGACAGGGACAAAAACACGTGAAGGATATCATATCTCGGAAAAGAGGTAAAGGCTTATCGTTTATCATGCAGTAGTTACCAAATGGTCAGGCGGGAGGAAATTTTATATGAGAGCGGGAGGAGCAGGAAAAACTCCCCCTTGCAGCAACCACCTCCTCCCACAAAAAAACAAGACACACGGGAGAGAGGTAAAATCTCTCTCCTCCTCCTTCCCTTACCGTATTCATTTGCTTCCCTTCTACTTGGCACAGTACGGTACAATCTCATATATTTTTTCCCTGATTTCACAGTACCAATTCCTTCATTGCTCCGAGAAACTTTTCGATATTGGTCAAAGATGTCCAGCAATAATAATGCATAAAAATACATCTCAGTATCCCGGGTTTTGGGCGGGGGGGTTTTTTTTTTGGATCGGATCGAAATTTAAAAAGAAAAATCCCTAACCCCTGCCGGCACGGGAGGGGTATATTCAGTACTGTATGATACGAGTATCCCGGATTTTCACTTTATTCAATATTCTTGCCTAAAAGCTACCATCGCAGCCGCACAACGGCGGGAGAGGTAGCACAAGCGGTTCTGAGTTACTTGGCGAGAACACGGGTCAGAGGTTCGTTCCTCATCCTCCTTCCTCTTCTTTGTCCCCTGCCACCCGTGCTCGTGGAGCCTTCAACATGCACTGGTTCCAGATCGCAGGTAGGTAAGTTAGTTCTTACGAGCGGATGTTGCAGACTCAGTGAGAGCGTCAAACTTGTTTTGCTCGCATATCGGTATGACAGCCTTGTGGGTGGCGCCACAAGGAGCCTCAGAATGTGGAAGGAAAAGCAGAAGTTATCATACCCTAGTCCACTGAGCACGATCGGACATTTTATCGAAAATTTTCAGCCCTTTTCTCACGTCATTTTACCTGCTGCTCCGCCCCTCGTTTAGACCTCATATGGAACGGTTTCCGGATGCCCCTCGGTTATCACTCGATATCCAATCTTGCTAGATAAGATTTCGTCTACAGTACGTTCTCGCTCTCCCGGATGTTTTGTTATCCCCGATGCCGGCAGTCTACTCAGGATTTGCTCTATCCGGGACAACAGAGGGCAACTAGAATAGCGGGGCATGGTTGGGCAGATTTGCCAGGGACCCTAGTTCGGGTCGGGCCTTGGGTGATACTAGTATTTCATTTGATTACAGTCACAAAATATTTGGTTTTATATGCTTTTTGCTTTTTCGACCAAACTTGAAAGTATCCATTTTTACCACCCTTCCTCTCATGGTATGATGAACATCAGAGTCGACAAAAATTGGCAGCGTATCATTAAGTCTAAAGATAAGATGAGGAATACCGCAGGGTTTTGAATATGACAGAAGTGGAGAAAATAACGTTTAAGTGAAAGGAATTAGTTGTCGTATGCTTTGCAACAGAGCCTAAGATTAAAATACAAGACACTTTTACAAAGGTTGATAAATGTTAGACTATAGTGTTCAACCAAATATAAAAGACAGGATGGTTGTGTGTGTATGAAGAAGTGTTTGTATTAGAATGGTTCTTGCTAAAATGAACTTTTTTCTACAATCTTAGCTGAGATAACTTGTATTTAAGGTTATATAAAACCATATTGAATGTGCTTGAATATTATACCCTCTCAATGTATATGTAAATTGACATTTTACAAATATATTATACCAGTTTATTGGCAAGAAAGCAAGCAAAAGTACTACTATGATACTATATTTGAAGCAACTTGCACATGTTAGAGACAAAGTTTTCGCACAGTTAATTTAGGTTAACCCGCAAAATGCTCCTTGTCTGAAAACACCTCCCCCAATACGTGCTTATATATACATAGTATTTAATTATGTACAATACAGAAAACTTTTAGCAATAAAGCTAAGGAGACATTAAAGATAAGCAAGAGAAAATACTTACCATCATACCAGGTGGCCACATTGTGAAAATATTGTCGGTTGCCAAACTCTTCCAATCCCTTAGGCAGTTGGCATGGGAGAAGTTTTCCACCGATGCGGTTAGTGTAGTACTGTACATAGTAATACAGAAATCTCTTAAGGAATGTCTGAAAGGGTTCGCCACAGCTTTTATAAAAGCTGGCTTGGCCCATCCGAGGAATAGGAAAGAGGCTGAGGTTGATGCTTCAAAATTCGAAGAGGAAGATAGAGATGAAATCAACTTTCGCGGTGATCAGATTAGTGCTAGGATTCCTAAGGCTCAGAGCGCGCGATTCTGTCAGCAATTCTTAGTGTAACTTCCTTTCGTCCTCCTTTACAACACGTAGTTCGTTATTTGAGATTCTATGGCATCGTCAGCTGTGTTCATATCCATCCTGAGACCGCAAAATTCATCACCTGGACGGAATCAGCAGCCGGCGGACTGCCATGGTACAGAGTTCCTGATTCATGCAAGAACAGCCCGACGGTCCACAGGTTATCCTGCACATTATGCACTTAGGACCTTATTTCGTACGGGACTGCAAGGAATGGATATAAAACATACTTCAGCAATTTAACTTTTTTGGTAAGGCGAACAAAATAAGGTCTAGCGCAAACTCCCAACAACGTCGTCGCACAGTACCCTCCGCCAAAGAATTCCAATCCAACCTACTCTATATAAGATACGGTATGATATGATATAAGATAATAAAATCAAACGAAAAAGTTACAAGAAACGGTAATTTAATGTGAATGTGAAAGGAAAACAAGTGGAATCATCGCTCCGGGTTTTGGCTCACCTTACGGTATCATTTATTGTCAATGATTAAAGGACGGCATTGCGGGAGAAAGAAGGAAGAAAAGAAGCAAAATGAGGAAAAGACAACAAAAGGTATAAGATATAATAAATTTCAGCACGAGAGGGAATAGAACCGCAATGCAAACACCCACAGACGAAATGGAGAGAACCAAGCAAGAAAAAAGAGAGAGAGAGATACCTTGCGCCGACAAAGGATTAAAATTGCAAAGAAAAAACAAATAGATAAATTACCACCGCCCACCGCACCTCACGTCAAATTGAGCAATTCAGCAACTCTTGTAAGAGCCAAATGTTAAACAAAACCACGATTGATGCAAAGGATTAATGCAGAGAATATCATCATGCACTCAACTCTCAGAAGTTATAGCGATCCCCTTGTCTACTGACTGGCTTTCCCTGCCTGTTTAGAGGCACCCCTTTATCTTGAGCACCTCCCTTCTTCTTGTTGGCTTTTCGCGGCTGAGGTTGTTCGAAATGTGTATGGCCATGCTCGTCAATCATGGTTTCGTTGGTCCAGTTTAGGCACCTCCAGACCTCAGGCTCGGTGTGTGTCTTGCCACGCGTATTCATTCTGGTGGCACCGGCTTCCTTTTCGGGGCCCCCTTCGCTTTCCCCCGCGAGATATTTTTTACGATTAATCATTCCCTCCCCGATGTGCTTCCTGTATTCCTCAAACTGTTGCTTAAGTTTTTTCTCTCGGACACCCTTGGTGTCGAGCCAGGACAATGTTTGCTCAAATTCTTCGACCGTGTCGATATATCCGTACCGGGTTGGCGATATGAGTGTGGTCGAGCACTCCTCCAATGCTTGGCGTTCAAGTACTGTCATTCTCCCATCTTTGGAGCCATTCATTTTCACCCTCATAGCACTCCCCTCCTCGGATGCCCACTTCGTCCCTGCTTCCTCAACCAGGAAACCCTCTCTCTCGCTAGGGTCAGGCCCTTGCACCCAAATCATCGCATTCGCATATCCAGCATAAGCAGTAGATGACTGGGGCAAACCACCAAATGGCATCCCATTTCTTTCGAACCACCAGTATCTGTTCCAGAACCGATCTCTCCCCATCATCCTGAACCTTGCACAATCGGCTTGTCTGAGGTCTTCATCAAATGATGCAATTTTTTCCTCCTGCTTAGCAATTTTCGCTTTCACCGATTCAATGGTTTTTAGTACTTTCTGGAATTGCTTCGAGGTTTTGGGAAGTTTAGCCGCTGCGTCTGCTTTCTCTTTCTCGGCCTCACGTTTTCGCTTGCGCTCATTCGCACGTTCGCCCCCCCGCCTCAGGGATCTACCGCGGTCTGTATCATCTCCGTCTTCGTCATCATCTCCGTCCAAGTCTTCCTCGTCCGCCCCAGCCATCTTAGAATCGCCATCCGCGTCAGTTGATGCCTGCCGAGATGCTGTAACCGGCGAAGGCGATCTGGGCGTATTCTCGGGAAGCAGGATCTTCCTCTCGTCGTCGAGCATTTTCAGTTCAGAAATCCTAAACCAAGTAGGTGATTAGTTTAGCGGAGAGGGGAAAAATGGCTAAGGATTTTCATACAAGTCTCGCCTTGCTCTCTGTACTTCAATTTTATCCTTCCTATGCTTTGTCATCTCTTCAGAGCATTCCTCCATGTAATCTCTAACCGATCTTGTCTCGTGCGTCAGCCTGGAGAGCAAATGCAAAACCATAGCTCTCAAGTTGATATCTAATGTCAGGTATCGCTGTCGGACGCTCCCAAATGTTGGTTCCTCATCCACGGGTGTCAAATGTTTCAGAACCTCCTCACAATCCTTAGAATAGCGTCCGTCGGCCGAAAGTCTGTAAAGCACGCCAACGACGATAGCCTGCCATCCTCCATTCTTAAAATCCCTTACTTTCAAACGCTGAATCCAACCATCACTGTCTTCAAATAGTTCGTCGGCTCGGTGGGATCTCTCTCTATCCTCTGACTTCGCTCTTGATTTCCCTCCATCATCGTCAGTTTCCATCTTGTCACCATTCACCTTGACAGTGTCTTCAGCCGAACCAATTGAACTCCTGTCCTCCTCCTCCTGCTCCTCATCACTCTCCTCCTCCTCCTCCTCCTCTTCATCCTCCTCCGGGTCGGGCAGCTGTGCTTGAATAACCCCTTGTTCATTTACAATTGCTTTGAGAAGTGCACAATGGATCTCCACAAATAAATCGCAATCAATCTCGTCACTACTAAACTGCAAGGCTTGAAGGTAATCGTCAAATGTGAAGGAGTCCAAGAGCAAGGGCTCACAGTAGATATTGAGAAAAACCCAGGTGCTGAGAAAAAAACTAACTTTTTCCTCGTCGATACCATTGTTCATGGGGGCGGGTGAAGCTGAGGAAACCAAAGATGATCTCGTCAATGATCTAGAAACTCTCCGGTTTATATCAACGACAGGAGGCTCGGTTTTAATAGATATAGGAAGTTGCGAGAGAAAGTGGAGCTTTGGTCTGCGAGGCCCTTCCTGGTATGGGAGGTCCAAATCCTCAATTGGATATTTGATGGGCTTAGGCGGCGGCGGCGGCGGTGGTGGTGTATCTTCTTTGACCACGGCCTTGGGATTAATTTTTGCCATTCCAGCCTCAGGGGTCCCAGTTGGGCTGCTCCAGGGAGAGGCTCGGGCACTGTTCGATGTGGTTCCTGGTTCGCGATCAAGTTGCATTAGCTTGGTAACTTTCATGGCGGCTTGGTGACTCTTGCTCTTGTGGGACTTCGGCGCCGGTTTGATTTCGATTGGGGTTGAAGGAGCAGAGCTACTGTTGGCCACGGAAGCAACAACCAATCCCTGCTCCCTCTTCTGTGCCAAAGCCTTTGCCTTTCTCTCCGCTGCGGTAGAAGCCCTCTGCAAATGCGCGGGAACGGTTTGCGGAATCTTATATCTATTTGCAAATTCCTCTTTCACCAACCAAGGCGCCCCATTCCATGGCTCTCTTGACACAGTATTCTTGATGAAGGAACGCAGCATAGCCTTCGTGAAGGACTTCTTGTCCCGTACAAGATGCTCATTGTCGACTTGTGCTTCCTCATCATTTCTATTGACAAGCTTGACGGTGTAACGAGAGAAGCCTTTCCGCTGAATATCACCACTAGCATATCGCAGCTCAGGAAACATTGTTTTTTCGCGTACCAATGCCTCTACCCGATCACCATTGGGTAGTATCGCTGTAACATGCTCGCCAGGATAAAAGTCGCTCTTGAATGACTAGCAAAAAAAAAAAAGGGTTAGTAACAAAGAGGCGATAAACCCATTGCGAGGTGACATACGTCGTGCAATTGGTCAACTTTATATAATGTTAGTAAATTGTACGTCTATCAATCGAACTTCCATCTTACCTAACGTATCAATTCTCGACACTGTCGAGAATTGTACTTTCCTGAGAACAGGGTCTTTAAGGGCTTCGGGGAATGTCTGATCAACATCTTGCGAACTATTTGTCTGCGCTTTCGGTAAGATCCCTCTGACACGGCCTTTACTGTTTCCAGGCGAGGTGCTTACTTCACTTATCAGTGCCTCAAAGAAGCTGAGATTCATGTGACCTGTAATCTCGCAACTGAATTGCTTCTTTATAAACAAAGTTAGCCATACTCTCATAAATTGGTCAAAACACTTTCGAACAAACATGTAACATCAGATACTACTAAGTGCCTTACCGTTTTATAAAAATCGAGCCTTAGGAATCGTCAAGTCTTAGCATAGTCACTCAGGAGGAATCCAGGGCAAATAATCATTGAATACCTATCCAAATAACTCTGATAGTCGACAAAGACCTCTCCGGTCTGCGAAATTTGCCAGACCTAGAGAACATTTGAGGGGTAAGTCTATAAAGCCCTAAACCCATATTTCGCTCCCTCGGATAGACAAATTGAGACACACCTCTTGAGATTCATCGTCGATATCAGGGCTAGCGACGAGTTGCACAGGTTTCCTCTTATATAACACCTGCACTTATATATCAACTCCAAACTATATGGGAAGGGAGGGCAAGAAATAGTGCAATCCGATCATACATATAACGAGAGGGTTGTTCTTACCATCCTCGTTGGTATGGCAGGTAGAAAGGAAGTAAAGCCCTGTGGTGATATTAAATGGGGGAGGGCCTAAAATATCCCTAATAGAGAGGAAAGAATTACAGAAGACCAAGCGATTGGAATGAAAATTGTCAAAGAGGGAAATATATTTATAGGGAATGGGAGAGATGAGCGGAAGAGAATGGGAAGACAGCAGGAAGAAGGCGCCTGGAAAGCACTGAGAGCTGTTGATGGGGGGAGAAAATATTTCACGACGACACAGCGAAGCACGGACGCAAGTTGCCTGCAGGAAGAGGGTGGTTGGCAGGCGATGCGGGAGCCTCAACTTAACGGGACGGTTCCTGTCGTCAACGATGACAATCACCCGGATATAAACGCGGGAGGAAGAGGAGGACGGGGAAGAAGGTGCAGGGCTGCAAGAGCGGGAGTACGTCGTCGGGGCAAATGGTGGCTTGGTGGAGAGGTGGTGGAGGGCGGAATGAGAGGAGGGGAAGGGCGGGCGTGATGATGATGGAGGTGGTGGTGGTGGTGGTGGAGGCGGTGGAGGTAGCGGTGATGATAATGACGATGGGAGCGGTGGTGGTAGTGGTAGGTGTTGTGGTGGTGGTGCGGAAAGGAGGAGGAGGAGGAGGAGTGAGGAGGGGGGGGTGAGAGGACGAGGGGGGTGAGAAAACGCGGAAGGGCAGACGGGGAGGACATCTTTTTTTTTTTCGAGGAGGACTGCCACCACTACTGCTGCTGCTGCTGCTACATAACTGTGTGGGAGGAGCAGCAGCGCAACTTAGCTAAGGAGGCGGCGGACAGGGCGTGCGCCGAAGGTTCTCCCCAAGAACACATCCCGCCAAGCTGCCAAGACTCTCCCCCTCGAGGCATTGGAAAGCAAATGGCTCCTCCTCCCCCTCCAGAAAGGCGCCCACCCCAACAGACTCCCCACACGCAACGGCGCGACTCTTTGGCCACGACAAATAATTTGGCCCATATTTCTGGAAACAATCCTGTATTTTCCCATACGATTCAATACAATACCATTTCGCGCTGTGAAGCCTCAAATCATGTATATGTCTACCCCCACCACCTCTTCCTTCTCTCAATGGGGAGGCATGAAAGTGAAGGCACCGTACTGTATCGTGTTCTTGTTGTGGTTACCTTCCAGAGGGCATCCTCTTTGAGACAATCCCTACCGTACTGCCTGCATGCAGGCAAGCCAGCCAAAGCTGGGGGGGGGGGAGACTGTTTGTCCGGCTGCCCCCCTCCACTGGAAGGATCCAGGGTTCATCACCACCGAGAGTCCCCCACTGTCATCTTGCTCTTTATTCGTCGCCATCCTTATTCGACAGAACGGCTACTACAGGCCAACCCCCCCCGTCAATTCCAAACCTACAGATAGAGTCACTCACGAGATGAAGCGCTTGATGTTTAAATATTACCAATTCCCCGTGTCGTATCAACACATAAACAATACCAGCAAGGTTTCTAACCAATCCCAATAACGGACGAAATGGTAAGGATTAGAACACAGACGAAAAAATCCCCAAAACTTCAATGCTTAAAACGATCAAAATATTCTACCTTTTCCGAGCCTCATCCCACTAGCGAGCTCCCTTCCAATCAGGTCAGGTGTGGCTTGTTTCCCAGATTCTACCGCGATGAAAGCCACCCCTCCACCCTTCTTCACTGTCAGAAAACAAATAGCTTGTTCGAGAGGGAAGCGGGGAGTGAAACCCAAGCGCCTGCAAATACCCATTACCCTTTGCTCCTACCACTTCGTGCTCCCAATACGGGGGGGGGGTTACACTCGCACCATCGCTCTCTTACGGCTGAGATTTGACAGGTGACTTTTTCCTGCTAAACCGTTGCTATGCTGGAGTGGGCTGCCGAGCGAGTAACGAACTGTTCGTTTAATCCCATACCGGTATTACTTGCATTCCCCATGCGGCATAGGCTGCTTTTATGATTTGGTTGCCAACTAGCTTTCCAAACAAACCACAGATGGGCTCTCGCTTCTTCGTGGCTTATGCCAATGAACATTGAGTGGGAGCCAATCGCTAGTCAACTGCGTCCGTAAACTTTAGCCTATCAGCGCTCAACTGGTGCTCGAGCACAGCACATCAAAGTGCCATTTGTGGTGCTCAAAGGACCTTCCCAGGCAGCTCCACCGGAGTTACGATGGCGCTTGTCGGACTACGGTATCATACTAGAACGGTACATCGGAAAGATACTGCCATTATATCCGATGAAATGAATATGATGGATAGATGTTGATAAGCATCAAAGTATGCGAGTGACCCATGATGATCAGACTGGTATCATGAGTGGTCGTTGCAATGAACTCGGAATTAATATTTTTCGCTCTAAAAAAAAATTCTTCAATGGCCCAATTTACCTCAGTTGGATTTACTACCGGCATAGTGGTCCGGGTGAGAAAAAAAAACCATCAACCGAGGTGAGAGAAAGACATCGTCGTCGTCGATATCGATCACTCGGAGCCCAGGAGAGCCCGACGAGAATTGTACTTGTATTGGGGGCAAGCTACCGTAGGATGCGAACCCGCGGATGCGCGACCCATTCTCCTTTTGAGCCGGGTTGGGCTAAAAATAATGACTAAGTTACATCTCTGGTTCATTGGGTGTCGTGTGGCACATGGTGCTGTTCTGTGGAAACACATGCATGTCAATGTTAGTCATCTTGGTTGTCGTGGTAACAGTATGTAGCTTTGTCACTTATTTGTCCACAGCCATGATACATCGACAGACCTCCGTCCTCCTCTTCCCTCAATCTCCGCCTCCCCATTGACCCTTGACTCTTCATTATACTACCAACTTCGAAAAAAAGAAGAAGAAAAAAGAGAAATCCCCCCCATCGCATATTCTCTAGTCTTTTGTGGAGGTTTCAGAGATGACTTTGAGAGAGATCGAGGCCCGCTTGGCCGGGATATCTGTTAACGAGGAGAACCTCAAACCGTCCTCTGGACTTCACAAAACAAAGGTGCGTGGTACTCTAGCCTCAGCGAGAGTAATTTTACTTACCCAATTCTGTCTAGACCAATGCAGCACCAAGCACTACTAGCAACTCGCTACAAGACAAGCAAAGCCAGCAAACTGGCCCTCCCCGGCACCCTCTTCTGAAAATTGCTGTGCACAATCAGAACCATGCAAACAATCAATGGAGACCTTCGGAGATGCCACCTCCTTCCCCCCCTCGTAAAGCTCAAGACGCTCTATCGGAGCAGCAGAGAAAGTCGAATAGCTCGGATGCTCTGACCGTTCAACGGTCTATGCCCATATCGCGCGAATTCCACCTCGGGATGTTTGAAATAGGACGTCCCTTGGGTAAAGGAAAATTTGGCCGTGTATATCTCGCTAAAGAACGCAAGAATGGATTCGTCTGTGCTTTGAAAGTTCTACATAAGAGCGAGCTACAACAGGGGAAGGTTGAGAAGCAGCTTCGAAGGGAGATTGAGATTCAATCAAACCTGAGGCATCCCAATATCCTGAGATTGTTTGGGCATTTCCATGACTCGAAGAGGGTTTTCTTGATACTTGAGTTTGCCGGACAAGGAGAACTCTATAAGATGCTGAGGAAGGTTGGCAGGTTCTCTGAAAGGCGTGCAGCTGAGGTATGTTGTTGCTGCGAACCACTACACGATGCCTCTAGCTAACCATGTCGGCGTATATAGTACATAGCTCAAATGGCTGCTGCTCTTCAGTATCTCCATAAAAAGCATGTTATCCATCGTGATATCAAGCCTGAGAACATCCTTGTTGGAATACATGGTGAGATCAAAATATCCGATTTCGGCTGGAGTGTGCACGCTCCTAATTCAAGGTATGATAAATCTCTTGGCCTCATTCTTGGTCTGTTACTAAATTTAAATACTCTAGACGTACCACCATGTGCGGAACTCTTGATTATCTCCCACCAGAGATGTTGAACGGCAGCAACTACCACAATGAGAAAGTAGACTTGTGGTCTCTTGGTGTCCTAACATACGAGTTCTTGGTTGGGGCAGCGCCGTTCGAGGATTCACCTGTGCAGACACAACGGAGAATCGTTGAGGCTGATATGAAAATCCCCGATTTCGTTAGCCCAGAAGCGGCCGACCTTATTAAGAAGGTATGTTCGTTATAATCGCGTCTGAAGGCCTTGTCTAGCATACTAACATTACCTTAGTTACTTGTTATCAAACCTGATCAACGGATCCCATTGGATGAGGTCGCAAAGCATCCATGGATCTTGAAACACTGTGCACCAAAACCTGGAGCCAATATCACAAAGCGCTCGGGCGCGAGTAGTGAAAAGTCATACTCAGGTACAAATTAAGCATCAGGAGTGAGGGCGCGACTGCGATCGCCCTCAGCCATCGTGCCTCACCAACCCCACTACTGCCGACTGCCATAGCAACCACCCTCTAGGCTTTTTCAATTTCTCGGTTTTTGTATTCCTTTTGCCTAGAGGTTTTCTTGGGGAATAAATATTTTTATTGTTTTTCCTACCAAGAAGCTGCACTGCTTTTCACTTGTTGATAATAGGGGGCGATTGCTGACAAGGGGTGACTGTTGTCGCGAGCATTTCGAGTACTTAATTTGCGCATCTATATGTGGAGGGTGGCTGATAGTTTGAGGGTCACGAATTATTCTGCCGCAAGAGGGGAAAGCATCGAATAGGATCGGAGGCCTGGGGGATTCGTTTTTATTTGGGATTGGATTGTTTTCATCTGTACTGCGTCTCCTGCTTTTCGTTGTTATTTTGTATTTTGGCGTGTATGGGTTCATATATCCTTGTGGGGTTAAGGGTCAATGATAGTTCTATGTTGTACAAAGCGAGAAAGCAAGAAGGGCGAAATTATTATACAAATACATGAGCATTATAGGAGAGTGCCACGCTTGCTCCCTCTCTCCCATGATGCCAAACTCGGGGTGTGTGTATGTGATACGGGTCGGAGGGGGTGAGGGGTTGACAGGCGTTACCGGTAGATCTCGGAAAAGGGTCGGGTATCAGCAAAACAAGAGTCAAAGATCTGGTTGACGATCTTAGTCGCTTCTGCTTCATCTTTGCACTTGGGATTATTCTGCACAGACAGAATGGCTCGTCTCTTGACGCACGCTTGATGCTGTTTTGTGAAGTCGAAAACGCCTCTCGTAAACGCCTCCCTCGTCCACCGGCACTCCCCACTCAAACTTGACGCCCGAATCTGCATCCAGCCGACGGAGAAAAGGGGTTAGCCTCCGGGGCCGGACCATCCAATGATCTGATATTCGTATTCCCGGGGTTATATATACCTCAGAGCAAGCATGGTGTTTCAACTCCTCCCAATCGACCCTAAACCGCAAATGGTCGTACACATGGACGAGCTCGTGGGCGAGCGTGTCCTCCGTATGCCCCCTATCGCGCAACCGGTTCTGGCAGAGGAGGACCCCATACTCGGGCGAGAAGCCGCCAGACTGGAAGTTCTCGCAAGGCATGCACCTTATGTTTGAATTGTCCATTTTTCCGTTTAGCTTTGTGATGTTTTCTAGCATGAAGCGGACTATGGGACCTATTAGGTTATACAGGGTTAATTGGGCTGGGCTGGAGTTTGGAGGGGGGGGATGGGGGCGGGGACGGAACTGTAGTTCATGAGGTAGTCTCTGTTCTTCTCGCACTTCCGACACTCGGCTTCCGCGCGGTGGGCGACCCGCTCTTCATCGCTTAGGCCTAGGCCCGTGAGTCCACTGAATTTCTTCCTCCACCACTCTGGGTCGCCTTTTGTGGGGGCGGGGGGTGGTGGTCTTGTGGATTGCTCGGGCATTGGGTGGGGTGAATGAGTGAGTGAGCTTAGTTTTTGGTGTTGGTTTTGGGTTGGTTTTGTACGACTACTCGAGGTACTTTTTGTGGTGGTGGGGTTGCGCTGCCACCCGACCGGAACTTTGTCAATATTTACAGCACCCCGACAAAACTCATCGTTGGCCCTTTTTCACCAAAAATGACGATTTTCAGCGCACTAAAACTCCACCACCTTATCATACAGTGCCAGTTGATTAATTCTTGGCGAAATAGTCATCTTGTCTATTCTCAACAGGCCGTTCCAGTACCGGAGCGATATAGTGTAATATTGGGTGAACTGTGGTGAGGTGAAAATCGGCGATTTGGAGAACATGTATCTCTTTCCACATTATTCCCCACAGGCACCCATACAAATGCTTGGCCCTTATCTCCTGAATCTAAATGATTTGCACCAGTTAACAGGCACTGGCCGGAGAACAAAGAAATACTTGATAACAATGTGAATTCAATTATCGCTGGGTTCCTGGCTAACTATTGATATCTTTTTCATTTCAATTCATTCTGAAGTGGGGGGCACAAATAGAGATTTCCCATACCCCATATTTCATCGATTTTGGTGTGTTTTCGGGGGCACTTGGGCCCACCAACGATGACTTTTGATGACTTTTGTCCTGTTGCGATACAATGGGGTGCCACTGGGTGCAAGCACCAGGCACCGTACCGTCAGACATGTGGATGGACTCGTCAGGTCTTTACACCTTGCACGAGAGGCCTCACGCAGTACTCGAGTACCTGAGTATTGCGGTATGATACGAGTACATTATAGACTGTGATGCGCTAGGACTGAACTGCGACCCATTGTTATACTTATGCCCTCTCTCTTCCCGGCCACTTTCCCACCCTTGGTTTTATTGAGCGCAAATGGAAGACAAGCCAAGGCAGTCAGCTTACATTATTGCCATGCCTCGTTACTTGGAGTAGGTTCTGGGGCAGATTGGTTGGTATTGTACGGTCGTCGATCCGAGGATCTCAGCTCTAGCCCGACTGCAGGAACCCCACATTTCTTTCTCTTGTGTGCGGGATGGCCACTGTAGGATGTTGCAAGCCCAATCAGAAAAAATGGGTGAGAGGAGCCCTCCATACATACCCCCTCGACCGGCCCTGGTTATGATGGGATGAATAATAATAATAATAATATTGGGCCCTGTTTGGCACGCCACCATATGAGAAATGTCAATTTTCCTATGATGAAAATTTGGCTCTTGCTAAAAACTCAAGATCCTTTAACCAATAGTTGGTAACTGCCGGTGCCTCGTACTTGTGCTGTACTCGAGCAGAGCAAATTTTTTCTCTCTACTTCAGTCTATCATCAGGTCAGGTCTAATTAGTGCATCGTCCTAACTAGCTTGATCACCCTGCCTGCCTACCGCTACATTACACACATACGTACATAACCTTAAGGTCCTTCATAGCTTTTGCTTTAGCCGTTATGAATCCTTCTCCAGAATTTAATCGTTTTGGAGGATCTTCGACGAACGTGAAGGGAAAGCGTGCTTTGACGATTGTCATCAAGCTCGGTTTGTCTTTCCTAGTCTTCAGCCTAACTTCCTTCCCCCCCTCTGTTCTAGGAGGCTGACGAGGGGGCAAAACAATGCCTTTTTTATAGGAACTTCGTCCATCTGTGACGAAAAGACCCACGAGCCGTTGCTGTCGAACCTGTCGCTGCTTGTTGAGACTGCAGTTAAGCTTAGGAGAGATGGGCATAGGGTCATCTTGGTCTCTTCCGGGGCAATCGGGATTGGGCTTAGGAGGCTGGATATCGAGAAAAGGCCGAAACACCTTGCTGCTGCACAGGTTTGTTCTGATCCTTTTCTACGGAGAGCTAGGGACTGATCGATATATGATAGGCTATTGCGGCGGTCGGTCAATGCAGATTGATTGCGCTTTGGGACGGGTTGTTCAAGCAGCTTCGGCAGCCGATTGCACAGGTGCTGTTGACGAGGAATGATATTGCTGATGTTTGCTCCCTTTTGGAGGTCTTGCTGTTGGGATCGTACGAGGCTGATGCAATTACTCTGACACAGAGAACTCAATACCTCAATGCTTCGAACACCTTTGCTGAGTTGCTGAGCATGGGTATCATTCCTATTGTCAATGAGAACGATACTCTGGCTGTCAATGTATGCTCAAGCTACTCAGTCGGTTGCCTGTCGAGCGGGAAGGTGATTAACGGTTTGGGATTTAGGAAATCAAATTCGGCGATAACGATACCCTATCTGCATTTACTGCCGGCATGGTCAATGCAGATTATCTATTCCTTATGACAGACGTGCATTGCCTGTATACGAACAATCCGAGAACCCACCCGGATGCGCAGCCAATTGAGGTTGTTGAGGATATTTCCACTCTTGAGGTTGATGGTATATAACATTATATGCATTTCTTTGCTCGGGGCTGCGTATATGTCTGCTCGACCAATGCTGACAACTTATAGTATCCAGTACCGGCTCGGCACTAGGTACCGGCGGCATGGCCACCAAACTCACAGCAGCCCGCCTAGCCACCTCCGCTGGCGTAACCACAATAATCACCCGCTCCTCGATCCCCAGCAACATCTTCCACATACTCGCATACATCCAATCACTCAAAGAAGCCGATCCCAACTCCCAACCACAAACCCCTAGCATAACCAAAACCTCGCCAGTCCTCGCCCCCGCCACCGGCACTGAGGACACAGTAGCCCTCTCCCCACTCCTCTCCACCGCAACCCGCCTCTCTACCCCAGTATCCACCCGCTCCCCGACCCCTCAGCCAGCCGCACCCCTACCACACCCTCTCCACACCCGCTTCCTGCCCAAACCTCGTGCCCTCCGTGACCGCTACTTCTGGATTCTCCACGGGCTCGCCCCGCACGGGACTATATACATCGACGAGGGCGCTTACGGTGCTCTCACTCGCAGGGATAAAGCGGGCTTGCTCCCGGTCGGAGTGGTGGATGTCGATGGGACGTTCGCGCAGCAGGAGGCCGTCAACTTGGTTGTTGTTCGTAAGGTCGTCGGTGGGCACACCGCTAAGGGACAGGTGGTAGGAAAGGCCTTGGTGAACTACTCTTCCACGGAGATCGCTAGGATTATGGGGCAGCAGAGTTCTAAGATCCAGGAGCTGTTGGGGTATGCTGGTATGCATTTCCTTTTTCTTTCTTCCCTTTTTTACGCCTCTGCTTTGATGTTTGTTGAGTGTAGGGCTAATTAATAATGGGGCAGATTCGGAGTATATCGCGTACAGGGATAACACCGCCTTCTTTGATAAGAAAGTGGAGGAGGAGCAGCAGCAACAAAAACGGTAGTGGCAGTTATGAGGTTGTGATATCTACGACGTGTTGCGTATCTACCACGGCCAGGGAGAGGGGTTCACACAAAAAGGGCGGGGATAGATTGGCGTTTTTTCATCACCATCATAGATTTATTCCCTTTGTCAAAAGGTTTATGTGCCTTTTGCGATATCTGAGGCTCTAATTATCCCTCCCTCTAGTGATATTACGGAGTATGTGGTGAACCACTGGATGTTTTATGCAGGGTTGGTATCCGACTGGTTAGGCGTGAACGATGCAATCATAGGATATCACTCGGCACGCCACGCCCATACTCCAAACCGAGCTGCCGATTTCTCAGCCACCCACTAAGTTCTAGTCTGTCTAGATATGTGATATATTCCGCGTTGTCGCGGTCGTTGCATATACAGCCCCGCGCCAAATCTACAGTAATGGTCCACCCAAAAACATACTTCTGCGTAGGGGGAAAACAAATTAGCCCTGAAACCCGCCACCAGAACAGCGGCCATAGAGGGGGGAAGAATGCAAGGGGAACAAAAGGACAGTACTTTTTAATCTCCTTAACCCAAGCCTTATTCGTATCATTGTCCACAAAGAGCACGGCCTTCCCCCTCTTCCCCATCCTACCGACCCGTCCAAGCCTATGTATGAAGTCGATAGTGCTGTAGGGGACATCGTACAGAAGCACGTTCTTGACGGTCTTGGTGTCAACGCCTCTGCTTGCGATGTCCGTGGTGACGAGGACCTTCACCCTCTCGAGCGCGCGAGCCGTCGGATCTACACAGACTTTCGGGCCAGTGAAGTATTCCACCACGGCAGTGTTTCTGCGGTCGTCCGTGTCGCGGTTGAGGTTCGCGGCGTCGAAGCCTTTGTCGCGAAGGAAGGAGACGAGCTCGCTGGTGGACTCGCGACGGTTCACGAATACGATGACCTTTTTGACGAAGCCTTCCTCGCTGGGTTCCTTTGCAATCTGCGAGAGTGTGTCGGCACAGGCGAGGGGTTTGTTGCCGCGGTACGGGTTCTGGTCTGTGTCTACCACTGACAGGACGACCCTTCGAGCCACCGTGTGGATTTTAGGGCTCACGAGGCGTTGCATGCTCGGGTAGAATTTGCGCAGTCGTGTGTCAAGGGACTTTGGAATCGTGGCCGAGCAGAGTATCAGCTTCTTCAGTGCATGCGCACGCTCTATTATTGATGTGGTAATTTGGACGAATTCGCGGTCGAAGAGGGAGTCTGCCTCGTCCGCTACTAGGTGTGTGCATTTCGAGAGGACTTTTGGGCTAGCTTCTGCAAGGCTGAAGAGGAGGTATGGGGTTGACACCAGGACGTCTAAGGGGCCGGAGAAGAGGCGGTTGCGGATTACGGTGCCGGTAAAGCTGCTAGATATCATTGTTGTGCGAAATTTGGCGATATGGGATATGGATTTTACAACGCCTGCTATTTGGGTGACGAGTTCAGAAGTTGGGACTAGGATTATTGCTCGAGGTTTTCCGTAGTTCTCCTTGTCCTCTTTTGGCTCCGTGGTGGGTATTTCGAGATCAAATAGTTCTTTGATAGGAGCCTCCGGGGTGGGGACTCTCTCCACGTTTGCTTCTGCTCTACCATTTTTTCGGGAATCTTCCTCGCTCCGCTTGAGAGAATCTAGAATGGGAGCAACATATGAAAGTGTCTTTCCGGAACCTGTCTCGGCTGCAATGAGAAAGGTTTCGTAGGGATTCTTGCCATTAGTTGTATGCTTATGTCTCCTCGTGACCTGCCCTGTTAGCACTGGAATGACAAGCTTTTGAACCGGAGAAGGCTCAACGGTATCCAACCCCTCCAAAGCTCCTTTTATAATCCCTTCTTTTATAGAAGGGAGCAAATCGAAGTCGTCGAACGAAAGCCACTTGTCAATCTCAGACCTGACCTCGTCTCTTTGTGCTCTTGAAACGACTCCAAGGGATTGTGCCATTCTCATATGTTTAGGGTCAAGTTTTTCATTTTTTGAGAAGCGTCCCTCAACCCGACCATACCCCCCGGACCAAGACCGTCTATTTCTCCATAGTGGTCGGGGGATATTAGCTTCTGTTCGGTTCATTCCATGGATTGGTTCTGGTTCCCGCTTCCTCTCGACGGGCCTCTCAGAAACCCGGCTAGAAAGAGTAAAGCGGGAAGGACGCCTTCTCAATGAAGCACTAGCTACACATCGTGATAATGTTGGGGGAGAGAATATAGGAGCGGAAAGAGCGCCGAGCCCATGCAGACACAACAAACATGCAGGTCGATTTCGGATCATTGTCGCTGTTGTTGCTATTGTTGGCAACATTTGGTGATACCCGGGAGTGAGATAGAGGGAGTTTGTGGCACCCGGGACCAAGGAGGATCAGAAGAGGGAGTAGGTGGGGGAGGGGGAGGGGGAGGGGCAAAAGGAAAATCACAACAAGAAACAAAAAATAATTATGCGTAGTCCCGCAATGGCCAGTGCTGCGGCTAAGTAAGGTGGGGGCAGAAGAAATAGAGGTGGGGAGGACTGCCGTATGTCTGAGATAGAGGGTAGACACAGGGTTTGGGCGAGACGGTGGGCCCGGGTGGAGAGCGAATGACGAAAGAAATTGCTTGATGAGGATTGACCGTGGGGCTGTTCCGGGTGAGACCCCAAGGATAGAGAGGGAAAGTAAGGCAATGGTGAACTCGATTGAGTGAAGCCCGGGAGCAAAAGGCAGCTGGAGACTCGTGGAAGGCCTGAGGAGGGAGAGCCGGGCGGCGGGCGGCGGGCAGGAGGGAAGGGTTGAGAGAGAAAAAGCAAAATCGAGTGAGAAATGGAGAGCCCCATATGCCAAATGCAGGGATAAGGTTATTTGAAGAGGTCTCTGGAGCCAATCAGTTCACGGGATTTGGTTCTTGGCATCCGTATTTTGGTTGGATTCGCCTACAGAGTCAGGTTGCGTGCATGAGGGGCAGGAAGAGGCAAAGCAACAGGGGCGTTTCCAAGGTTGCTACGGCAACCAGTGCAATGTTTGTTGTCACCTCGAGAACCTCATCCACACCTCTAACCAGCTGTCGCAACGACAACTACTTATCTTGTACAGTACCTGCGCCCTCTCGCACGTCGTCCATTCCCCTCTTCTTGTTCACTATCCCCATCCCTCTTGCTGGTCCACTCATACTCTCCTTCTCTCCTACGTTGCATGCCACTCGCAGTAGAGGTACGGTAGTAGGGTGAACGGGACAAGAAGAATCAAAAGGGAAAAAAAGAAAAAAAAATCAGTGACGAAAGGACCAAAAAAAAAAAGCCCTTATTCGCTCGACCTTTGGGATAACCTCCTGTTCTCTCCTTTCTACCCTTCTCTTCGTCCTTCGCTACTACTTTCTTCTGCTGCAAACACCACCACCACCATCAACACCACTCTTTTACTTTCTTCTCCTTTTTAAGAACAAAACAATAACAACAAGAGCCGAATCCACTTCGATTGTGTTTCGGCATCCATCACTCACCATCCGGCTTGCTCTAAGCTGTCAACAACAACATACTTGTTTCTAGCTATAAACCCGGTCATTCCATTACATGGCTTCAGGCCCGAGCGTGATTTCTCCTCTCTTGTTTGTTTTCACTCGAGATCCTGGTACTCATACTTGAATCAAGGTCACTCCACTACGAATACATAAGGGTTCTATCTCCTCCGGTTCGGATACTTCAGATAAGGAGCCGAGTCTCCCGTTCAGCCTTCCGTTGGTAGACATTAGTCTGATGGAGCGAAGGAGAAATAGCGCCTCGTCAGGAGGGCGCAAGGTACGGTGCAATCCATTGGTGGAAATTTTACGCGCCAAGCTAATTCGCTTTGCTGCGCCAGTCAAATGACGACATTCCGACATCCTCACCTTTCCCAACAAGTCCATTTAGTCCGATGAAAACGAACTCACCCCGTGCCTTCTGGGAAGGAAAACATGCCCAAGATAATGCACGTTCTTCTCCTAATGTAGGCCGCCGGTCATCCTTGGAGAGGTTGAAGCGAGCCTCTCGTGTTCAAAATAACACCAAGCTTTTTAACCAGCCCGGTGGTCCAAATCTTCCGAATTCGGGACGGCCGCTCAGCTACAGTCCGGGTTTATCGTCCCCCTATACTAGCCCGCAGTTTGGCCGAGGATCTAAAATTCCATTGCCGTCCCCAAGGAAGTCAGATGCTTCATCAATTCGTCCCGAGACGCCTCCCGGGGGGAAGGCCAAACTAACGTCCATCCTCACGAGTCCCAGTAGTAGGATGCCAAAATCATCTCTGGTATCAGCCTACAAGACAAACGCTTATGTTGGTGATTTTACAGGGTATTCGGATAGTGAAGATAACGTCAATCGCAGCCCAAGCCGGCGACCGAAGTCTGTCACCTTCGATAAAGAACCCCCCGAGGTCCTTCAGTATGAAATGGTTACGCCGGATCCATCAGTTGACGGCTCCTCACCAATGCATTATGATTCAGAGGAGGATGAAGATGATTATGAAGACGAACTGGAGAACACTCCTGTTATCGAGCCTGATGAGTGGGCAAGGATGACCCCGGAGGCCGTGATGAATTCACATCTTGATGACCCTTTCCGCTCTACCCCATCCCCTACTGCACGACCTCTTCCCCCAATTCCAGGAGCCTCCGTCTCGCGAGAGGAAAGCAGCAGTCCCTCCTCGGGAAGGCCGCTTCCTAGCCTGCCCGTTACTAAAGCGGACCTTCAGAATATCCAAAAAATGCCGCTTGAGGAGAGGATGAGATTAATGTTGGCTTACGAAGAACATGAAGAGGCTGAGGAACATTCTCGAAGATCCTCAATGCAGACAGGGGAAATGCATGAGGAGCGTGACGAACTCGGCGAGATGCTGGAGAGCATGGGCATTAATGAGAAGGAGAATACTAGGCCGCTTGACGGGCGGGATGAGAGCATGAGCCCGGTCCAACTCACGGAAGATGCTGCATCGGACGACGGGGAACCTTCCCATAATTCCAACCGAGATGCCTGCCATGAGAGTGGCTCCTCCAGTCAATATGAATCCGCGTCAGAATACGAGCCTCCTCCACCACGCCTTTCCCGAGAGTCCATTCGACGACAAGTAGAGGCACGGAGAAAGAATTCGTTTGAACCAGAGCTTGCCCCCCCTCAGGATGACCCACATGGCGAACAAGCCGAGCACGATGATTGCGACCAAGAGACTGCCTCTGAAGTGGACGATGGTGTTCAAATCAAGCAGGAAGCACCTGATGACGATGACGAAGGAATAAACATGTACAAAGTGCCAGAGATGCACAAGGTTCCGGAGCGTCCTGCCTCACGATTTACCACGAGATCACCAGATCATGATACTATGACTGACTCGGAAGCTTCCCATTGTGAAAACGATAATGATGATGAGTCTAGGTATAGTGAATACGAGGAAAATGAACCAGAGATCCCGAGTAGAGAAGAATCTACGCCTACACCCACCAACCCCCAGTTAGCCCTTCCACTCCCTCTTATCCCCAATGAACATAAATTCGAAGAACCACGGAAGCATGACCAGGATGAGGCTGGAATGAGCCTTCCCGACCTCTCATCCATGCTTAATAATGATGGTCTAGGGCTTGGTCAATACATGACTCCTTCTGCTCCGCTTCCTCCTCCCGAAACTCCTGCGCAAGAGCTTGCTCCCTCAAGCAGTATCGCTCGCGATCTTCTCGCCGAACGAGCGGAAAGCCCTGCAGAAGAAGAGGAGGAGGGGGAGGAGGACAATAGCTATGATGAAGACGAAGATACTGGGTCGGTCATAAGACATAAGATCTATCGCTCTGATGAGGATGACTATGAAGAAGCAGATGATGAGGATGACCGCAGTGATTACACATTTGAAGCGGACCATGAGGAGCGCGAAGGAAGAGAGTTGGAGGGCGAGCGAGAAGAACGGGAGGAAGATAGATCTCCCTCACCCGTGGCAGAGTCTATTGCCACAATCAGAGCACCAGGCGGAAAGTTGAAGACGAGAGCAAGTGCAACACCCGCAGATATGGCGCAGATGGCCGCTGCACGCAGGCAAGTCAGTGGTGATATGAGTGGAGGCTGCCCCCCCGTTCCCCGGATACCCGATGGTTACCGTAGTGAAGGCGATCCACTGTTTGGTAGCGGGGATGAAGTAAGTGACGAGGGAGGAGATGCCGGAGATCTTTCGGATGCCGAGAAGATCAAAAGGAGAGCTTCTGGTAGGAAGTCGATAGGACTTCCCGCCTTGGGGGAGTTCGAGTTTGACCTCAAGTTGGATGACCTGTCAGAGGAATTTGACCGGGTTATCGAGGCACAGAAGGTAGAATTCTCGAAACTCTACCCCAAATCGGAGTATTCTAACAGTGGCCAGCGCGGATATCTTATGCGCCAAAATACTCGGGTTATCCATGCCTCAAGTAGAGATCCTGAAGATGACGTAGCTGGTCCCTCGAAACCAGGCCACTCACGGACCCAATCTTGGTCAGTTGAGCCATGGCGAGCGTCTACTAGGAGGCGTAGCACGCGTGATTCACTCGGGAGTGTCCGAAAGAGGCCTTCAAATATCGGTGCTATGCCGCCTGTGGGTAAGGATGGGAAGCCCCTTCCCATGGTGGACGAAAACGATGTCGAAGGCCGAGCAAGCCTCAATCCGCAGGCAGATGATGGCGCTGAGAGAGGAAGATTGTTTGTGAAAGTGATTGGAGCCAAAGACCTAGGTTTGCCGCTTCCTCAAGGTGAGAAACTTCCTCTTTTATTGAGTGGGGACCCCTTACTAACCACCACCACTAGGCCAACCGACCTACTTTTGCCTCACATTGGACAATGGGCTTCATTGCGTCACCACATCGTGGCTGGAATTAGCGAAGAATGCGCCCATCGGCCAGGAATTTGAACTGTGAGTGCCGAGTGACCATATGTGAACCACCACCCACTAACTTTAACAGCGTTGTTCTCAACGATTTGGAGTTCCAGTTGACACTCCAAACCAAGCTTGAGCAGCCGCCCCCACCCCCTCCCAAGGCTGTCGTGAAAGCACTTCCCTCCAAGCCAAAACAATCCACGTTCAGCAGGGTGTTTACCTCTCCTAAGAAGCGGAAGCAGCTAGAGTTACAGCAGCAGCAACAGCAACAGCAGCAGCAACTTCAGCAACAGCAGCAGCAAAGACAAGAGCCACCCGCACCGGTGACGGCATGGGACTTGTTGCATGGACTTGTTGCTCGTGACGGGTCCTTTGCTCGATCTTACGTTTGTCTTAAGGACTTTGAGAGCAAAGCGTTTGGTCGTCCGTTCACCACTGATATCAACTGTTTCAATGAATGGGCTGTAGATACTGCAAGTGTCAAGAGCAAGAAGGGTCTTCATGGATCCCTCCAACCTGCTCGAAAGGCCCCTTACAAGATCGGGAAACTGGAAGTACAGCTTATGTTTGTTCCCAAACCTAAGGGAGCAACCGATGTAAGCACCCATTGGCTTCCTTGAGCGATGCAATCCTAACTAATAGATAGAAGGAACTACCGAAGAGCATGAACGCTGCCATCCGTGAGCTTCGGGAAGCCGAAGGCACCATGGCCAAGACCTGGGAGGGAAACCTTTCGCAACAAGGCGGCGACTGTCCAGTGAGTTTTCTCGTTGTCCCGGTGTTTATGAGTCCGAATGCTGACCGCCCTATAGTACTGGCGACGAAGATATTTCAAGTTAGTGGGGCCAAGGTTGACTGCATACCACGAGGCGACTCGCCAGCCACGAGCAACCATCAATCTTAGCAAGGCGTCAAAGCTTATATATGATCGCAAGGTTCTTGTCGACCCCGAGGTCAAAGGCCCAGGCAAGTCCCGAAGAAAGTCTGGGTTTTCGGAAGACGAGGAAGGCTATATGTTTGTCGAGGAAGGATTCCGGATACGATTCGGAAACGGCGAAGTGATCGACTTCTATGCCGATTCTGCCGCAGACAAGCAAGGCTGGATCAAGATCCTCGACGAAACCATTGGCCGTATTCCCGAGAAGCGTGGATGGTGTGACACTGTGCTCTCAAAGGAGGCTAAAGAAAGAGCGGAGAGGGAGAGAGCCCAGGCAACATCAGCAAAGGTAAAGGCTGCCCAACAGCAGATGCGCCAGAACGCACAGATGAACCAGAACCAGCAAGGAGCTCAACAGCCACCAAGGTCCACTCGCCGCCCTCCTCCAGCGAACACTTGTCGTTGATGCTGACTACCGCATATGGGCATGGGGTATTCCTCATGTCTGCATCCTCGGTATCTATTGGTCGCTGGGAGACTAGATATTTCCTTTCTTTATTATATTCGTGTGCATGCTTATCTTCCACCCTGCTCCAGTGTTGTGTGGTGTATTCTTGAAAATTTCTGGCATAGTTTCTTGTTTCTAGGGGTTTCTTCTATATGGGTAGTAATATCTTTAATTGCTTGGAGTGATGGGTGCATTTCATTTACAGCAGTTTCAATGTTTCATATCTTCCATATCTATTTTCCTTTTGGAGCGATGGTTGAAAGCATGAGAGAGTGTGTGAAGCACCTATATATGGCTGGGCAGATATACTTGACTGAACTGGTCATGAGCGTCTCATTTGTTGATTCTGTATACCCTGCAGTGGAGTCGCAGCGCCAATAGATGAAATTGCTACTCAATTGGCGCGCAGCGACACAGTCGAGACTGCGCAAGCAGTGCTAGAACGATTCCACACGGAGAGTCGGGTTTTATGAGATGGCCATATACAAGTTTATGTCTCATACACAGTAAACACAACTATCCATCCATCCATACACAGCTCAAGCCGGCACAGACCTTTTAACCTTCCCCTTCCCTCTCTCTTGCACCGTAGCATACGTCTTGACGACCTTAACATTAACCGCTCTATAATCCCCCGCCCCCCGTTCCTCCTCTAACCATGGCACCCGAATAGGGGGCACATTCCTTTCAACAACCTCCATCAACCCCGCAACAGCCTCCTCCGGGGCTCCCTCCAGTAGCCCTACAAACCCCGCGCGCGCAATCCCCAGCGCATCCGCCAACTTAGCCTCCGACCCCCTCGGTAGCTGCACTAACCTTACAACCCCTCCACTCCCCTCTTCTCCTGAGGCAAGCCCGCAAAGTAGAGGAATATGCGAGTGTAGCATGGAAGCCTGCGAGTCCGCGCGGGTGACGAACACTGCCCTCATCGCTGGCTTTCTATTCCCCTTCCCCTCTTGTGCTGCGGGCGGCGCGAAGGCCGCCGACCTCCTCTCCCCCGCTAGCCCTTCCAGGTACGCAGTAGTGGAGTTTAAACCGATGGTTAGGTACTCGCTGATTTCTGGCGCTGGCGGTAGTGGTACAACTGTTGTTGTTGTAGTGGTAGAGGGGGAGTGGGTAGGAGCGGGAGTGCGTTTGCGCTTCCTGTTTCGTTTTACCGTGGATGGAGGGGGCGGCAGCAGGCGCTTGCGCGCACCGATCGGTGAGAGGATGTTACTGAGGTGTTCTAGGATCGCGGTTTGGGCGGTGGGAGGGATTGCCGGCCTGTAGTTGTGCGTTAGTGTGTTGTGGAGGGTATTATAATAGGTAGGTGTACGGGGGACGGAATGACCATTGTATTGTTGGGAAGGGAGTGTCTAGGGTGAAGAGGAATTTTGGCTTTTTGTTTGTGGCACTGTTTGGTGGGGGGGTGGGTTTAGGTTTGGCGGTCATTGTGTGTATGATACCGGTGATGGTGTTTTTTCTTCTTCCTTTTTTTTCTTTTTTGCTCCGGGCAGGAAGAAGCTTTATGGGGTGGCGCCTCGCTTGTGGTATCCCTGCAGGTGCGTGTTTGGTATTCGTAGGGCAGAAGAGTGATTGTCGCGGGTAGTTGTGGGTTGGAAGGTGGTGGTTGTGGGAGCGAGGTGGGATGGATGCTGGTAAATTTAGACGAATACCGGTATGGATGGGGGTTAGGGTGGATGCGGTATCACGACACGATACAGGCAATGTATTATATTATATCATACCGAGAGTCTATAAGTACGAGTATTCGAGGTTTCTCGGGTGATGATTTTTCTACTATAATTGTCGTTGGCCGCCAGCGACACTCTTGAAATCGGCCCCAGTGTCTTATGATATCGCTAGTGCTATCACCCATCCTTGAGGCTATGATAGAATAGGTGGCATTCGAGTGACGACCTTTATCCAAATTTCCGCGATATTCCCTGCTCCCCCCTCCCCCCGAAAGGGCAGTAGCCATAGCACAACCTCTTCCTCTCCCAAGTACGGTGCCACATGGGGCCACAATCACTTATCCCGAATATAAAATTTCCGTCAAGGCTTCAAAAAGCATAGGGAATTTAGATATTGGAGCTGGGAGTATGGGTTGCGGTAATTTGGTGGATGCGCTGAGCTGAGCAGGGGGTTAGGCAGGTGCCGTACCGTACCATACCGGTATCCGTCTAGTGTATCATATGCACTGGTATAGGTACTCGAGTACAGTACTGTTGGTGATTGCTAGCGTGGAGTGGGGTTGTTCCGGATCATGGGATGCAGCAGGTGGGAAACTTACTGGCTGGGTCAAAGAGAAATGGGGGTAGGCTGTGGTAATTATGAGGTTTTATTTTTGGAGACTGTGGGTTCAAAAGTCTCACGATGTTTGATGCAATCCTATGACGCTTTGATGGAACAAAAGTGTGAAATGATGTTTGCATCGAATGGAACCTTCCTCAAAACCTGGATCATGCTTGCGTGTAGGCTACGGCACAGCAGGTGGAATGTGTCGGAAGCTTTGGAGTGGACGTCAATTCAATGCATTATCCAAGATAAACCTGATCGGTATCCTCTAGCAAAACTCTCACACACCGCGGTCACAAACGGGAGTGGATAGATGGATGAGTTACCTTTGGCATCAACTCGCAGGACATATCTAATATCCCAACACGATCGAGTGCTTTCCTTTTGGTTGGCCAGAGTTCCCTGGATTGATTACTGGGCGGTACATATATTCCGCTTACAGGTACTCCGATAGATACCAGTGCATGCAGTATCACATTTCTGCTTTCTTGGCCTTCTGGTTCTTATTTCCCGTCGAATGGCCTTGAGGAACTGCGCTTATTTGAGGAATGCTCCTGTTCATTTTCCCCCTTCGCGAGTGCGGCTTCGATATTCGCCCGGTGCCCGAATGCTGGCGGGGGGTTTGAGGCCCATAGTTCTAGTGCTCTAGATTTCTGCCGATGCCGCAGGAGCTCTTGAGATCCACTATCTCTGCCGGCCCAGCTTCCCCTAGGTTAGGAGACAAACGCTCCCGAGAGGGATTAGCGCTTCCCCGGCATGGTATGAGTATAAGATTGGCCTAACCTAGCCGGTGTATTAGATCTCATTAACTGGTATTCGCAATTCTGTTGGCCTGTTAAACTAAACCTATCGTAGGCTGACGGGCTTGCCCCTGCTGATAATCTGGGGAGAGATCACACAATAGGGCTGGGTGAGGGTAGCTTTTACGCCGTGGAAGATTTGAAGGATGCGCAAGGTTTCAGAAGTACGATCGGCGTGGTGTGCTAAGACAATGTCGCGGGGGGGGCCTTCCGTAGTCGAACCTGGGGGGCTAGGGGGGGGCATTGAATTGGGGCATTTGAAAATGGAGATACCGGTATAGACTAATACTATAAAAGGCTGGGTTCTTTGACTTCTTAGTAAGCGAAATGCTGGCACGATATCATAATAGGAAATATTTATCATCTACGAGTAGAAGTGGGGGGGAGAGGAGCAAAATACATCCTCCCATCCCTGCCGAACACCGGGGATACTACTAGTACTGGAAATACCCTATAATATTATTCAGGAGAAAAAGAACAAGTTAACGTTACCTTTTTATCGTGTTTTGGTATGCTGGCAGAATGATCGAGAAATGTCTACCTCATTAGATATACTGCTTCTACTACTTTTTGCTTCCCTTCGCTCCTACCTTATGCGTTTCTTTGCTTCTTCTTACCAGTACGAGTACCACTTTCAGATATCGTTTTCTGTTCATCCTGTAACCCCCGGTTTTAAAAGCGCGTTCCAACTCCTCCGATCATTTTATAACCCAACCCCCCCTTCATCCCACCTTTGTACTAAGATGCCTACGAGCCTGGGATGTCACTGGTTTGGTTCTGGGAGGCCTGGCGTAGCAGTACCGAAAACTGTTGTATGCAGTATGCTATTGCGCTCCAGCCCGGCGGTAGAAAGATATTATGGATTACTGTAATAAGTGCTCGTATTGTTGGTGGTTGTTTGTATAGGATAACCAAGTGTAGCACGCGTGGTCTAACGCTCGTGCCAGTTTGTAGTGCCGTAGGAGAAGCTATGAATTGGGCTCACTTGAATGTAATTGAGGCTACAAAGGTTGCCGTATTGGCAACGGCAGGCTGGAACTCTGCGGGGCCTAAAATCCGAAACCCTGTACAGTACCGCACAGCTTCTCCTTCACAATCACCCACTGCCCGCAATCTCTTATCGCATCCCGTGGCGGCGGAGCGATATAAATTAATCCCTGCAAATGTGTTGAACCTCCCCTCTGCTTTGCTTACAGTTGTTGCTCTGCTTCTTGCCTTTCGTCACGGTCAGCCTTGGTGCTTGCCAACCCTTGTGCTTCTCCTCCAACAAGCCGACCCTCGAGAACTATCCCTATACCATAGAACATAGGTAGACCTGCCCTAGAGTTCCTGTGGGAATTTACCCTTCACCCTACCGAGCCGCTTCCTATATATACCTTAACCTAAACATCCCTCCATCACCACCACCACCACTAGTTAGGGCTGCAACCACGAACACCACCATCACCATCATCACCTCTACCCCCCACACCTTTCCCCTACTCACGCACAAAGAAGAGGAAGCTGTATGATAGCAGCAACCACCCCCCTCTAGTTAACCTTTTACCTATCTATTTACATCACCGTCAACGCCTTCTTTCTTCTTCTTCAATTACCCAATATCCTCCTAATACCTCTACCATAATTCATCACGATCTTTTCCCTCTGCTTGCTGGAATTGTACCTGCTGCGGCTGCGCCTTTCCCGTCTGCAACCATCGCAGACGCGAGATCCCACACAAACACACGCACGTTCGTCTCTCTCTATTTTGTCCACCCTGCTTGTCGAACAACCCCCCCCCCCTCCATATCCGAGCTTTCTCCCTACTCCCCCACCATCATTCCCTCTTCCTTCCTCGCCTACAACTGAGCAGCTTTTATTTGTCCGCTACATCCGCTCGACGAAACGTTAATAAATTACTCTTGATCACAATAATACTATCGGAACGTTTGTTTTACCCATCCATCTTTTATTGTGTGTCCGCCCTCCCAACGGGGCATCCAGTCGCTTTTGTATGGAGAAGAATGGAGAGTTGGACTCGAGTTTCATGGCGGTCGATCCAGTCAGCCCAGCAAGCAATAACTCAAAAGACCTTTTAGACGAACCGGCTGCTCCCCGCCGCAATTCAACCGACGACAACGATCCAACAAGGCCCCGTAAACGACTAGCTGCTATGGCAATCCATGACGATATGAAGGACGCAGAGGTTGCTGTTGAATCACCAAGGGAAGCTTCTAGTCCCCTCCAGGACAGGGCTTCCCAGCTTGCGCTTGGAGATCGTCATAGCGGGGAAGAAGAGGATCATAATAATCTGGGAGATGAGGAGGGAGCAGTTGCTCCCACAGCTGGTAGTGTCGGAAAGTCGATAACTATTCATCTTCGGTCATCCGTTCTGCACCAGTCGGAGGAGAATCAGGCTCAGGATGAATATGCCAGTGACCGAATCAACGGCTCCACCCAATCCACTATTCAGCAATCGGAGCAGCTACAATCTCTGGGCTCGCCCCAAGCTGCTTCGCCAAGCGGATCCATGCGCACTCCAGATGTTGAGGTAGAGGAGGTTGAGGAAATGGATGAGGGTGAAGACCATCTGTCTAGCCATATTACTATCGTGAACAACTACCTGAATAATCCCGTCAATACCGGAGGTCCTGGTCGGGTCAAAGATCTAATGGATTCTATGGTTTCGAAGCTCGAGAGAGGTAAGCATTACTTAAATAATGACCCAACCAAACTTTGGGCTTCCGTTGTTGGAGCTAACACTGCGTCAGATCTGTGCCCTGTACGAGAATTGGACGAAATATTATCCTCAGTGTCGAACTTTGTCAATGTCGTGAATGGCCAGATGGACATTTTCTGGAAAGCTTATACAACCAATCACGATATTTGGTTGCATCTGCCAAACCTGATGGAAACATTCTTGAGGAGAAGGTGCGTTGTGCGGGACCTACTCTTGCCTACAAGAATATGCTAACTGATTGTAATGAAGTGAGCTCTTTGGGAGTGCGTTTTTTAGGAGGTCAAGTAGTGGCCTGAGCGGTGTGGATATGATTGGACGTCTTATGGTGGAGTTCACCCGACTCACCACACTATTCATGCATTATGATGTCCTAGTAATGAAGGAGTCTCCCCTTGATGCCGAAGTTACGTTAATATCCTGCCAATATCTTAGGATATTGGTTGCCATCACTAGGCCAAATCATCTCTTTAATCTTCTTGAGCGAACATATAACGTCGCTCTGAGTCGATACCTTCCCGAAGTCATTAGAGCTTTGGTAGAGAAAACCGACGCACTAAAAATGATCCAAGAATTCCAAGAATTGATGTATGAAAGGACATCATCACAACCTAAGCTAGCCACTCACATATGTCATCCAATAGATGTTTTCTCCAGAGTGGTTCGTTGTATGGAGCACGTGATGACAGGGGGCTTCTTAGATGCAGATCTGAGTGATCTTGAGGAACCTATTTGCAGATCTGCGTTTTTGATGTTACCCACGGCTGAAAAGGCGATTATGGCCGTATTGGAATCGCATTTGCAGGTTTTGCACTTCAAAGAATTTACCGTTACTATAGACGGTCTCTGTCAACTCGAAGGTTCAGTCTGCAAAATGACCGGGCTAGATCCACAGACAAAGGTTTTTATCATGGAGAAGACAAAAGACCGTTATCCGGACTTGGATCCTAGCGAATTCCAACAGCTTGCCGAATGGACCTGTAGGTTTCCAATTCTTCTCAAAATGATGATGTGCAGTCGGATGGACTTCCGGCTTCAGGGGTTGGTTCGGACAACAGAGCTATTAGTGAGGGCTTGGAGGGAAAATTCCGGGCCAGATTGGAGGGATAGCAACCTATTAAGGTACGGTTTCTAGTATTGCATCATGCTAAACATTTCCTTTTGGGTGGCCGTTAACTTTTTAACAGATTCCTAGCCGACTTTATTCTTGAGCACAAGGTTATCGAGTATATTGTGGGACCCGAATCTCATCCTGAGCTTATCCGAAGAAGTGCGAATTTGACCGGGTTTCTTCTGGTTACCCAAACAATCACCCCTGAAATACAGCAGGCATTGTGGCAACCTATTCTGGAAAACAGAGATCCCCGAATCTTCCAGGCCACTCTTGCAATGCACCAGGAAATGATTGGCAACATGACTTTAGAGGGATTGGTTGGTCTAAGCAAGAGACTTAATGAATTGCCCTTTAGTACTATTGATTCGCACGTAATAGATTTTATTTGCCGGTTTATGGAACAAATCAGGACGAGCGTTTATACTCAGGGCCAACACACCGTGGTATTTATCTTCCCGGAATTCTAAGGATTTATTGTGTTTGTATGGAGTGTTGACTTAACAACAGGAAGACATTTGTTTGGATGCCGGCCCGTTCGAATTACTAATTAGTCTTATCCGGATGGCATCTCGGGAGGAAGATAAACCCACAATTGACACTGGATTGTCGGCATCCGCAATCTTTGATTTCGGCGCCCGAGAGTTAAGAGGGCTAACTGGATATGGTCCCAGCGGCACGGCTCGTAGGGAAATATTTTTGGAGTGCATTACTGATATTAAGGCCATGAATCCTAGTGCTACAGGGAGTGTTTCTGTTATTCTTGCATTTTTACGTGAGTTTCACATCCTATCTAGGATGGGCCCAGCTCACCGTTCTTAGAAAACAGGCCGCATATGTTACGAGCTGGAAGCCCTACCTTTGGGGACGATATCGAATATCTCGTTGGTGAACTTAAGCTGGCTGAGCTCCTTATCGAAGAGATTTGTGGGTTCGTTGAATCGCATAGGGAAAAGGAACAAACGTCAAGGATACGCAGGCTGAAATTGCGTCTGGACTTGCTGCAATATATCATGTCCATCGCCCCAGAATGCCTGCCACCTGGTTTGGATGAAAAGCTGTGGACCTATCTGGTGGGCGCCAGTGCCCTCGGGCAGGCAGAGCGCGATGTAGGATTTGAGTTTTACATAACTCACTTTTCCAGCTGCAGAGGGGTATGCTTTCCCGTATTTAGGAGGACCTTCACTGACAGACGGGTAGCGTTTCGACCCGATTCTGGAACATGCATTCCGGTGCCATTTCCCGGTCTTAAATCCAGCCTATTTCTCCTCGCACGTTTTGAACTTCTGTAAGATGTCAATCGACTACCTTAACCGGTCTGCCGAGGTAAGGATGCCTTCTGCTGCTAATTCTGAATGAGGGTTGGTCCTCTTTGCTGATAAAGGCTCAGAGACAGTCTGAAATGATGGAGGAAGATAGCCTCAATGTGGATGGGATTGAGCAGCTGTGGCGGATAATACTGGATGCAAATAATGAAATTCTTGCCTCAGATGCCTCAACATACCTTGTGAACTTCTACTTGGATGTCAGTACCAAATCGTTCGTTCTGCAAGCCAATGTTTAGCTAACAGAGTCATGACAGTCACGTGCTGTGTCGTCAAAGCCCCCCAGCGTAGTTGAAGCTACACATTTCAAAATGGTGGAGCGTTGTATAGCACAACTGAATTCGGCCGCGTTAGATATTGCTAGTTCAGAAGTTACCGAAGGTTCCCCTATCGCACTCGATAGTATCGAGGGCAACACCTTCCAAAAGAACGAGAGGGTCTTTCTTAGGTCTCTGGATCTCTTGGATCAGTTTATCAAGGGATATAAGAACCGCTCGGAGTACAATAAAGGAGTTCAAGAACCAAATCTGGGATCTGGCCTAGAGATGATAACTGGGGTACCGCTTACGATTAGGCTTCGGTGGCATGGTTTGAATTATCAGTCACCGGTATTTCGTTCTGCGTTTTAACAATAGGTGTCTCAATGGAACTCACTAACATGACACTAGATTCATACTTTTAAAATCGGAAATCTCGACACTGCCCAGGATCTCCACGAACGGATCACCAAACTTGTGGGAGGAGACAAGCACCGCACAATATGTGCCGGGAAGGAGCTCAAGCTTTCTGAGGATCCATTGAGGACGCTTAAAGATTTTAACGTTTCTGATGACGCATTTCTGATTGTCCAGAAAGCGCCCGACCAGGGGTCAAATACAGTGGTCGTGAGACCCTCATCTAACTTAAATGCTTTAGAAACCGAGATAATGAGGCACTTCGATGCCCTCTACCAGTTGCTTGGCCTGCCAGAGCCCCAGGCAGCGCGGGTGTGTTACCCCAACTCAGAGGGTGATAAGGGTTTTGGTCTAACTGATGTGTTCTATAGATTTGGGTATTTCTAAGGAACCTTCCCGTCCATGACAAACTAAAAGAATCCATGATATCAGGCGAATCGTGGTCACAAGCATTGCCGGCTGAAAAACCTTACAAGATACTATATTTTCTCTATACACTTCGTGCTTGCTTCGGGGAGCAGAGACCACAATTGGTAGGTGTCCGCGGGTCGTTCAAGAATTGGGTTAAATTAATGCCTTTTAGGGCTCCAAAGCCTCAGAGTTCTTTGCTAAGGCTATCTCATGCTTGTTGGAGACTATTATGTCTGATGGACTTGAGACAAACACGGGGTATTCATTAAGCACAAAAGCACAAGTCACGAACGAACTCCTTGATTGTTTGAGAATGTTCCTAGAAGGTAAGTCCACTGACAGAGCTGTAGAGTATGTATTTAACAAGTTGTAGAATCCATAGCCGAAGAAAACCCCGCAAGCTACCTAACGGATAGTGCTGCCTTTGTGAGATGCATCTTGAACATTTTGCAGACGATTTCAAAACCGGAATACTCTCGATGCGCTGCTTCCGAAGACTGTGTCGTCAATGCCTTCAGAGCTCTTCTCAGGGCATCAAGAATGGACCCTGAGACATGGATTACCCTCAGCCAAAATCAGAATCAGATGTTCAGTGCAATTGATAAATTCCTCGTGCGGGATGGCCGTCCGAAGGTTAGGCAGGGGGTCTCTAGATCAATTGTCGGCACCTTAAAAAGAACTATGCGGTACGTATCATGCAGTAACTCCCCGGGTGTCTCAAGTGCTGATAGATTTAGAAATGATATTATTCCATGTGAAGGATTTGCAAAGTATTTCTGGCAGATTTTGGATACATTGTTAGTCCAGGACTCAATAAGCCCTGATTCTTCCGCGGAATTCTATCATGTCGCCCTTGTAATATTTCAGTATGCGTGCTTGGATCTCTTCCTCAGCTATTTTTCTAACCTAGGCGTAGGTTCCTGGGAAGTACCGATGCCCCATCGTTAGAGTTAGATCATTACCTCAGGACCTGGAGCTCCCGCCTGATAGAGTATCCTGTTACCGAGGTAAAAATTTCGACGTGTGTTCTCATTATCGGGGCTTATACTTATGATCTATTACAGATAGTCGGCCGTCCTAAGGAAGATTATATATTAACAGGTTTATCCAGGCTGCTGTCTCAGTGCACAGCGCTTGCACGGGACCAAGCGATAGCAGTGGGAATGAAGTATTTGATGCTTGGCTTAAATTTGTGCCCATAGCTAACATGATTATTAGGGTGTCTGAGAGAATCTTCGAGCGTTTACTTTTTCCTGCATATATATTTGGGGATCGATACCAGGATATCGAAGTCGCTGAGCGGTTGCCATGCCTTCACGGCCCCGCCCGCACTGAAATATACAGTCTTCTTCTTGAATTGGTGAACGACCTGGAATCTTCCACGCGAATGGTCGCGCTCAATCGACAGCTATTTCCAAAAGGTAAGCGAGCGGTCAAAATTAATGGCAGAATCTTATATGTCATAGAGGATCCATTGCACGACAGCCATATCGCCGATCGAACCAGATGGGCAAGGTCCTCTGCTGGCCATGTCGGTCTTCAGAACATGTCCAACACTTGCTATCTTAATTCTCTGATAGCTCAACTCTTTATGAATCGTTCTTTTCGTGCCTTTATTTTGGACATGGACGTAAACCCGTCTGACGAATCCCAGAGACTGCTGTTCTCTATGAAAGTTCTTTTCGCTCGGATGCAAAATAGTTACGCAAAAGCAGTTGAGCCGAAAGACTTTGTTGAATCTATTACGGATTACGAAGGAGAGCAAATTGATATCACAATTCAGATGGATGTGGATGAATTCTACAATCTGATTTTTGATCGCCTTGAAGGTCAGATGTCTTCAATGCAGGTGAAATCGTCTTTCCGTGGGTATTATGGCGGCCAGCTAGTACAACAGGTAAAGTCATCGGAATGCGAACATATTTCTGAGCGCAATGAGCCATTTTCTGCAATCCAGTGCGACATCAAAGGGAAGACCAATTTACAAGAGAGTCTAAAGGCATATGTTGGTGGAGAACACATGGATGGAGGTAAGAAACTCGGATGTCACTCTCTGCGGACTTCTAATAGCCGTATACAGATAATAAATACTCCTGCACTGAGTGTGGCCGCCATGTGAACGCTGTGAAGAGGTATGCTTGCCAAAACATCCCCCTTTGGTTACCGTGCTGACATTTCTCAGAACATCGCTCAAAGACCTTCCGAACGGAATTATCTTTCATCTAAAGCGGTTTGAGTTTGACCTACAGACAATGCATAGAAGCAAGATCAATGACAAGTTTGAGTTCCCGAACTGTATTGATATGACACCTTATACCACGGACTTCCTGAGCGCTGAAGAAAAGGGGAAATTCGCTCCCCTGCCTGATGTATTTGAATTAGTTGGGGTGTTGGTACATAGTGGAACCGCTGAGTCTGGTCATTACTATTCGTACGTTAGGGATCGCCTTTCGGATTCAACTAACCCCCAGTGGCTTGAGTTTAATGATTCCGAGGTTTCCTTCTTTGATCCATCTACCATACCGTCGACATGTTATGGGGGCTGCGATAGTATGGCAAGAGACTCAATGGGCCAAACATTTACGGTTAATAAACCCTACAGCGCCTACATGCTTTTCTACGAGCGTTCTTCCTTTTTGAGATCACCGCGTGGAAATTTGGGGACTATCGGTTTCGGAAGGAAATTACCACTTCCCCATGATCTCGAATGCGAAATTCAAGCCGAGAACGAACGCTTTATACGAAAATATTGCATGTTCGATAGCAGTTACATTGATTTTGTCAAAAAGCTGGCCGATCAACACCATCGATTAAGCAAGACTTCCACCCGCTCAGAACATCTTGCTGAAAAGAAGGCGCTTTTGCTTGCGTTGGAAACATTTGAGCAAATAGCAACCAGGTTCAAGGATCCAGGAGAGGCCGAGGCCTTGCATAGTACGATTCACATGTATCTGCTTAGCTGCCCGGATTGCTGCCTGGACTTCCTTAACTGGGTATCAGACAAGGAGGAAGCCATCAGGAACCTGCTCGTTTGTAACCCTTACCCTAAACCAAGGCAGGCAGTAGCAAGGCTGGTATTGGTAGCACTAACCCAATTACGACGAAAACGGGCCGCAATTTATGGGGCCGACGACATAAAGCTTGAGCATGATTATGACGAACGAGAATCCAACAGTATCTTATACAAGGTCTGTAGTGCCCTTATTGAGTCTTGGGACGGCCTTCAATATACTGCCAAGACCTGGAACGACTATTTCGGCCTATTGGCGAACATCGCATGTCTGGGGCAATTCGAGAAGTCCACCATGCTAGAATTAGGGTATCTCAAGAAAACCCTGCAGTTATTGGTGATAGATCATTTACACGCTCCGAAGAAGAAGGAATTCATGTTTGACAACTTCACAAAGATCTGGAGTAAGAGGCGGCCGCCGATTGGTAATGCTGGGAGCCTTCTCTGCGAGCTGATGAGTCTATGTGACCCCAACCTGCTGCCATGCCTGGATGACGATAGGCGCATCATTGACGAGCGCTGTGGGAGGTTTCCTCTAACTAGATCAGAGCACGACCTGTTCACGTTCAGTGATGATAGGAACGCCATGACCGCGATTACAAGGCTGCTCGAATCTCATAGTGTTAACGAGGCTATGGCCAATCTCGTTTCCAATATTGTCGCGTCAGATGTAGCCCCCGTGGAGGGAGGTATCCTTGAGCTTCTCAAGTACACGTTGATCAATGGGGTACCAGTTGATCCCGCCCAGGAAGCCCTCCCCTTTCTCACATGTCTCACCCAATTTATTGCATGCACCAGGTCTTTAAATTATGTGCGAGAAATCATTCGGCGAGTAGCTGAGGAAATTCCTACAATCGGCACCGATGGAGGCGCGGAACATCTAGCCTTCTTCAAAGACCTCCTCAAGGTTCGCAATCCAGCTATCAAGACGAGCAGCACCAGACTCCGAATTCTCGAACAGATAGGATCTTGGGCGCCTCCATTATTAGTTTATTGCGAAGTTAGAGTTCGGGAGGAAACGGAGCTGTTCCTCAACGAGATCCTTTTTGATACCCTTGCGAACGGCGATCGCCCAAAATCACGTTCAGCGGTTGAAATGTTGATGGATAACTGCTTCACCTACCTCGAGACAAGATACACAAAGCAGCGCCACCAATGCGATGAAAAAACCTTCGAAAGCATCCTGCGAGTGCTAGAGAAATGTGGCGAGTATCAGAGCGATGAGGAAGTTTTCAAAGCTCGATATGACAGTTGGTCTCCTTTTCGTATTATATTCTATATCCAGAGCTAACCATTGTTTCTCGTCTCTCTTAGGTTTGCGCGTTTTGATAGAAAAGATGATCCTCGAGGAGGAAGAGGACGCTGATCTAGCCTCCGGTAAGACCAATTGGTTCTCTCGTGAGCCACGCGACTGACCGCATGTAAGATGACTGGGGGGGGTCCGAGATCGGTAGTGACACGCACGAGATGGAGGTGCAACTTGACGACTATAACAGTACTTAGATGTCGAGATGCGCATATCGACACAGGAAGAAAAAAAGTGTAATTGAGAGTGTGGGGAGGGGGAGCATTACAATTGTCTGCCTTGCCTAGATTTTCCTTTTTTTCTTCTTCCTTGCTTCCTTTTCACTCTTTCGCTCTCACGCTTTCTGTTTTTCGACAACAAAATCGCAACTTGGGGCGTTTGTATTCTTAGGGTATGGATTCTTCTTTTACTATGGTATCATACTTGAAATAAAGTTAAGTAGTAGTCAGTGATTGGGTTTTACTAGCTCACTTTGTGATCCAAACTCTGCTCTCCTTATTTGCCCAACCCAGGTGGATGTGATATTACACAATGCGATATCTCGACTGGTATGTGGTGCTTTTCTCTGGTTTTGGATGTGGTCTCGAAGTTGAGAGCGATGGGACATGCCGTAATGCCGTAAAACTCGAAATAGTTGGGCATGGCGCTAGGAGGTCTAGAATTCCCCCCATTGGATTAAGGGGGGGGGAACACACCGAGAAGACTCTTTTTCAGCCCTCACCTAAGCCAACTCCCCCTCCCCCAAAAGAGTGGGGGGACACTCAACACACTTTAAAATCCGAGTGAGAGTCCATGAAGCCAGGGCAATTCACCAGGTTGTCGGGGGTGCAGTTTTTTCTTTGGGCGACTCTACCTGTGCGCTACTAAAGCAGTGACAGGTATCACACATGGCCAAGGGGGATTAATTTATATTGTTATAATAATAACAATAATAATAATAATAAATACTTGCAGGGGGGGGGGGATCCCCAGGGGCCAAAAACTGGTGGGGGGGGGCAGGCACGGTATTTACTCGTCTATCAAGGCGAAAACACGGCAAGTGGGAGGCCTAGTGATCGAGTCGAGATCTTTGCTCAATCCTAGTCACCGAGGAAGTAGAGCCCTATCTCTGTGTCCTTGCTCAACGAGTATCGTGGCTTGCAGTGTCTAGGAGCATATAATTACAAAAGCACTGGTACCCCACTGTGCTTTGTTATGATACGGTACGAATAAGGGAACGGACGGGGTTATCCTGTTTCCGTGGGGTCGCGATGCCTTGAATTCGTGAAATGTGGTGCGAGCAGAATGTAGTGTTACATGGTAGATGTGCTTGTATCGCACTAGGCACGACACAGCTGATAGTTGGTTGCCTTCGGAGAACCCCACCAATCACAAGATCTCACTCTAAACCAATTCCCATCCCCCTTTTCCACACCAACTCTTGGCAGGTGCGACAGGCACAGATCCAGTCACCGGTGAGTCCCCCGGCCCATTCACCATAACCAGTCCGGTAATTGAGATACCCGCGTGTCTAGCCGTGCCGTTCCGGCAGTCAATACAATATCGTAGACAAAGGGCCCGGACTGTGGCGTATTCATCCGACCTAGTTAGCCTCACCCACCCCCCATCAATCCGTCTACAAGTCACGGTGCCGCTAGTATATCACACAAAGAGAAGAGCGCAATGATGGCAATCAATGAATTCAAAATTGTTTTTTCCTTCCTCCTTCTCATGACCGGGTCGGCGACGCCTTTTTCAGTTTTTGTGTAGCAAGTCATAGTGATAAACGTAGAGCTGTGTAACCCAGCCTGAACCAACCCAGCCTCCAGCTCATGAATTCCCTGTGCCTGCACCTGTGCTTGTCCCCTCCCCACCCTGCGCGACCTCCCGATGTATTGGGAAATCTCTGTACCTGGGAATGACGATATGGAAAAGAGTAAAAGGCAAGGAAAAGGAGGGAAAGCGCGAGAAAGGGGAAAAAACATAGATGGGGGCAGACACGATCGGGAAGCAGCAGTTCCATTCACTCCCTAAGGAGGATTTGAGAAGAAAGAAAGAAAAAAGCTATACCCAATGCACTGTACTTTTTGATACAACCTTTGAATTTTTCCCGCCACTGGGAACCCAACCAGATGGCCGCATGGGCCGGTGGGTATTAGCGGTGAGCCGTTGCGTCGCCAGGATAACCTGGATGAGAAAAAAGAAAGGGAAAAAAGAACTGCGAAAGAAGCTAAAGTAAGGTAACTTAAAGGGTTACTAGCTGTCGGGAATTTGGCAGAGGCATGAGCGTGGGCTTAAAAGAGGGAGAAAAAAGAGAAGGGGTAAAAGCAAGCATAAACAAAGAACATCAAAACTCCTCAAAAAGATGCCCATATTGATCGAATCCATCGTCTACCCCGTACTCATCCTGCTCTTCTGGGTACCGGTCGAACTGGCTCGAATCGCCTACTCCTCCACGCACCGGTGGCACATATGGGGCTTCGATGTCTCTCTTTGCTAAGCGATCCCAGTTGACTTCTGCGAACCATTGGTGTTGCTTGATATCACTACTCCCATGCAATAAGTTCCCAAGGCGTTTTGTCAGGTCAGGGGTGATCAATTGTTGGAGAAGGTCTTGAGCGTCGGGATGAATGTATGCGGGGTATTTGACTCGGCCTTTGAGGATGTTTTCGTAGATCTTCATGGGGCTGCCTCCGTCCCAGAATGGGGTATAACCGCAGAGCATCTCAAAGATAAGGATGCCGAGGGACCACCTAGGAAGCGCCAACTCATTAGACAATGCCAACCGGCGAAAGCCACCAAGCCGAGAGGGAATCTGCTGAAACCCGAACGCCTCCAAACTCACCAGTCCACAGATTTATTGTATCCCTTCGAAGCAACTACCTCCGGCGCTAGGTAATCCGGGGTGCCACAAAGCGTCCAGGTTATGTCCGGAACCTCCTTTGCAAACCCGAAATCCGTAATCTTCAGATGACCGTGTCGGTCTAGGAGCAGGTTTTCTGGCTTGAGATCTCGGTAGATTATGTGATGAGAGTGCAGGTAATCAAGGGCAAGGGCGACCTCCGCAGCATAGAACTTAGCAACGGGATTCGGAAATCGCTATTGAAAGGTAATATGGGTGTTAATAGGTTTCTCGTTTAGCTAGCCCGAGTCGCATCATGACACTCACCTGCGACTTCCGTAGCAGACTAAAGAGTTCTCCTCCTTCGATGAAATCCATCACCATGTAAAGATTCTTGCCATCCTGGAAAGTTCCCCACAAAGTTATCAAGAAGGGATGTTTAACTTTCTGTAGCATGCGCCGCTCGTCGTTGGTATGCTCCACCTGTTTCATCTTGACAACCTGGGCCTTCTTGAGGACCTTAACGGCATAAAACCGGAGGTTGTGCCGCGACTGGACAAGGTGCACTCGACCAAAACTTCCGGTGCCCAGGGTCCGCAAAATGCTGAAATCGCCCAATGAATACTTCCCTTTAGTCGCCCTAACAGCAGCTTGTTGCTGCCGCTGCTGCTGCTGCTGCTCCTCGGACCGCCCTTCTTGTGAAGCATTTCCAGTAGAGTTGTTTCCCGTCTCTTGCGATTGCGCTATGTTTGAGTGCGCGGCGCCTGTCGGGGTGTTGTTGCCATCATATGGCCTCGGGTAATCACCGGACTGGGGGGGATTGATGATGCTGTTGATATTGCTCTGGTGAGGTTGGTTTTGGGGCTGGTGGGTGGAACTTTGGTATTGCTGTTGCTGCTGTTGCTGTTGATGCTCGGGTATCATGGGCCGATGATCAGAGACCAATGCCATGGGTTCGGCGGCGGGAGCAGAGGGAGCGGATGGGGTGGTTGGGGGGGCGGTTGAAGTTGAGGAGGCTGACGCGATCGAATGCTTGAATGAGTGATGGGAAGCGGCCGGTGTGGTGGCAGAGGTTGGCGTTGATGGTTCCGAATCTCGAATCTCAGATTGGGAGCTGCTCTTTCTCGCATGCGACGAATCTTTCTCTTTCTTCTTCTTCTTGAGAAACCCTAGAGCCGGCATGCAAGATAACCGGTGATGTATCGAGAAGGAAGGGCACCTGTTGGGGGCCTCCTCCGATCCCTTTGTCCGTTTCCAGCGGGGTTTTACGAATCGGCAGAAGCCTGGAGGCTCAAGGGTATAAAGAAAAGGGTGGGAAGATCAAAGATAGTAGACAGTGGCAGCGGCGATGGATGAGTAAGGCCTCAATTCCCTTTCTCCGCCTCCAAGATCTCGCCCGAGATTATGTCAGAGCCGGGAATGCGGCAATGGCCGGTGAAAGCCACGGGCAGCGAAGCGACGGTAAGAGAGAGAGATGGCTAATGAATGATACAGCTGCAGCAATAGTTGAGACAATGGAGAAAGGTGTTTGAAGGGAGGGGGTAGAGTTAGTGTGGGTTGGGGGCTGATGATCCACTAGGGGAGTTGTTAGACGACCGCTTGTTCCTGGGGGCTAAGTAGCGTTACAATGCCGCAAGCGGCAAGGAAGATCTTGACCTGGGTTCTTTGGGGGAGATTGATTTCCGACGAAGCGTCCTAAGTGTTTTTAAACGCGAGGTGAGCCCCTCTAAAGGGTTTTCCCCTCTTTTTTTGTTCCTTCTTTTTCCTGAAGGTTGACGCAACTAATGGTCCGTTTCTCCCTGAGGGGGTCTCCTCTAAGATTCAAGTCGTGATTTTTTTCTATTTTTTTCTCTCTCCCCACGAAGCGGAAGGAATTCGTCTTGGACTCGCTCCGGATCGCTGGGCTTTGGGTTCACAGAGTCCACACAGACTCGATCTCGGACCAGAGGCAGAGAAAGGGCCAAAATGGAAACAGCGGCTATCCTGGAATGATCGGCGTGGCTATTACCGTATTCGGAAAGTAGCAGAAGGCTCAAGTGTTATTCCTTTTATGTGGAGGGGGCGGGGTTGGGGAAGGAGGAGAGGGGCTGGGAAAGAGAGAGAGAGAGCAGAAGAGGGTGGAGGAGGATAAGGCGAGAAGGGAAGAGAGAGGGGGTGGAAAGAGGACAGAAGAAAGGAAGGGTATAAAGGAGGAGGAGAAGGAGGAGGGAAAAGAGGAGCGGGAGCTTGGGGGGAGGGGGCGAGGAAGTGAGGAGATGTGGGGAGAAACGGGGGGGATATTGATGGGCAAGATAGGTCAGGGGGATAAGGGATACTTTACTACTGTATCTTACTCTCTGCAACAGTAAGTAATATTGTAGCGAAAGAATTCTTAACTCCGGTAGGGCAATTATTATTACCATACAAGAGATCTTGTTGTGTTCCTTGGGTGGGAGAGCATGGCAAATGTGGGTTAGAAGATTGAAGATAGAACTCAAGGGTCACTGAGGATAGGAAGAGGATGGCGGGATATGGAGGTGAGGGCGAGGGGGAAGGGAGAGCGAAGGTATCATACTCGATTATGCAAATCAAACAGTAACTCAAGTTGGGTGCATAGGCTGCTTGGATGGGCGTTACGGGGCCTTGGGGGGTGGAGGAGTTATTGATGGATTCACAAAGGCCGCCGCAAATTGAACCGCTTACTCCGAGGATAGCAAATGCGGACATACATCACATATTGTCATACAGTAACCATACTGTGTTTGAGCTCCTGGACTTGTCTAGCCAAGTGGAGCGTTTCGTTTTGCTCGCTCGACTTGCTCGCTCGACTTGCTTGAGCATGTTATATGTGATTTCCGACTAACTGGCTCCAAGAGGTGTTGTTTCCCGCCAACAACTGTCATTTGTTTCGCTGTATGATGGACGGTGGAGGGCTTGAGTGGAGGGAGATGGGGGGGAGAGTAGGGGAGAGTGAGATTATCCATGCCATCAAGTGGTGGGTATTATGATACTATCTTCAGCCAAAGTCCAACCGCTGAAGGTTGATCCCTAGAAAAGTAGTAACAAGGAAGGTCGGAGGCGCGGCGGCGCACGGGCATGTTGGACGGATCGCCCAGGCGCGCCTGCGGGTTCCTCAGGCCAAAGGCCGAAAATAACAAAGGTCAAAATTCGCAATCGCTCGAGGGGTTTTACTGCTGATTTATCACATAATAAATGCCATTAAGACAAAGCAAACTTATATAGCAGGTACTGCGCTATAGGCCGTGATACTACTGACAACAAATGATCTGAAAGCCGCAGGTATCATACTGGTCCAGTTCGAGCACAGAGCCAGTGCCCACCAATGCGACAGCTTGTCGGATCGGAAAGTGGATTTCAGTAGGGGCCAGATCCTCTTTGGGTGTTGGCGATGCGACTGTGCTTGTACTCGAGTACTGGCGCTATATGCAGTCGACCTACTTGAGTGGTCTTGGGAGAGTGGTTAATAGGGGAGGAAGGGTACAGTACTCGAGTAGAGGTTTAGAGGCTTGGACTACCGTACTCGAGAACTTGGGTACAGAGTATTGTGTGGCACTCCTTCCTGGACAAGTTAAGCGTCAATCGATTGACAGGATGCAACAGAGATGTGTGCAGAAGCACCAACCAGTACGGTACTAGTGCCCGCGTACTACCTCCGAGTACGAGTACTCGAGTATATCGCCGCCCCTAGGACACGAGAACCCGATCCTGCGGCGAATGCAACTTTTCCAGAGACAGCAACTACGATACAAGTACCATCCATACGGGTATATAATACTAGCAGTGCTGCTATCATACCGGTAGAGGTGGTCGAGCTTGCCCAGAATTTCCAAGTGCCTGTACTCGAGCACTGTGCTTGGGCCTGGGCTCCTACTGGTATCATACTCGAGTACTGCACAGCGGACGCGCCATAAGCCACTCGGACGCCGCTCACTCAGACGGCTAAACTTGAACAGGGAATTTTCCTGTGGTAAACGCTTTGCGAACTTGATAAAGTGTTGTGAGTGGAGAGATCAGCGGTCTGTTTCCTCATAGAAAATTGGCCAATCATGGTTTGTCAGAGTGGCTTGTGGTTTCGTGTATCCGTTCATATGGTTCCCGATGAATCAAGCTTTAGCCATCATGTGGCTTGTCCCTGGTCAGATGGGGGATTTTGGCCTCTATTTGTAGGAGTAGTTTGCGGGTACTAGCACTGGACGGTACAGTACCTCGTCACCCCGCGCCCCCGGTTTGCGTCGAAATAAGTTGGCGGGAGTGACTTGTGATATCCCCTCGTTTTTACAAGTATATATCATACCGGTGCCATAGGTATTACTCCAAATAAAGGGCAAATGGTTAGTGATCTGAGGCTGATTCAGGCTTTTCTTTTTTTTTTGGTGGGGGATAATGCCTGGATGCTTAGGTCATCTTGCAGGGGTAGGCTGTACTCGAGTAGAGGGAGTGTTTTGCTCTTTGGATGCTTTTTCCACTTACCAGTTTTCATGGTGACACAAAATGCAGTGCATCGTGTTCCATCAAAGAAAAAAGGAATTCACGAGCTTGTTGTTATTCCCATCTGCCCTGCCCTACCCTCACTTTGCATTGTGGAACAACACCAGGCGGCAACAAGCAAGAGGTGGAAGAGGGAAAGGGAGAGAGAGAGAGAAGGAGAGAAGGAGAGAGAGAGAGAGAGAGAGAGAGAGAGAGAGAGAGAGAGAGAAAGAGAGAGAGGATACCGGTAGGGGGTTCTCAAAGTCATGCTGTCCAATCCTTTAAATGAGAGAGATAACTTACTCGCAGTGGAAGGCACAGTGCTTCTATGATGTTGAAATTATCCGGGCATGGTTCGGGTCGCGGAGTCTTTTTCTCCTTGCCCTGATTTCGTGCCTAATTCGGACAACTCTCCCCCGCGTGGCCTGGTATCCAAGCCTTTTTGAGTTGTGTGCGATATTCTGGTTGCCCCAAAACTTGTCTCATTACCTCTATCCCTCGCCCTCGCCTTTTCTACCTCAACCCTACCTCTCTCTACTCACTCCCTGCCTCCCCTAGGGGCAGAGAGATCTTTCTCCTTCCCTCCGTCTCCCCCCCACACCAACCTTTAGCTAACCTTCCCCCTTCCTTTCTATGCTTCTCTTCTCCTTATTCTTCCTTTTATTCTGCTCCTTCTCCTTGTTCCCTGTTCTTCCCTTTAGTTGCTCCTTCATCAGCGTCTCTGCCTTCTCTGTTTGCTGCTCAAGACAACCGGTCTTTCTTATACCGCTATCCGCTTCTCCCTCTTCTTTCTGCCCCCCCCCCCCCCCCCCCCCCCTTTCCTTTATTCTTATCCTTTTGCCAGGAGCCTTGTCTCTAGTGTGGGAGAGATGCTCTCTTCAACAAGCCACAAATCAATTTTGAGTTTGCTAGCAGAATACGATGACTTCCTGACAGATTCCCTCGTCGACCGTGTACTGTCCCCCGAGAAGTCCTTGGAAAGAATTTACCCTTACTGAAGCCCAACCGTGTCGCAGGTTCATTATTGGACTACCATCCGAAAGATTAAAGGCGCCTACTATTCGAGTCGTCGCCTCAACACCAAGGCCATCTTAAAGATCGTTATTGAAGATGTGGTTAGAGGTAGAAACGTTAAAGTTGCCTTGGAAAAGTTTCTGTGGTGTGCCCCCCCCCTCGTGATTCAGTGCCCGCAACTCTGGGGTTTGGGGGAGAGCTGTGGGCCTTGCGCATGCCGATCGCCCGCCCGTTCCTCTTCTCTCCTCCAAATCTGCCATATTATCGAGGAGTATATTTCTTTGACTGGGGCTAATGTTCTATTCATTATAGCCTACCTGGGATCGTGCAATATTTGAGGAGTGGGATCCATGTTGAAACTGAATTTTCGAAGCATGTTGGCTCTTTTAACTGGACTAGACGAATAATCGAGACTGACCGTGCACTGATAGACATGCTCGCCGTTACCTGTCAATCTATCAACCTGACGCTGCCTTCGAAGTCGCTAGTACCAATCGTTTTGATCCTGCGAGGCCCGAGGCATGTGTGTTAGCTCGGAAGGGTCTTCATCGTGGCGAGATGGTCAAATATCTGACTGGGGTGTTGGTCAAGATGTCTGACAACGAGGAGCAATCCTTTTCCCAGGTGCAATCAGACTTCAGCATCATTTATTCTTCACGGGTTGGCGCTATGAGCCTGCTACTGGGGCCTGCTAGGTTTATCAATCATGACTGTGAGCCAAATTGCAAGTTCACCACCGCGGGGAAGGAGCATGTGAATTTATACGTAGAGAGGGATATTAGGGTGGGCGAAGAGATCACGGTCAAGTATGCAGATGACTATTTTGGGGAGGGTAATCGGGAGTGTTTGTGTAGGACCTGTGAAAGCTTGGGACGCAGTGGGTGGGCTTCAGAGGTGGCAGTCGGAGACCAACCCCCCATCGAGGAGGATGGCTCGGCAATTCGGGCGGTGGCAGGAGGGTTTGTGTTGGCCAGGAGATCCAAACGAAAGAGAGCCTCTACTCACTCGCCAACCCTCCAGGAGGCCAAAAAGCACAAGATTTCCGGAAACGGGTCCTTAGTTCCAAGCCCCCCGAATAGCATTCGGGGGCTTTCTGAAGGGCTCCGTAGTACCCCTCCGGTTCTTGACATAAGCATGCACTCTAGGTCTTCTACTCCAATGCTTGGCGCGATTGGGCCGGAAACACCTCCCGAGACCGACGGGGCTGTTACCCCATTGGATTTTACAGATGTAGCGAGAGCATCGGTTCTCCTAAATACATCAGAGGCATGTGTAGGCAGAATAAATGAAGAGCTACAGTGTGCACCAAGTTCGCTTCCGTTGGATAAACTGGCTGAAAGATGCTTTCTCGGTGGTGTGCAATTAGAGGCGGTTGCTAATCCTCCTCGGAGCGAGCTGCAAGCCCAGCCCCTGCCACGGATAACCATTGATCCAACTTGCGATGGTTATATTTCTGGAATGGGTCTTGAGGAGCCATCGACCGTTACTGGCGGTTCCCTGGATGGTACGTTGAAGGTGTTTGAAAGCAAGGCGCGACGTGCTCTGGATGACGAATTGTCTGATTTCACCGAAGTTGATGATTCGGATTTTGATGATGAAACATGGACAATCGATGTTAAGCGACTGATGAAGAAACAACAGGCCAAGGCAGAAAGGGGCTCCCGGGGTAGGGCGAGTGAGCCGCGCTTTCATCCCTCTGGACCCCCCGCGAGGCGTGTTCCTGGAGATTACCTCGCTCAGAACAGGAGTAGTATATCTTGCATCTGTTCTAATTGCCGGGAATCTTTCTTTCATTGTGAAAAGTTCAATATCCCGACTGTGTGCAAACGCTGCGAGCGCCATACGAAGATCTATAATTTTGGTTGGCCGAAAACAATGGGAAAGAGGAACGGGACTGCAGTAAGAGTTACCTTGCTTTGATTTTGATCCTGATCCTGATGGCTGAATCGAAACAAGGATCAGTACGACGATCATCGTGGTGTTCAGCGTCCCGCCATGCTAAACGGACACGGTAGATGCCACTAGGCAGACACAGGCTTCATAGCTAATGGGTTATGAGTTTGCCATGGAGAAGCGGGTGCTGTTGTGACTTCGGGTCAAGGCGGGGAGAGAAATGGCAAGCAGATGAAAAACAATGACAGCAATTGGCACTAATTGGGCATCTGGCATTCTCTTCAACCAGATGACGAGGGATGAACTGTTCCAATGGCTTTAGGGACTTGTGTATGGGTTGTTAAAGGGTGTTTATGGCGCACCGGGGATTTTGGCTGAGCCTGGTTGTGACCTTTATGTACTATGGAGTTTTGGTCTAAAGGGGGTGGTTGTAGTTACGCCGGGAGGGCGCATCGAAGCTTAATTTATTTGTCGGCTTCACGGTTCTTGGGCAGCATTGGAAGGCTCTCTGTGACAGTCCAAAGCTTTTGCTTGTCTCTTTATCTGTGTTTTAATAATGGCGTACTTCTTTTGGCTCCCTTTCTTTGATCCTGTGTTCTCTAGTTTTGGTTCTCCCCGCAAATTTATCTGCGGAGTTTGGATGGCTGGAGGAGTGCGGTGCTGTGGTTGTGTTCGCTGCAATGTATAATATTTTTAGATAGCTTGGTTGATTAGAAAGAGGACAGTACTCGAGAAGGGTGGGTGCGCTTTGTCATGCACCCTTACCGACTTACTGGATGGATCGGACCTCATGGCCCCCAAAATGCCCATAGTTCTGCAAGGAGACCCTCCCAGGGATACCGAAAGGTGATGTTGCGGACTTCCGTAGTTCGCAGCGGCATCCATGATTTTATCCATTGTAGATACTCGAATACCGTATTTACTCGTATAATCCACTATCTCCGTATGCAAGGCTATCTCCATGATCAGAGACAAAAACCCCTAGGAAGGATTAGTGTTTTCCTCACACGGTCAAGCCTGAGTGTGCTCGACGTGCTTGATCTCGCTAACTGGTATTCGCAATTCTGTTAACCTGTCAAACTAAGCCTATAGTGGCTTGAGCCAGGGATTGACGGAGATAGCCTCGCATACGGAGATAGTGGATTATACGAGTAAATACGGTACTCGGATCATTTGCGATAAGGTTGCGGTCTAACCTAAGTTGTGATAATGTCAGGTCGGTGAGGTGTGCTAGTCCCGATTTGTCTTGGCCTTGCAGCTGCACGATACCCCACCACCGTCCTAGCAAGCTCACACTACATCCCCATCTCAAACCGGCGGCTCCCCTTCTGGCCATCATTCCCTCGACAAACTAAAAAGATGTCGAGATCACCGCCGCTACAGACTGCTCCCAACATCGACGTGGGTAAATCTATTACCCGAGGTGATTGGAAAGTAACAACTCACAAGCGTCCCATCCTAAATAGCACCGAAATCGAGGCGATGACTTCAACCTTAGGCATCTCGCCTCCAGAGATGATCTTTGGGAACAATAGTGTCGAGGTGGCTAACGAGAAGCTCAACTGGTCAATCAGTTTCAACGCACTGGATGCTCTCGAGCTGGTCGACAAGTCTGGGGAGTCAATGCTAAAGGTTTCGTACTCCGAAGCCTGGCAGAAGATGCGTGAACGGGTGCATGAGGATATTAAGGAGATTGTGAAGCCTTACGATTGGACATACACTACTAATTACCAAGGAACTGTTTATGTGGCTAACCTCCATCCATGCGCTGTACATCTCTTTCTGGATAATTTGGCGGGGGAAAAACGCTAACGCGATCAGAATACCGACAGGCCATTCCAACAGACAGGTGGCGAAATACCCTTCGACAAGCTCAAGCGCCCTGACCCTATTCTCCTCTTTGACGACGTGATGCTTTACGAGGACGAGCTCGCCGACAACGGCATTTCCATCCTTAGTGTTAAAATCCGCGTGATGCCCGAGCGCCTGCTCATCCTTCAGCGTTTCTTCATGCGGCTCGATGGAGTGCTCTTCCGCCTCAGAGACACCAGGTTGTTCATTGAATTTGAGACTGGCGAGATTGTTAAACAGTACCAAGCTAGGGAGGATACGTACGTTAATGTCCGAAGTGTAAGGTCCCCCACTTTGCTTCTTTTCTCCCTCATCGGCCGTGGGGGTATAAAGGGCTGAAATAGTCGGGCACTATGATAGGGACTGTATATGCACCCCCCAGAGCAGATTCCAAGTTTACTTCGGGATGATAGTTTTATCGCGGAGAGACTCCCGATTATTGAGATGGAGCGGGAACGTATTCTCCTGGGTTAGTGTGTGGTGGAGAATGGGAGGGGGTGGGCGGTTGTTGTGGAAGATGGGATATCAAATGTGGAGGTATGATTCTGGGCTTTTTCGTTCAGACTAGTGTGGGCCTCCCTAGATTGGGGCCATTTTACCTTTTGTCCAGTTTCATGTCGCTTTGCTGTGGTACATACGGAATGCAATCGTGAAGCCTAAACAGGCCAGCCAGGGCGTGAGCGTTCCTATTGTAGGAGTTGGAGGACCGGGGGCAATGGCCAGATGAAACAGGGAAATATGCTGTGATAGAGGAAATTCCTAGGGTCCCCGCTCTCGGTAGCTCGGTGCCCTAGATTTTCCATAGACTCTTGCATTGAGAGATAGGGAAAACGGGGTACCGAGTGATACACCATGATACACACCCGAAAATTCCTCTAATGAGAACCGGTAGGGATTTTGCGTGATAAAATTACGGGAAATATAGCCTATGAGACAGGCTAGGGGCTGTGCGCGCCGTATTGTTGAGTGACAGGAGGATACCGAAAGCCTTGGTAGTTGGTGCACCTGTAGTTTAGGGTGTGTGGGTGTCGAGGTTGCGTGTGGGGAGGGTGGTTGGTGGTGCGGGGAGGTGGGGTAATGTATTGGGTGGGTAGCTTCTAGCATTGGGGCTGGTGGCGTAGCAAGTCGGAGTTCGCGTTAGCGTCTTGTATCTAGCTCATGGTGGAGGAATGCGAGAACCTTGGGGGTAATTATCTATCGGCAACCAGGCAGGGAAGCGGTAATTCAAGTAGATGTCCGGCGAATCCTATAAATTGTGTGGGAGCTGCAGAGATCTCTGGGTAGAGAAGATGATATGGTGAAAAGATTATGGGAGAGAGGAGGATAGGGGGGGTGTAATCATGGGTTATCACTCGGAAAGAAGAAGGTATTACTATAGCTGTTGGTATATGTTGGAAGGGTTATTACGTGTTGGTCACGAAAACTCACCGCGCTTGTTCTTTTCTACCTTGACTAAGGTTACTTGTAATGTTCGCTTCTCTTTTCTGTTACCTCAGTTTACTCTTTTTCTCATGTTTCTTTGGTGGTTTTTACACTTAATTGTAATACGAATCTCTTGTGCGGGCAATATTTCTAACTGTATAACCTACCCGACGGCAAATCGAAATAAGCAAAATGAAGTCGGTTATAGACTAGAGTGATATGCGGAAAAAAGGTTTATGCTTAGTACTACGGTGAAAACTGGAATAATTGGCCATCATGCTAGTATGTTGACTTAAGGTATGTCTTCTCTAGGTTCATAATATATTTGTTTAAACAGTGAAGGTCTCATATGGCATTCATGTTTGCCATAATCCCTTCAAATGCCACGGCACCCTCAATTGCCACACAATCACCTTATGTAAGTGTTGTTGATAACTAATAATGAAATTTTGATTAAAGAAAATTTTCACGAAATTTAAAATGGAGAATGAGGAAAAGTCTAGGTAATCGCAGGCTGCAACCGCAGATGTTCGCTGGCTCACAACGTGGGCACTCCTACTAAGTGCCTGACAGCTCAACATCAGATCACGGCTCAACATCACATTGTGGCTCAATATTACATTGAGACTGAAGATAGTCCTGTAGTGTAACATAACATTTTAAAGGAGTAGCATTTTATTTTACAAAAGATTTCTCAACCTTAGTTTCTGCAGTATAATCGGTGATATTAGTAATTTAGATTGATTATCGGTTGATAGGAGAAAGCTTTCATTTGCCATAAAACTTTTTTCAATTGTAGATATCTTTTTATTCTAGGATGACAAGATATCACTTAGTCTTTAAGATTAATGTAAGTATACTCAGTTAACTAAATAATTCATATATCAAATTAATACATATTATATTGTTAATATTGAAAACCAGCCATAAAATGATATTGAGCCACAATGTGATATTGAGCTGTAATGTGATGTTGAGCTGTCAGGGACTTAGTAGAAGTACGGTACCCAGGTTGTGAGCCAGTCAACATCAGGGGTTGCGGCTGCACACTGCAAACTTGGCACGATTATGGTATGAGTAGCCCAAAATCTACGATACCTATGAGGGATTTGAAATGTGATGCTTTACATAATCAAAATTAGGGGTAATGTTGAATAAATTCACATTATATTATGATAGATATATACAATTTTATTAATATTTAATCATTTATAATATATAATAGACTCCGTAATTACTCAATAATTGATTTGTATAATAATAAAAACATTTGATTTATTATTAAACTTGATTATTTAGATGACAATGTAAGAAATGGTGTATGTGTACAATTTTCTCATATTCAGGGGTGGCATATATGATACTAGACTGATATGCTTCAATAATTCTATCAGTACGAGCCTAGTATTTCCAAATGAGATACCTTGATACACAAGCCAATGCCTCAGGAACCATGCTCTTCATAGATTCAAAATTGTACTTACATCTCTCACAAGCATAATCCTTTGCTGTACCACAGTAACACTTAATGAAATTGATTTTGCAATAAAATACAGGATAGTAATGAATTAGCTCATGTCCTGTCTTGATAATTGCCTTCTTAATATGAATTTTCTGTGCTGGAAAGACAGGCTGGGTTACAGCTCAGATGAGTGCACAACAACTTCCACTATTCAGACAGTATGGATTCAGCTTTGCTAATTTGCTAGTAGCAGAGTTTATCGAGCATTGGGCCAGAAAGAGTTTATTCTCAGACCAGCGGGCTTGTTCTGAGCACTTTTTGGAAACCCTTTAGTATGCCATCAGGGAATTTTAATAACTAAACATAGCCACCTGCTGGATAGTTCTGATCAACAACAAATGTGTCTTGTATTCACTTTGTGTTCTTTTAACCTGGCCTCAAGTTAATCATGGAAACACTAAGGACATTATTGACAAATTTGCAATGCTTTTGAGAACTATCAAAGACAAATAGGGCTTTGCAGCAAGGAAATTGTGCCTCAAAGGCTGGTAGCACTTTGTCGATAACTTGCTTAAGTAATTTGTTACTAGTCTACTAGATGTTACCTTCATATTTCATAATCAGGTAAGAATCGCCATTCCCCAAGTGTCCAATAGGAGTAAGGAAGTCTGAAACATGTAAACCTTGGCCTGTTCCCTTCTTGCCTAATAGTTGGTAGTTATTACCCTAGCAGGAATAGCTTACCTAATAAAGAGCGAGGTATATGGCTTCAAAGAATGACCATATACCCGAACCCATGTTCCCGGAGTTAGGAGCTTTACAGAGGCATCTGGAAGACGACTCGGAATACTAAATGAGAGCACGTTTCAAGATATGTTTATCTGATTGGAACGATGTTTAGAGATTACTACTCCTCTCATTTTCTAGTTGCATATGCGATTAGCTGCATAATGCTTTGATAGCTGGATATTAGAACTGATCACTCCATATTCCATACTACTATTGGTATATAGGCATTTGGGCCGCATATTCTTTTATAGTCTATCATGACGAAGAGATTGAAGACTGTCTACTGCTGGAGTGGGGACACCCTCAGATGAAATAGCAGTTCGGGAGATTCTCTTAGTTGAACAGGGCAAGTTTTCAGGGTCACACGGTGTTCGCACTTTGTTTTGACGAACTGAATTGTTAAGAAAATACTTCTTAACTAGAGAAGTCGAAGTTGCATGAACATTAGTATATATAAAGGACTCTCTCCCAGTGGTTGAAGAATCATCAAGCAAAGGAGAAGAGACCTTAACAATATAACAAGTTATCGAGTTATATTCTAACTCTTTGATACTTGACTACACTTAATTACTTTACCTTTACCAAATTATTACCTACAAGCCTTCCTGACTATTATCCATTGTCTCAAATATCCTTGGCCTAGTTAGCTCGGAATCCTACCGTGTTAGCTAACCTGTAACACATCAGCAAAAAAAAAAGGTTACAGCCGAACGCACACCGTGCTCCCTGTGCGTCTGGCCGTCCAGGCGCATATAACGTAAACTCGCGTCCTGGGGGTGCAGTCTATTAGGGGGTGCTTGTGAACAAAAGGCCATGCTGCCCGGAGGCACCAGACGCAACCAAGGACTCAGAAGGTACAGGACGCAGAAAGGTTCTCCAAACGCAACCTGATAGGATAGTAGAATAGTGGAAGTACTCAGGTGTAACTGGCTATCATCGGATACCTCCTAAGTCAACAACTCTACCTTCGAGGACTTTGAATGAGATAGTGAAAACTGTGGAGAATATCCAAAGTGTCCAGAAAGATCCATCCAGTATTACTCATATTTACTTATTTGAGTCATTTAGACACTAAAATAGGTATATATTTATTAAAGCTAGTCTAGAAAACAGTAGCACTCCGTAGCTAACAATGTGAAAGTACATGCCCGGAGAACTAAAGTACAAAAGTATGGATAACCCTTAAACCAGCAGTCAGACAGAATCGGGACAGGGTGCGTTGGAATCCGCCGGTCGAGGGGAATCGAATGGTATAGGGTTCGAAGCATCCGCATGGCTATAGAGGTCAGCAGGATGAAAAGGGCAGATCTCTCAGGGGCAGAGGTCCGCCAGAGTCAGGAAGGGTCTCATTGGAGTCCGCTCGGCGACGGGAATCGGATGGTATAAGCCTCGAAGTGTCCACATGACTGTAGCACCCAGTAGCCAACAGTTTGTAGGTACTTGCTCGCGGAACTCAAGTACAAAAGTATGTATAGCAATTCAACTAGCGGTCAGACAGCATCGGGACAGGGTGTATTGGAATCCGCAGGTCGAGGGGAATCGAATGGTATAGGTCTCGAAGCGTCCGCATGGCTATAGAGGTCAGCAGGATGGAAATGGCAGATACCGCAGTGGGCAGATGTCCGCTGGAGTCGGGAAGGGTCTCATTGGAGTCCGCTCGTCGAGGGGAATCGAATGGTATACGCCTCGAAGCGTCCGCATGCCTGTAGTACCCAGTAGCCAACAATTTGTAAGTACTTGCCCGGGGAACTCAGGTACAAAAGTATGCATGGCCATTCAACCAGCGGTCAGACAGCATCGGGAGAGGGTCCGTTGGAATCTGCCGGTCGAGGGGAATCGAATGGTATAGGTTTCGAAGGGTCCGAGTAGCTATAGCGGTCCGCTGGATGAAAAAGGCTGATATCCCAGCGGCCAGATGTCTGGCAGAGTCGGGGAGGGTCTCATTGGAGCCCTCTCGCCGAGGGGAATTGAATGGTATAGGCCTCGAAGCGTCCGCATGCCTGTAGCACTCAGTAGCCAACAATTTGAAGATACTTACCCAGGGAACTCAAGTACAAAAGAATGGATAACCCTGCAACCAGTGGTCGGACAGCGTTGTGACAGGGTGCGTTGGAATCCGCAGGTAGAGGGGAATCGAATGGTGTAGATTTCGAAGAGTCTGCATGGCTATAGAGGTCAGCAGGGAGAAAAGGAGGGATACCTCACCGGGTAGATGTCCGCCAGGGTCCGGAAGGGTCTCATTGGAGTCCGCTCGCCGAGGGGAATCGAATGGTATAGGTTTCGGAGCGTCCGCATGGCTATAGTGGTCAGCAGGCAGACAAAGGCAGATACCTCACCGGGCACTAGCAGATGTCCGCTAGAGTCAGGAGGGGCCTCATTGGAATCCGCTCGCTTAGCGGTCATAAATAGGGTCAACCTGGATAGAAGAGCATGCCCCTCTTCCAAGGTTGATATTATTCAATAGTTCCACTGATTCGATCATGAAGCTTGATGCGAGGTGTGAAAGAACTTAGAAGCCTTTTGCGTACCTTGTTAGTGGTGATTAAATAAGGGGTATTTTTTGGGTCATTACCGGACAATACCTGGTTAGTCATTCTATGTTAAGCTCCTTTTTCGTCTGAACAGCCTTTGTCTGGTGATGAAGTAGTCAGTTGTAAGTAGCGGCGATCAGGGGTAGGGGGTGATCCCCAATGCAAACCCCCCCTGGTCACTTACCTTGGTGTTCTTCAGGAGATTAGGGTGTGAAATGGCCCATCCGGGTGCACTGCGCGGACAGGATGCGGGTTGTAATGCACCCAACGGACTAGGATGCAACCATTCTGCTGCGGCCCTCTGAGGGTGCGCTGGGTGGACAGGATGCTCCAGGCGGATTTCCTGCGTCCGGACGCAATGCCTATCCGTCTGGAGCAAACGCTTTTTTTGCAGATGCAGTAGTCTGGGTGGATTCAAATAGAGTGTTTTTCATGATTTGCACTGCAGGTGGATCCGGATTGAGCAACTAGGATTAAAGACTACTTCTCACCAGTGAGATAGGGATCATGTGAGATTTTCTGAAGCGTTTTATCTCAGTGGAGCCACTCATTAGCATATGCTACCATTTGCTGTAGAAAGACTTAGTCACGATTTCTCTTGACATTGTCCCTTTCATGTACATCATTATAAATCTCTTTTTGATATTTCTTATATTTGAATTCCAACTTTTATAGCTATCTTCATACTGTTCTTGATCCAATTGTATGCTCAACCCCTCTGATGATACTAGCTGTACGCTGATTACCAATATCATCATTGGTTTAACCTTTCTTCCAATCAGTGACTGTGTGCACCCTTAGCCAAATCATGGGAACTAAGTTTAAGTTCTAATAAATAATATTAGTAATAATCCAATAATCAAACACATTGAATCCCTAAAAAATAAGTAGAAGATAAACTTACTTTCATTCACATGAAGGATATGCTGTCGTATAGCCAGTAGTGTTTCAGCATTCTTTAATAAGGTTACAACATTTCGTTTCCTTCATTGAGGTCTGGATTAAAATGCTTCTTGACCCATCATGATAATTTCTCATGCATCATAATTCAGTTTTGAACTCACTGGCCTTATCCATCACTATCAACCACCTAATGGGGAAGCCCCTTAGTATGGGGATACCAGGGACCTGAAGACTTTTAAAAAGAGGACAGATCTCTTTAGTGCCTTGCTCTCATTTTGCAGCTGCAGCTTTAAGAAAAGATACACCTGGTAATGATATTTGAATCAAAAGCTAGTTGGCCAGTTCTCTGTTTTGCCTTTGCAAGTGCAAACTATTCACTGCATGGTATGGTAGGCTCCATTCTGAATAGATAACTATTGAGCTCCGAGTTTATTAGTAAACATATGTAGTCTTGGCCAGGACTTAGGGTCAGGTTGTAATGCATTTATGATCGTACCAATAGGAATAATTGTTAGTAGTCCTTCCTTACTGAGTAGTCCCAGTTGCTAGTCATACTAACATGCCTATCATATGGGGTTGGTTCTACACTCGTTCTTTTGAACCAGTATCGTGGAAAATGTCCTGTTACTTTAGTAACATAGTCTCCTGTCCCTTAGTGCAAAATCTGTAACTGTATGCAATGTCCACCGATTTCACCCGAAATAAGTGTATAAGCTTGCCAAAGTTCCCCTTCTATATATCCTGCCAACACCAGCTGGTCGGACTGACAGCCATGACATATACTGTGTTATCAGATAGATTCCTCTGACAGTCTCTATTGCTGTTGGGGCCCTTCTACAATGCCTACTGGTCTCCTTACACTGTCCCAATGCCCAGGCCGGAGTGGGGTCTTAGCTTTTACAGGGTGAAGGTAGCCTAAACCCCTCATATACAAAATTTGGTGGAAATGCTACACTCTTCCCATCTGCCTAACAGTTGCAATCTCTTGCATTTTCTCTCTGAATAGTGCAGGTTGAAAGGCTGGCATCACTTGCAACCCGTTGAATAGGTTCAGCGTTTTCTAGTTGATGAAGGCATGGGCAAAGAATATCTGCTGAGCTCCGTGCAGGCATTGGGAGGATAATTGGTACGTTGGAGAATATACCGTAATTTGGTCAGGTAGTGAGATATAATAAATGAGTCACATGTCCTACTCCTTTTCCGGGGGGCTCTTTCTGCTTACGAAAATTGACCTTGACCCATGGCTAACACCGTGCGTTGCGACAGTCAAAAAAAACCCCCCGATCGCTCCCGTTCGCTCCCCGACTCCTTCGATACCGTTCGACAACCTTTTCGAAAATCACAATACAGTAATGGGAAAACCTCTCATATACCATGAAAATGGGTGAAACCTTGCGGTATACCATGATCGAACGGCGCACGGTCTTCGGCGAAAAAACACGTCAATTACAGTTAGCTCTTCGGCCAAGAACGCCCAGAT